>Ga0315286_10000363_pt1 | contig 37863 bp, 27 predicted proteins | sample YL17G10_0_MG_FD_205038 | JGI IMG/M metagenome (GOLD analysis project Ga0315286, IMG submission 205038) | Sediment microbial communities from Yellowstone Lake, YNP, Wyoming, USA - YL17G10_0 | ecosystem: Environmental > Aquatic > Freshwater > Lake > Sediment | place: USA: Wyoming | collected...
TCCGTGTAGTGTTCCACAAAGGCGTTGGTGTTTCTCTTGTTATAGCCAACACTCACGACCGACCCACCACGAACAAGGACGGCACACAGGTGATATTCCTGGTCACTATAATCATGGTCCTGCGCGTTCTGCAAGGCGATCCTAAAAAACTTATTCATGCTAGTATCATACTTCATTCTTGTTGTCTTTCAAGTGTAGAGTGCTATCCTTCCAACATGGCCAACAAAGTAAAAATTGGGATGTTGTGTACCTTTAAATCCAGAAAAAACGAACTCTGGAAAGGACACAAGCTTGCTCCAAACAACGAGGACAGGAAGAAGTTTTTCGACAACTCAAATCCATTTATCAAGCTCAAGAAACCACTTGTTACTCTTCTTGAAAAGAAGGCTGGTAAATATTTGAGCTTGTGGCTTTCGTATTCAAAAGTCCTTGGCGTCGCGGAAACTGGAGAGCCTGTCATAGTTTGGATCTTGTCAAGCGACCTTAAACCAGTTAATCATCGCAACAGCCAGTCGAAGGACTTATAAATTTCCATATTTTCTTGTGGGGTCATCTTTTGTGAAGTCCCCCAGTTAGCTCTCATTGGAAGGTCCCGGCCAGGGATGCCCCAGCTTGGGTTTTTGAGTTTGTTTATGTCCTTGGACTCTCTTGAGATGCCCAAAAGCATTGCCTTGGTAAAGGCGTCGGAAGACGCGCTATTTTTTTGTGCAAACTCTGCAAAGTTTAGGCCAATGGCAAGAGCCATGATCAAGTCATCGTGGGCATTTTTTTGAGCTTTTGGCTTACTGTTCTCAACGATGAAGGTACGGAACTCTGCCGCTAGTCGTTCTGACTTGAGCTTGATGTGCCTGTTTCTAATTGCAGCTTCCAGTTTACCTAGAATTAATGGTCTGGTTTTTACGTTTGTTGTAAACCCAGGAGTTAATTCCTCAATTTCTTCTGGGCGATAAGAAGGTTCCAGATTTCCATTGAACAACTTTTCGTAGTACACATTTTTGTACTTGAGTTCCTTGAGCTTGTAGGAGGTTACAATTCCTGCACTGTTTATCTCGTGTACGATGAACCCGTCATTATATTTCTTTGCAACGTCCACCAGAAACTCAGCAAAACGATCCGGTTGGATGCGTCCCTTGTATTCGCCTACAATTTCGTCGGCGGTAGCATCTATGACGTGCATGGCCGAGTAGTCGTCGGCATCACCTCTGGCAACGTCCGCACAAATAATATATTTGTGCCCTTGCTCTGGATATTTCCAGATAAGCATGTCAAGATTTTGCCCATATCTTGATATAGGACTTTCAACCTTTGACAGAACCCACTGCATCGACTCCGTGTCAAGATATGAGAAACCTGAAGCCTCAAAGGAGCACAAAAGCTCCTGAGCTATGGCCCGAGGATTTCCCATTAGGGCGGCGCACTGTTGTTCAAACCAAACCTGATCATGTTCTGGATGTACTGTCCAGGGAAGCTTTATTGCAAAAAAGCCGTTTGAGCCATCCTCGCCAGGTTCCTTGTCCGTTGATCCTTGCCAGATGTTATAGAACTGATTTCCAACGCCCTTGGGAGACGAAATCAAAATAACGTCACCACCAGTGCTAAAGGTAGGCTGAAGACCTATCCAGATTTCATCAAAGTCCTCAATGTGAGCAGCTTCGTCCACTACCAACAGGGATACGGCTTCACCTCTGGCGGCGTTCTCCGTGCAGGGAAGTGCCTTGATGATGGACTTGTTTGAGAACTTCATTTCTCTCACAGACAAGGTTGTGATTGTGGGCATGATGAGCCACTCTGGGAGTGAGTCATACATCACCTTGATCTTTTCGAGAAATAGCTTGGCCGTCTCAAGTCGCGTTGCAAGAATAACGATATTTTTGTTTCTGCGGAACAGGGCAAGCCAGAGCGAGTAAGCGGCCGAGACAGTGGAAAGACCAAGCTGTCTGGACTTGTTACAAATAATCATCCTGTGAGACAGGAAGGTTTTTACACATTCGTCCTGGTACGGGTAGGTCGTAAATGGAATCGGACCTCTCGTGGGATGAGAGATTTTAACATATTTGTTGATAAAGTAAATTGGATCAGTGCCGCACTTTTTGATTTCATCAAACTGTTCGGCTTTTCTTTCAATTTTTCTTGACTTAGCCATTTTACCTCAAGTTACTTTTGCATTGCAAAAGACTCTGAAGTAGGCTGCTCTTTTGGGGTTGTAGAGGCTGTAGTTTAGGAACTCCAAACCATCGGAAATCGAGGCTTTGTTTATTTCAAACTTAACGGGCTTACCCGTTATTACTTCATATTCCTCGCCAGCCTTCTTGAGGGTTTCCTGGATTTTGTTTACACCTTCCTCAAGCCATCTTTTTCTTAGTTCTCTCCACATGCCCTCAGAGGAGAAGTTGACCACGATCAAAAACATGGCCGACACCATCTCGTCGTCTACGAGTCTTAGGGTTACCGTCTCGGTAGAGGATTTAAGAGTAGACGGGGCTCCATAGGTTTTATTGAAAACTCTGGAGAGTGCGATGTACTTGGGATAGTCTTTTACAGTCATTTGAGTGTAATTAGCCGCCGACCCAAGACTTTTCGATAATTAAGATAATCTTCCCAACCTTCTGTGCTTTCCGAAGGTCTCCAGCCATCTTCCCACTTGCCAAATTTCGTTCTAGTCCAGTGCATTTCGCATAAATTGCAGCACCCAAAAGAACGAAAGGCTATGGAGTCCTCCAAAGTCCTCATAGGAAAAGAACAAATCGGACAAAAAATCGGTACAATTGCATTAAATTCTGATGGGCTGACCATCAGAATTCTGCCGTTTTCCAATATTTGTGTCTTGGTGTCGCTCATATTTTGAGCTTGCCCCCAAAAACACCTTTTGGATAAGTCACCACAGCGGGTATGGCACAGAGACCGTAAAGAACATAGGCTGTTGTGGACCTTCGTCCTGTTTAGCCTGCTCTGTCTTATCTGGATATAGTTCCCTTGAGAAGTGCTCACACTTCTCGTTGGAGCACTCAATGGTACCCAACAAAGAAATGTAGCATGGGGTGGAACTACATTTTAGACAATATGTCTCAGACATCATCCGACCAGGTTGATTTTTGCTTTAAGGGAATTAATTTCCGACATAACCCTAGTTTCGTTTTTCATAACAAAGGCTTCACGCCAAATCTCCGACAACTTTTCCCTGTCGGATTGCAGAAGGTGCCCTTGAATGCTGTTGTAGATTCTTGTGGCCATGGTCCAGTTATTATCAGAATATCCATAGCTTATAATCGAACCAAAAGAGTCCAACTGCATAAGGACATATGAAAGCTCTTGTTGCTTTCTCTTAGTGAAGGTAGCTTGTTTTTTTTGTATTTTTCTTGGTGTTGTCATTTATCCTCCATAGAGTATAGTTGGCCCGGACGTGTTTTAAACCTGAACAAAGGAGGTAGCGCCCTCGTCCCTGATATCAATAAGTTTATCTGCTATTTCCTTGATCGGAGCAATGTGGGTGATGACCAGGATGATTCTGAAATAACTCTTTAGGAGCGACATTAGCTGGAGACACTGGTAAATCGAAGTATCATCCAGAGGGCCAAACCCTTCGTCCAAGATAAAGATGTCGGACTTTGGAAGACTGGACAGATTCGTAAGAGCCACCCGCAGAGCAAGAGAGGCAATCATCTTCTCCATGCCGGAGGCGGTCTCTATGACTCTTTTTCCGTCCTTGTCCAAAATGAACACGTCCATGACGTTGGAGCTTATGTCCGTCTCCAGGAAAATCTTAAAGTCTACGGTACTCGTGAGAATCTTTTCAAGTTCTGCATTGATGGCAGGCAGCTGCCCTTTTAGAATCATTGCGGGAATGCCGTTTTTGCTAAATGCCTTGTAGATGGACTCAAATATCTGAAGTTGCTGGAGGATGTCCAGGCACTCTTCTTTCTCGCAGAGAAACTGCTCCAGCTTTTGCTTATTGGAGCCAAGACGCAGGAAAGTGTCGTTCTTTTGAGAGTCCAAATCCTCCAATTCTATCTTAAGACTTTGGAGTTCTTGCTTTTTCTTCTGAATCTCTTGCTCCTCGGCCTCATCGAGGCAAAGACGAATACTCTCCAGCTTCTCTCGGATTTGCTCACGCTCAGAGATTAACCTAACTACGTCGATATTCTTTTGACGAGCCTTTAGTTCTCTGAGGCTTGTTTCTATTTTGATCTTCTTCTCGGACAAGATTCTGTGCTCGCGGATTTTCTCAGAGATTTTTTCAACCAAAAGCGTTTCCAGGGTCTTCTTGACCTCTTCGTACTCTTCCTTTAGGCTAGCAACAAGCTGCTTTTGAGCTTCTATTTTTTGCTTGTTCTCGTGGGAGTCCCTGATAAAGTGACACTGTGGGAAAGTGTCCCCACATGGCACCAGGTCGAGCTTTTTGACAGACTTCTCCTGATGTTCCAGGGTGGAAGCCTCAACCTTGAAAGAAGACTCTAGCTTGTTAAGCTTGTCCTTGAGATCCTGGAGGCTGTCCTGTTTTGACTCTAGGTTTTCTACATTGATTTCGTTTATTATAACGTCCGTCTGTAGAAGTTCGGACTGCTTAACCTTTACGGCCACAGAAAGCTCTGTAAAAAGCCTATTTGCATTTTCAACTTGTTTTTCCTTAAGCTCTAGATCGGTCTCAAGTTGAAGGATTGTGGCCATGTCCACTTCCTTTTCCTTCTGAGCAACCCACAATCTGAGATCCTCCGCAAGAACTCTCTTGTCGGTAAGTCTTGACTCTAGGACCAGCTTTGATGCCTCTAAGAGATGGATTTCTTTTTTGGCATCCTCGATAAGCTGTTCCCATTGCGTGTCCGAATAACGCTTGGTCTTGCCATTTAGGTTGGTGCAGTCGTCCTTGGCATAGTCGCACAGTTTCTTGAAAATATCAAGATCTAGGAACCTTGAAAGTACAGCCTTGCGCTCTGTGGCACCTTCATTAATGAACCTGTTCATGTCTCCTTGTGAGGCGAAGGAGGTTAGCAGAAAGTCCTCGGCAGTACCAATAAGGCGGCGCAGTTCTTTGTCGGACTCGTCCCTTGAAATACCGGTCCTTGGAATAGTTGTTCCGTCCGCATTTACCTGGGTGATGACAAGAGAGGTTGAGGTCTTTTCCTCGTCTATTTCTTTCTTGCGCTTGCGCTTTGGCTCGTCCTTGACGGATGTTCTTTCCAGGACGTAATCGATACCAGCAATATTTATGTGGGCTCGTGCCCTACAAGAGTTTTTGTTTTTGTTTATGACGTGAGCGGTTTTTACAGGTCCACGATCCGTGGCATTAAACAAGGTATACATCATGGTTCCAACGATGGAACTTTTACCAATTCTATTTGGTCCAAATACTCCAACAATACCGTTCAGTTTAGAGAAGTCGATGGAGTTTCCTTCTCCATATCTGTAGGTGTTGTCGAAGTCTAAGGATTTCAAAGACCACGAAATATCTCTTGCAATTACGTCCGGCTCTGAGGCGTTCAGTTTCAAAAGATAGGTGTTGATAACATCGGCCGAGATTTTTGTTTGCTCCTCAGACAGGGGGTGCGACTGTAGATTGTTGATGATATATTCGTTATATAGTTGAACGAGAATATCGGGATTGTTTCTGAGGGAGGTTTTTTGAACCTTGATCGTGTCTGTTTGAATATTTTCAAGGTTGTTGGAAATTTCAATTTTGAAAACACACTCCTCCGCCTTGTGTTGAACCTCCAAATATTCTTCCAGCTGTCGTTTCTCTATGTCGGAAATATTTTGAGAACTTACAACCCTGAATCTGGTGCCGGGCAAAAAGATTCCACTGCGAAGCCTGGTAAGCTCCTCTACTGTTTTCTGGAAGTCCCCAAGCCAGTTAAAGGTAACGAAAGGCTGGTAGTTGGTCAGTTCTCTAAACTGAACGTCCCAAGTATTTTTGCCAGAGATGCTCCAGTTAAGATATCCCTTTATCTCCTCTTCGCCATAGTTTTGTTGGATGAGAGAGCCAGGATAGGCTATCCACGCCTTGTCTTTTCCATCGCTAGCCTGTCTCTCGGACATGAACTGAACCTTGTGAATGTCTCCCATTAGAACATAATCATAGTCCTGGAAATACGATATACTTTCTTCTCCGCCCATCATGCGATACCCGCCATCGGTCTGACAACCAATGATAGAGCCGTGATATAGGGCAATGTTTATTTTATCTGGTTCTGGGTGAACGTCTGCCCAGCCATCCTTGTCAAAGCAAGAAAATACACACCAGTTAATATCTGGGAATAGCACGTCCTGATACGTTCCACTGTCCTTGAAAAGAACAAGGTTCGGATCGGCGTTGATTGCTTTCATTATCGGCGTAATAACGTCCTGTCGGCTGTTGTTGGCCAGGTTGCCGTCGTGGTTTCCTAAAATCACACGAACAGGGGCAATGGCGTAAAGTTCCTGGAACATCCACACCATCTTCATCACGACCTCAGGAGAAATGCCCTGCGTCTTTGTGTGGAAGATGTCGCCAGTACAAACGATCATATCTGGCTTCTCTTCTCTTAGATTTTCGAAGAGCTTTGTGAATGACCGAGTGTATTCTTCGTGTCTTGCTGTCCCACGCCAGTGAATGTCGGATATTTGTGCAATTCGTATATTTTTCATTATTGACCAAAAGCCATTCTTATTTTTTGCAAGAGATAGTTTTCCATGCTGAAGTGCGTTCCTTTTGTTTCAAGGTCTTTAAATTCTTCCTTTGTCATGGCTCCTACGTCTCCTTTTTCCTTAGAGACCATTAGGATCTTTACAGATATTCCGTACTCTGTCAGATTTTTAGATATTGAAAGCGCCTTGTTTCTTGCGTCTTCATCAAGAGCTAAAACTACCGGAGTTTCATTCTCCACAATCTTTCTGAAAAGAAGATAGTCGGGCCCAAAAGAAGACCCCAATAAACAGGTGGCATTATCGTTACATTTCAATAGGTCAAATGGACCTTCCACCAATGTAAGGGGCTTTGTCCAGTCTATGTTGATCTCGTTAAAGATGACTGATTCTCGTGCGGTTGGTGGATTTATGTACTTCGGATAGAGTCTTTTGTTGTATGCTCTGGCGGTCCAGTAATTAATACTTCCTTCTTGATCGAAGGAAGGAATGATAATTCTCCCACCAAGGTCTTCGTTCTCTGGGGCTATGCCAAACTTCCAATACCAAAAGTCTCGATCAGAAAAAATTCCTCTGGAGGCAAGATATCTCTTAGCCTTGGAGGCTTCAGGGCCGACTTGATGTAACAAGAATTTATAACCCTGTGGGAGCGTTAGGGAAATCTCTTTTGGATCAGTCTCCTCTATGGAAATGTCCGTTAGCTGTTCGCCCTTAAGAAAGGCACTAACATATTCAGCAAGGAAATGCGGGTACCATCTCTTAAGCCAGGGGACCAAGTTTTTTGACTTTGTATTACACACCCAACAGTGGCTTACGAAAGTATCCGTCCTGATTACGAGTTTTTTCTTACCGTATCCAAATCCTTTTTTGTCAGCGCACAGGGGGCACAAGACAGAAATATTCAACCCACCATTGGAGAACCTTCCGTCTCCAAAGACCTTTTCAATGAACTCTATGGACTGTCCTTTAGTGTACAGAGACATGTTCTCAGGGTGACTGTACTACGTGAATATCGGTATTGTGAACCGCGTACAGTTGGTTACTGTGGAGAATAATCGACCAGTCAGATTCTAAAGAATCCATAAAGAGCGCGTTTTCAATATTCTCAATATAGTTCTCGTGGGGAACAGCTCCTAGACGAGTGGCGATAAACCAACGTCTATCCTCAACAAATTCATAAAAATCACCTTGTTTTATTGCGAGGTTAGCTGGACTGTGAGTTGCCAGAAAATTAATTAAAGTTCCCTTCGGTATGTGCGAGAGAACCTGTACTTGCAAAGACAAAACCGATACAAGACCAGTGCCACCCATATTAATTAAGCGTTCTCTCATGGAAATAGTTTTTGCCCGCCCTTGGCAGCCACCCAGGCATCACCCATGTCCTGATTGCAGGTGTCATAAACCATCTGCCCGACACTTTTACCGGTTTTCGCAACATGTTGAGGCCACGCAACTTTGGGATTAAGGGCAAGAACCTTTTCAAAAACTTTCTCTTTGGTGCTTTTGGTTTTGTCCTTGGTGTCAATCTTGATGCCAAGCTGTGCCCTGGCAGACCTGACATTAATGAACGTTGGTTTGACATGAAACATATTAAAGGCAATTAGGCAGGCTATGGCGTTCATCTTGGCGAGGATGACAATTGTTCCGGCAGAGGAGAAACCTGGAGAAAACTTCTTTGCAATATCCTCAACAAAAATTCTTTTAATGGTCCAGGTTGGGGACATGTTCTTGGAGAATTCTGTCTGGAACTCAACGGACTTGTCCCACAAGTCCACAAGTTTGGTGCTTGTTAGTTTTATGGGGAACAAGGAGATGAGGTTTCCGGTATTGTGGTCTAGGACACAGACCCCAACAATAGACGTGGACACATCCAGCCCTATATCTACTTCTGTTTTTTGAGGTAACGTTCCCGGATTTTGGCCGCCTTCTGGAGGGGTAGAATTATCTTGTCTGTCCAAAACTCGTAAGTTATCTGTGGATTTTGACTCGCGCACCATATTCTTGCCGCCTCTGCCTTTCGTTGTACTCGGAGGTTTGTTAGGAGATTTTGTCTCTTGACCTCGACCATTTTAACTTTGCCATCTGTGTACCAAACCAAAAAATCTGGGAAATATTTTCTGATTCTTTTTGTCGTTTGGCTTGAGGTATAGTGAATTTCAATCGTCTCATATGTGTAACACAAGACCAGGGGATCACTGTCCAGATACTCACAAATGGTCTTTTCCCACCCTGATCTGTAGTTGATGGGGGTCTGGCACTTGAGGCTGTTGTGAACCCCTGTGTGGTACCTGGATTTCTTGCGTTTCTTGGCTTTCTTCTTTGTCTTATTTTTGGTGACAGCAGGAGCCTTTGTGGGATTTTTTGGCATAGAGCACGTACTTGAGTTCCTCCTTAGTATAGAAGACTCTAGGACATTTTTACAGATTAAATGTTTTAGTGGAACACTACCAATTAGAGAGGGGCGGAGGGAGATATTTAACCTGAGGAACAAATATGAAGAAGGGTACGCTCCTGGCTATCTCAATCGGCATTGCTCTGGTGCTCTGGGCAGGAACACACCTCAGGGGCGCAAGAAGACAATATATAAATATTACTGACCAAATTCACCTGAACTTAGGACATTGGACCCCAGAAGACTTTCCCCTACCTGTCGGGGTAGATGTTTCATCGTTCTCTCAGGTCGAGAGAGAGCGCATTTTTGAAGTCCTTGAATACTGGAACTCGGTGATTGGTGAGCGAGTTTTTGAACCTAACGAAATTGACCTGGACTTCCATATATCGAGGGGCGTTCTCCTCGAGCCTTCACATGGAGAGATTTTTGTTCAGGAAATAGAATTAGGGATTTCTGAGGAGCGAGGAAACTTCCTCGGGTTAACTGAGCTTCACACAGGGTCATATAACCTAGATTTCACACAGGTCAACAATGGTGTTGTTTTACTGGACAATGATATTTCACATGAAGAGTTGTTTATAGTTGCAGTACACGAGTTTGGTCATGTGCTTGGTTTGGGACATGACGGAGACGTAAACTCGGTTATGTTTCCACACGTCCTGGAAAGTACAGGAGTCATCATGCAAGATGACATAGACTATATACGAAGACAACTTCGGCCGAGATTCATGCCAAACTTCTTCATGGGCACACCATTTTAGAGGTCTAGTTTCACGGCAAACATCAGCTTGTCCCCGGTTCTTTTAATTATCGGTTGTGCAAAGCTTGTCTTGGTAATGACATTTAGGTTGTCGTCATGTAGGTAGAGCCCGGACAACCAAACATATTGTTCGTCTATCTCATTGGCAAGAGTGTCCAGCGGGTTATTGCTCGCGCTAACATAGGATGGGTTAGAGCTAGAGGTGGCGGTAAGAGGTGGCAATAGAAGATTAAATTTCAGAACATGAACATTTTGTTCCCCGTCAAACTTTAGTTGCCAGTTTTCCTGTCCAAAAAAGAACAACTGAGGGGACTTTATCATTATAATCCCCTCATTATAGAAGACGTTTCCTACAGAAGACCAGGACGCCTGAGCGGTGTCGGCGTTTCCTCGATAGAGATTACCGTAACCATCATCCTTCAGAGAAACCTTGACCTTACCACCAGAGCCGGACATGGAAGTGTCCTCCAGAAGAAGACTACCTGGTCTTATTCTATTGCCATAATATAAGTTGCTAACGTCAAAGAAAACGACCTGATTTGAGGTATTGTCCCTGGTTCGATGCAAGATTGCAAGACTGTCAGAGGAACTTCCGCTCAGGTTGTTTGGGGTCGGGCCAAGGATACCGTCCACGATAGACCCAGAGAGGTTAGAAAGTCCAAAGGCGCGAGTTTTAAGAGGAACCATGTTCCTGAGGGACACAAAACCATAGTTTAGGTTTCCGAGGTCATTTCGGAACTTTTCATTAGAGCCGGTTGCCAGGAAACCAAAGTTTGGAACAAACTGCCCGTTGTCACAAGGCATGATTGTGTACTGGCGTCTTCTGTTGGACTCAGTTGCAAAGAGAAACTGGTTTGCATCCTGTATGTCAGAGGTAGCATTTATTGTGGAGCCGGTAAGGGTTAGCCATCTCGGGAACTTATTTTGGACAAACTCTTTCCCGTAGTTCTCCAGGTTCATGTACATCCCACCAATACCAAAACTCATTGTGACGTTAAATGGATCCCTTGTGGTGTCGTTCTTGGTTTGAAATGGCGTAACCAGTACGCCGCCAGAGGAGCCAACAAACGACTGAGTAGGTGCCTCAATGGTAAAGAACGGCGGAACATAGAACATCAAGTTTGCAAAGTTCGTTGGTCCGGCAGATTGAAATCCTGAAATTTCCGGGACTGTTAGATACTTGTTAAAAATCTTCAGGTCATGTATCTCGGCGTTGAGCGGGTGATTAAAGGCAAATGTTGTCGGATAGTCAACTCCAGTAAGAGCATCTAGTTCCTCAAGCCCGTCCCTGTCTGAGACATCTGCCGCAAAGAACCTGGACATGCCAGAGGTTCCGGCGTTTGTTCCCTCGTAGTAGTTGCCCAGGGCCAGGACAATTGGGCCATCTGACCCGGCATACCCACCAGTAACCCTCGTGCTGGCGATGCTTGTCGTTAGAACGAACTCGGTGTCAACTCTACCATCAATTAATATTGACCCGGTACCATTATTGTACAACGGGGCTGGTCCACCATGTCGAATGGTAATGTGATGCCAGTTGTTTCTTTTCAGGGAATTGTCAGAAGAATAAAAAGTTAGAGAGTTTGTCGTGGCTAAACTTGGGGCGGTTCCCGCACTAGAAGAAAGCTGCACAAGAATTCTATAGGCGTTTGGATAGCCGTTTAAGTCCCTGGAGGACCCGGTGACCAGGGACACACCCAAGACACCAGAAAGGTGCATTACGGTACCGGCCTTGAAGGAGTTGAACTCTGTGTCAGTAGTATATTTTGGATTGATCCAAAAGTCAATCGACCAGGAGCCGGTTGGAGTATATGGTCCGTAGGCCCATACTCCCGACACTGGTGCGTTTGGATATAGGACTACGGACCCGGTTGGAACTGCACTACTCGTGAAGAAATTAAAACAATTATAGTTCGTGAAGGCAAACTGAGAGTTTGGTTGGGTTGAACGATAATAGGGCATCAGGTCATTGATCGTTACCAGTTTCCTGAAGGTGTTTGTGTTGACGCTAAATGGAGGAGTAAACCTGATAATATCCACGGTCTGCTGTTTGCGGGCAGAAGGTTGCTGGGAGAACACCCCAGACAAATAACCATTTATTTGTGCCGTGTTTGAGGAACTTATGCTAGCGAAGGTTTTTGCCTGGATAAGTAACTGACCTAGATTTTGATCATTAAACAGAGAAGAGCTAAAAGCCGACAAAGGCTGCACTTCTTTCTCCGAGTCAGACCTTCTCGGAAAGATGTAGAGGGTGCCGGTTATGTTAGGAGTAGATGAAAATGTAGAACCGCTAGAATAAAATCTTGGAGGATGAGTTTCTAGTGTAAAGTGCTCAACGTCATCTGGAGTAATCCTACGTATCGACATTTGTTCTTTTCCATGAGACGATCTTAGAAGTCAAGTCTTGTTTTGAGAGTAAGATTACGCTCATCATCCTTCAGGATTGGTCTTGAGGTTTTTGCCACAGCCAGGAGATTGTCATTGGCATCATAGAGACCAATGGAGGTCAAAAACACGAAGGATTTTTGAGTCTCTTCCTGGCCTTCATCAATAACGACGATCCTTGAGTCAGCGTCAACGAACGTTGGATTTGAAGAGTAGTTAAACTCATCTGCTGCCAAATTACAGAAGTAAATCGTACTGTTGATATTTGTTATATTCTGGAAAGTAATGGCAGTTGCGGCAGAACCAGAGAATCTTGTGCTGCAAATATGGTCAAGCACGTCATCTACCGAAGCAGACACGAGAAACTTTGCAAGACTTCCAGAGAAACCAACAAACCCAGTGGAGTGCATCCCTCTGATTGTTCCGCTAAGGAACGTTGTCTGGTCGAAGGATCTGGAAATATCCAAAACAGCAATGCCCTTGTCAATGAACAGAAGCCCCACCGGCAAGGCTGTATTGGCCGAGTCCACTATGGTAGAAACCTGACCACCAAAGGAGAAGTCCTTGTTCTCCGAGGAACCAATGTCGGAGTAAATCTTGGTTGTGGCTGCGCCAACCCTGTTAAGGTTGTAAGAGCCAGTTAAGGCTGCGGAGGGATTAAGCTTGATAGCGAACGTCTCACGCTTGATTTGATCGCGGGTGAAAAGTCTCTTGAAGTCCAAGAACAGAGCCTCGCGGATTGTGGAGGTTGTTGACCCAGACGTAAGATTGAACTCTTCTGAGGCGTCCCCAAGGAGCGCCTGAGCATGGAGCCTGTAAAGGTCCATTTTCTCTCTCATCATTAAGGACTGTGACGAGAAAATATACTTGCCATTTGAGTCGATGGTAAAACCCGAATTTGCAACAAGCACAGAGGCCGAGCTAAATCCGAAGGTAACATCAAAAATCGGGTTGGCGGTCTGGAGGGTGAAGTCCTGGTCAAACACTGTCTGGAACAAGGAGGAAGTTACCCCTGGCCCGATACCGCCTGTGACGAAAACCTGGTACTGCTTTCTGGTATTGGAACCAGAAATGTCTTCATTTATAACATCAACTAGTTGGTTAAGGAAAGACTTTGCCGTCTTAATGTCCGAAGCCGCGAATTCTTTAAATGTTGCCATGTTTATGTGTGCCTTTTACTTAGCTTGTCTTATTGATCTGGACCTCAAACTCGTAGACAGCCCCGCTTTGGATGCCGGCAACCTTGACGAAGGTCGAGATGAGATTTTTGTTGTACTGGGCACCATAGACCTGGAACTGACTTTCCGTGATTGCCTTGGTGGCAAGAGTCAGGGTAAGCCTGGAGCCTCCCAGGGAGTTCTCTCCGGCGTCTCTGGTGAGGATGTAGGTTGCCCTCTGTTGGGAGTCAATGTTGTCTGGGGCGCTTCCTAGGACCTGCAAAAATAGGTTTGAAAGCTCGACTATGAAGGCTTGATCTCTAAGCTCCACGTCTATGGTTTGTTCGTTGTTAATTGTCTGGGAAACGTTAATCTGGCGGCGTTTGGTGGTGGTGTTGCCGATGGACACGATTCTTGCCGTGGAGTCAATACCTTCTCCGGTCAACTCCAGGGACGGAAGCCTGATGAGGTTTGGGTTTGACACAGAGATACAGCGATATTTCTGGGCATAGGAGCCGTTTGTCAGGGCTTCAAACACAGGGGTGTTCTTCTCGATCTTTTCCTTACCAACGGTCCTTCCGTACTTGGTAATAATGCCATAATCCACTTCATCATCCCCGGTACCAAATTTAACCACCGAGAAACTACCGTCATTTCTAGACAAAAACTGTCTGCCGGTATCGGTTAGAACGGCATCTAAAATAATGTTATTGGTATCGTTTTGTAAAAAACCCATATGTCTCCTGTGTGTACCTAAATATGAACAAAAATCGAATTAAGATATTTTACTTGATATCCACATTGCTTTCTTCATTTTGGGACTCAATTGTCCTTTTGTCTTCAAGATTTATGGTAACCGTCTTCTGCGACTGGAGGTCAACATTTATCAAGGAAAGCTTGTATTCTGCATCTTGACCGGTCTTTAGAAGACGTAGGTCGTGCCCGTTAGCATCGAACACCCGTAAGTATTCTGGATTAAAAATAACCTGAACTTGTTTATGTCCAGAGTCCCGGATCGTGTCCACGAAAGTGTCCTGGTTGAGGTACATGTTCGGATAAGCCTTAGGGGCTCCAGCCACGGAGATTAGTTTTTTGGTTATTTTGTTCTTGAATCTGTCAAACCCAACCTCAAGTTGCATGGAATAATTTGAGGACATCCCATGAGCGTCCACAGAGCACATTGCATAAATGTACCTGGAGTCTCTACCAAACTCTTTGTCCAAATAGTAGTTTCTAGGGTTAGCCAACTTTTCCACCAGCGGCCGGTCAGGAGTTTCGTTTCTTGGAGTCTTGACAACGCTGTCATCGAAGTCATATTCCTTGATAAGCTGGAATGGTTCATTTATGGTTGTTCTTCTGAACAACTGAAAATACTTTATATCCCTCTGAGCGTTTGGGGGGAAAGCCCATGTTATCCTGGCGGCAGTGTTTTTGTAGTCCCAGGCTATGTTGAAGTCCGAAGGAGGTGGCGGAGGCACGCTCTCGGTGCAGACCACCATTCTTGCCGGGCTGTCCTGGGAGGAAACTAAGAAAGAAATAGCAACAACGCCATCCGACTCAAGATCCTGCGCCTGAACCTCAATGAAGATTACGCTACGAATACGATAAAGATATTTGCCGCCATATCTTATTTTAAGATCGACTGTTGTGTTTGCCAGGGGACTTTCTACAATAACAGGAGCCCTGTCAACAACTGTTCCGTTTTCAAGAATTTCTTGCTTGTCAATAATATAGCCAACCGGCTGAACGGTGGAATCAAAGGCTGCCGGAGTGTCTATTTGACGAATACCGATGTACTCCATGACCTCAAGGTCATACTCGCTGTCGCTCAGAACGCTTGCCGTAGAGGTAGAAATAGCCTGAGTCTCTCTTTGTTCTGCCTCGGACATGAGAGCCTCGGCCTCATCCTCAAAAAGACCAACGGGGTTTTCTGTGGCAGAGGCAAGAATTTTGGTCAGCACTCTGTTGTTAAACTGAAACCTTGTCTTTGCTCTCTGTATTTGACGTGTCAAATTTGCGGCTATTTTCTCTCTGTTTTGTTTAGTTACAAATGTAACTCCAAGCTCTTTGAGATTCGTTAGAATCGAAGCCAGGAAGCTGCCGCGAAGAGTGGGGGTCGTCAGGCCATTGAGGGTTTTGGCAACATCCAGAGGAGACTCCTGCTTTCTTGGTGGGGCAAATCCCTTCTGAACTTCTTCCAGGGCACGTCTAACAAAGAAGCCAAGACGTTGATCCGCCCCAGTGTCCTGAAAGTCTATGTTGGAGTAATCACCGATGGCAAAGGTTTGCTCATTGTGAACCTTGTCAAAATTATTAGTAATAGACGTTTTGACCGCAATGAAATCCTTGTCTCCGATGACAGGTCTCCAGGTAAGCTTTACGAACCTTGCTACCTTGTCCTGAAAGTTCTTGGAGGTAACAAAACTAGAATCAAAACTCTCAGAGGGTTTTTTTGTGATAAAGGCGGGGGCTACTTGGCCAGAGTCGTTTGTCCGTTCGTCTGGCATGAAAAAATCATAGTTAAATCGTGCCTCGAAACCAGACACCTCGGGCGCATTCACAATAACAATCTTTTTCGATGGGAGAGATTTAGCCATTATGTTCCTCCTCTAAGGTTTGCTTCAACAACGACGAAGTAGTCCTCAAAAATCATGTCATTTCTGTGTCTTGGCAAAAGATATTTTTTGCCATCGGTTTCATAAATCATATTTTGAATAGAGCTTTTTGCGTACAGGCTTTTGCCCGACTCCGTGGAGATGGTTGTTTCCACGTCAATTTCAAAGCTATCTACGTTGATTGGAAAATGAAAGACCCTATCGAACAACTTCGGCTCCAGAACTCGTCTCCTGATGAAGTCCGCCTGAAACATTATGTTTCCATAGGAGAGCAAACGCAAGGTATCCTTGGTCTCCTGGTCCAGGTTTGGATTTACAAGAAGTTGACTTATTGGTTGGTTTGGGATATCCTTGCCCTTGACAATTTTAAGGAAAGAAATGATTAGGTTTAGGACCTGTTGATCTTGCAGGTCGGTTTTATTATATGAGGTTCCAGAAAAGGTCTCTTCGTTCATTTCTATGCCAGCAATAAGCCGAATATAAAGATCAAGAAGTTCACTTTCAAGATGGTTTTTTACCATTTCCGTTTGCTGTTGCCCTGACAAGAAACTGTACTTTACATCAGCCCTTATATTTGCCAGAGTAATATTCTTCTTGTTCTGTAGGGACTCATAGTCTTTTAGGATGGTGTTTCTGATTATCTGTTGATAGCGAACATTTCTAACATCCAAAGATGCTGGCAAGAATTTCTTAATTGGAAACAGGGAAAGGTCAAAAATAAACTGTTGTGGCTTAAACACAAGGTCATCGAATCTGGCATCTCTCTTGTAGACGTTGACAGACACTACGTCGAACTGTTTGTCTTTGAAGTTTGTTTCACTTATGGCAGTTCTTGAAACTCTATCAGAGAGACTTTTGGAGAATCCAGCCGGAATACCCACTGTAAAGATTTTCACCTTCAGGTCAGCATCAGACTTGTGTCCGTATTGCGGCAGACGCAACATGGAGAACATGGCATTTAGACTCGAAAGAGGAATGCGATCTGTAATCAAAAATCCAGTATCTTCATCCGCCGTTTCATCATCCAGTCCGGCCTCGGCCAACTTTTCATCATAGTGATCGAGCAACCAAGAAGAAACCCTTACCTGGGACGGATTCCTTACGAGGTCCACGTCTGTCAGGGATGAACCTGTGCTGTTTAGGAAACCGTCAAGAGAAGCCTTGGTAAAGGTGTGAATAACCAGTTCCTTAGTAGAGACAAGGCGCCTGTTGATCACCGTAAGAATATGAAGGATGTTTTTAACTGTTTTATCTTCGTCGTTTAATTTTGTTCTGTTGCCGACAATGGTTTTTCTAAACTCTATCAACTTTATGGACTCCTTCAGGGACTCAAGTTGAATAGGAATATTTTGGAAAATCTTTCCAAAGCCAAAAACGGGAGTGTTTATAAGAGTTTGTGCTACCGGCAATAAGGTTGTTCTGGAAGCTCCCAAGGTAGGGGAGAAGATGCTTGGTAATATGCTTGTGTTGTTTGTGCTTTGTTGAGCGGACACATTTGGTGTTCTGGCTCTTTCTCTGGAGGAGTCGAGATTAAACAAGGAGAAGGGACTTTTTGGAGAAGCGTTGTTCAGGGCTATGTTCAAGGGGTTCAAGATTTTAGCAAACGACAAAAGAGGCTTGGATGCAATTATGTCCTTTATGATCTTTAGGGTGCCGTCCGACAGGGAAGTATCAATTGTAATACTTCCGTTTATGAGAGTGGTGCCCTTGTTAAAGGTACTGAAAGTATAGCGGTTCACGAAGGCGGACATGGCCTCAAAGACAAAAAGTAAAACTGTGCTGGTGCTGAAGAAGTTCTGTCTTGTACGACCAGAACCATCCTGTAGAAGATATACCGGATTCGAAGACACAGAAGCGCCTTGATCGAGTTTAACGGCTATATCAATAAATTCCTTGCAAACGTTGGTAGAAGAAGGTCCCACTGTCGTAATGTTGCTTAGTAAGATTTCTTTCAGGTCTCCTCTTTTGAAGGATAGATAATACCCATTTCTATCAAGGGCCAAAACTAATTTGTTCGAACTTAATATTTGTGCCCCAATACCAACAGAAGACAACGTTTGCGTTGGACCGGAAATATTTGGTGAAAGAATCGTTGGTGTAAGAGAGGGAATGCTTCTTGCAAAGTCTTTTGCAAGAAGACTCACGTTCACGGTGTTAATCAAAGAGAAGACGTGATTTTCAATGTCATTGGCCAGTTGCTCTATGTAAGGACGCAGAGCAGCCTGCCCTCCCCTGAGGTCGGGATTGTCTCCCGTTGCTACTCTAACGAAACTAAAATTACGAACGTGCCCAACCTCGATAGCCAATTTTTCAAAAATACTCTTTTGGTCTATTCTCGAAATGGAAGACAGGCCGAGTAACAGCAAATACTCAAACAACATGTTTTTAAGAGTCGTGTTGGTATTGGCCAGCTTAAACAGGGCGACACAAACGGCTTGTCCCTTATTTATACCAGTTCCGCTTGCTAGCCCGGCCGTAGCCTCGGCAAGAGAGCTTAAAAACGTATCATAGACTGCCGTGGGGGAGAGAGTGCTGGCCTGGTTCAGCTCCAGTAAAGTTTCTATAGCGTTCTTGGCGTCACTTGTTGTGTTGTTGAACTTGTTAACGTAAGATACATAAGGCTGGGTATTGAAACCGGTTGTTTTGCTTACTGTCAAAATGCTGTCAACGAAGTATGTGCTGCCCGGAACATAGACTTTTCTCTCCGTTTCAGAATCAACATATATGCTTTCAAACGGAAGCACCAGGTTAGAGGTGCTTAGGTTAAATAACGTCAAAGAAGCAAGGGAGTTTGGTCCTCTTGGTTCGTTGAAGATTGTGTCTCCAACTTCGCCAACGATATTGTCAAATGGGCTTCCACTGTCCCCTTGTTGATATTTTTGTTGTAGGTTTCTGGCGACCTCTGGTCTGCCAAGTTCCTTTGAGACCCTAAGTTCTTTTGACAGAAAATGAACAAGGAGCTTGATTCTGTCATCCGAATTGGTTGGAAGCGAATTTAGAAACTGGTTAAAGAAATCACTCTTAAAAGAGTTTCTGGGTGCTGTTGTGGACCTAACGGAAGCCGGAGAAAAGTTAAAACCATTGTTTTGTGTGTAGGTTTTGTCGATTGTAACCGGGCTTACATCTGCGCTTCTGTCTGGATCAACCAAGTCAAACAAGGAAAGAGAATAGCCCTCAAGGATTTTTCTAAAGTCAGCAATAAGCTGATTTATAATTTTGGTATCGGAGAAGTTGGAGTATTTCCTTTTGGAATACTGCATTTTTCTCTCATAGAAGTCAATAAGGGGAAGATAGTTTGCGGTGTCATAAGAAGAGGCCGGAATCTCTTTTGGGTCCAGAGAATTCTTCACGTTTTCTATTTTTTCTATAAGGTCCCCAAAGTATCTGAGAGATGTTTTGGTGGAGTCCAACCCCTTAACGAAATTCCCCTTGATGGCGTCCAGTTGAATTCTGAATTCTGCTTTAGCTCTAATATCCTTCATCAACCGCTGAACGGTTACTGCCCTGATTTCTGTTGCTTGATATTGTGCCTTAATCAACTGTTCGGCACTCTCTGTTGCGTTAACAGACCCCAGTCTTCCACTGCCGTTTATAGGCATGAAGTTCATCACAGAAATTATCTCTGGACGGAACACAGAAATGCCATTTTTTTCCACAGCATCGAATTTGTCATTTGTTATTCTGTACTGAGAGACCCTTAAAACATCCTGTTCATATTTCTTCCGTAACGGAAAGATGTTGGGAATAAATCTGACAATTGGAGGCAGTCTAATGGATCTAACAATAGATGGAGAAATAACCTGTGGCGTTACGTTTCTGACGGTTACTATCGGATTAATGGGCGCAACTCTTGCACTTGCACCAACGGTCGTAACGGTCGTGGGCGTGGTTGGGGAAGTTGGCGTGGACACAGACTGCTGCGACACCCCACCATAGGCGGCACTTCCCCCTCTTACTCCTATGCCAAAAGTTCCCATTAAACTACAACCTCGTTTGTTGGAACTTCTGTTCCCCTGGTAAAATCATAAAAAACTGGCACAATATAGTATGTCAACTTTCCATGCTCGCCGTTGTCAAGGGAGTCAACAAACTGAAAATAATTTGACTCGGAAACATTGTGTGACTTTCCTACTACGGTTCTCATGCCAACTATCTCAAGAATAATTATGAAGTGATCGATTTTTGTTATTTGGCCCTGAACTCTCCACTGAATAAGGTTTGAGTTTTTCCCAAGTTTTTGAGCCCTGGCTTCTGTGATAGACGGCAAAATATTGGCCAAGGAAACATTCACTGTCGCAATGTTGCCTACTGCCCCAAAGGAAAAGGCTGTTTGAGAGTGATTTTTCATCCTAGTTTTTTCCGTAGTAAGATTTCCTTTCTTTAAGGTTATGGGGTGCAGCCATTTTGCGGGCTTGAAGGTATATGCAATGTTTTGAGTAAATTGCACAGTTCTAGTTACCTGCTCAAGAGTGGTCTCGGCTTTTCTAAAATATGTGGTAACCAGATATCTGTACTCGTATCCTCCCTGGAGTGGCTTAACTGACTTGACGGCACCAAATTTCCTGTCAGAAAAATTCTTGTCCGTTACAATTCCAAAATCTTCTATTTCTCCAACCGTAATGTTGATTCTTCTTACGCCATAGGCGATTATATTTTGCAGTTTCTCTTTTTCGTCAGAAATGCCTTGTTGGTAATAAGAAAGAAGACCTTGGGCCTCTAACGTCTTCTTGATAAAGTCAAGATCCCCAGGAATGAGCGAGGAAGAAAGATCAAACTGCACATCGATGTCAGCGCCCGTTTGTACCACCGTTGGTTTTGAAAGAACGGTTTCCACAATGTTGGCTGTCGCAGGTTCGTATTTTATTATGAGATTATTTGCTCCAATTTCTACATCACCACTTGGGTAAAGATACTCTACCCTATATTCATATATTCTGTCTTCCTTTACATCGTTATCTGTCACGAATATAGGGGCACCAGACTCCAGGTTGTCTATCAGGGCCGGTTTTGTAACCAGGCTAAACTCTTGTTCGTATACGGAAAGGTTTCTCTTCAGAAGTTTAACGATGGAAACGCCAGGTGGAACGTCTCTGATTTCTATGGAAATGGCATTGATTACAACCTCCCCTAGAATAGAAACAAAGTTGTGCCTTCTGTCATATTTTCCTGACTGTTTTTTCTTAATGGCCTGAGCACCCGCAGACTCAAACTCACTTGCCAGTATGCCGGTGGCGTTATATGGGATTGCCCTATAAATAATGGTGTTATAGTTATTTACGACATCTTCAAGTCTCTGAAAGTCCTGTCCGAATTTTGCCTGAATGTTACCAATGAAGGTATAGGCCGCATCAGCAACAGAAACGCCTTTTTTAATTTCCTTACGATAAACGGCAACTCCGGTTGCGTTTTGGTCTATCTGCTTTACTTGAACAACATTCTTTCCGGGAAGTCCGGTTTGTAGAATCATCATCTTGGGTGGCAGTATGGGTATTTGTAGGTTTGCTACATTCTTTGCATGAGGAACAGAGAGGTTAATCGTCTGCACTTCAACGCCCGAACTATTAACCAGCTGCAAGATAAAAAAGAATTCGGGTGCCTGAAGTAGGCCCGTTGGAATTTCCAGAGTCTCCTTGATGTCAAGTGTGGTGCGAGGTGCGTCTACTAGAATATTAAGAAAGTCCGTGGGCCGAAGCTGGAGATGGTTAAGCGGATTATTGTCATTTACAAGGTTTCCCACAAGGGAAACTCTTTGGGTCTCGTTCAAGGCCAGCCTGCCAATGGTTTTGGTAGGTTGCGATACAAGCCCACCGGAAACTTTTTTGGCACTCTGAATGGTCTGCATTCGGGCTCCAGAAACCTGAGCCGGGTCTATGCCTCGTCTTGTAACAAGGTCCAAGGATACCGCCCTGGCCACGCCCGTACTCCTTGCTACCTGAGAGGACACGATGGCAGCAGAGATGTTGTTTTCCAAAACCGGCAGAATTATGTTACCGTCCGTTATCTCTTGGACGGACTTCAGTTTAACAAGTTTGTCGATGCCCAGGGTTACGTTTGGAACAAGACCATGAATTAATGGCCTAAAGGACAAAAGAGTAGTTTTGTCATTGGGAATTTTAGCACTGATATCAGAAATGTAAGTAAAGAAAACGTTGGAGACCTGAGCCCGGCCCTGGTCCTTGCTTACGGAAGTCTTCTGAAGCAGGTTTTTGATGAGTTGGTCTGGGTTGAAGTGGGAAAATGTCTTGGTTGGTTGTTTGACAAAGGGCTTCAAGGAAGCAAAGATTTTAACCAAAATAGCCTTGTTCTGTACTGCCCTTCTTGGATCAGTTCTATAGGTGATCTCATACTTGAAGTGACCATCTGGAGTTATCTCGGCTAGATGAACAGCCCCTTCCTCAGGAATATCAATGATATTCGTCTCTTTTTTGATGGAAACTTTCATGGAGTTAAATATCCGTTAACTAAAAACCAGGGTAAACATATTCACAAAGGTACTAGTGCCGGTGCTGTCTCGATAAACCTTGCCCACAAAAAATACATGCTTTGTGGGATGTTCTTGATCATTTGGGACCGAAAACATTCCAAAATCAACAACATCTAACTTAACAATAGCATCACCGGACATCTCAAACATTTGGCAAACTAGGTTGTTTTCCTTAGAGGTCTGCAAGAAGGTCACGGTCTCCTGAAAGCCTGTTTGCCTACTGTAGAGAAGTTCGTTCTCAAGGTCTGCGTTTGTTATTATTGGCGCTTGTCCAAGACTCGGGAAAACTCCAAGGGACGAGGTGGCAGCCCCGATTCGCGCCCTGTTCACGGGAGGCAGATATTTGAAGTTTGGTACGTGAGAAAGCCTCTTGTCCATAAAGAGACTCTCAATTTGGTCTATGTTGCCCTTCTGCATGGCACTGGAGGATATTGGAAGATTGTCCGAGATTGTGAAAGAAAAAGTGTCATTCCCAATTAAAAATTCATTAAACCTCTGCTCAAAGAAGTCTGGAGACCCGAGGATTCTGAGCCTGGAGAAGGCATCTATGGAGGCAGAACCGAGAAGATTGCCAGAGAAACTGGCGAACTCTGACCCAGTTATAAGTTGTACGGCGCTGCCGGAGAATATTTGTCCGGCGAGGATGTTGACTCCAGAGCCCCTAAAGGCAGAGAGCTTGCCGGAGTCATCTGCCTCAAAGGTAACCTGGTCCTGGGGCAAGGAAGTTGCCTCAAAGCAAATCCTGTAGGTCTCATCCAGGGCGGATCCGGTGTTGATGGTATCTGTCTTGTAGATAGAGAACCCGTCTGTGAAGGAGTAGAACTCTGCCTTCATTTTACCGGAGGCAAATTGACGCCTACCCTCCTGGGTAACGAAGGTATCAAAAATGCGGGTCTTGCTGTCTAATATTCCGGCCATTATTCAAAGAAAGGTCTACCTGCCCTGTAACCAAAGTCAAACATCCCACTTGATCTGGCATTTAAGTATGGATCCGGGGAACTTGCGGTGAGATAAGCCTGAGAGGAGGTGAGGAAGTTTATAGTAACAACCGTTTCTCTGGAGACCCCGCGCTTTTCATTAAAAAAGGCAGTGTTAGGACGTTGTTCTAACATGTCCCGGAAAAATCCAAAGTGGCTTCTCCTGAACACTGCCTTGGAGTAGGCCGGTATTGGGGAATAAACTCCATACTTGTATCCGTCTAGCCTTATTCCAACGAAAGTGCCGCTTGTTACTGGAAAGTCTCTGTTTGGAACAGATTCGGACGCTGCTGCAAACGCAATGCTGGCAGTAATAACTGCTGGTTCTGCAAACTTTCCAAACATTTTTCCGAAACCAAAAAAATGCAAGTTAAACATCTCCGGGTTTGGAGGTTCGGCAACTCCAGAAACCCACGGCAGGGAAAATACTTTGCCTGCGCTTGATGTCAGAGAACCAGAAAAAGCAAAGTCTTCCAACTCCCAACAACTTCTAGAAACGTTTTCTTTGTTCGTGGGCAATGGATAAATAGACCCAGTATTGAACGAACTGTAACCAAAAGACAAAGCAGAGTATCCCCAATACATCATTGAGTTTCTAAATTTTTGAGGTAGTGCGCTCCCACCAGCAAATAATGTCCATGTACCAAAACCGGGACTTGGATTATTGAAAATGAGGGCAGTGCCAAGCGGTCCTACTGTTTTCTGAGTATTGATATTGAAATTTTTTGTTATTCTTTTATATTTCGGCTCAAATGGAAAATCGTTTTGCCATACTTGATTTCCAGCACCAAGATTAAGTGTAGATAACTCGGGAACCGGAAGGTCTCCCCCGCACAATATCATGCAGCTTGAAGAAAGAAATTGATTTCTCGCTCTGGCTCTGATTGGGCGAAAGAACCAATTTTCCTCAGCAAAATTACTGGAAGGTCCGCCAGCCGCATCAACAACCCCAGACAAGTACACCAAGGTCGGCTCTGGCATTACGGAGTCTGTAAATCTTTCGTTGGTACTAAAGCCTACAGAGTATTTTGCGCCGGTTCCAACGTAACCATTACTATAGAGCCTCACAAGATCACTGACGCGAACTGGAGCTTGCCTAACGGGATCTGTCAGGGAAATGCTGGTAGTGTTTGAGTTGTAGGTGAAAACCCTGAGGGAGGCGGTGGTAATGAACGACGCGGTAATTGCCAATAGAGGCGACGCCTTAACGGTACTCCCTACTAAAACTTTTTCAAGTTCGGCTATGTTTGAGGACCCGGAAAAAAATCCACCAAGCAAAACATGGTCAAAGGTGCTGCCGGAGTACATCAGGAGGGGCTCGACCTCATATTGATCAAAAACCGTCATTCTATTGCCTCGTGGATGCTGTTGGAAACAAGAACCTGATTTAAGGTATCGTTAATTGTCTTTCCTTCAGACAAGAAAGAGCCATATAGAATTATCTTGGCTGGTGCGATAGGAAATTCCACAAAAGACCCTGTTGGATAAAGTTCACTTGAGTTAAGTGCCCCTCCTAGGTCATCGTGGGTTGGTAACTGCCAACCTAAAATTAAGGCATCTGTCGGTTGCAAAATATAAGGATTATCTTTCGACCAGTCATTTTTTCCTTGCCCAATTTGAAGCGAGTAGTCGGCGCCTGCCTCTTTGTCACCATCAAATTGAGTAGCGGCATTCAATAAATCTCTGCCAGATACATTTATCGCGCCTAGTCCGCCTCTACCACCCCACCAACCAGCATTAAGAAATTCTGCAAAACTTTTATCCCAAAGTGAAATTTGAACGGTAGTATTTTGCGATAATGCACCAAAGACCTCGGTTTCTGCTAGGGCTGTTGCTTTTGGGTTTTTGGCTGAATTGGACATAACCAACATACGATTCCAAGAAGATGTTGTGGAGGCGGTTGACCCCGAATTTATTATTGTTGCATCTCGATAAAAATATTGTGGAAAAAGAGATGCACTTGCAACATATCCATAGTCGTTGTTAAAGGAAGCTATCTCAAACCAACCAATTAAATCTCGTATTGTATTTGATCTTGAAAAGACCAGATGTCGATTAACGACATAGGTTGGGTCATTCAAAGAAAGATCCACGCCTGGAGTTGCACTTTTGCGTTGATTTAGCAAAAAGAAATTATTGATAACATAACTTGAGCTAACTCCAAAATCTGTAGTATAAAATGGATCACCGTTAAGGTCAAAGGCATCGTCTAGTGTTCCCGGTAAAGTGCTTAGTCTAAACGAGGCACTCATTATAACCATAATCTTTTCAACAACAAATGGCCGATCTATGAAACCGGACATCGGAATTAAATTGGAGCTAGTTGCCTCAAAAATTCCAGAAAAAGGAAATCCAAAAGTAGAAATTGGTCGTCCATGATTTAATAAAAATTTCCAATCGTTTCCAATTCCGATTGAATAGTGTTTGTTGTGACTTGCAGAAAACCCCCAAAGTTGTTGACTATAATCAACACCCCCACCGACGCGCGCTTCTGAACCAGGATCAAATCTTCCACCTATAATACCGGCTGGTCTTAAGGGGGTCCACTTTCTTAGACTGAAATTATAATAACCCATATAAGAAGAGGATTGTTGTCCTCTGGAGCCAGTAAGAGACGAAGCTGTAAGTGGAGTAAAGTCTATTTCAATTTTGTTCTTGCTCCAGATCGGGGCGGTAAATCCCTCTATGTTGCTGCCAGTTGCCCAGAAAGGATCTGAGAAACCCTTTTCAACAGCGGCAAACTGATCATTGTCCTTGAAGGGCACAAAACTAGAGCTTCCCCTGTATTGTGGAATGCTCAGAAACGTATCTGAAATACCGGCCACTACTCTTCCAGAACCAGTAAGACTAGTTGTAAGATTCAGAAGACTCGGGATGTAAATGCTACTGGTCGGCACCCCCAGACCATAATAAATATTGGATTGGGTTAGGTTAAGAGTGTTTGTGTCATTGAATGGGGCAAGACCGGGAAACCCACCCAGTTGTCCATGGATAACCAGGGGATAACTCCCAGTTACGGCGTCTCTTTCAGAAAGAAGTACCCTGGGGGGCAGTCCCTTTATTTTGGTCTTTTTTTCTGTACGTGCCATTGTTTAGGTTCCTCTAATCAAATTTGTAAAAGCAATAGAGTCTGTGCCGTAAATGGCAGAATCCCTACCGTAAACAAAAGTATTTGCCCCGGCGGACCTGGTGCGGGAGGGTCTTAGATCCTGGTCAAGGTTCATCTTCATCGAGTAAAGAACCCCTAGGAGGTCACTGGAGGCTCTGAGGCTCTGGGGTATGTCATCTATCGTGGTGTCATCGAAAGCCCGCAGGAGCGTCTCCTGGCCAAAGGAATAACCCTCTGTGGTGATGCCGTTGTCCAGGGCACCCCACACCTGTTGACCCTCATCCAAGAACAGTCTCCTCTGGGGCGGGTCATCATAGTCCCAAAATTGCGAGGTTCGATTGGCGTTCTTAAAGATTGTGTCGAAGTTGTTGCCGTCCTCAATCTGTCCGGCAACCCTGTGGGCAAAAAATGGACCCTCGTTGGAATTTTTTCTAAATGGAATAGTAATGGGCTCAAAGCTGGTCTCTTCCTCCTGTTGAGGACCATCGTTGAAAACTATGGGCAGTGGGTAGTTTGGTCCAAGGACAATATAGGAAACTGGGTCAAACTCTGGCAGGTCCATAAACAGTGGGGAGTTCTCAAACTCAGTAAAAGACCGAGCCTGACCAATGGCATTAAAATCCACAATATGGTCAAAGTCTCCTGACCATATTTTAGGCTGGGTAGAGAAGAACCTCTGGCGGTTGGTCTTGATTTCCACGCCCTGACGATAAGGGTCGATCTCCAAGGTATTGCTTCCCCCGGTATCAGAGTCGGTAGGAATATAGATAACTTGCTGAGAGTCATCGAAGGGTGTGAATTCTGTACGCATGATTTAATATCTTTTAAAGTCGCCCGTTATAAGCTGCAACAAAATAGTATCCTTTAGCCCGTGGCGATTACTGTCCCCTAGATAAATATCCGAGTAGTAATATTCTAGCTTTGCCCTCTCAAGCATGTGGCTCTCGATTACGAAGTTGGTTCCAAGATATTTTGTTTTTCTTGGGATAAGTTGGGCGATAAACGTTCCAATATTTGTGTCAAACCACTTGTAAAACTCAAAGAAGTTTTTGAGGTTTATCTTATCTGTGAGTCTGTGGAAATAGACCTCCCGGAGGAAAGCTAGCCTTGGATAATCGGGGGAGAACATTAGTTCTGGGTTTCCAATAATGTTGTCCAGAATGTCCAGAGTAGAGAAAATTCCCACAATATCTTGGTCAAGGGCGTCCACGATGCTGAAGTCTATAGTAAATCTAGTATTGTCCGTGGGCTCCTCGGAAAGTTCCACTCGATAAAGTGGAGCCACCTGGGCATATGAGCTAGAGAGAACGTTTTGATAGTTCAGGAAAGACCGGGGACGAACCTTGTCTACCGTGCTTGCCTCATCAAACTTGGGAGAAATATAGCTATAAAAGAATCTCTCTGGAATAACCACAGATTTTGTGGCCGGGAAAGAAGTGCCGGAAAAATGTAGGAGATTTTGTGAGAAGTCAAACAATTGGATTTCCCCAAGGGTATTTGACTGGGTGATAACCTGATCCATGGACACGTCTGCCCGAAGTCTCTGCCAAGAACCTGAGGCGTTTGTTACGAAGTTGAAGTTAACGTCCGGCTCTAAAACGCCGAGGGATTTGAAGTTCCGAACGTGCTCTTGCCATTCGTCACTCTTAAGATATTTGGACCAGAAACGAATCTGTCCCACCCGTCCATCAAAATAAGTAACTCTGGCCTCCTCTGGGGCATCCGTTAAGGAATTGAGAGCAAACGAACTCAGGGGATTAATACTCTGAGAGCCTAGGGCAATATAAGAACCAGACGCATTTGAAAAACTATTTCTAATGCTCCAAATTGGAGATGAGCTAGAATATTCGTTGTAAAATCCCTCTGTGAAATATGCCTCGGTTATGTCTCCAAAGCTTTGCTTTGCTGCCCGGAGGAAATAGGAAGCTGAAACATCTGAGCGTATGGCCGGGTCATCACTTCTAATACGACCACAAGAAACATACCACTGATTTCCATCAAAGATGTCTGCGCCGGTAAGAATCAAGGAGAAAGCCGGTGGGCCAGACCCAAGGTTTGTTGGACGGCTGTATAGGGTTATTCTGTTGGTGCCAGAAACCGCCACAACGTTAAACGGAAGAAGAACAAGACCCGTACTTCCCGTGGTCATAAGTCTTATAAGGCTCTGGGAAGTGTGCCCTACTGTGCTTCTTGGGAACTTGTACGTTCCCTCAAGGGTCCAAGAGCCAGAGGTAAGAAAATGATTACCGTTCGTTGCCACTGCCAGGGAGGAAGTCCCAGGAAACCCCGGCTCTATTCTGCTGGCAGAAAGATAGGGACTAAAGGCAAATCCACCAGAAACAAAGTTTGTCATGGCGGCAATTTCTGACCGCTTGTCTCTTGCAAAGGACAGAGGAGCCTTTGTCGGGCCACCAAATTCCCTAATGCGGAAGTTGTTGTCTGGGTCTATGCCAACGGATCGAATAAACGACTTAACAGAGTGAATAGTTCCCTTGGACCTAACAACGTCCTGTAGGTTGATCAAAATACGTTTCCAAATTTGATTCTGGATATATTGCAAACTTAGGGCGTTTGTAGAAATATCACCCTGGATATTTTCCCTGTTAATGTACTGTTCGATTGAGCTTCCAACAAACAAGGGAGGAAGATTAAATCCTTGTTGTCTTGCTAAAAACTGCAAGAACTGATCTGGAACAGTATCCGACTCATCGTAATCTGTCCAGTTAAGATTTGAGAAAGCTTGCGTGAAAAGTTTGATTTCATCAAAGTATTTAGCCCACACATAAGCAAGGGACAAAAGAAGCTGAGTTCCTCCGAGGCGGGCAGAACGTGGATCCGACCCAGATACTAGCGTGGTGGTTATTGGACCGGTTTCGGTTTCTAGCCCAGATTCAGTTTGCCCTTCCAAAAGATAGTGTTTTGGAATTAGTTTGGTGATTAGATTAGGATTTTGGTCGTCAAAGAAGGAGGCGCTTGTCAAAAGCTCCATCCTGTAGTCGTCCACATATGGGTGGGTTGGAAATAGAATAGGAGTAAGTTCAAGTTTCTCCCAAACCATTGGGTCATTTCCGGCAATGGAAGACGTGACAATCTCTCTGACCTTAAGAGCATTACCGGCAATGTTTAATTTTCCATGAAGAGAATTGCCGCTATGGTCCAAGGTAAGAAGGGTGTTGGAGCCAGAGGGCTCATTGAATTTAAAATAAAGCTTGAGGTCCGAGGAAGCAAAGACTGTTTTTTCCTGGTAGGAAACTCTGTCCTCTACTGATCTGGCAGTATGCCAGATCCTAAGTTCGTCCATGGCACCAGAAAGCGTATTTTGTTCTGTGTGGGTGTAGCCGGGTGCAACAAAGGAAGAACCAGAACCAACGGTCAGGGTTAGCCCACTCCAGAAAGTTTCCCCAAGCTCAAACGAAGGAGATGAGCCGGTCAGATATTGGTTGACATAGGCAAACAACTTGTTTACGTTTGGATTTCTGTCCCAAATAACCGCAACGTTGTTCCACGCTCCCTTGGCGAGGGAGAAAGACACAACCTGTCCCATGGACTTACTTGCCACGCAATAATAAACTGGGGCGAAGTTACCATCAGAACTTGCACTTATAACAAAAGCAAACCCATCAAGACCACCAGACGACTGACTTAGCTGATGCAAAATCGTCTGTCCAGTGTTTGATCCAGAAGGCAAGTATAACCAAAGTTCGGTTGTGGTGGAATTTGACTCAGGATTTAATTTAGAAAGACCAGTTTGGTCCTTGGAGACATCTGGATATTGAGCGCCAGCGACATCCTTTGCGGTAATCCAAGTACCGGCATTAACCTCAGAGCCCTTAGAGCCAGAAAAGAAAGCATAGCCCTTGTACTTTGGATACTGATCAAAGGTGTATTTCTCAAAACCAGTTAATCTATCAAAAAACAATTCATATTCTTGCTGATTTCCGTCAAAGGGAAATGTATTGATTATGGTATCAAAGGCTACGTTCGTTTTAACTTGGGCACTGTTAAAAAATGTATGATTTTCAAACTTTGACCAGTCAACATTAAGTTGCTGCGTGGATTTGAGGCCAGTTTCATCCAAGTCATATTTAAAGGACGAAGACATACCAACGACAGAATCAACTAAGTCTTCTCCAATGACCTTAGTGAAAGTGGAAGACTTTGCCGAGTCATCAATCAAACCCCTAACAAGATTTGGCGTAAACAGGGGCGGTCTATTAAACCGCAGATTGTTGCTGTTGTCGGTCATTCATTCACTACCTTGAATCTAAACCCTTGCTCAAAAAAGAAGTCAGTTCTGTCATTTTCTTCAAGTTTAAACTCAAACTCATATACTCTGCTTGGATCGAGGTCGCTAAACCAAAAGTCAAAGAACATACCATGACCATCAGAGGACAATTTTGTGCCTATCGTATCAAAAGGAACGATAATGTCCTTGGTGAAGGGATCGATCAATCTCCAATACATGTTTTTGAATATTCTAGATATTGCTGGTTTTGGAAGTCTTTGTGTGGCAAAATCAAATTCCCAATCCTGCACAAACACGCGGAGTCGGGTGTTTTCTTTTCTTGTATAAAATTGCTCAAGGTTTGTAATGTTAAGTACATAATTTCTTTGATCAAATGACGACGGATCCCCAGAGAACTTATTGAACTTAACATATCCACCAGAAGAAAACAAATATGTTCTATCCGAGGATTTCCACAGAAGCAGAAAGCTTTGTTCATACCCAGAGGCGCTTACAAAGGCATTGAGGCTGGCTGTGGAGAAAGTAGCCATGGAAACGTCAGAATAATATGCTCCTGTTTGTTGCAGCCTTCCAAAAGCTAACTGGCTTCCACTAAAGGAGGCACTAAAGTACGACATGCTGCTGGTATAGAAGGTGATGGACTGAGAATGCGACATAGACCAAGAAGTTATTGGGATTATTTGACTCTTGGAAGCAATAAGCTCTAGTACCAAAGAATTAGAACCAGAGATAATGGATGAACCAGAACGGAAATTCTGATAGATTCCCCTGGGGGTATTGTAGATGAAAAATCTGTTGGACTCATCAAACAATGCCAGATTGGAGTCGTCTGCAACGACATTGCCATTATATTTGACGTAAAGTTGTGGGCGCAGTGTCGGGTTGTTGGTGTTTCTTCCGCCCAGTCTTTTTACAAACCTGGTCGTCTGATCTGTTTCCTGGGAGTTAAGATAACTTATTCTGAATCCATAATTTGGGAGATTTCCCCAAATAGAGGCAGACACAAGCTGCGTGATGTCCACAAACAGGTCTTCATCCCCTCTAGCGAAAGACTGGGTTACGGTCAGGCTTTGAGAGCCAATACCAATATTGCCGCTTACAAAGTAATCACAAACGTCCCCTATGGAACCGGTTGCAGATGCCCCAGAAACGGTCCACAAGGAAGTTGCAGGATTTGTTGAGGCGGTGATCCAATTTGTGGAATCAATATCCTTAAAATAAAGGAGGTCAAATCCTCTTCCCTCGTCCCATTCTTTTGCAAGAGGGTTGAGTTGTAGGGTAAAGTTCGATGGAACCGTTTGCCCACCATAGACATTTTTCATGTACAAGTAGGCATTAAAAGTAGACCCGGAGGCGTCCAAAATAGAACTGGTTAGCGCCAATAGTTGTGAATAGTCAAACTTGATTAAAACCCTGGAGAGTTCAACAGGTGCAGCACTACCAGACAAGGTTGTTTCGCTGTAGAGCTTAAACAAATCAAGTGTGGCAGCCTGACCTACGTTTGAGTTAAGGGACCTGGTACCAAAGATTATTTTGTCGGTAATGTATGTGTCCTTGCTGGACGTTAGGATTCTAAACATGACTTACACGCTAATCCCTTCAATATCAAAATTCTTGAATCTGATTTCGAAAATTGATCCAGGTGGGCCGATAACAATGCCCTTGGTCGTGTTGGACTCAACGTCAAACTGGGAAGAACTGTAGGTTCTGCCGTTCACTGGGCCAGATAGATTTTTAATCGAAACTTTCGTTACTGACACTATGCCGTTATTGTTATAGATCAAATTCTGTAGGTCAGACAAAATGATGGGCTGGTCAATTTCAAAGTGCTTGACAGAAAAATATTGCTTAAGTCTAGAAACTACATTTTGCAATACCAGCTTCTTGTTCTTAGAGGGGTCTATCACAACGGAGAACTCAACCTTGAGATTGATTACCTGTGCGTCCAATATGTCGATAGCGTCAGAAATCATTCTGAAGCCATTCAGGTAGGTCTGAAGATTCTTCTTCAGGCTGTCCGGCGAGATCGACAACTGACCCTGTTGATTTCTAGATATAATGAACAACTGGGTGGCCAGAGGGTTGTTTGGGTTGGATCTAACAGAAGCCCTGTACACCCGGCCAAAGTTAGAAGGCATTGTGTAAACCCTGGCCAGCAAATCTTCCTTGGTGACAATGCGTCCCTGTGAGGCTCTTACCGCAGGGATTTTGGCCTTGAGTTCATCCACGCTCGGGGCGTCGTCGCCTCCTCTGGCCTCAACCTCATTCACGGCATCAACTGACCTTCTGACGAACCCCGCCACAGAGGAGCTTGCCCCATATGGAAAAGTTATATTAAGACTACCCAATCCTCTGATTGCTCCAGGTGCAACATTGTGCTTCAGTCCACCACCAAATCTATACTCTATGGATAGGGTAGAGTTTGGCGTCAAAACGCCAAGAGTAGTTGTCTGGAGAAGGTTGCCGGGATTAAGAGAAAACCTGGAAAAGTTTCTTTTGCCGTACAAGGGAACGGCAAACTCACTTGGATCCGGCACAATGTCGTCATCCAGGGTTGCGGCTCCTCCGCCACCAAAAACAAGAGAAGTCAATCTTGTTTGGAGGTCTGTTCTCTTGATGAATCTATATGGGGCGGGAATGATAGCAAGATTTTCTTTTACCAGTTCATTGTCGTCGTTACGGCTTATCAAAGCCTGATATACTGTGTCCTGGGTAAGGTATTCAACTTGATAATAGATGTTGCCCTGCGAGTCAGAAACGGAGACAACCTCCGTTACGTTTTCCTTGGAGAGACTAAATTTCTTGAAGGGCTCAAAATTGCCAACAGAAAAGGACTCTACCTGTCTCGTGCCAGAGATAGCGATACCTTTTCTGGACATGATGAAGGCGGTCGGATTGTTGTTGGCATCTCTGCTAGAGATTTTGATGCTTGCAACGTAATTGTCATCTATCGTTTCAGAGAAGTCTAAGTCCTCGGTCAACTCAAAGAACGTTCCTGCATTAGATGGAAAGGTTGTTCCTGCCTGGATAACCGGGATGGCAGCCGTCTGTGGTACTGGTGGACTTTGGTTAGTGTCTGCCGGAACCTCTAGAGAAATCGTAATGTCAACGACAGCCGGGGACGCGCCAACGACATCAACCCCCGCATTTCGAAGGTGTCGCTCAATATTTCTAAGTTCAACAGACGTATTTGGGTCCAGTTCATGGAACTGATGGTCGAGATAGAAACTTTGAACGTCGCCCACGTAAGCTGCAAATTCCAAGAACAGACCACTAAGCGAAGGCTCGCTAAGATCCCGGATCCTATCAGGAAAGTGAACTCTTGCATACTCAAATAAATCCTGCTTAAAGCCAGCGAAATCTTTGTTTAAGTATTTTCTGGTCTTTATTTGTTTCGTTATTTGTTTCCTAGTGTCTGTTGTCATTTAAATTTTCCTAGATTACGAAGAGAGTTACTTCTAGTCTTGCGTTCGTTATACCAACAGACGCTACAGAATAAATTAGTACCACCTTGACTATTCCCGTATAAAGATTGTTGACATTATCTATAAACGAATCATAGGCAACTGGCGTAATGAACGGCATCCACTTAGAAATTGCGGTGTTAATCCTAACCATGACCTCTTGATCAAAATCAGCTTTCGATGAGAAATCAACCAAAATAGGTCTTAAGTTAGCTCCAAAGAAATAATTTCCAAGCCTTTCTCCCCAGTTTGTCAGGACTAGATTTCTGAGATTATCAGCTATTTGTTCCTTTACGTCCGTGTGCATAAGGAATAGTCCATTTTCAGAGGGATCTGATTCTACCGGGGTTTTAATGCCAATTGGTATGAGGGTTCTGTTTCGGTTAAGAACCTCTTCTTGCCGAAAACCCCTAACACCCACGTCTTTGAAGGATATTGCCATTTATACCAAAATAAATATGAAAGTCAGGAGGTTCTAGTGAAACTTTCAAACTCTGGCCCTGGGGTTAGCGGAACAGGGTTCCCGGAGGCGTCACCAGCGTTCAATGCCCGGAGGATCGCGCTCAGTCGGGCTCCTATCTGAAATTGCACATAGGAATCTATTTCGTTTGCAAGTTTTGCTGCAATTTTCTTTCTGAGTTCAACGCCCTTTTCCACCGTGTCGGTCGATTCTCCAGTTGAATTCAGGATGTTGTCGATGGCAGAAGCTAGTTCTTGTTCGTTTGTGGCTGTCATGGGTTATTCTCCAAAGATTCTCTCTGACTTTGCGTCCTCTACCGCGCTAGATACGTCGTTGGGCTTAGTTCCTATTCCGGTCGCTAGTGTCGCCTTGTTCTGAACAAGTCCTGCAATTTGACCAGTAAGTCCCGATATTGGGCTATAGGGCACAGCTATGGCCGCAGCAAAGGCAGTTTGCAAGGTTGTTGTTAGGCTGTCGCAAAAATCCTTAAGGGCATCAATTTGCCCCTGAAGCTTTTCAATGGACTTCTTGTACTCGGTCCACTTGATGTAGGGCTCTGCCTTCCCGGTTGCCTTCCCGAGGTACATTTCGGGGGCGTAAATCTGAAGTTTGCCATCTGGATCGATATACAGATAGGCCAGGTCGTCTTCCCCAGAACCCTCCCGGATTATCAGAACGGTTCCACTTACGTCATCATCTTTCCTGGCGATTATCCTGATATTATCCGCCTTGGCCAGAACATAGGACTTCGAAAGAGTTCCGGCAGTCCCTTCGTTTGGCTGAACTGGCTCCAGGGTGTCATCCGGGAAACTAATGTCCGTGATACCAAAGTTTTTATCCACTTCAGATTGCATAGTAACCAGCAACCTGGCTGCGTCATTCAAAAAGTCAGGATCGCCCTCTCTTGGGTTATCTTGCCTGCCCTCGGTAAGATATGGGGTCTTGTTGACCTCCAGCTTGCTTCTGGCATTTTCTATAAGCCTGGGGGCTGTCTCCTCTGGGTCTGTGTTCTCGTCGGGAGGAAGCTTCCTGGCGCGTCCTGCAACCAGGTCTATGGAACCTGCGGTTCCTACGGCGTCTGCTGCCGCCCGGACAACCGGACCCGTTCTGTCTTCCCCAAGGATGATGGTTGAGTTATTTCTTCCCTGTATTACGAATTCACCGGGACGTTTATTCCACCTTGGCACCGGTTCAAAGGTAAAGTTTTCTATGGAGGTGCTGCTTTCGATGATTCCGTCGTAGGGGTTTTCGTTATTAGAGCCCGTTACCCTAAGAGTGGCGGTCGTCGGGGTACCCGCACCGTTTGGGAAATCGGGAGTCGTCTCCTGATCCTGGGACCTCTCGGAGGTTGACAACATCTGAGGGTTGTACTGAGGAAAGAATCTACGGTCGTGAACCGTGTAGTTAACGTCTTCCACGGTGCGTTGCTCGGAGACCTTGGTCAACCAATATCCTATGACGGTACCGGATCTTCCTGGATCTGGATAGATGACCCACACATGTTCCCCGGGCACAATGGGAAGTTCAATGCATCCAGAAAACAAAGGGAACAACAGAGTAGAAGTCGGGTTACCGGCATCCTGAGAGTCAGAAACCATCCTAGCTAGGATGGAGTTAACCGGCAAAATATCAACGAACTCTGGGTTGTTGACCTGATTTGCGAGGGTTTGTTTTTGTTCGTCCGTTAAGATGGAAGGATTATCAATAATCTCTACCACCACTGCCCTCTGCAAGGTGGGCATAGCCCCGGTTGTAGAAGAAGCCCTAAGGTCGGCTGAGGGTCTTCCAAGGGTAGAGCCACCAACAGTTCTCCTTGAAATGGCAGTAGTAATTCTTGTCATAATACTCGATAAATATCATAGGACAAGAAATCTAAATAAGCTTAATGTTTAAGCCCTTTTGATTCGTTTTCCATCTCCTGATAAAGGGAGTCCTCAGTTATCTCTGAGGAGTCTTTCTTCTTGGCGTTTCCAACAAGTTCAGCGAGCTTTAAAAGCTGGTCATTTGCCTTGGACATTCTTTCCATATACCTGGAAAGATTCTGCCCGTGTATGCCGTGTTCTGAAGGTCTTCCCTGAACATCCCGGAAAAGATCAACCCAAACAATGTAGGCGTTCATTCTGTCGGTAATGGAGTTCTCGTAAATTTGTCTCCAAAGAGATTTTTGTTTATCCTCTGTGGAAGACAAGGAGTCCAACAGTTCATTAAAGGACGTTAGTTCCTTTGCGTTTTTCTCCCGAAGTTCTTCAAGTGGTGGGGCTACATAGGTACCGACCGGTACATTTGTTTCGCCCATTTCCTCGTCGTCGTCATCGTTTTCATTTTCAGAATTGGAATTCGTCACGTTTTTTCAGTTCCTTGTAGTGTTTCTTCAGTGAGGCCAGAACGATGGAGAGTTGCTTGGAGGATAGTCCTGTAATTTCTCTTAAATATAGAAGAATAGCTCTTTTATTCAAAAGGTCAACTTCCTCAAGGTTGTCTATCAGAATTTTGATAGCCCTTATACAATTTTGCTCGTTTTCTGTTTTGACTTTACCGCCAATCTCTTTAACGAGAGCCGAAATCTGTCCACGGAATTCCCTGCCGGACATTATCTCTTCCCCGTCTGGAGCAATTTTATAGCCCTCTATTGTTTCCATGTCTTGTTGGGATATGGCATCTTTGTTGTCAATAGAAATATAAGTTTGGGTCTTCTTGGCGTTCTGCTTTGACTTAATCGTTAGCCAGTTCTTGGCGACAACGTTGAAATAGGAGAAAGCCTTGGAGCCCTTCTCCACGTTGAACTTTGGAAGCGCCCCATAGAGAAACTCAAGACATTCGTTCTTGAGGTCCCCACGGGACTCGTACATGACCGTGAACCCATAGACGTTGATAAGGTTCTCTACAAGAGAGTCAAAGGCTGGATAGATTTTCTCAAGATAAATCCTGTTTTTACCCTCATACGTTACGTCACCCTGATAAGCCACAATCGCCTTTTGAGTATTACCGTCAAAGTAATTGATAGACTTTGACCCAGGCTTCTTTCGAGAAATCTTTCTTCTGCCGTTTTCAAGCAACAGAGATGACGATGCCGCCGGTTCTTGTTTTGGTTCCTCGGTTGGCGTCTCCTGTACGGGCGTTGGCTCAACCGTCAATTTGGTCGATTCTTTCAGTGAGCCTCTTGGGTTTTTGATTTTCGTTATCTTCTTCTTCTTCGTCT
>Ga0315286_10000364_pt1 | contig 37784 bp, 39 predicted proteins | sample YL17G10_0_MG_FD_205038 | JGI IMG/M metagenome (GOLD analysis project Ga0315286, IMG submission 205038) | Sediment microbial communities from Yellowstone Lake, YNP, Wyoming, USA - YL17G10_0 | ecosystem: Environmental > Aquatic > Freshwater > Lake > Sediment | place: USA: Wyoming | collected...
TTTTAGAGGTCGCCTTAATTTTGAATGCATTTAGTCACCTGTTATTTGATAATCACTTTTTCAGAACATTTTTCCCCGGCGTCCATTTGACCTGCCAGGCAGGATAAGCATCCAGAACATTCTGCGGCCCATAAGTGTAATACCTATAGCCGCTGCGTCTTTCCCTATCCACTTCAACCAGCGAATAAAGAGGCACTCCTCGCCTATCGGCAAACAAAGGCTTATGTGTTCCGAGTTCGTAAAATCGCGCCCATATCGGAGGCGCCGTCTGGTCTTCGACTACTCTCCTGTCTATTTTTGAAATCCTCAATGGAAATTTGACGGGCGGAGCGTTAAATTCTTCGACCCTGATTCCGAAAATTTTCGAATCCTCGAACCATTTTATCGCCGCTTGCACCGAATTGATAATTTCTTTGCCGGGTTTGTCTATGCTCATTAAAAAAAGAACGACATTTGCGCCCTCGTCGTTGCAAATGCTCGGCAGCTCATAAGCTCTTCCCGTCGCGGGACGCAAATCGTTTTCGTCATGCTGCTGGCACCACGCCGTTAACTTTCCGTTGTCATTTATCTGGCATTTGAGTATGCAGTCTAATCCTTTGTCAAAGGCGGCTTTGATTTTCTCTCGGCGTCCTGTATCGACGAAAGAATAATACGGCTTATTATCTATGATATCCTTTAGCATCTCCATTACGCCCGTCATAGCGTCGTCGTTGAACGTAATATGTCTGCTGTAGTTATCTTCAAAAGGGAAAAATTGCGGCCACCCGCCGTTCGGATATTGCGCCGAAAGTACAAAATCTATTCCGCGCAGGGCCGCATCTTTGTATCTTTTAACTTTAGTGATTTCATAGGCCTTCGCCAGATATTCTATTTGTGAATAGGTTGTATGATTGTCAAATGTTGTATGAAGCTCGTTTTTGGCTTTAAGAACCTTGTCTTTTTGTTCTTTGGTTAATATCGCCTGCATATCGTAATTCTTGGGCCAGCCGCCGTCATTCCTTTGGTACAGAAGTATATTGTCGGCAATCTCTTTTATTTGCGTAGGTTTGTAGCACGGCTGGTTCGGCTCCGGGTTAATCACATTTTTTTCCTCATAGATATCATACCAGTGATGTTTGCTGTCGTAAAAACCATTCGTATCTATCTCGTTTTCTTTACTGGCCGATTTATCCTTTGCAAAACAAGCCCCGCATAAAAATAACGATAGCATCGCTGCTGCGACAATTTTTTTATTCATTGCGGAAAGCCTTTCTATTTACTTTTTCAGAACATTCTGCCCCGGCGTCCATTTCTTCTGCCACGCAGGATACTCATCTAAAACCTTCTGCGGTTCGTAAGTGTACCAGCCGTAAGCGCGGCGTTCTCTGTCCACTTCTGCCATCGAATAAAGCAATTCGCTTTGTCTGTTGCTGAACAGCGGCTTATGTGACCCAAGTTCATAAAAGCGCGTCCATATCGGCGGTGCGTTCTTGTCTTCGACCACTTTCCAGTCTGTTTTTAAAAGTCTCAATGGAGTTTGGAACGGCGGAGTATTAAATTCTTCAACTCTGATTCCCGTAATTTCAGAATCTTCGAACCATTTAACCGCCGCCTGTACCGAATTGATTGCTTCTTTGCCGGGTTTATCTATGCTCATCAAAAAGAGAACGACATTTGCGCCTTCTCTGTTGCAAATACTCGGCGGCTCATAAGCTCTCGCCCACGCAGGACGCAAACTATTCGCGTCATGCTGCTGACCCCACCCTGTCAATTTTCCGTCATCGATTATCTGGCATTTAAGTATGCAGTCCAATCCTTTGTCAAAGGCAATCTTGATTTTTCCGCGGCGTTCTCCATCGACAAAAGAATAATACGGCTTATTGTCCAATATATCCTTAAGCATTGCCATTATGCCAGGCATAACATTGTCGTTGAACGTGATATGTTTGCTGTAGTTTGATTGCAGAGGATAATATTGCGGCCAGCCGCCGTTGGGGTATTGCGCCGAAAGTACAAAATCTATTCCACGCAGGGCCGCGTCTTTATATCTTTTATCTTTGGTGATTTCATAGGCCTTTGCCAGATATTTTATGTGCGAATATGTCGTGCAGTTGTCGAATGTCGTATAGGGAACGCTTTTTGCCTCGATAAGCTTTTCTTTCTGTTCTTTGGTTAATATCGCCTGCATATCGTAATTCTTGGGCCAGCCGCCGTTGTCTCTCTGGTAAAGAAGGACATTGTCGGTAATCTCTTTTATTTGTGTCGGCTTGTAGCGGGGCTGGTTCGGCTCTGGGTTGATTACATTTTTTTTCTCATAAATATCATACCAGTGATGTTTGCTGTTATAAAAATCATTTGTATCTATCTCGCTCTCTTTACCGGCAGGCTTATCCTTTGCGTAAGAAGCACAGCAGAAAAATAGCGATAACATTACCAATGCGATTAGTTTTTTATTCATCCCGACACCTACTTTCTATTAAAATATCTTAACCCCTGCATACAAGTTCTTGTCCTTTCGTTACTTAAAAAGAAATACGTAATACACTGAACAGTTAGAAGGTGCGGGATTCATCCCGTCACCTTCTTTCTATTTAAATATATAAAACCTGCATGCAAATTTATGTCTTTTCGCTTCTTAGAAAAATTTGCGTAATACACTGAATATTCAGAAGGTGCGGGATTCATCACAAAAACCCTTAAATCATCTCGGCAGTGATTTCTGAGCAGCAATTATTTCGTCCAGCAGCCATGGATGTTCCACAAAAAATCTTATTTCCATCATATGCAATAAGGTGGCAAAATCCTTCCACTCGGACAAAAATGATTCATCGCCGGTAAAAATTTCTTTGGCTTCCTGGATGCTTGCCTTTATATATTCTGAAAAAGGTTTTGTAAGAAGCTCATCGGTCAGTGCCTTGATTATTTTTTTAAACTCTCCCTTGTCCAGCCACGTTCCTTCACAGGCCGGGCAGTAATCAATCTTGATATTTGTACTGCCGTAGTTAATCGCCACCAATGATTGTTTGCATTTTGGACAGACCAGTTTTCTTCGGCTGATTTTGAATTTGTCTTTATGTTTCCAGATTTCAAAATCCATCCAGTTGAGGTCTTTATCAGCAGCATCCTTTGCCTTTCTCAGTTCGTTTTTATCAAACCATACGCCTTTGCATTTATCGCACACATCGAATTCGATGTTTTTGAATGACCTATTGCTCATTTCGATTTTGCACAGAGGGCACTTCATATTATTCCCTTTCAACCGATTATTTCGCAAAAATTATATCGCGGCTTATTGAAAAACTCAACTTTTTTTACCATAACTCCTTATTTTTCATTTTAGATTTGTTTCGTATTTCGCGCTTCGAATTTAGGATTTATTTTCGTGTCAATTTATATTAATTCGTGTTAATATGCCGGGCTATATGGAACTTTCGTGGCTAATGAGATTTAGGATTATGGCATCGCTTGCGATAGGGGTGGTGCTGTTGGGGCTTTTGCCGTGGAATCTTGTCAAGCCTGCTGCCGATGGTGTTTTTATTTTTTTAAGCGGCAGCATCAGCGCCGGCGATTTGTTGATTTGCGCAGTTCTTGCTTTTGCAGCTGGTTTTCTATCTTCAGCGATTTGCACACCTTATGGTGCGCAAATCGGGATAATAGCCGCACCGGCAGGTCTTGTGGTTTGGAGCTTGAGAAGTGCGCCGCTGTCGACGATTTTCCAGATGGCTCCCGCCGTGCAGGACAGGTTGAAGGCTTGTTCATCCCTTAAATTTGAAGGTTTTTTGTGGCTTAGTATTGTGATTTGCGGCTTTTTGGGGGCCTTGTTAGCTGATAAGATTTTCAGAAGAAAAGTCATTGAGCTGCCGGATAATATAAAGCCGGCCGTTCAACTGCCGGATTTTGCTCAGATAGCGGTATCCGTTATAGGGACTGTATTTATAGCGAATTTCCTGATTAACATCATGGCCGTTAATGTTGGTTATTCGGACTCACAGCTTGCCCACGTTACAGCCCAGCCGGCCAATCTTCAGGTCGCATTTGCTGTTTTTATCGCTTTCGGGGCCTGCGGCTTTTTAGCCAAGATTTTTGCAGGAAGCGGGGCTTTTTGGCCTGCGATTGCCTCTGTGATTTTAATTTATTATTCTGCAATGATTTACGGCAAAAACGACGTCCTGACGCATCTAAGTACTTCCTGGCCTGCGAATTTCTTTGTAAGGCCTGTTTCAGCGGTTCTACCCGTCCAAATGGTCGGTTTAGGCTGTTTAGGGGCCATATGGGGCTATTGGCTCGGCGTGCGCTTCCATATATGGCGGACGCAGCAAAGCTGATTTTCTGCGATAAAAACACACTTTTTATGTAACTTATTACCTCAGAAGCACTTCCGAGAAACATAAAACGAGTCCGTTCTTCAAAAAAGGCGAAAATTTAGTGTTCCAGCCCGGCAAAATAGCCGAAATGAATAAACAGAACTGCGAAAACAAACACAGCACGGCGGAATTTCGTAGTATAGGATAGGAAGCAGGAAAGGCACCTGAAACCGCAGAAAGGAGTGCCGGAAAATGTTAGTTTTGAGCAGACAAAGAAATGAATCGATAATGATAGGCGACGACGTTGAAGTCATAATCGTAGATGTGCGCGGAGATAAGGTTCGATTGGGCATTACCGCCCCGAAAACCATATCCGTCCATCGCAAAGAAGTTTATGAGGCGATCCAACGGGAAAAGGCGGAAGGAAAAGAGCAATCTGCTCCGTCAGCCAAACCTCATATACAAAAGTCTTCAACAGGTTAAACCAACCTCGAAATTAAGTGTCCAGAGAATAGTCAAGGCCGCCGAGAAGGCGGCCTTTTTATTTTTACCCCCACACCAATGTATTGGTGTGAGGGGTAAATAGGTGTGGGGGTTTACAATTCAGGTTTTTTGACAGGTTTTTTTTCGGCGGGTTTTGGCGGTTTTATCTTAGTCTTTTTCGGGGCGGGTTTATTAGGCTCGGCAAGGGTTTCTTTCTGGAGACTAACGGCGGATTTAATCAGTTCATCCCTTTCTATCTGCTTATAAGGTTCGAGCTTGAAAGACCAGGTGTATTCATCAATTTTCGTCGTGAACATATCCGCAAAAAGGTCAATTAGAAATCTGTCTTTCAGCGGCCGTTTGAAGTTCTGGTGCGTGTTGAGCGTTTGATAGCCATCTTTTGAAATTCGCACACCGTAATCGCCGTACCACTCGAAAGCCACAGTGACCGGCGATGTGCCGATTTCCTCGTCATTAAGCGCAACAAGGGCGCCGGACGGTTCGGTTACAATAGTAAGCTTCCTCTCAACACAGCCTGTGCAAAAACAAAACATTGCAGAAACTGCAACAAAAACAATTCCTTTTGACGACATAATATTGCCTCCGGCAAATAAGAAATACAAACCTGATTATCAGTTAATCCGGCCAGATTGTCAACATTGAAGATTTATGTTTGATAACCTCGAAGGCGTAAGGACACAAAGCTTTTTTAATCAATACGGATGTTTTGCTGAACGATTTACACGAATTTTATAAGAGTCGCCGATTTTTTCCAGAATATCAATTCTTATACCATTTTTATCGTCCTGATAAAAATTTTTCCTGTCAATATCGAAGGCCGCAGCTTCAAGGTTTGGTACAGAGGGGTTCGCATTAATTAGTTTAACAGGCGCTAATCCGTGACGGCATTCAGCAACGCTGTCATCGGCGTACATAATGAGAACGCCATATTGAGGCAAAACCTTATCATAACCAATGGGCTGGCGGTTTTCGAGCAGGTAATAAGTATTTTTAGAAATGGGTATCTTCGCAGCCAAAATCTGTGCTGAGCCATTTTCAAGAGAGTCCAAGAGGAATTCTGTATTTTGATTAGGATTGACAATTTTAATTTGCGAGGGTTCGAGCCAGTTTAATCTTATTTTAGTCCAGGAGCATACGCCTGGCGGGGGCTGGCCCCATTTATAAAAGTGACACGACATCGGGTCCCAGTATCCCATATTAATCATTGCTTCGACGCCAACCTGGCGGGTAGGGCCTGGTTTTGACTGCAAGTCGTGGTCGTAAAGGCAGGGTAGCATTCTTTTTCCTTCCTTTGTCCCTCCAAGGATATGAGCGATATCATGGAAGAGAGTTCCCAGATGAGCCTGAAAGCAAAAGATAGCAGTGCCGCCTTTGATTAATTGGCCGGAAGGAGTCTTTAGAGCGTCCTGTGAACTGAAACCAAGCATACCGGGGTATCCGCAAAGGCCAATCATTCCGTAGTCCTCTACTTTTGCGTTCATAAAAATCACAGAAAAGTCGTATTTGGAAAAGTTAACGTCATTTTCAACGGCACCGAAGGTATCATCAATTAATTTTCTGATACGGGACTTGTCAACTTCAAGATTCCTTGGCGAGATTTTATAATGACCGACAGGCTCAGGCAAAGTATACCATTTTTCTGTCGTATCAATTTCCAATGAAACCTTGTCGTAAGACATTTGCTGAATGTAGTTATTCAATTGCCGGGAAAATCTCATTTCAACAAGATTACGGTCTATAACATTATTTACGTCCGGAAATTTTACGAGGATAATGATTCCTTTTTCAACGATATGCCCTTGAGCTGATGTAACATTCGGCAAACAGGAAAAAATAGCCAGCACGACCAGGACGGGAAAAGCGTTAATCTTCATTTTTATAATCCCTTATTTTTTAACCATAATTTTTTTATTATAACATTTGATATACATCGAATAAATAAAGAAAACGCTCTCTTATAAATTACGGGGGTAAATCGTTGACATAAGAAGCCTTGCGGGTTAAAGTAAAACCTTATGAGAGTATCGCTTAACTGGCTAAAAGATTACGTTCAAATAACCGAATCGGCACAGCAGCTTTCCGAGATTATGAGCAATCTGGGGTTTACCACGGAAAGCATTGAGAATTTCGGCGACGATACAGTCATAGACTTTGAAATCACCAGCAACAGGGGCGACTGTTTAAGCCTTATAGGCATAGCCCGCGAAATCGCAGCGGCAACCGGCAGGGAACTGAAATTACCTAAAATCGAATACGAGGCCGTTAAAAAGGACATTAGCAAATTAGTCAGCGTCGAAATAGCCGAGCCTGCGCTTTGCGGCAGATATACAGGCCGGATAATTGAAGGCGTAAAAGTCGGGCCAAGCCCGGCGTGGATGGCGGGGCGGCTCGAAGCGGTCGGACTTCGCAGCGTCAATAACGTTGTCGATGCGACGAATTACGCGATGATGGAGACGGGTCAGCCGCCGCACGCGTTCGATTACGATAAAATCAGAGGCGCAAAAATCATCGTCCGCAGGGCAAAAAAGGGTGAGAAACTTGTCAGCATTGACGGCACACAATGCACCCTTGAGCCGGATATGCTGATTATCGCCGATGCGGCAGGGCCGGTGGCGATAGGGGGCGTGATGGGAGGAATGGAAACAGAAGTAAGCGAATCAACGGAAAAGATCCTGCTGGAAGATGCGAGTTTCAGCGCTGTAAGCGTCAGGACTACATCACGCAAACTTTCCCTGCTGAGCGAATCGGCGTTTCGTTTCGGCAGGACAGTCGATATTGGGCGGATTGACTGGGCGTCGGAAAGGACGGCACAACTTATAGCAAAAGCTGCCGGCGGGAAAATCGTCGAAGGCGTTGTTGACGTATGGCCGATAAAGCCGCAACAGCAAAAGGTCGAACTGCGGCTGAGCAGATTAAATAAACTGCTGGGCTTCGAGGTGCTGGGACAAAGAGCTTTTGAAATTCTCAACGCGCTTAAGTTTGAGCCTAAAAAAACAGATTCCGACAAAATAGTCTGTATAGTGCCGAGCTGGCGGGCGGATGTAAGCAGAGAAGCTGATTTAGTTGAAGAAGTCACGAGGGTTTATGGCTACGACAAGGTCGGCGTCAGAGAAAAAATAAGTATTGAAATCGTACCCGTTGATAAAAGACAGCAGGTAATTTCAGCCGTAGGCAATTATCTTAACAGCTGCGGTTTTTACGAGGCGATAACCACGAGTTTTTCCGACGAGAAAGGCGCAAAACTTATAACCGGCAAAGGAGCGGAAGGTCATCTTGCGGTGCAGGATATAAGCCGAAAGACCGAAAACCTGCTCAGAAGCACTCTTACAGGTTCGCTGCTGAATGTGGTCGGGCACAATTACAATGTCGGCAACAAAAATATAAGGATTTATGAAATTGCGGATGTTTTCGAACGGCGCCAGGACGGCAGCCATACCGAGCATACGAGTTTGTCTATTGTCTGCGACAGTGATTTTGGGATTCTCAAAGGTGCAGTTTGCGGTCTGATAAAGACGATAGACAGAAACGCTGATATTGTTTTTGCTCCGGCACAACTGCACTGGGCGGAGGCGGGAGCTGAAATTCTCGTTAACGGAGAAGGTGTCGGTTCTGCAGGCGTTTTGAGAGATGAGATTGTCGAAGGCTTCGATATAAAGGCTGACCGGATTTGCTGCGCGGAACTGAATTTCGACAAACTTTTGGAACTGGAGCCGCGGCAGGTCAAAATGAGACCGCTGCCGAAATTTCCTGCGATAGCCAGGGACCTATCGCTTATTGTTGATGAGCAGGTTCAATGGTCAAAGTTGGAGCAGGTTGTTCGCTCAAATGCGCCGCAGGAACTTGAAGAGATAAAATTCGAGGGGATATACAGAGGCAAACCTATTGCGTCCGGCAAAAAAAGCGTTACGGTTTCGCTGCGTTTCAGAGACGAAGACGGGACATTGCAGCATCAGACGGTTGACAATTGGCAGCAGAAAATAGTTGATGAATTGGCACTGAAGGCCGGAGCCCAAATCAGACAGGCATAAAAAAGAGCAGAACGGCGCAGGAGGAACGGCCGTCTGCTCTAAACATAAAACATAAACGCACATCTATAAATAATACGGAAAAACCGGCGAGATTGTTTGCCGAAATGAGCGCAAAAAAAATGGCAGGCGGCCGAGGAGAGAAACCGCCATGCCGTGTGCGCCTCCTAAAGAGGAGGAGGTACGTGTGGGCTATTAAGAATAACTTTACCTACTATGGTACGTCAAGTAAAAATTTCTGTTCAACAGAATTTTTTTCTAAAATTATTATAACATATCCTGACAAAAAAAAGCAAGTATTTTTTTGGTGTTTAAAACAGGTCTTATAAAATTAGAGATAAGACAAGCAGTTAGAAACAGTTATGGTTAAAAATGAGCGAATTAAATGCCTGAATAATTACCCCGTAAAAGAGGGGGGATACGTCCTTTACTGGATGTAACCTGCCTAGAGGACTGAACTTAACCACGCACTTGAATATGCCGTTCAACGGGCAAATGTCACAACAAAGCCATTAGTTGTGACTTTTTGCGTTGTACCCGATTTCCCAGGCGCCAATTCGAGGCACTATTATTTTATGCTCGAAGGCCTTGCCGAGGTCCAAAAAAGCCTGAAAAAAAGGCAAATTAAAATGGTCATCAAAACCGGTAAATTCATTAAAATTATACCAGAAATGGCAAAAAACGCCTGCGAAGTTATCACAGATGCAAACCACCTCCGCCAGACGCAAAAATGGCGGACGGATGCAGCGAAAAAAATCCGCTGTAAATTTACTGAGGTTGAGACAAATCTGATAGTCCCGCCGGAGGCGGCTTCCCCAAAAGAAGAATATTCCGCAAGAACTTTTCGAATGAAAATCCATAAACATTTTAACAGATTTCTTGTAAATTTGCGGCAGACGAGATGTATTAAAAGCTCACTCGGCCTTAAATTCAAATCAATAGATATCGGCAATCCTGAAACTGTTATAAGGAAACTCAGGACAGACCGGTCGGTCGGCAAAACAGAATTTTTCAAGGGCGGGACGGGCGAAGCGCCGAGTAAAAATAATTCGTGTCAATTAAGGCTCGTTCGTGGTAAAATCCTTTTCGCTATGGCAAGTCATAATCTGGCAAAAATAAAAATAGAAGATTTGGAGATAATCGGCTATTCAGTGGCGGGCGAAGAAACGATAATAGCGATGCCGCAGCTCGATGTCTGTTTCGATATCGGCAAGGCGCCCGACCAGGTTATCAGCATAAACAACGTTCTGCTGACGCACGGCCATATGGACCATTCGGCCGGGATTGCATATTATCTTTCTCACAGGAAATTCTGCGGTCAAAGGCCGGGCAGAGTTTTTGCGCCCGAGAATATGATACTTCCAATCCGCGAAGTATTAGATGCCTGGGGACGGCTCGACGGAAACAAGATACCCGGCGAACTTGTCGGGATGCGGGCAGGCGACGAATATCAGATTAAACCCAATCTTATTATCAGGGCTTTCGCAACGCGGCACTGCAAAGGGTCGCTGGGGTTTTGCGTTCTGGAAAAAAAGAAAAAGCTGAAGGAAGAATACCTGGGTCTGTCGGGGGGTGAAATTGTTGCGCTGAAAAGAAAAGACATTACAATCGATTATCCCGTGGAGGTGCCGATTGTAACGTATCTGGGCGATACACAGTATTATAATTTCACGAAACTTGATTTTGTCGTGAAAAGCAAAATTCTGATTGCCGAGTGCACCTTTGTCGATGACGAACATGCCGAAAGGGCACTGGCGGGGGCGCATATGTATATGAGTGAGTTTTTAAGGATGCTCGGCGAACTGGACAACCAATACATTGTCATTACGCATTTGAGTCAGCGGACGGGCATTGTGGAAGCGAAAAGAATCCTTAAGGAAAAATTAGACAGCCGGCTCTATGAAAAGGCTGTGCTTCTGATGGATAAGAGGAATCGTTTCAGTCAGGAGTAGAAGCCTCTGGGCAATGAGGCGTCGAGAGCTGTTTGAGTGAACAGGGCTCGGCTACCTTTCGATAGCCCAAAGCTTTGACCAGTTCGAGTACTTCCGTCCAGGTGGGGAAAGGCCTGTTGTTGAGTTTTTTGTATTTATCGACGGCCATAACGAACTCAAACTGCTCATCGGTCATCTGGCCTTCTTCGGCAGCACGCCTTTCTTCCGGGCGCCTTCTTCCCGGCCCCCGCCGGCGGTCAAGACCGAGCCTTCTATTGACAATTTCTTCTCTCCGGTGTTTTTTGCGGCGGTTTTCTACTTCCTGGCGTCTTGCCGTGAAACAATTGTCTATATTTGTCTGGTAGTTTTCGTCCACTTTCATCACCTCAATAATTCATATACCTTAGTAATTTTCTTCTTCATCAAGGTTATCATCTTCATCGAAGTATTCCGGGTCCGGCTCATCGGCCCACTGGTCCGGCTCGTTAAAGGCGCCGTCAAGAAAATGATCAAATTCCTGGCGGGACTCAATAACTTCCTGCGCCTGCTCGAGATAATTTTCGGGGACCATCACGGCTATTGCCAGGGCTGTTGAAGAACGGTTTTTCTTTGTTGCTGTTACAGCAGGGATATCATTTTTAGCCAGTATATCCCTGTATTCATTTGCGAGGTCTATGTCTTCAGCGATTGCCACTGTTACATAGTCCTTCATGGCCGATTTTGCATTGTTATTTTGCTTGTTCATTTTCTGACTCCCTACCGGCAAAGTCGCCGTTATAAGAGCGTTCTTTAGCAGTTTCGGCAAAAAACGGCGGTCGGATAACCGCAAAAACAACCCAAATGGCTTTTTAGACGCAAAATTTTGCGTTTTTGACATATTTTTTTGTTGCAAAAGGTCTGATAAGCCTTCAAAATACGCCAACATAGTCGGCTTTATCGGAAAGGGCCGATAAAAAAGTAACAGTTATTTTTTTGCATGGAGGATTAATAACATGGCAAAGAAAAAATCAGGAAAAGAATCTCTGGTTGTGGCAAGCAAGGTCAGGGCGTATATCAGAGGCAAAAAGATGATGACCTCGGCAGATGCCATTGAAGCGCTAAGTAACAGGATTTATTGTATTCTCGATTGTGCCTGCGAACGAACAAAGGCCAACAGAAGAAGTACGCTAAAGCCGCAAGACCTGTAATTTCTGCCCGCCGACGGCGGACAGGAAACAGACTTCGGCCGGTTTAGCGGAGCCGAACAGATAAATCCCGACGAATCGGGACGCTCAACTGTTTAAGTGTTCTAAATTTTATCAGAGCAGAACTACAAAACCGACCTCTGCGCAAATAAGTAGACGTCGGTTTTTTTATGGACGGACTTAACGTATTTTATTCTTTATAATATTTTTCAGCAGTATTTTTCTCTTTTTTTAAATTCGCGCGGATGCAGGTCCGATAAAAATTTGAAAGATAGCCGCTGCGATACTGAAAATATGATTTTATGGGAACGATTTATTAAACCCCATGCCCCCAAAACTCCGATTATAAGCATATAGAAAACCGTGTTTTTTCAACTTATTTTAGGAGCAAGGGGGCCGCGTGAAGATATTTATGCTTGGTTGGGAGTTTCCGCCCTTTATCAGCGGAGGTTTAGGCACAGCGTGCTATGGTTTGACTAAGTCCATGAGCAAGCTGGGGCTGGAGATAATTTTCGTGCTGCCTCGTTCTGTCGGTATGGATATGCAGACTACTCATGTCCGGATGAGGACACCGGCGGATATAGACCTGCCGGACAGGCAAAAACTCGAACGGGAGCTTAAAAACGTTAAGTTCCGAACTATCACGTCACCGCTGCAGCCTTACGCAAGTGCCGAGAATTACAAACAGCAGGTAGAGGAGCTTATACGTGCCAAGCAAAAGCGATACGGTTCGACCAGTACGGAATCTTCCGGCAGCGGCTTTCAGCACTATTGCGGCGATATGTATGCGGAAGTTCACAAATACGCGGCCGCCGCGGTTACACTGGCGATACAGGAGAGTTTTGACATAATTCACGCGCACGACTGGATGACTTATCCGGCAGGAATGGCTGTAGCGGCGGTTACGGGCAAACCTCTTGTTGTTCATGTTCACTCGACCGAGTTTGACCGCAGCGGAGAAAATGTCAACCAGATGATTTATGACATTGAACGAGCGGGGATGCACGCGGCCGATAAGGTGATTGCAGTAAGTTATCTGACCAGAAACATAATAATCGGCCGATACGGTGTAAGCAGCGACAAGGTTGAGGTTGTTTATAACGGCGTTGAAAGAAACGGCAATGGTCTTGGCCTTGGCACAACAGGCATTAAAAAAGATGAGAAAATTGTGCTGTTTCTCGGCCGAATCACGATGCAGAAAGGCCCGGAATATTTTCTCGGCGCAGCCAAGAAAGTGCTTGAGGTTATGGACGACGTCAAGTTTGTTATGGCCGGGTCCGGCGATATGATGCGAAAGACAATAGAACTTGCCGCCGAACTGGGCATCGGCAGCAAGGTTCTTTTTACGGGCTTTCTGCGCGGCGAAGACGTGCGGAAGGTTTATGAGATGGCGGATTTGTATGTTATGCCGAGTGTTTCAGAGCCGTTCGGTATAGCTCCGCTGGAAGCGCTTAATCACGATGTGCCCGTTCTTATCAGCAAACAAAGCGGAGTTTCAGAAGTGCTTACGCATGTTTTGAAGGCGGACTTCTGGGACGTAAACGAGATAGCCAACAAGATTGTAGCAGTGCTGAAATATCCGCCTTTGCAGATGACATTAAGGGAGCACGGCAACTTTGAGGTAAGAAAACTCAAATGGGAAGATGCCGCCCAGAAATGTCAGCAGATATATAACCAGCTTTTGTCTTCAGCAGTTTGCGTCTGAAAGGCTGAAGAGAAAAAATGCTGAAAATGGAATAATTTACAGGATTAAAAGGATTATGCCTTCAGTTTGTTTTTATTTTCAGGTTCATCAGCCTTGCAGGCTTCGGCATTATACGGTGTTCGACACAGACCGGCGGTATTTTGACGATTTCAGGAACAGGACAATCTGCCGGAAGGTCGCGAATAAATGCTACCTTCCTGCAAACAGGCTCATACTGGATTTGATAAGGGAGCATAAGGGCAAATTCAAAGTTGCCTACAGCATCACTGGCGTGCTGCTTGAACAGCTTGCGGAATTTGCTCCCGAGGTAATGAGCACATTCGATGCGCTTGCCCGGACAGGCTGCGTGGAATTTCTGGCAGAGACCTATTACCATAGTCTGAGTTTTCTTTATTCGCGCGGCGAGTTCAAGGAACAAATTCACAAGCACATCGAGACCATAGAAAAACTGTTCGGCTTTCGGCCGAGGATTTTCCGCAATACCGAGCTTATCTACAGCAACAGCCTTACCGACTTAATAGAGTCGATGGGCATGTTTGACGGCATTTTAATGGAAGGCGCCGATAAAATACTGGCCGGCAGAAGCCCTAATTTTATTTACACCTCTCCCCGAAGCAGCAGAGTCAAGCTGCTGCTGAAGAATTATGCTCTGAGCGATGACATAGCTTTTCGTTTTTCCAACAGGGACTGGAACGAATGGCCGCTGATGGCGTATAAATTCAGCGACTGGGTGAGCAAAGTCAACGGCAACGGTTATGTCGTTAACCTGTTTATGGACTATGAAACCTTCGGCGAACACCAGTGGGAGGACACGGGCATATTTGAATTTATGCGTAATCTGCCGGGCGAGATTATGAAAAATCCCGACAACAATTTCAAAACACCCAGCGAGGTCATCGCGTCATATCCGGCCACCGACGTCATTGATGTGCCGGGCATAATAAGCTGGGCGGATATGGAACGCGACCTTTCGGCATGGGTCGGCAACCCGATGCAGTCCAATGCGCTGCACGAGCTTTACCGGATGGAGCAGCAAATCAAGCAGACCGGAGATTCAACCCTTCTGACTGACTGGCGCAAACTGCAGACGAGCGACCATTTTTATTATATGTGCACCAAGTATTTTTCTGACGGCGACGTCCATAAGTATTTTAATCCTTATGATTCGCCTTATGATTCGTATATCAATTTTATGAATGTGATGGGCAGCCTTGAGAAAAGATACAAGAAACTGCAGCAGGTATAATAAGAAAACAGGACGATGTCCTCATTAAACGGAGAGGATTATTTTAGTCAAGGAAGGCAAAAGTGCTTCAAGTCGCAGAAGAATTCAATAAAGCAAACCAAAAGTCGAGCAAGTCTGACAGATTCGAGCAGTTAATTGAAACCGAATGGCTGCTGGCCAACAGGCGCGGCAGTTTTTCCTGCGGCACTGTCGCCGGGTGCAATACCCGCCGTTATCACGGTTTACTTGTCGGCTCATTAACACCGCCCGCACAGAGAACAGTCGCTCTTTCTGCATGTATCGAGACGGTTTATACTCAAAAGCGCAGCTACAAGCTGAGTCATTTTGAATTTGACCCGCCGTCGTCTGAGCCGGCCGAGCCGCCGGCGGTAAATTTCAGCAAAGACGCCGGAGTTCATTTTGAATATTCAACGGAAAATTTTAATCTGACCAAGAGCATTTATCTGATGCCGGAGGCGGATATTGCTGCGATTTGTTATGATTTGTCGAACATCGAGGAGAAGTTTGAATTTGTCGTCAGACCGCTTGTTGCCATGAGAGATTATCACAGTCTGAAAAAAGCGGTGGATGAATTTTATCTCGAATGGTCCGATGAGTTCCTGGCGGTAAAGAGCCGCGACTGTCAGGGGCAGCTTTTTCTTTCGACCGAGGAGATGGCCTTTATCGAAGAGCAGCAGTGGTGGTATAACTTTTTCTACCGGCAGGAAAAGCAGCGAGGCTATGATTATAAAGAGGATTTGTTTTCGCCGGGGGTTTTCAGGAGAACCATAGACGGTCCCGCAAGAATTGTCCTGTGGGCAGGTTTTGGTCCGCCGGTGTTGTCGGCGAAAATGACGGCCCTCGATGTCGATGTGATTATCGATGATATTAAACTTCGGCAAAGACAGGTTTTAAGCGGCTTAAAAAGCAAAGACCCCGTGGTGCAGAGCCTTACAGTGTCTGCGGATGAGTTTATCATCGACAGGCAGGTTGAAAAGGCGAAGACCAAATCCATTCTCGCGGGCTTCCCGTGGTTTATGGACTGGGGGAGAGATACCTTTATCGCCCTTGAAGGACTTTTGCTGTGCTGCGGCAGATACGAAGATGCGGCATCAGTGCTGCTTAATTTTGCGTACCACGCGGACGAAGGTATGATTCCGAATTGTTTCGGCGAGAAAAACAGCAGCGCACAGTTTAACAGCATAGATTCATCACTGTGGTTTATCCACGCGGCGTTCAAATACCTCAAGGCGAGCGGCGATATCAGGATTTTTTCATCGAGACTGATGCCTGTGATTCGCTGGATAGTCGATTCTTACTGCAAGGGCACGAAATTCGGCATAAAGATGGACGATGATTGTCTGATAACCGGCGGCTCGGCTGATACACAGCTTACATGGATGGATGCGAAGTTCGACAATGCCGCCGTTACGCCCAGATTCGGCAAGGCCGTTGAAGTAAACGCCCTGTGGTATAATGCAATATGCAATTGTGCCGAATTCTATCATGTCAAAGACGCGATTACCGCAAGGCAATACAGCGGGATGGCCGACCGCATCGCAAACAGTTTCCGCTCGTGTTTCTGGTACGAGGAAGGCAAGTATCTTTATGATTGTGTAACAGATAATTTTAAAGATGCGAGCATCAGGCCGAACCAGATATTCGCGGTCTCTCTGCCGTTTTCGCCGCTGTCCGCCGGGCAGCAGAAAGCGGTTGTTGACTGTGTGGAAAAAGAACTTTTGACGCCTTTCGGTCTGCGGACATTATCGCCGACAGACAATCAATACAAAGGCAGATATGAAGGAAATGTGCGGCAAAGAGATAGTGCCTATCATCAGGGGACGGTCTGGCCGTGGCTGATGGGAGCATTTATCGAGGCATATCTGAAAATAAATGATTTCGACAAGCCGAGCAGAAAAAAGGCATCAGCCCTGCTCGAACCTCTTCTTGAGCATTTCAAAAACAGCGGCTGCATAGGCTCAGTGAGCGAGATTTTTGACGGGAGTGCGCCTCATAAACCCCGCGGCGCATTCGCCCAGGCCTGGAGCATAGCGGAACTGCTGAGAGCGTATCTGCTTATCCATAGTTAACCGAGTTGTTTTTTCACATCAGTTAGAAATTCCGATACTTTTGCGGGTATAGATTTTTTGTCGTTCAAGTTGTCTTCTATGATTTTTACAATTCTTGAACCGATGATTACGCCGTCTGCGCCGGCGCGAGCAAGTTCGACGGCGTGCTGCGGTTTGCTTACACCGAAGCCCACACAAACCGGAACATCTGTAAAAGATTTTAAGCTGCTTATCAGGGGTTTTACCATATCGGATAATTTTTCACGTCCGCCTGTTACGCCGAGCAGCGAGACGGTATAGATAAAACCCGTGCATTTTGAGGCGATTTTTTTTGCACGTTCGGTTTCGGTGTTCGGCGTTATCATAAAGACGGTATCGAGGCCTGCCTTTCGCGCAGGAGTATAAATTTCATCGACATCGTCAATGCTCAAATCGGCAACAAGAACGCTGTTTACGCCGGCTTTCGCGAAATCTGCGAAAAACCTTTCAATGCCGTACTGATAAATAAGGTTATAATACATCAAAAGGCCGATAGGGATATCTTTGTAAGATTTAATTTTTGCGATGAAATTTTTTGCCTTTTCAACGTCCATACCGGCTTCGAGCGCCCTGATATCGGCCTTCTGGATGGTAGGGCCGTCTGCGACAGGGTCTGAAAATGCTATGCCAAGTTCGAGTATATCAGCTCCTGCGTCAATCGCGGCTTTTACGATTTGAAGGCTTGTATCAAAGTCGGGGTCGCCAATTACAAAAAAAGGTATTAAAGCGGCGCGATTCAGTTCGGCAAATGTTTGTTTGTATGATTTCATTGCTTGTTCCTGCTTCTTTCAACGATATCGACGTCCTTATCGCCTCTGCCGGAGAGGTTGACAACAACTATAGTTTCGGCAGGCAGCTTTTTCTTCCGGCTGTAAATCCACGCCAGTGCGTGAGTGCTTTCCAGCGCCGGCAGAATGCCTTCACACTTTGTAAATATATCAAAGACCTCGAGCACATCTTTGTCTTCGACGGCAAAATACTGCGCTCTGCCGGTGTCCTTGAGCAGGCAGTGCTCAGGGCCTACGCCGGGATAATCCAGTCCTGCCGAGATTGATTCGGTATCGAGTATCTGGCCGAATTTGTCCTGAAGCAGATACATTTTAGTGCCGTGCAGGATGCCGACCCTGCCTGCCGCAAGCGGGGCGGCGTGTTTGCCTGTTTTAAGGCCTTTGCCCGCAGGTTCGATGCCGACGAGCTTGACATTTTTATCATCAAGAAATGCACTGAAGATCCCGATGGCATTGCTTCCGCCGCCGACGCAGGCGGTAACAATGTCAGGCAATCTGCCGAATTTTTCAAGACACTGCGCGCGTGCCTCTGTGCCTATACAGGACTGAAAATGCTTTACGATAGTCGGGTATGGATGCGGTCCGCAGACGGTGCCGAACAGATAAAAGGTGTCCGCTACATTTGCGGTCCAGTAGCGAAGGGCCTCGTTGATGGCATCTTTTAATGTTCCTGTGCCGCCCTTTACAGGGATGACTTCTGCGCCGCAGAGCTTCATCTTGTGAACGTTTACGCTCTGGCGGTCGATGTCGGTTGTGCCCATAAAAATTTTGGTCTGCATCCCGAAGAGCGCCCCAATCATCGCGGTTGCAAGGCCGTGCTGGCCGGCGCCGGTTTCGGCAATCAGTTTTGTTTTGCCCATATACTTCGCCAAAAGTCCCTGGCCGAGGCAGTTGTTTACCTTATGCGCTCCGCCGTGCAGGAGGTCTTCGCGTTTTACATAGACCTTAAAGCCCACAAGGCCGCTGAAACGTTCCGCTAAATACAACGGCGTGGGTCTGCCCGCATAATCGTGATAGAGCATATTGAGCTCTGCGGTGAATTTTTCATCCTTGTAATATTTATAGAAGGCCTTTTCCATTTCCTCAAGCGGCGGTATAAGCACTTCAGGAACATAAAAGCCTCCATATTGACCGAATCTTCCACTGTATTTCATTTTACACCTGTGATAACACTTCTTATGTTCTTGAAAAGTTTTTCCATTTTTTTGTGATTTTTTTTGCGAGGCGAATCCTCGATTCCGCTGCAGACGTCGATGCCGTAAAAGCCCATGCCTATGGCTTCAATAATATTTTGCGGATTTATTCCGCCTGCCAGGAATGTTCTGCCGAGTATGTGTCCTGTAATTTCCGGCAGCGAGTTCCAGTCAAAACGCCGGCCTGTTCCGCCGTATAAAGACGGATTATAGGCATCGAGCAGAATCGCATCGGCAGCGAAATTTTTTGCGTATTCGATATCTTTGGTGTTTTTTATCCTTACGGCCTTCATAATCTGTGCAGACATATTATTGAGCTGCGTGCAGAATCCGGGGCTTTCGTCGCCGTGAAGCTGCACCCAGTCGAGCATCAGGTCGCCTGCGGTTTTACGGATTGTCTCGGCGTCGGCATTTACGAATACTCCGACTGTGTAGATAAATGCGGGAAGCTTTATGATAATTTCTTCGGCCTGGTGCGGTTCGATGTATCTTGGGCTTTTGGGATAAAAATTAAAGCCGAGCAAGTCTGCGCCGAGCTGGATTGCCTTAACGGCGTCGTCGACATTCGTTATTCCGCATATTTTAATTTTCGGTGTGACCATAAGCTTTGGCGGGTTATTTTTTCCTGTTTGAAATTTCAACCAGCTTTTCAAGACACTCGTAAGCTGCTTTGCTGTCAACGGATTCAGCAGCTTTTTGGAATCCTGCACTCAGGTTATCGGCGAGGCCAGCAACCATTATTGCCGCTGCCGAATTCAGGAGTATGATGTCCCTGGCGGCGCCTTTGTTTGAGCCGGACAAAACGTCCTTTATCGTCCTTGCATTGGATTCGGCGCTGCCGCCGACAAGCTCAGCCATTTTGGGTGAAGAAGTTATAAAATCCTTCGGACGGATTTCGTAGAAAATCATTTTTTTGTCCTTAAGTTCGACAACCTTTGTAGCGGCCGTGATGCTTATTTCGTCAAGACCGCTGCCGTGAACTATCATCGCCCGTTTTGTGCCGAGAATTCTGAAGGTCTTGGCAATCCTGTCCAGCAGCGATTCTTCCGGCACGCCCATCACCTGTGCGTCGACAAAAGCCGGATTGGCCAGGGGGCCTAATATGTTAAAGGCGGTGCGGAAATCGAGACTTTTCCGTATCGGCTGAACAAATTTCATTGCCGGATGATACATTGGGGCAAACATAAAACCTATGTGCGCGGTTTCAATGCATTCTGCGACGAGGTCGGGAGGGCATTCGATTTTAACGCCGAGCGCCTCGAGCACATCGGCTGAGCCGCATTTGCTCGTGATGCCGCGGTTGCCGTGCTTTGCCACATAAGCGCCTGCGCCTGCCGCCACAATCGCCGCTGCTGTGGAAACGTTGAATGTTTTCAGGAGCGCTCCGCCCGTTCCGCAGGTGTCGATTGTGTTGGTAATTTTCGTTTTGACCTTCAGCGCATGGTCCCGCAGAGATTGGGCAAGGCCTGCAAATTCTTCGGGCGTCGCCTTTTTCATCCTCATCGCGGCCAGAAACGCCGCAATCTGAACGTCCGCGACATCGCCTTTGAAAATTATGTCCAGCAGGTCTTTTGCCTGCTCGTACTTCAGGTCGCTGCCTTCGAGAAGGATTTCAAGATATTCGGTTATTTTAGTCATTTCAAATCTCCTCTGCCGGTCAGTGAAATTTTTAAAAGGTTCTGAATTATTTTTCCGCCTGTGGGCGTAAGAATGCTTTCAGGATGGAACTGCACGCCGAAAATCGGTTTTTGTTTGTGCTCTATCGCCATCACGATATTTTCGTATTCTGCAGTCACTTCGAGACAGTCCGGCACTTTGACGGCGCAAAGGCTGTGGTATCTGCCGGCCTGGAGAGGATTTTCCACGCCTTCAAAGATTCCTTTGCCGTTGTGTATTACTTTCGACGCCTTTCCGTGGCAAACTATCGGTGCGTGGCTGACAATTCCGCCGAAATATTCGACGATTGCCTGATGACCGAGACATACGCCGAATATCGGCAGATGGTCCTTAAAATATCCTATCGCCTCAAGAGTAACGCCTGCACTTGAGGGATTTCCGGGGCCGGGCGAAATGACCAGCAGGTCGGGTTTGAAATCCTGCGCGACCTTTTTAAGATTTTCCAACGGCGTATCGGCACGATAGACTTTTGCGATGCAGTTTCTTTTGCAAAAGTCGTCGACAAGGTTGTATGTGAATGAATCGAAGTTGTCTATAAACAAAACTTTTGGATTTTTATTTTCCATTTTCATATTCCTCTTACCGCCCGCAGGCAGGAATTTGCCTTGTGCTGCGTTTCCTGAAATTCTGTTTTCGGCACGCTGTCATGCACAACTCCGCCTCCTGCCCTGATGTAAGCTACATGGTCCTTTACCTGCAGGGCACGTATAGTTATACAGCTGTCGAATTGTCCGTCAACAGTCAAATACATCACTGCTCCGCCGTAGTAGCCTCTTTTGTTTTTTTCGAGTCTGCGGATGATTTTCATAGCCTCGATTTTCGGCGCGCCGGTAAGCGTGCCCATATTCATTGTTGCAAGATAGGCGCTTAACGCGTCAAGCTCCTCGCTTAGAATGCCCTTAACGTTGCTTACAAGATGCATTACAGATTCATATTTTTCAGCGACCAATAGTTCGGTGACTACACGCGAACCTTTTTGAGCGACTCGTGCGATGTCGTTTCTTGCTAAATCGACAAGCATCATATGCTCCGCCAGCTCCTTGTGGTCCAGTTTTAATTCTGCCTCGTATCTGAAATCGGTATCAGGGTCGATTTGGCCGTTGATTCTGCCGCGGGGTTTTGTTCCCGCGATAGGCCTGATTTCAACCTGACGGTTTTTCGTCCCGCTTACCCGCAGGTTAAGCTCGGGACTCGCACCGGTCAGTATGGTGCTGGGTGTATTAAGATAAAACATATATGGCGAAGGGTTAAGTTGCCTGAGCCTTTTATAAACATCGAGCGGCTCATCGGGGCAGGGCTCCATAATTGTTCTGCTGGGAACAACCTGAAAGATGTCGCCGTCAACGATGTGTTTTTTTGCGATTTGCACCATTTTTTCGTATTCAGCCTGTTCGGTATCCGTGCCGGCCTTAGGCAGGGGGCCGGTATATCTGACCGGTTTCGGCAGCGGGGCTTTGGCGGTCTTGAGGTAATAATCAAAACAGTTTTCGACATCTGCTGTAATTTCATTTCTGTCGTCGTCGGTTATTATGGCGTTGACGATTACGAAGGCATCGCCGCTTTTGTGGTCCATCAGAAAGATGTTGTCCGCAAAATAAAGTTCATAGTCCGGCACATCGAGCAGGAAGGATTTGTTTGCCGGAAGTTTTTCAAACTGGTCGATGAAATCATAGCTTATCGCGCCGAGCATCCCGCAGGTTACGCGGAACGGTTTTCCTGAAAGTTCGAAGGCAAAGTTGACCGCCCTGATGACATCCATCTGATTTGTGGTTTTGAGACGGGATTGTTCGTCGATGACACCGTGGTCGAGATTAAGCTGGCCTGTGATGCGGTCGGTTTGGAATTTTATTTCTTTACAAAAGTTGAATCTGTTGCGTCCGGCGGTTGAGAAATATTTTATCATTCTTTTTCCGACGGCACTTAGCGCGACAATTTGAAAGTCGGCGCCTTTTCCGGACAAATACAGTGCCGGTTTTGCCGTTCCGAAGGTAAGTTCACCCTGGCCGGCCTGGGCCAGATGCTCTTTGGATTCGAGCAGGCAGCAGTGCTGATTTCTGCCGTAATCGCTTAACTTCGCGAAGAAATCGACCGGCTCGTCAATTTCAATCTGCCTGACCAGCGGAATAATCTGACCTGTTTTCGCCTCGTTAATTTTTTGGCTGAATTCTGTCATATTTTTTCTTTCACAATATACATAAAAAAACGGCCTGCCGCCACCGACAGGCCGTGAAAATTATTAAATAATCAGTTTTTAGGGTATAATAAGGCTCACAACCTGTCAGCTATTTGCTAACAGGCCGCCACCAGCAGAAACCAAAAAATTTGCTGTTTTGAGCCATAATCAGTATAAAATATACCAAAACGCCCCTTTTATGTCAACCCCGCACCTTCTAAATAGTTAAAAAAATTAAGGCTACCTCTAAAAATTGACAAAAATCTTTGTTTTTGTTTTAAAATCGGCATAAACTCGAATTAAAGAAGGTGCGGGGTCAAGTGAATTTTCAATGCTTGCATAAAAACCTGTTTTTGTTTATATTTAAGCCAAATTATAGGAGTTTAAAATGGGTAAAGTTGAGGCTGTTGTGGAAACCGGAAAAAAACAGATGAATGTCCTTAAATACGACCCGGCACTGCCATACAAGGTGGCGGATATATTGCTTGCCGACTGGGGCAGAAGGGAAATGAACCTTGCCCGAAATGAGATGCCGGGCCTTATGGCGATTCGACAAAAATACGGCAGCCAGAAACCCTTGAAGGGTCTGAAGATTACCGGCTCTCTGCATATGACCATCCAGACGGCGATGCTGATTGAAACGCTTGTCGAACTCGGCGCAAAAGTAAGATGGGCATCGTGCAATATCTTCAGCACGCAGGACCACGCCGCCGCTGCGATTGCAAAGGAAAAGCTTGCAGCGGTTTTTGCATGGAAGGGCGAATCACTTGAGGAATACTGGTGGTGCACCGAGCAGGCACTTTTGTGGCCTGACGGAGGCGGGCCGGATTTGATTGTCGATGACGGCGGAGATGCGACGCTTTTTGTTCATCAGGGCGTCAAAATCGAAAAAGACCCGGCGCTTGCGGATAAAAAATACGATAATCACGAAATGCAGATAATTATTAACAGGCTCAAGGCTTCTGCTGCCGAAAAACCGGACAGGTGGACAAAAATCACAAAGGCAATCAAGGGCGTTTCAGAAGAGACAACCACAGGGGTCGGCCGGCTTTATCAGATGCAGAAGGATGGTTCTTTGCTGTTTCCTGCGATTAATGTCAATGATTCTGTAACCAAGTCGAAGTTCGATAATCTTTACGGCTGCCGCGAATCGCTTGCCGACGGCCTGAAAAGAGCGACTGGCGTGATGGTTGCAGGCAAATGCGTTGTCATCTGCGGCTACGGCGATGTCGGCAAAGGCTGCGCTCAATCAATGCGAGGCTTTGGCGCACGGGTTATCATTACGGAGATTGACCCGATATGTGCTTTGCAGGCTGCGATGGAAGGTTATGAAGTCAGGACGCTTGAGGAAGTTGTTGAAGAGGGCGATATTTTCGTAACCGCTACCGGCTGCTGCGATGTTATCCGCGGCGAAGATATGGAAAAAATGAAAAATGAAGCTATCGTCTGCAATATCGGTCATTTCGACCATGAAATACAGGTAAGCTATCTTGAAAAAAATCCGAAATGCAAAAAGCAGAATATAAAACCTCAGGTTGATAAATGGACGCTCGAATCGGGAAGGTCGGTTATAGTTCTTGCCGAGGGCAGGCTTGTAAATCTCGGCTGTGCGATGGGCCATCCGAGTTTTGTGATGAGCAATAGCTTTACAAACCAATGCCTTGCTCAGATAATGCTCGCGAAGGGCGGCCTGGAAAAGAAAGTTTATATTTTACCGAAGAAACTGGACGAGGAAGTCGCAAGACTCCATCTCGGCAGATTGAGCGTTTCTCTTACTATGCTTACCGACGAGCAGGCAAAATATATTGGCGTTCCTGTCGAAGGACCATACAAGCCGGAACATTACAGATATTGATATGTGGGAGCATTTTGCTCATCAGGCCGATATTGGTATAAGAGCATCTGCTGATAGTTTAAGCGGTGCGTTTGAGGAAGCTGCTTTGGCTCTTACGGCGATTGTTACAGAACCGCAAAAAGTAGAGGCTGTTGAATCTGTAGAAATAGAATGCTCCGGCGAAAATGAGGAACTCCTGCTTGTTAACTGGCTCAGCTCGGTTATCTATGAAATGGACGTAAGAAAAATGCTCTTTAGCAAATTCAGGGTGAAAATTGAAAATTTAAGACTTTCTGCCGTTGTTTTGGGCGAAAAGATTAATCAAAACAAGCATTTTCCTGCAGTCGAACCCAAAGCCGTAACATATAATCAATTGAGCGTAAGAAACGAAAAAGGCAAATGGACTGTTCAATGTGTAATTGATGTGTAATGGCAAAGCCCCAGTTAAAAAAGATTAGCGAGTATTGCTGGCAGATTGAGCCTTTCGGCAGAATGCGCGTCCCCGGCGTGATTTTTGCCGATGATGTCCTGATAAAGGATATGGACGAAAAAACCATATCGCAGGTCTGCAACGTTGCGGGACTGCCGGGGATAGTCAAGGCGTCTTTTGCGATGCCGGATGCGCACATGGGCTATGGTTTCTGTATCGGCGGCGTAGCAGCCTTTGACCCCGAGGCCGGCGGCGTAATCTCCGGCGGAGGCGTCGGCTTCGATATCGCCTGCGGCGTAAGGACATTTCATACAGGCTTGTCCATAGACCAGATAACAAATGTAAAAGAAAAACTTGCCGAGGCTCTTTTCCGTGATATTCCTGCAGGCGTAGGCAGTACTGGAAATATTACCCTGACCGGCGATACGCTTAATAGCATGCTCGCAGGCGGTGCAGCCTGGGCGGTTGAAAAAGGTTTCGGCACAAAAGAGGATTTGGATTTTGTTGAAGAACACGGCTGTATGAAAGGTGCGATGCCGGACAAGGTTTCGCCGCAGGCGAAAAAACGCCAGCAGGAGCAAATGGGCACGCTCGGCTCAGGCAATCATTACCTTGAGGTTCAGGAGATTATCAAAATTTTTGACGAGCAGATTGCAGAGGGCTACGGATTGAAAAATGGCGATTGTTTAGTGAGTATTCACTGCGGTTCCCGCGGCCTTGGTCATCAAATCGGCACTGATTATTTAAAACAGATGGCTTATGAGGCAGCAAGTTTCGGCATAGACTTGCCCGACAGGGAGCTTGCATCGGTGCCCGTGAATTGCCCGCTCGGCCAGGATTATTTGGGCGCGATGCGGGCAGGAATTAATTGTGCCCTTGCCAACCGGCAGATTCTAACCGAGCTTGTCAGACGCGTTTTTGCAAAAATTTTTCCCGGGGCACAATTGAAAATGCTGTATGATGTAAGTCATAACACCGCAAAAGTTGAAGAGCACGAAGTCAACGGTCAAACCAAAAAATTGCTCATCCACCGCAAAGGTGCGACACGGTCGTTTGGACCGGGCAGTGGTGATTTGCCGCCGCGGTATAAAGCCCTTGGTCAGCCTGTTTTAATCGGCGGAACGATGGGAACTTCTTCATATATCCTTGCCGGCACAAGCGAAAGCGAATCTCTCGCGTTCAGTTCAGCCTGTCACGGCGCAGGCCGGAGTATGAGCAGGACGCAGGCGTCAAAGCAGTGGCAGGGCAGTCAGGTTGTCCGCCAGCTTGCCGAGCGGAAAATCATAATTAAATCCCGCTCAATGCGGGGCATTGCCGAGGAGGCCCCCGATGCGTATAAAAATGTCAGTGCCGTAGTTGAGGCGACGGCAAACGCCGGCCTTGCAAAAAAGGTTGCAAAGTTATTGCCCATGATTTGCGTCAAGGGCTGATTTGTCCGAGGATAAGGCCTTTTCTGCTTTTCGTTTCAGGATACCGGAAAGAACTCCGGCTGCGCCCATCGCAAGAAATATCACCGAGGCGATAAATAATCCGAGGCGGGCATCTTTATCAGAGCTGGAATAACCAGGTGAAATTAATGGAATTATTGCCATTCCTATGCCCATTAACAGAAAAGCGATTCCTAATGTCAGGCTTCTTATCCAGTCAGCACCTTTTTGTGTAACGGGTTGTTTAACGGGTCTTAGTTCCGATAATGGAGTGCCTTTTTCAATCGCTGCCATAATCTGCTTGTGCTCAAAATGCTTTTTGACTATGGCAAGAGTTATCCCAAATGCAACTATGAGAATCACCATTATAAACGGCATGTAAGCTACAAGCGGAACTAACGAATCCATATTAATCCCTTTCAAAATAACGTTTTTGCGATAATTATTGTTGCGATTTCGCCTATTAGTCGCAAGACTTATTATGAAGGTTTCAGAAAAATTTGAAACTTTTTACCATTTTTGGCGACTAATACTATAAAAAAGGAGCCCTTTTTTGGCGGACGATATCGGGCAAAACAGGCAGGCAGGTTTAATACACCGTTTGCGCAGCGGTGATGAAGGTGCGTTTGCCGAGTTTGTTGAAAAGTATCAGCAGCAGGTTTTTATGTGCTGTCGACTGCTTGGGCTGGGTGCAAATGAAGCCGAAGATATCGCAAGCGAGACGTTTATGGCTGTTTATCGGGGAATTGCAGGTTTCACCGGCAGGGCGAAAATAAGCACCTGGCTGTGGAAAATAGCGTATAACAAGGCGATAAGCCATATTCGGCACAAAATCCGCCGTCAGAAACTGCAGGAACGGCTCCAGAACCAATATACAGATGTAGAAAAAACCGCACCCTCGGGACAATCGACTGAAATTGTGTGGGATGCCGTAAAAAAACTGCCGCAGGACCAGGCGGTAGCTATAGTTTTGCATTACCGCCAGGGAAAAAGCATCAAAGAGATTGCAGATATTATGAGAAAACGGCAAAATACTGTTAAAGTCTGGCTGTTCAGGGGAAGGGAAAGACTTAAAGAGCTTTTGAGCAATAAAATGGAAGGGTTATACTGATATGCTGCCTGAAAATAAAAAAAATGGAGACAGGTTCGATAGGTTGCTGAAAGATGCACTGAAACAGTATTGTCAGCCGACACCGGCGGGTTTCCCGCAGCAGATGCTAAGCAGGCTCCGGCAGTTTGAGCAGCAGGAGGTGCTTAGAAAAGTTGTCCGGCAGGAAAGAGCGTTGCTGGCGGCGTTTATATTGCTGCCGATAGCAGGAGTAATATTAGTGCTTGTTTTTCCAAATCTTTTACTGGTGTCGTTGCGATTGCCGGAAATGTTATATCTTTTGGTTAAAGAAACTGCCGCAAATATGGCCCGGCAATGGCGGCTGTGGATAGGTTATGCTATGGCCGCGGCAGTTGCGATGTATGGAGTTTATGAGATTCTGCTGACAGATAATTAACAAAGGTTAAGTTTTTGTCTTTTCGTCGATTGCCACGAGGTTAATATAACCATGTTTTACGCCGCGAAGGCTTATCATTTTCTCGCCGAGCTTGTTGATATCGCAGGCCAGACCTCTGAGCAGAAGAATTTCAAGGCAGTTATATTTGTCGATGTAAACGTGGATGGAGGAAATTGTTTTTATGGGTTTGTGATGCCGCAGTCTTTTAAAGACGGTTGAGATGTGCGCGGTATGGTGGTCATAAACCAGGAAAATCGCTCCGATTGCGGGGTTTTTTTTGTGTTCTATTTTTTGCTGCGAAAGATGTTCACGGATAAGGTCGCGAATCGCCTCGGAACGGTTTTTATAGCCTTTTTCGCCGATAAATTTATCAAAGACCGCAAGCAGTTCTTTTTCAAGCGATACGCCTATGCGTTCTATATCAGACATTTTATTTTTCTCCTTTGCCGCCTGCCGGCGCCACGCAGAATATGTAAACAAGCGGCTCATTTGAATTATTTATTATATTATGGGCAGTCTGCGGCGGAATATAAAGTATTTTTCCTTTGCCTACCTTGAATTTTTTGTCCTCGCCGATAACCGCTTGTCCCTGTCCGGAAAGAAAAACAAGCATTTCTTCATTTACGCCGGTTGTATGCTGACCGCAATCGCTGCCGGGCTTTAAATAAACCCGGCCTGAATGCAAACTATACGTTTTAGGCGGCTTAAGTAATGACTGATACTCGGTATTGTCCGCAAGTTCACTGACAAAAGGCTCTATTGCCATCTTTTTTCTCCCAAAAACAGATATTTTACCTGAAAATTATAAATTTGCAATTTATTTCTTGCTTTGGTAACACCAATTTCGTATTTTTATGCTTTATTGGTATTACGTTTTTTATAATTTTATGCGCCAAGGAGCCGGATATGTCAACAGAAATAAGTGCCCTTATTTTAACGGCCGCTTCGGTTGGTTTTATTCATACCGTATTGGGACCGGACCATTATCTGCCGTTTGTGATGATATCGTGGGCAAGAAAATGGTCGGGCATCAAAACCGCTTGTATAACCTTCCTGTGCGGCATCGGCCATATACTCAGCTCGGTAGTATTGGGGCTTATCGGCGTGGCATTCGGAATAATGGTTAAGAAACTGGTAATAATAGAATCTTTTCGCGGCAATATCGCGGCATGGCTGTTTATCGCTTTCGGGCTGGTATATTTCGTTTGGGGCCTGCGCCAGGCGTATAAAAACAAGCCGCACACCCACAGTCATATCCATATAGACGAAGATTTACATACACATAAACATTCGCATCACGACCAACACTCTCATATCCATCTCGATAAAAGCGAGATAAACATAACGCCATGGGTGCTTTTTGCTATATTTGTTTTCGGGCCCTGCGAACCTCTGATTCCTATCGTGATGTATCCGGCCGCAAAGAGCAACTGGGCAGGCTTGATGATAGTAACTGCTGTTTTCGGCCTGACAACCATCTCTACTATGATGGTGCTGGTGCTTGCCGCAAGGGGCGGAATCAGTCTTGTCAAATTAAATCCCCTGCAGAAATTTTCGCACGCAATAGCAGGGGCAACGATACTTCTCTGCGGTCTGGCCATCGTGTTTCTCGGGTTATAAGAATGAGGTGAATTATTAACGCTCAGCAAGTAAAAGAATTGTTGGAAAAGGTCAAAAGCGGCGATGTTACCGTCGAGCAGGCGATTGAAAATCTGCAGCATCTGCCGTATGAAAATCTGGAATTCGCCCGCATCGACCATCATCGCCGGCTCCGCTGCGGTCTGCCGGAGGTTATTTACTGTCCCGGCAAAACCGTCGAGCAGATAATATCTATCTTTTCTGCGCTTGCCCGGAAAGGCGGCAATGTCCTGGCGACAAGGGCCGAGCCGCACATTTTCGACGCGCTGGCGCAGACAGGCAAATTTCCCACCGCAAGATACGACAAATTGGCCAGGGCAATCGTTCTCGAGCAGGAAAAGATTCAGCCGTCAAAAAGCATTATCCCGATTATAACCGCCGGCACCGCGGATATACCGACAGCGTGCGAAGCAAAGGTTACCGCTGAAATTATGGGCCGGCAAACGGAGCTAATCTGCGATGTCGGCGTAGCGGGCCTGCACAGGCTTCTTGGGCAAGTAAAAAAATTGAAGGATGCCAATGTTATTATCGTGGTAGCGGGTATGGATGGTGCTTTGCCAAGTGTGGTCGGCGGTTTGGTGGATTGTGCGGTAATCGCAGTTCCAACGAGTGTCGGCTATGGTGCAAGTTTCGGCGGCATCTCCGCTTTGCTGACAATGCTCAACAGTTGCGCATCCGGCGTTTCAGTCGTCAATATAGATAATGGCTTTTCTGCCGGCGTAATCGCAGCGTTGATAGACAGAAAAGTGGAGGCCGCCGCAAGTGACAATTGACGAAAAGTATGACCTGCTGCGGCAGATTATCAAAAAACTCGGCAGGATTGTGGTGGCATATTCTGGTGGCGTTGACAGCACATTTCTTTTAAAGACCTGCGTTGATGTGCTCGGCAGTAAAAATGTGCTGGCCTGTATCGCAGCCGGCCCGTCTCTGCCGAAAAGTCAATACGCAAAAGCGGTCGAAATGGCAAAAAATATGCAGGTTGCTGTCGAAACGGTGGAACCGAACGAATTGGCTGATAAGACATATTCAGCCAATAAGGCCGACCGCTGTTTTCACTGCAAAAGTCATTTGTTCAAAATCCTCAACAAATTGGCCAAAGAAAAGGGCTTCGACTGCGTTGTCTGCGGCAGTAACACGGATGATTATGACGACTATCGGCCCGGCAATAAAGCCGTGAAAATTTTTAACGTCCGCTGTCCGCTGGTAGAAGCTCAACTTGCGAAAAAAGACATTCGGCAATTGAGCCGAAAGCTGAATCTGCCTACTGCGGATATTCCCGCCTCGCCGTGCCTGGCTTCGAGAATAAGTTACGGAGAAGAAATTACCGACCAAAAGTTAAACCAGGTCGAACAGGCTGAAGAGTTCCTGAAAAGTTTAGGCTTTGTCGAGTTTCGCGTCCGTCTTCACGGCCAATTGGCCCGTATAGAAGTTCATCAGGATGAGATTGCCAAAGTGGTTGCACTGCGGCAAAAGATTATTGAACAATTAAAATCACTCGGCTTTAAATTCGTCTCTGTCGACCTTGAAGGCTTTCGAAGCGGCTCACTTAATGAAATGCTGTCGCAGGAAGACAAGCGGAAAAATCTTTAAGGGTAACCTTTTAGAATATTGATATTTTTCATATCTCCCAATAAACCGTCTGCCATAACAAGGTATTCAAGGTTCTGAGGTTTATGTCCAAGCATTTGACTTGCGACTGAATCTACCGCGACACAATCAGCCCCCGCGATAATTTTACCGATTTTTTTCTCTGTTCCTGCCAGGTGCATCCCTGCCAGTGCCACCGATGCATCGACAATACAGAATCCGATATTTTTATAAGTGCAGATATCGACTACGGATTTGTCTGTTGATGGATTGTGCAGTTTTGACTTATTCCATCCGGCTTTATAAAACTTTCCCGGCGCAAGGCCGAACATATTTTTCATCGCGACCGTTGTATCGGTAAAGCTGTGGTCTTTCAGGACCGGAATCGAAATTATAAACGCATCTAAAACTATTTTAGGCAGATAAAGATGTTTTAACTGCAGGGCGTTTTTGTTTTCAAGCAGGACAGAATCGGCCTCGTTGAAATCAGCAAGTTCGATTTTATATTTTTCGGCCAAAGCCGTGTATCCGAGTTCTTCAAAAATATCCATTGTATTTCCGCTGCCGCAGCCTTCGCCTATAATGATTTTTGCCTTTGTATGTTTGACACAGTAATTATAAACAGCTTCGACCATTTTAACTGATGTTGTAACCGGCGGCGGCGAGGAATTTGTCAGATTGGGCTTTAGAATTATCATGCCGGTTTTAGGCAGGATTGCTCCGGCCCCCGCAAGTTCAAGAGCGGCAGGGACGCTTTGGACGTAATTTTTAAATTCAACAACTGCAACATCGCTCATGGACGATAATCCTAAATGATGGTCGAATTTATGTAAAGTAAGTTTCCTCTTGCCGGCAGTAATCAAATTTGTATAATAGTCTTTCCACAAAGAATGAATTGAAAGGTTGAAAAAATGGCAGGTGCCCCGAAGGCAAATGCTGTAGTGAGCCAGTCAGGCGGCCCGACAGGTGTTATTAACGCCTCTTTAGTCGGCGTTATCGAAGAAGCAAAAAAACATTCCGAGATTAAAAATCTCTACGGCGCAATTCACGCGGTAAACGGTATTGTGAAGGAAGATTTTATCGACCTCAAGAAAATCCCCGCCGATGTGCTCGAAACTGTCGCCGCAAGCCCCTCATCGGCGCTTGGCTCAAGCAGAGACAAGCCCGACACCGAATACTGCAAAAAAATCCTCGATGTATTTAAAAAGCACGACATTCGTTATTTCTTCTATATAGGCGGCAACGATTCTGCTAATACCTGTTTTATCATAAACAATATGGCCCAGCAGACAGGTTTCGAATTGCGGGCCTTTCACATTCCAAAAACAATCGACAACGATTTGCTCGTTACCGACCACTGTCCCGGCTACGGCACGGCGGCAAAATTCGTCGCCTGTGCGATTATGGGTGACGACCTTGATAACAGGGCTCTGCCGGGGATAAAAGTCGATTGTGTAATGGGCAGAAATGCCGGCTTTCTGACTGCCGCCGCCGCTCTTGGCAAACAGAGAGACGATGACGGTCCCCATCTGCTTTATTTTCCCGAAAAACCTGTCTCAATGGAAAAAATTCTTTTCGACGTGGAGGCGGTTTACAAAAAACTCGGCAGATGTGTTATGGCAGTCAGTGAAGGCATCAACGATACTGATGGTAAAACCTGGGCGGAGAAAATTACTAAGACGGACGAGCTCGACAGTCACGGCAATGTCCAGCTTTCCGGCACGGGCGCATTGGCGGATTACCTGGCAATGCGGATAAAGGCGAAACTGAAAATCAAGCGGGTCCGTGCCGACACATTCGGCTATCTGCAGAGAAGTTTTGCGGGACTTCAATCGTCTGTCGATGCTTCCGAAGCCCGCCGTTGCGGCATTGAAGCGGTAAAATTTGCGATGACGAATATAAACGGCTCTGTCGCAATTAAACGTCTCGGCAGCGGCAAAAAATATGCGGTCGAGCTTTTCAGAACTGAGCTTGCCAATGTCGCTGAAAAGACAAAATCAATGCCGGCTGAATTTATTAATAAAGACGGCAACGGCGCAACACAGGCATTTATTGATTATGCTTTGCCCCTCACCGGCGGCCTGCCGAAAACCGAATATCTCGGCAGAAGGGCCGGCTTATAAAATTTAACAGATTAATGTTCAAGGTTTGAAAGGAAAGTATTATGTTAAGAAAAAGCTTATGGATCCTGGTTGGCCTTTTGGCGATTTCTATTTTCATCCTGACCGGTTGTGAGAAGCAGGCAAAAACAGGCGGTCCGGAGTTGAAAGCCGCCCCGAAGGCTTCTATTGCAGGCAAAGCCGCGGATGCAAACGCCGCGAAACCCTGCCCTATGAAAAGCAAAAAAGCCCATGTTGAAAAGAAAAAGGCGAAGTGCGTTTCTGATGCGAATGCGGCAGCAAAGCCGTGCGTAAAAATGATGTGTGCTATGGGTGATGGCAAAGCGGCGAATTTTCTTTGCCGTTCAGCCGTTTTTTTGCCTTTAGAGTTATAAATTGCTGATATTCGGCTTTATGTTTTCTGATTTAATAAATTTATTGCCGCAGAATTACAGTTTTACGCAATGGCTTGTGCTTTGTATTTGTGCCGTTTGTGTAGGCATAAACAAGACTGCCCTGCCCGGCATGGGAATAGTTGTTGTGCCTCTTATGGCGTCGTTTTTTCCTGCCGGCTCCTCGACGGGTCTGCTTTTAGTGCTTCTCGCCACAGGCGATTTATTCGCGGTCGGCTATTATCATCGCCATGCCAGGTGGAATCATATTTTGCGGCTTCTTCCTGCCGCACTTGTCGGTATGGCGGCCGGCTCTTTCATAATCAGGCGTATCACTGACTTTCAGCTTGCCCCTGTAATCGGCGTGATTGTGCTTGTTATGTTGATTTTAAATTACCTGCGGGACAGAAAACAGCAGGATGATTCTGATGTGCCTCGGCATTGGCTGTTTGCCGTTACGATAGGTTTCTTTGCCGGTCTTACGACCCAGCTCGCCAACGCCGCAGGACCTGTAATGATTATTTATCTTCTCGCGATGAAGCTGCCCAAGTATGAGTTTATCGGCACCAGTGCCTGGTTTTTCCTGATTCTCAACTGGCTCAAGGTCCCGGTATTTATGTCCGAGGGCAGAATAACTTCCGCGGCCTTCGCCGCCGATATTTTTATGCTGCCGCTGATTGTTGTCGGGGCGATTGCGGGTCTGCTCATTCTCAAAAAGATGCCTCAGAAATGGTTTAATATTATTATGCAGATACTTGCCGCCGCCGCGGCGATAAAACTTCTGCTGTTCTGAAATGTCGAATTGTTTTGAATATTTGAATTTCGAAAATTAGGATTTGCCTGCCCTGTGAGATGTGAAACTATCTCTCTGGGGTTTCGGATTTCGATACCTGTCCCGCCAAGGCGGGGTTCGGATTTCGGATTTTTTACATATTCTTGTATCTTGGTCCTCCGCCGCGGCAAGAGCATGGATATCCAGCTCGTTTATCACGCTTGTCAGCCTTGTGCGTATGAGTGTGCCGGTTACAGGGTCAAATGCGTTGTCGGTAATCTGGGTAACATCCGGTACCTGTTTGACAAGGACTATGTAATCGCTCATTTCAGACCTTGTTGTTTTTAGGTTTAGTTGATATCTGACTGAATTTTCCCTTAATTTCATCAAATTAGCTATAAAGCAGAGGCTTTTTTTTTGTAACTATCTTGCTGAAATATGGATTTTTCGCATTAAATTCGACTTCTTTCTTGATAATTTGGTTGAGGAGTGGTTTAATATCCGCCTGTTTGTTAAATTGGAAATTTATGGTTTATTCTCTTTTCAGGTAAGGAACAGACTAATGGCGGATATGAAGGCGTTAAGCGAGGCGGTGATAAGTGGTGACCAGGCCAAGGCTCTTGAGATAACCAGGGCCGCTATCAGCGAAGGCGTTTCTCCGGAAACAATTCTCAATGAGGGTCTTATTGGAGGTATGAATATAATTGGCGTGCGGTTTAAGAACAACGAGGTTTACATTCCTGAAGTTCTCATAGCAGCCCGTGCGATGAAGACTGCTATGGAGGTTTTGGAGCCTAAGCTGGTCGAGGCCGGCGTAGAGCCTGTAGGAAAGGCCCTGATGGGCACTGTCCAGGGCGATTTGCACGATATCGGCAAAAACCTTGTGACTATGATGTTAAAAGGCGCAGGTTTTGATGTTATTGACCTTGGCGTCGACGTCAGCCCTGCCAGGTTTGTGGAAAAGGCTAAAGAGACAAAGGCGAAGCTTGTCGGTCTAAGTGCCCTGATTACAACTACGATGCCTTCGATGGAAAAGGTGGTCAAGGCTGTAAAGGAAGCCGGCCTTGCCGTAAAGGTGATGATAGGTGGTGCTCCCATTACACAGGCTTATGCCGACAGGATTGGCGCCGATGGCTACGCCCCCGACGCCGCCTCCGCCGTTGACCTCGCAAAATCTCTTATTGGCAAATAGTTTTTTATTCTTTTCATGACTTTCAAAGAGCGCCGAATCCGGTGCTCTTTTTGTTTTTCGACACTTGGTTTTATGACAAAAACGCACATATTCTCTTGACTTTGCCCCTATTTTTGGCGTAAAATTAAGGGGATATGCAGAAGATAAAAAACCCATTACTTTCGCAACTCTTTATGGAGACAAGTTTTGTGCCGAAAGTTCAGCATCTCAAGCAGCTTGCTGCCGCCCAGGAGCTTTACAAGCTCATTGAGCCTGACCGGCAGTACCCTTATGAATTTATTTGTTTTAAGATTACCGGCTACAGGCCCAAGGGTCAGGCAGCTCAGCAAACCATTAGCAGCCAAGAGCTTATGCGCGATTTACCGGTTTATGTTTTTCGAGCAAGTGCAAGGCTGAAATTAAAAGCCGACCAGCAGGCTGAGAAAATTTATTCAATTAATGAGCTTTCGAAAAAATTCAATGTCTCGAAAAGAACGATTGAGCGTTGGCGCATAAGGGGTTTGCTATGCAGGAGATACATCTTTAGAGGGAACACGCCGGCGATCGGTTTTACATCTTCTGTCGTCGAGGAATTTGTCGGCAGAAATGCCCAGCTTGTGAAAAAAGCCTCTCAATTCAGCACAATTCCGCCGGCAGTTCGGCAGGATATTGTCGAGATGACTGCCCGTCTCGGCTCGGAAGGCGGTTTGAGCAGGACTGCGGTAATAAAAAAAATGGCTGCTCATTTCAAAAGAGCGACTGAAACTGTCAGGTTGATTATTGTTGATTGGGAGAAAAGGCACAAAAAGCAGATATTCAAAAATCCTTATGTCCTGCTGGGTTCGAGAGAAATTTCGCTGATATATGGTATGTACGAGTCCGGCGCATCTATAGAGCAGATTGCGGCCAAATTCGACAAAAGCGGCAGCACGATATACAGGATAATAAACAGAAGGAGAATAAGGAAACTGCTGGCCTCGGCCATTGATTATATTATGAGCGATGAATTTGGGCAGCCGGACGCTCAGGGAAAAATCCTGGCATCTCCCGTTTCGGTTCGCAGAATGCCGAAGGGACTTTTACATAAAGGTCGGGCAGGGCCGGATGAGAACTGGCAGGAATTTGTCGAGGCGATTAAGAAGATTCCCGCCCTCAGTCGCGAGCAGGAGGCCGAGCTTTTCCGCCGGTATAATTTTTTAAAGTATCTTACGGCAAGTCTGGTTAAGCAATTAAGCCTGACGCGGCCATGTGCGGACATCGCTCATCAGGCTGAGCAGTTTTTGAATCAGGCCGAGCGGATAAAGAATCTTATAATAGAGGCGAATCTAAAGCTCGTAATCCGCATTGCAGGCAGGCATACATCCGGTGCCAATCTCGCAGACCTTATCAGCGAAGGCAACATTGCGCTTATCAGGGCGGTGGAAAAATTTGATTATACAAAGGGTTTTCGGTTCAGCACTTACGCCTCATGGGTAATCGCCAGGGCCTTTGCGTATTTTCAGCCGGCAGGACCGGCCGGTGCGGAAAGAAGCGTTTTTGACGAGAAATCGGTAACTGAGCATTTTAAAACCAGGCCTGCCGGTGTTGAAGCGATTGAAATGGCCCGCAGGAGTCTTGAGCAGGTAATAGAGAATAATCTGACTGAAAGAGAGCAGTACGTTATCCGTTACCATTTTGGTCTTACCGGTTCAGTGGTGAAAAAGAAATTTAAAACGTTCAAGCAGATAGGCGATGAGCTTGGCTTAAGCAAAGAGCGCGTTCGCCAGATAGAGCTTATTGCTCTTGGCAAGTTAAGACAGACCCTCAGCCCTGAAGAGTTTGAACTGCTGACAGGCTGACGGCGGATTATTTTTTTCTGACTCCGCCGAGCTCATGGTTGGGCCCTACGGTATAAAGCCGTTTTTTGTTTTCGCTGTTGATATGGCAGGCTATGACCTTTCCGACAAAGATTATATGGTCACCCGCGGTAAGTTCGCCTTCAAGAACACATTCGAAATTTGCAGCCGCATCGTCAAGAATGACCGAGTCAATTTTATCGGCAGGGCTGTATTTGCAGCTGGTTTCGGCAAATTTGTCGGTATCTCTTCCGCTGTGTGTGCCGAAGAATAAGGTGTCTTTTGCCATTTCTTCGCT
>Ga0315286_10000365_pt1 | contig 37592 bp, 62 predicted proteins | sample YL17G10_0_MG_FD_205038 | JGI IMG/M metagenome (GOLD analysis project Ga0315286, IMG submission 205038) | Sediment microbial communities from Yellowstone Lake, YNP, Wyoming, USA - YL17G10_0 | ecosystem: Environmental > Aquatic > Freshwater > Lake > Sediment | place: USA: Wyoming | collected...
GACCTCGGACCTTCGAGAATATATCTACTCGACCTCGACACGATGAGGGATAACCTGAAGGGAACTCCTGCAGGGATTGAAGAAGTTTCGAAGAACGGAACTGAAACGCCGAACGATGTCCGGGAGAGTTAGCAAGACTTTCAAGAAATGGGGAAGGAAATCGAACAGGGATGGGATTCAGGATGGGGAACAGGAGATCACTGACGGCTGAGGACGCCCGCGTCATGCGGGCGATCGGGGACGGGAAGAAGCTGGTCGAGCTGTGCGGCGAGATGCCGAAGGCCGACAACGTGGAGGTCGCGAGGGTGATCAATCGCCTCGTCGAGGAGGGGAGGCTCGACCGCTTCAAGATCGACAGGTACGAGTCGCCGACGTATGCGCTCTCGGAGTTGGGAGAATCGGCGCTCGATGATTATCAGGATGATAAGGAAGGAGGACTGAACAAAATGGGATCGGGGAAGAAGCCGCTCGACCCGGAGAAGGTCGCGCGGATAAGGGAACTGAGCAGGCTCGGGAGAACGAACAAGCAGATCGCGAGGGAGATGAGGCTGAGCAAGTCGTGCGTCTACCGCTACGCGAAGGGCGTGTCGGTCAAGAGATTCGACGAACCCGAAAGGACGGTCACGGCGGGGCCGGGCGAGGTCATCTGCTCGTACAGGGCCGAGCCGCTCAAGAACGAGGACGGCACGCCGATGAAGGTCAAGGACCTCGAGGCGCAGAAGGCCGAGGAGATTCCCGCGCCGTCGATCATGGACCTCGCAGAATTGTCGGCCGCGCTCGAGAAGGCGAAGCGGTGGCTCGCGGGGAGGGTCTCGATAAGCGCGAAGGGATGGCTGTCAGTGAAGGACGTCCTGCTCGGGGAGGACGCGTACACGGCCATCTGCGGCGAGTGCGACAAGACGATCCGCGAGACGCTGCTGAACGGCGGGAAGATCAGGGGGACGCGTGATCGACGGGGAGTTCTGAAGCGATGAAATGTGAATTTTGCCCGAAGGCGACGCTCGACGAGAACGGCGTCATCATCTGTCCGAGGGACGGACTGCCGAAGCGCCCGTGCGACGACTGCGAGATAGTGCTCGCCGTCGAGGAGGCGAGGGATGGCGCATAGGGTGTTCCTCGGGATCCCGTCGAAGCGGGGAATATCGGCGAGGGTGTTCAACCACATCGACCTGAAGGCGTTCGAGGCCGTCAGGATGAACGACTCGTTCGGGCTCGACGTGACGCTCAACGAGCTGGTCGCGGAGTTCCTGAAGACCGACTGCGAGTGGTTTCTGAAGATGGACGACGACATAGTGCTGAGGGGGGACATGATGAGCCTCTTCGACATCCCCGGCGCGCTGATGGTGGCGCCCTACAGCAACAGCTTCCACGACGAGCCGGTGATCTCCGTCTACCAGTGGACGAACGGGGACAAGGAAGACCTGGGCACGATGCCGCACGAGGCGATGGCCGACGTGATCGACAGGTGCAAGGCGGCGGGAGTCAGGCCGGTCTACCCGCTCGCGGACGTCGTCGGCAACTGCTACGCGGTCAAGCGCGAGGTCTACGAGAGGACGCTCGACGAGGACGGCGAGTGGTACAAGCAGGTGTGGAGGGACAGGTCCGGGAGGGTCAGGCGCGGAGAGGACGCCTACTTCTTCAGGAGATGCACGGCGCTGGGCATCTGCGTCCACGTGGCGTTCGACGTCAGGGTGAGCCACCTCAAGCAGGTGGACCTCGCGCAGCTCTACGACGCGGCTCACGGGAAGGAGCTGAGATGGGGGGACGAGAAGTGACGATGTTAGAATTTCCCGACGAACTGCCTCGACACATCGAGTTCGTCTGCAGGAATTGCGGAGGTCGCATGAAAGAAGTAGTGCTTCAAGCCACCCCGCAGGTCGATGGATGGCGCTGCATGAAGTGCGGTCATGTTCGGGTCGAGACGATGAAGCCGAAGGTGATGCAGATATGACCATCTGCGTCAAGTGCGCGAGGAAGTACCTGCAGCAGTGCATGACGAGGATACGCGGCGACCCGAGGGCGTGCGTCGCGTGCAAGAGGGAGCTGAAGGGCGCCGACCGCGAGGCGAAGCGGTGGCGCAGGGACAGGCTCGAGCGGTACTTCTGCGACGAGTGCGCGGAGACGATCCTGCACAGGCAGACGGACGCATGCTACTACTGCAGGGCGCCTTTGAATCCGAGGGGGATGCGGCTGACGAGGGCGGCGCAGAACAACCCGGCGGAAGGCCCGGCCTATCGGAAGAGGATGACGGGGAGGAAGGTAGCATGAGCAAAGAGGAGAAGGACACGACGATGGAAGAGATGGACGCCTCGATAATGAAGGCGCTGCGAGAAGCCGAGATGGCGTTCGACGACAGGATGGAGAAAGACGGTTGGGATGTCTGGGTGGTCGTAGATTTGAAGGCTGTCAGACTGCAAGACGACGGGACGCCGCTCAAGCAGTTCGAGATAAAGAACTCGGTGCAGGCCGACGGGAGGCCTTAAATATGTTTCACGGATGCGAAAGGTATTTAAAACATTCACCAAAAGGTATCATACCAAAAGGTATCGAACGTCTACGGCGGGGTAGATGTTCGCGATATTATGACACGCTTTCGTGCGTGGCGCGATTTACACGCGCATACATATCCGTCGCCTTCAAGTACGGCATGCAATCTGAGATAGGGCAATATTTGTTAATCGCTTTTAAGCAATTGCTGAAAAGGGCACGTCCGCTAAAAAGGAAGATGATCGAGATCGAGGCGCGTGCTCCGGTCGAGGTCAGGATCGTGCACGAGGAAATCGACTATGTGTGGGGGAATTTCAGGGTTCATGAGATCACGCATCGGGTTTTCTATGACAACGGATTCATGGCCGGAGGCAGAACGATGCTGATGAGCGAGGTCGAGCCATGATCGACTCGGCGATCGGCATACTCATCGGCGTCGGCACGGGCTTCCTCGGCATCGGATGGATATGCCTCTGGGACTGGCTCAGAGAGCGGAGGGCGAAGAAGGAGTGCTGCCCGACGTGCGAGTTCTACAGGGGACAGGACCCGTACAGGTGCGCGGACTGCGAGGACGACGCGGCGGACGGGAACGAGTATCCGCTGTGGAGGCGATTATGAATCCAACGTTCTCGGACATGATGAAGATCGCTAAGGTGTTCCGCGAGCATGCGAACGATGAGGACGTAGGGCCTGTGGTGGCGCTGATCATCGGGCTCCCGCCGATCAAGAGCGTGCCCGAGAAGCCGACGCAAGAAGTCGGAGAAGTGACAGAAGATGCCCCTCTGGACTTTCACTGGGAGGAGAGCATCGACAGGATAGTGACGAGCGAGTCCGAGACGACGAGCAACTCCGAATCGCTCGGTTGGATATGCTTCCAGAACAGGGAGCCGGTCAGGTGCGACCGTTGCGGGGGCATGATGCACACCGGGTTCTCCAACGACGACGGCGACGACGACCGCTCGTTCTGCTGGGATTGCATGGACATGATGTACATCGAGGGGAGGGTGCGCATGCTCAGGAAGGCGGTCAAGAAGTTCTTCTCGAGGGTGGACGCATGATCGAGCTGATCGGCTACGCGGGCATAGTCATCATCAACGCGGCGCAGTTCCCGCAGCTGTACAAGATGGTCAAGGTCAGGAAGACCGACCAGCACAGCGCCGTCTACTACTTCATGATCGCGCTCGCGATCGAGTTCTACCTCGCGTACGCGGTCCTCACGAACGACCCGGTGTTCATCGTATCGAACGCGCTCGGGCAGATCCAGCCGTGGGCGCTGATGTATCTCACGATCAAGTGGAAGAACGGAGATGGGAAGGAGGTTGAGAAGGCATGATAACGAGGCGGTACTACTGGGTCACGTGCAGGGCGTGCGGAGGGAAGGGCTACATATCGTACGGGGCGGGGTCGCTCCCATACTCGGGGACGACGGGGAACGCGGCCGAGACCTGCCCGGTGTGCGGGGGCTCCAAGACGCAGCTGATAACGGAGGAAGAGACATGAGAACTGGATTGTTCATCGGGGACATGCATGCGGAATCGAAGTTCGGGCTGACGTTGACGCCCGAGAGTGCGGCGCAGAGGAAGCTCAGCTCGCTGTGGAAGGAGATGGCGACGACCGTCAAGCCGGACTTCGTCGTCGTGAACGGGGACTGCTGCGAGGGATGGAACCCGAAGGAGAAGGCGCGGTGGCTCATGACGAGCGACATGGCCGAGCAGGTCGATACCGCCGTCGAGTTCCTGAACATGATCAAGGGCGACCCGGACTTCGTCTTCACGGAGGGCTCGGGATACCACGTCGGGCAGAACATGAGCCTCGACGAGCTGGTGTCGAGGGACATGCGCGGGGAGTTCGGGACGGACAAGGCGATAGACCTCAAGGACGAGGGCATCAAGATTCACGCGTGCCACAACGTGGGGTACTCGGCGGTCCCAGCGTACAGGACAACGGCGATAGCGAGGGAGCTGATGGTCGCGACGATCAACGCGGACACGCTCGGGCAGTACGACATCCTGCTCAGGTCGCACGTGCACTATCACGTCTACGTCGAGTACGGGCACACGGCGGGGCATGTGCTGCCGTGCTGGAAGGTGCGCGACCCCTTCGCGATGAAGAAGGGACTGGCAATGAACCCAAAGGTCGGGTGGGTCGTGTACGAGTTCTACGACGACGGGACATTCCAGTACGATAGGAGGAAGTCGAAGCTGGTCGACGTCAAGAACCAGATCGGGAGGGTGATACTGTGAAGAAACACGAAGAGATATTCGTGCCGGAGTTGGAAGAAATACCGGACACGATCAGGTACAAGCCGTGGACTGAGAAAGAAGACGAGGTCGTCAAGAAATACTATCCGACCAAGCCGACGGCGGCGATCGCGAAGTACCTCGACAGGACGAAGCACTCGATCGAGCAGCACGCGAGGGAGATAGGACTCAAGAAGGGGGTTCAACTGTGAGCAAGAGACACAACAAGGAGAAGGTCAGCAAGGCGCAGGTCGATGAGGAGATCAAGCAGGGCAAGAGGCTGCCGAACGGGCACAGCCCCGGATGCAAGTGCATGGAGTGCTTCAAGATACGGGTGTCGTTCCTGATGCACGGGGTCCAGCTGACGCTCAAGGACGTCGACAGGCGGCTCACGGGAATCGAGGTCAAGATAGGGCTGACGCCGAGGCAGCCGGAGAAGCCGGTCATCGACCTCGTGCAGAAGAGTGATGTTCCACCGGCGGTAGACGCGGGGACGGGAGCCGAGGCGATGCCAGCAGGCACGTCGGTAAGTAGCCCATCTCCCAACTCAAACCCTGCGACCGACACCGGTGAGAAGGAGGCGGGCGGATGAATTGCCCGGTGTGCGGCAGATCATCGGACGGGAATCTGCCTCTCATGAAGGTCGACACAGACTTTCCTGAGAAGGTCCGGGCGACCGTCTGGATATGCCCGTGCGGAATCGTCTATGGGACGAAGAAGGAGGAGGCGTGATCGCGCCCGGCGATCGACTCATGCCCGTGTGCTCCAGATGCGGAGTCAGGTACGAGTACGACGCCACGACGCTGGTCATGCCGGGCGACGACCCGCAGAAGAGCGGGACGTTCGTGCTGTGCGACAACTGTCAGGCGTTCACGCGTCCGGCGGGGGTCGCGAGTTAGAGGAAGGGAAGGGGACATGACGGAACTGAAAGACGAACCGATGGACCCGCAGGGGTACGAGCAGAGGGACGGAAAGCTCCACTGCACTACCTGCGGGTCGGTGCATGAAGTGTGGACGTGCAAGTGCGGGAAGAGCGGGACGAAGACGTTCATGCTCAGGCACTTGGAGGACAGGTGGGGGAAGAACGCGCCCTGGGCGGTCGCGGCGCACATGCTGGTCGGACCGAACCCGATGACAGCGTTCCACGGCGAACAGCTCTCTGAGGGCAGTATCGAGCAGAGGATAGTCCTGAGAGCGAAGGTCGAGGCGGCGCCGGAGCCGATCGCGGAGAGCCTTGTCGAGGAAGTTCTCTCGAAGATCGAGGTGCCATCTGCGGCGAAGGTCGGGGAGCCGAAGGCGGTCGTGATTGAACCTCTGCCGGGAACGACAGGACCGAGGAACATGGAACGGTCGCACAAGAAGACGACGCCCGCGAAGACGAAGAACCTCACGAGGGGGCAGGGATGACCGACGAGCAGCTCACGGAGCCGAGCAACATGACGGTCTCCTTCAGCGGGGGAGTCTTCGCGCCGGTCTCGAACAAGCCTCATCTGATCGTGGCGTACGTGAAGGGGAGGGAGCTCATCTACACGGACGTCGGCGACTGCGGGGACGTTCAGGCGGCCATGTGGCAGATGACCGGATGGGTCGAGAAGGTGTCGGCGGAGATGGGATACAAGCTCCTGATGGCGTCGCTCATCGACCCTGAGATCGAGGAGAAGGTGCGCACACACTTCAGGATGATCGCGGCGGGCGCGAATCTGACGATGGTATGTCAGCCGGACTGGAAGGGATAGGCGACCTTTCCGGCGTGCTCAAGTCGTTCGCAGAGGATGTCGTCCGATGCGATTGGCAGGGCACGCCCTACCGGATGGCACCGCACCATCTCGAGTGGCTCAGGCTGTGGTCCAGCGAGCGCCTTCTCCTCATCCTCGCGGCGAGGGGGCACGCGAAGACGGAGACGCTCGTAGTGCTGCCGACGCTGTGGATATGCGCGACGCTGGAGGACCAGCTCGTGTACATCATTAGCTCGACGCAGGACCAGGCCAACAAGATTCTCGAACGCGTGAAGGTGATCATCGAGCGGGAGATGCCGAGGCTGATCGACCGGGCGAGATGGGCGACGCAGGAGATACTGACGACCACTCGGGTGAAGATAGTCGCGAAGGGCGCGGCGAACAGGATCATCGGGCCTCACCCTCAGTGGATATTCGTGGACGACATCATAGAGGACCCGCAGACGGTGGCGGACTCGACGATCGAGGAGTGGTTCTTCGCGTCGCTGTTCCCCATGATGTCGAAGGACGGGCGCATGCTCGTCGTCGGGACGTACAAGCACTTCGGGGACACATATCACGCGATCGAGGAGAGGGGCATCTTCAAGGTGATGAAGTACCCGGCGCTGCTGCCGGACGGGAAGGAGCTGTGGCCGGAGTACTGGACGATCCCGATGCTCGAGGAGAGGCGGGCGGCGCTGGGGAACGTGCTCTTCGCGAGGGAGTACATGCTCAAGCCGGTCGACGACTCGAGCTCGCTGTTCCCGATGAGGCTGATCGCGAACGGGTTCGAGGACAGGCCGTTCGCGCAGTCGTACTCGGGCGAGAGGGACGTCTACGTCGGCGTCGACCCGGCGGCGAGCGGGGAGATCGGGGCGGACTACTCGGTCTTCATGGTCGAGGCGCACGACCCGAAGACGGACAGGCGGGAGATCATAAACATCATCCGGGCGAGGGGCGTGACGCTGCAGGCGCACGTGGACATCCTGCACTCGATCGAGGAGCGATACCGCCCGGTGCACGTGAAGATCGAGAAGAACGCCTTCCAGAGGTGGCTCGAGCAGGAGGCGGCGAAGGCGCTCAGGGACGTGCCGATCACGGGGCACGTGACGGGGAAGGAGAAGTCGGACCCGAGGGACGGCGTGGCGGGGCTCGCCCTGCTCATGGAGCGGGGGCTGCTGTCGATCCCGAGGGGGCTGACCGAGGAGGAGAAAGCGGCGGGCGTGAAGGCGTGGGAGAGCGAGGCGGTCAAGGCGACGGACGTCCTCGTGCAGGAACTGAACGGCATGACGTGGAAGGCCGGGAAGGTCGAGAGCGTCGCAAAGCACGACGACACGGTGATGGCACTATGGCTCTGCAACATGGCAATCTCGGAAGGAAAAAAGGAGCGGGGGATCGGGATGGCATTGGTGGATACGTCGGCGTCGGCGAGGGGATCCATCACGAGGGCGTCGCAAATCAGGAACCCGCGAGGGAGGCGGTTCGCGTGAAGAAGGTGTGGTTCTGCAGAGTGTACATCGACAAGGAACTTGCCGATGCAATCATGGGGGCGAAGGCTATGGAGAAGCTGAGGACGGATTACGAGAGGGAGTTCAGGCGCCCGGTGTCGAAGTCCGAGATCGTGACCCGCATCCTCTACCGATATGCGAAGACCGAAAGGCTGCTGCCAGAACCGCCGAAGTGACCGTATCTGCGATTGCATCTTTTATTAAAAGCCGACGGATAGGATGACATCTGACTGACACTTGTGTATATTAGTCCGACACTTGCGTCTTTTCGTCCGACAAATAGATAGTATCTGTCCGACATGAACACTCCACTTAGATGCCGGAGGATTACTTTGAGTACGGGACCGTGCGGCTATCAAGTGATCGACGACCCTCGCGAGGTCTTTTCCATCGAGAAGGCGAAGGCGTCGAAGTCATCGACTGAGGACCCGACGACTCAGGACCGCCTTCCGAGGACGAAGGTGCCCCGCCTTGTGCGCGACCAGATGAGGACGAAGAAGCGCACGGTGCCCGAAGTCAGCTACGAACTGCTCTACGAGGTCGCCGAGAAGTCGTACATCGCGAGGATGGTCATCTGGGCGATCGTCAGGGAGTGCACGAGGAAGACCGTCGAGGGGCTGAAGACGTTCTGGGACTTCTATCCCAACTTCGCGCTCAAGTGCACGGCGTGCGGGGCTGAGTTTCAAGAGGAGATCGAGGCGTGCTACTGCGGGAGCACGACCTTCAGGGAGGCGGACTCGAAGCAGCTCGACGACATCAAGGCGCTGTTCGCAAATCCGAACGTGACCTATACTTTTTCAGACATAGTCAAGCGGTGCATCTACGACGCGCAGGTCGTGGACGACTGGTTCATCTCGATAGGATATGACTACACGCACGACATCCCGAGGCAACTCTGGTACGAGGACCCGAGGACGATGGTCATCTGCGCCGATGACTTCGGCATGCTCGGCAACGACGAATGGTTCTGTCCGATCCACACGAGGATGAACCCCGAGGTCAGCTACGGGCCGGACAAGAAGACCTGCCCGGAGAAGACCGTGATCAACGGGAAGGCGCAGCCGTGCGGGGCGCAGCTCGTGCAGACGTCGTACCTGCAGATGATCGACGGCAGGGTGACGGCGAGGTTCGCGAAGGACGAGATGGTGCACGGGACGACCTACGCGACCGGGACGAGGCTCTTCGGCAACTCGCCGCTGAGGTCGCTGATCATCGCGATCGCGACGCACATGGCGATCGACAACTACGGGTACGACGCGTTCACGATGCAGCGCGAGCCGAACTCGGCGCTCATCTTCATGGGGACGAACCAGGACAGCGTCGACCGGACGGCGGAGAACTTCAGGGAGGCGCGCATGTTGAACCCGCAGGCGCAGCTGTGGCTCGGGCTTCAGGAAGGGCAGACGCTCAACTACGTGAAGATGCTCGACAACATCACCAATGCGGGGACGATAGCCGAGCGGGAATACTACCAGAAGGTCTTCTGCTCGGTCTACGGTGTCAGCCCCATCTTCGTCGCGATAGAGACGCCGGGAAGGCTCGGCAACTCCAACGATTTCCAGATACATGTCCAGAACAACACGACCGAGGCGAATCAGGACCAGATGGCCGAGCAGATCAACAGGGACCTGCTCCCGCTCTTCGGCGTGACCGACTTCCATTGGGACTTCACCCCGTGCGAGCCGGACGACATCAAGCTCAAGGCGGACATCCTCAACGCGCAATCTATCGCCGCTAAAACCGCGGTGGATGCCGGGTTCGAAGTGACATGGGACGACGAAGGACCGCACGTAATGAGCGCCAAAGATACATCTATTGTGCAACGCGAGAGAATGAAATCTCTCGTCATACAATCGCTCGGATTCGCTGGGGCGGAAATGCAGATAGACCCCGCTCTCTTCAGTGGTATATCAATCACAGGATGGAGGCAAATTGGAGGAGGCATCGGTGGCAATAACGGGGCGCCATCCGCACCCAACGGTCCGAGTGCGGCAAGCGCCCCATCATTCTCCGATCAGGTGGCGAGCATATACAGCGGGAAGATGAGCCCGAGGGCGCCGGAGTCGGCGGCGGGCGCGAGGACGCTCGAGGACGACTTCTACGCGAACGCGGCGGGGGCGTACGAGGCTTCGATCGACAGGGTGATAAGCAGGATAGGCGCGGGCATGTCGGGCGCAGAGGTCAAGGCTCTGATCGACTCGGAGATGAGCACGCTCGACGTCAAGCTGAGCAGGCGGGCGAGGACGTTCGTCGAGGCGGTCTACAGGAAGGGACTCGATCAGGCGGCGAAGGACGCGCACATCAAGATCGCGTTCGACGCGAGGGACGAGGACGCGGTCGACTACCTGATGACGAGGTGGTCCGGCGTGACGACGACTCTGCCGGAGTTCACTCAGGCGAACAGGGACAGGTTCTCGGAGATCATCGAGGGCGCCTACAGGGATCCCGGCAAGTTCAATCTTCAAGACATGACTAAGCAGATGCGCGAGGCGAGCGAGGCGGAGAGGTTCAAGCTTGAGCGCATAGCGAGAACTGAGACGACCGTCATCAGCAACAACGGGCGGATGAACGGGTACCTCAAGGCGCCGGGATATGCCGACATGAAGTACTCGTGGTCGTGCGCGCCGGACGCGTGCGAGCGCTGTCAGGAGATCGCGGGCATGGGTCCGATGAGCGTCGAGGAGCTCAGGCAGCTGACGGCGGGCTTCTGCGTGCACCCGAACGACAGGTGCACCCCGATTCTGGAAGTGGAGGGGATGCGGTGACGATCGAGGTCGAGTGGGACACGAAGGACGTTGAGATTTTTCTCAGCAATCTCGAAGCGGGCATCCCGGACGCGATCGGCGAAGTCCTAATCTCCCTCGGAGAGGCGACCTTCTCGTGGTCGCAGGACATCGTGCACGTCGTCACGGGCAACCTGAAGAAGTCGGGCGGCAGGGCGAGGACGGCGCAGATGGAGTTCACGATTTTCTACACGTCGCCGTACGCCGGGTACGTCGAGTGGGGCACGAGCAAGATGAGCCCGAAGCCGTACCTGCGTCCGGCGTGGGCGATAGTCAGGGGGAAGGCGAGGGCGATCGCGAAGGCGGCGCTGGAGAGGGTCATCAGGGAGGCGAAGTGAATGGCGAAGGATTCGGACACGCTGGGCAAGATGACCGTAACGGAGTTCCTGAAGTACAGGTGCCCGGAGTGTGCGCACTTCCTCATCCTGCACCCGGATCTCAAGCACGTGTGGGTCGTGAGGATGACATCGCCGTTCGGGGAGTTCAAGTCGGAGCACATCGACCAAGAGAAGACGCTCGAGAAGTACGGGTGATCAAGATGCCGATTAACGGGGAGACGGAGGGCAAGACGCTGATCGAGAGAGCAGCGGAGACGCCACACTCGGTCGGCTACTCGTGGAAGGTCGCGTTCGCGGTGAAGGCACTCGGAGGGACGGCGGACAGCGAGCACTTCTACATAGTCGGCGACGCGAGCGTCGAGATGGTCGACGGGGAGGGCGACATCATCACCGTCGCGGCCCTGCAGAGCGGGCTCGAGCAGCTACTCAGGAGAGGACGCATATCGTTCGCGCCGCCGGGCATGGGTCACACGGACATCCTCGTCGGGGAGATACTCGACGAGGTCACGGTCAACGGGCAGGTCTACAGGACGGAGGTCAGGGACGGCGCCCTGAAGTTCGTCGGGGACGTCTGGAAGGACTCGAACGCGTGCAGGCACGTCCGCGAGGGGATACTCGAGGGGACGTACGACTCGCTGTCGATCAGCGGGGAGGCCCTGAGCCGCAACCAGTTCTGCGACGACAAGGGATGCTACACGACGATCAACCAGATGGACCTGTCGGCGGTCGCGATATGCGAGGAGGGGATGAACCCCGCCGCCAAGTTCACGCTCCTTAAGGCCGCGAAAGCGACCGATGCGAAGGAGACGACCGACAAGGGGGGACCAACCATAGACGAGAAGGTCGAGAAGAAGGACGCACCAGTCGAGTCGGCGGTGGAGCAGAAGCCGGAGCTGAAGGCGGTCGAGCCGATCGTCGAGACTCCCGAGACGAAAGTCCCGGAGGTCGCGAAGGAAGAGCCGAAGCCCGAGGCGAAGGTCGAGGCGAAGGCGGACGTGCCGGCGGACAAGCCGCAGGACGCACCGCCGGAGCAGGCGCCACCGCAGGGAGGCGAGCCCGCGAACGCGGACGAGGCGACCATCCAGGCCGTGCTGAAGAACATGGCGGCCAAGGTTGACTCGCTCACTCAGTCGGTCGCGACGCTTACCGCTCAAGTGGCTGCGATCCAGCAAGGGAAGGGAGGGGCCGCCGCCCCGGAGGCACAAAAGGCCGCCGAGCCGGCGATTGAGAAGAAGACCGAAATGCCCGAACCATTGCCCAAGAAAACCTTGGTCAAGGAAGCGGGCGGATCCCAGTGCGCGGCACCAAAGAGGGCGGCATGGGAACAGTTCGGCGAGAAGGTCAAGAAGGCCGGTGGCTTTACGAAGATCGCCTCGACCGAGCTCGGGAAGAAGAAGAGGGAGGTGAGGTAGATGGCTTACGGGAACGTCGTTGATTTCATCAACGGCTACTACGAGGACACCTACGGGAAGGACGTGCTGCACCTCGAGGACGTGCTGCACAAGTCGGACGACCCTGCCATCTCGAGCGACACAGGAATGGGGACGAAGGTCGGGGGCGCAATCTTTTACGCGCTCGTGTACGACGCTCCGATATTCTCCATGCTGCCGCACGAGGAGTTCAAGGTCGAGAAGGTGAAGATCGTCACCACGGACTCGGCGACCACGGCGGGCATATCTGAAGGCGCGGCGAACGTCGACAGCGACTGTCCGGTGTTCGCAGAGTTCACGATCGCCGAGAAGGAGATCGAGAGCAGGTGGCAGTTCACCGACAAGGCGGAGAGGGCGGCAAGGCACAGGCCGGACGGAGTCACGAACGCTGACTTCGCGGAGTACTTCAGGAAGTGGCACCCGAGGGCGATCGACGTCATGCTGATGAAGGACAGCAACACGCTCGCAGGGTACAACTTCGAGTCGCTCGACAGGATCGTGTCGAGCTACGCGGAGATCACCGGCGACGGGTACCACGCGGGCGACAGCGACCCGTGGACGGAGTCGGTCTCGAGCATCAACAGGGACTCGGCCGCGAGCCCGGTCTACGACTCGCAGGTGCTGGAGTACGACTCCACCCCGCAGGCGCTGACCATCGCGAAGATCGAGGAGCTCATCGAGACAACGAGGAGCTACGGGGCGAACCCCGACAGGCAGGTCTTCGTGACGGGGCAGGACACCTACAGGGTGTGGAAGAGCCTCGTGAGCCCGAACCAGAGGTTCGGCGAGTGGACCGGCGAGAAGAGCGTCGTCAACGGCATCCAGAGCGCCGGAGGCGCGGCCGGGGGATTGACCCTCAGGTCGTGGGACGGGGTTCCGATCGTCGTGACGGACACGGCGCTCATGCCGAAAGAGGCGAACGAGAAGAGCAGGATATTCCTGCTCGACTTGGAGAACGTCGCGTTCTGGCTGAGCATGCCGACGACCGTCTACACGTCGGACAACAGGATCGCGAACGACTTCCTCGGAGTCGACAACATCGTCGTAACCGCGGGAGAGCTGGCGTGCACGAAGTTCTGCTCGCAGGGCAAGATCAGGGACATACTCTGAGCCATCGGGCTTCCTGAGGGGGAGAAAACGATGGCAAGAGTACAGGCGCAGAACGCGTGTCCCATCTTCGGGAGCAGCGAGGGCGCTTACCTCGCGAACAGCGTGCGGGTCGGGGCGCAGGGGGACGCGCTCGGCATCTCGATAGCTGCCGACGTGGACGGGAACACGAACTCCCTGATCGGCGTCTATCCTGAGCTGAAGGCGGCGGACGCGATCCTCGCAGCGGCGGCGGTCGTGACGGGCTTCTACAGCAGGATGCTCGTCAACAAGGCGCAGACCAACGACTCGTCGATATTCGGCGCTGAGTTGCAGTGCCGGGTGAAGGCGAACATGGGCAACGGCGTCCATGCCGGCGCGTGGTGCTACTGGGAGCAGTCGGGCACGGCGACGTGCACGGGAGAGGACGCGGCCGTTGCATGTGCGGTCGAGAGTGCGGCCGGACTGACGGCGACGCAGCTGTCCGGGGTGCAGATCGGCTCGTCGGTGCACGCGAGCGCGACCGTGACGAACTTCTCGGCTGTCAGAGTGCAGACGGGCACGAGTGCGAAGCCGTTCGACTACCTCATCGACGTGGCCTCGGGCGGGGCGCCCGCGGTGGCGTTCGCGAGGTTCACGGCGGTGGCGAACGTGATCAACACGACCACGACCGTATCGACCACGCAGGCCGGGTACATACTGGTCAAGGTCGGCACGGTCTCGAAGCACATCCCGCTGTACAGCGTGTGAGCGAACTGACATGATCGAAGACAAGGAAGTCGTGGAGATGACGCCCGACCAGTTGCAGGACGCGATAGCGAAGGCGCAGCCGAAGATGAGGCAACTCATCATCGAGACGGACGGGCAGATGGTCAGCATCGCGAAGAGCGAGCTGACGCCGCTCGAAGTGAGAGCGGTGTGCCAGATGCTCCTCGACCAGGGCAAGAAGTAAACAACAACGCAGCGAAGGGCGGACTTTAAGGCGCCCCTCGAAACGCTTTCAAATCACGATCAACGAGGGAGGCAGAACGAGATGACAGCACAGATAGCCACCTATACGGTGAGCGATAACAGGGGCATGCCGGGAGGGCTCTGCACGGTCTACGTCAAGTGGACGAGCGCCAGCACGGGCGGCGGGACGGTCTCGCTTCAGATCACGGAGTTGCTCAGCGGGAAGATCATCGAGCTCGTCACGAATCCGGGGGCGACGGCGCCGACGGACAACTACGACATCACGCTGGTGTCGAGCCTGAGCGGGCACGACCTGCTCGAAGGGAACGGCGCCGACAGGGACACGGCGAACACGGAGCAGACGCTCGTCTTCATGGAGAGGACGATCGGAACCAACGTGTACGGCGACAACCCCGCGATCAACGAGGCCGGGGCGGTGTTCACCATCGCGGCGGCGGGCGGAGAGAAGATCGGCGAGGCGTGGATAATCATCCAGTGAGCTGAGTAAGGAGAGCCGGGACGATGGCGACGAACACATGGAGTCCCACTTCGGGGAACAACTGGAGCACCGATGCCAACTGGTCACTCGGGCATAAGCCTACTACTGGCGAAGACGTTACGTTCGACCATGCGGTTTCTGATGGCAACTGCACGATAGACGAAGCGACCGCCACACTCGCGACTTTCGGTCTATTGACGGGGTACTTGGGTACAGTCACTAACGCGGCGAACGCGCACGTCACCACGACCTCGGACATAACCATCTCATCGGGTACGACGACCTCCAGAACCGACTGCATGTGGACTTGCGGGGGGAGCTTCTTACAGACTGGTGGAACTATAACACAATCCGTTCTTAGCATCACATTTTCGGGTTCTGGTAAAAGCATAACATGTTCGGTCAGCGGTAATGCGTTCTATAATTTGATTTTCAACGACGATACGACAATTGTTAGCACAGTTCAGGCCGTTCATGATTTGACCGTTTCCACTGGTAAACTTGTGACCGTGAGTTCAGGTAAAATATTGTATTGGAATCCAACCGCGACTTCGACATATACTAATCTCGGTGCATTAGGCGGACTTGGAACTCTTGAACTCTATAGTGATGCTGGGTCGGCTAATAAAGTCGTGACTTTTGGAACCGTGAACGTCCCCGTTCTCATATATGGGCAGGGAGGAATACCGGCAGACCGCGCGATAACGCTCGGCGCAAACACAGTGTTTGGCTCGACTCTCAATATCAATTCTGCTCACGCTTCTCGCACGATGTCCCTTCTCGCCGGAGCCAGCAACTATCAGCTTCAGGTCGCAGGGCTGGCAACGGTCGGAGCGACCGGGGTGGTGGCGCAGGGCACGGGCAAGTTCCAATACGACGGGGGCTTCCTCGTGAACGGCGCCGGCAACGGGTACACGCAGACGGGGACGATGCTCGACACGGTCGTCAACGGGACGATGCGGGTGTCGACGGACTTCGCTCCGACCGGGAGCTGGAGGGTGAGGCACCTGATAGTGGACGTGACGAAGACGCTGACGATAGCGGCGGGGCAGATCATCAGGTACAATTCGATAGCGAACGCCGGCACGATAGCCGGGGCGGGGCGGGCGGAGAGATGGATCGACAAGAGGCCGAGGCCGAGGGCGAGGAGATGCTGAAATGAGCAACACCATATCGAACGATCCGAACGTGATCACACTCAGGGTCAGGGGAGCGAACGGTCAGGCGACGGACATGTTCGTCGTCGAGAAGTACGACGGGACGGACGTCTTCGTGGTCGACAAGGACGGGAATGTGACGACGGCCCTCGACGTGAGGGGCACGAGCTACGTCGTCTGGAAGAGCGGGACGACATGTTACGCAAAGAACGGGTCGAACGGAGGCATAACGTCGTCAAGCACGAGCATCGCGACGGTGCTCACGGCGGTCATCGCCGACATCTCGGCGGGCGGGAAGATCCTCGTCAGGAACGGCGCATACTCGGAGGCGGTCGCGACGCTTGTCACCATCAACAAGGCGAACGTCACGATCGAGGGCGAGGACAAGCTCGCGACGGTCTTCACGAACGTCAGCTTCAGCGTCGGAGCGAACGGCGTCACGCTGAGGAGGTTCACCGTCACGGGCACGGTGGCGTCCGCGGGCACGGCGATCAGCGTGGGCAACACGCGCAACGACGCGACCTTCGAGGACGTGCGGGTGCAGACCCTCACGAGCTGCCTCTCGGCCTTCGGGCTTGGCGGCAACTGCGCGAGGATCAGGTACACGCGCTGTGAGGCGATCGACATCGACGGCTTCGGATTCTACAACGTCTCCGACCACGGCACCGACGTCTTCGAGGACATCTGGTACGAGGGATGCCTCGCGAAGAACTGCGGCAGCGCGACATCGAACGCGTGGGCAACGGGTTACGACTTCTCGGAGAACCCGACGCTGAAGAACTGCTTCGTCAGCAACTGCAGGGCGGAGGGATGCTGGGAGTCGGGCTTCCACATAGAGCCGACCGTTCGGGAAAACGTCGTCATCTCGAACTGCACCTCGGAGGGAAACGGGCAGAAGCCGGGGTTCACATTCGGCTCGGGATTCTGCGTCTGCGGCGACATCAGACTCACCGGCTGCCATGCGAAGGACAACCTCGGGTCGGGGTTCTACTTCACGAACGACGTCGCTAATCACGCGGGCACGTTGATCATCGAGGGATGCGACGACGACGGCAGTGTCACCGGCATAAGCACACCGGGAACGACCGGCGGGCAGACCTTCATCAACGACTTCGTCTCCATCGGCGCGGGAGAGCCGATACACATTCTGTCGGGCAAGAACATCCACGTCGAGAACCTGAGGGCGATCGACCCCACCGGCGGGAACGTCGGGTCGGAGTACTGGTTCGCGATGCTCGGCTCGACCTCGTACCCGTGCGTGGACTGCGATTTCGATGTCCACCTGTCGTGCGACGATGCGCTCACATACGGCATCTACATGGGGCAGGGGACGAGGGTCAGGTTCAGCGGGCACCTGCAGGTCCCGAACGTCACGGAGTGCGCCCTGCTAATCAACGGCGGGACGGACATCGACGTGACCGACTTCAAGATAGAGACCCTGGTCAACATGGGCGTCTACGTCAAGAACGGCACGAGCTGCGCTCGGATAAAGGTGGCTCGGGGCCATCTCGTCGACTCAGGCGGGGCCGCCCTAATCGGCATCAAGGGGCAGACGGCGGGCAACGTGGCGGTCGAGCGCGAGACGACCCGGCTGACCGGTTTCGTGACCGGCTTCACCGGCTGCAAGTTCGACGAGAACGCGGGGAAGTCGACGGGGACGGGGGCGGAGCAGACGATCGCTCACCTGCTCACGGTCGCCCCGACGATCGTGATGCTCTCGAACACGACCGCGCTCGGTTGCCCGCCCTATCAGAGCACCGCCGCCGATGCGACGAACATCTACGTCACCGGAGTCAATGGCAAGCCGTTCGCATGGGAGGCGAAGGTCTGATGTCGGCCAGTCTGGACCTGAACGGCACGACCCACACGATAGCGGTGGATGCCTCGGAGACGTATTTTCAGGTCAAGGACACGAGCGCGCTGAAGAACGGGACGCTGGTCATTCAGGCGGGGGCGAAGCTGCTCTTCGACGACGCGCTGGGGTCGGCGGGGGAGTCGCCCGGGTTCGCGGCGGACTGGGTCGGGACGCTCACGATCACGGGGACGGCGGCGAACCCGGTGGAGATCGCGTCCGTCGACGACATCCCGCACCACAAGTGGACGATAGCGCTCGGCGTCAGCGGGACGTGGACGCAGGTCAGGATCAGCGGCAACGGGGCGTACTCGACGACCGGGGCCGTCATCCACAACACGGTGGTCTTCGGGTACGACACGTACTGCGGCGTCGACGACGTCAGACGGCTCACGGGCATCACCGTCGCACAGGTGTCGGACGCGGACGTCTCGGCGCTGATCGACATGGCGAAGGAGGAGATCAACGACTTCACCGGGAAGGAGTGGCTGACCGGGACGGTCGTCAACGAGGAGCACGACTACGCGGGCGGGGGATCCGTCCACCTCGACAGCTTCCCGGTGCAGAGCATCACGACGCTGCAGTATCGCGGCGGGGCCGTGTGGAGCACCAAGACGCAGGGAGCGGAGAGCGATTACTATGCCTCGCCCGAGGACCTGAGGAAAGGCATCGTCAGGCTGCTCAAGGAGCCGTCCGAGGACCGTCAGGCGGTCAGGGTCACGTACATCTACGGCGAGCCGGTCATGTCGGGGAAGATAAGGAAGCTCTGCGCGGCGATCGCGGGCAGGGACGCTCTTCTCTCGACGACGCTGCCGCAGAAGGCGAGCGTGATCGACAAGCGGTTCGAGCTTCTCGGCGAGACCATCAAGAGTCTCAAGGGGCAGCTCGCTCCCATCAGGCCGTGGATCGGCGACAACGCGGACGAGTACAGGTACGGCAGCCGGAGCAGGGGCTTCACCGGGAGGACGATATGAGCAGCGTCAACGACCCGGCGCAGGCGATCGCGACGGTGCTGCTCGCGGGGTGGTCTACCGCGACCGGTGGGCTCAAGCCGAACATCGACAAGGAGTGGTACAGCGCGATCCACTCGAAGGTCGCGACGAACGACGGGCGCACGAGCGAGATAAGGCACGTCAGCGTCAGGGAGATCGCGGCGTCGCATGTCGTGTCGGGAGGGCTCGTCGAGACGGTGACGAACGAGCTGCAGATAGACATCTGGGCGGCGACGGACGCCGCCGCGAGGCAGATGAGGGACGAGGTGAAGAGGATCCTGCGGGCGGAGGCGAACGACCCCGCGACAGGGATCCAATTCGTCACAGGCACGTCGTGGAGGGACTCGTCGGCGATCGACGAGGGCGACCAGCTATATCGCTACTCCGCCACGATTGAGCTCGAATACGAGGAGGCGTGAGAAGGATGGAAATAGAACTGATAGCGCTGACCGCGGGCGCGATCGCGGGGGCACTCGGCGGGGCACTCTATTGGATTGTCCCGGCGCAGGACGAAACGGTCGAGCCGGACAGCATGCTCAAGAAGAGGATCGTCGCAGGCGCGATAGTCGGCGCGATGGCGAGTCCGATCCTGATGAGCTTCGCGCTCGGTGTGGACTACGCGACGATGGCCGCTCTGACGGGCATCATGCTCGCGGGTTACGGGGCTATCGACACCTTGAAGGCGCTCCTTGGGAAGTTGAGGAGCTGAGAGGGGGGATCGACGTTGAAGATGCAAGACAAGAAACTCATGGACAGGATGGAGAAGTACAGCAAGATGCCGGACCATGACATACTCATCCTCAACGTCGCGATGACCGAGCAACTCGGCGACGTGTTGCTCGACGAGGGGGGCATCTGCGACAAGGTGCAGGTGCTCGCCGAGGACAACGTGGCGATGAAGACCTACTGGAAGATAACCGCCACCATACTCATACTCATGGTTCCCGTGATCATCGGGATCGTGTGGGACTTGATGCACTGAAGGAAGGAAGGACATGACAATACTGGGATCGGAGGTCAAGAGGGCCTACTGGAGCGCGGAGACGAGCTACGGGGTCACGACCACGGCGGCGCTGAAGGCGCTCGGCGATGTGTTCGACGTGAGCGGGAACATCAACCCGAACCCCGAGGAGGACTCGATCGAGAACCGGGCCTACTCGAAGGTGGGGTTCGGCGTCAACGAGGCGAGCTTCTCGCTGAAGGCGAAGGTGTGGCTGAGGTCGGGGACGACGTTCGTGCCGGAGAACTTCTGGGCGCTCTACCCGCTGGGAGAGACGACCGGGAGGGCGACGGACGGGAGGCTCGACAGCTTCTCCTTCGTGACGAAGAAGACGTCGGGAGGCGTGGACTACTACGCGCTCTGGAACGGGTGCATGGTGGACTCGCTGACCATCTCGGCGCCGGGCGTCGGGAAGGCGATCATCTACGAGCTCGGGTGCAAGGCGCAGTACTGCACGAGGAGCACGACGAAGGCGTTCACGGGGATCCAGACGATAACGGTCGGGGCGGACCCGACGCTGCCGACGACGGACTACGACAGGTGGACGGGGACGCTGCCGACGATCGACTACGGGAGCGGGGCGGCCGACATCGCCGGCGTCATCGACTGGAGCATGTCGATCAAGAACGGGCTCTCGGCGGAGTGGTACAAGAAGAGCACGACCTACTACGTCGCGGAGGCGCACGACGAGGGTGGGTTCGAGTGCGACGTCGAGATCAACAGGTGGCACAGGGACGAGACGCACCTCGCGCAGATGCTCGCGAGGGTGACGACGGGGATCACGCTGACGCTGCCGATCAACGGCAAGACGTGGACGCTCTCGGGCGGCTACATGCCGGGCGGGGCGATGCCGGACCAGAAGAGCGGGAAGGACCCGCTGAAGGAAACGATCAAGCTGAAGTTCAATGCCATAGCGATCGCGTGAGGTGGAAGATGACAGGGGAACAGCTGCCGCCTCTCCCGATGGAGTGGCACGAGAACCCGAACGACGTGATCGAGTCCGAACTCGTCGACGTGCGCCCGATCATGCAGGCGCAGTCGATGGTCGCGGCGGTGAAGACCTCGAAGGGAAAACTCCTCTTCAAGAAGATGAGGAGCCCGAGGCACCGCGCAGTCATGGCGAAGTTCGGCGCACTGCTCGCGGAGATAACGCAGATGCAGTCGAGGGTGCTCCCGCTGATCGAGAAGCCCGACGAGGAGAAGACGATCGACGACATCGCGCTCCTCGCGGACTTCATGGACAAGGGCAGGCCGTACAGCGAGGAGATGGTGTTCCAGAGCCTCTTCAGGCCGCAGATGGACAGGGACACGTTCGACGCGATGCTCGACGCCTTCGATGAGAAGGAGCGGCAGCAGATCATGCTCGCGGTCGCGAGGATATACGCGCCGACGGAGGCGGAGAAGGAAGCGGTGAAGAAGATCGTGAGGCTCGCGAAGGACTACGGTATCCCGCCCTTCCCCGGTGTGAAGAGCATCGAGGACGCGACACTCGAGCAGATGAATATCATGCAGGAGAACTCGAACGATGAGGCGAGGGAACTCCAGAAGATGCTGAAGTGAGGGTAACAAGATGGCAGGCGGAGACGCTGAGGCGAGGCTGATTCTGAGAGGGGTCGATGAGAACGCCACCTCGACCATCAGGAACGTCAACAAGGAGACGAGGAGCCTCACGAGCCAGTGGAAGGAGCTCAAGAAGGACTCGCTGGAGTCGAACATCGCGTGGATCAAGTCGTCGCAGGCGCTGCATCAGGTGAGCGCCGGGCTCAACATGGCCGGCAACTCGATGGAGCGGCTCGGGCTGCTGACGAAGGACCAGGCCGCGGCGATGAACACCGGGCTCGCGATCATGAACCTGTTCGTCGGGGCGGCGATGGCCATACAAGGCATCATAGCGCTCGTCAACGCGCTGAAGACCTCCACGATCGCGCTCACGATAGTCCAGGCGCTGCAGACGGGGCTGATACCTTTCATAGGCCCGGCGCTCGTGATCGCGGCGATAGCGGCCGCGGCAGGGGCCGCCATCTTCCTCGCGACGGCGCAGACGTCGCCGGGGCAGAGCAGGACGGTCACCGAGTCCGGGCCGGTCTACGCGCACAAGGGCGAGTCGATCGGTAGGGTGTCGCAGCCGGGGAGAGCAGGTGGGGGCTTCAACATCACGATCCAGACGGGGGCGCTCGACATAGGGAGCTTTTATGACCGAAGGGACCTCGAGAAGAGGATCAGCAAGGCGGTGAACGGATGACGGCATACACGAGGAACGCATCGGGGACGTGGGCGGAGACGACGAAGTGGACGCCGAACGGGACGCCGGTGACGGGCGACACGGTCGCCGTAACGACCTACGCGGTGCAGGTGTCAGCGGACATAGCCTTCAAGTCCGTCTATGTCCACACGGGAGGAACTCTCACAGTGGACGCCGGCGTGGACATGATCATGGATGACCACGCGGACGCGTATCTCCTCGTGGCGTCGACGGGGACGATCGCGGTCAACGGGACGTACGCGAGCCCGGTGACGCTCTCGCCGCCGTCCTCGCCGCCGACGAACAAACTCGACGTGAGGATATGTAGCACGACATCGACCATCGCGCACTTCCACATCAGCGACGTGCAGGTGGCGATCGGGAAGACGGGGACGGACTACATCGGGGTCACGAGGACGCCGAGGATCGGAAACCTTCAGAGGTCGCCGCGGATCGACTCAGACCCATGCCTCGGGAGGTATCGGGGCAGAGTCCATTACAAGGGCAACGAGTCCGGGATCCTCGACGTCGAGGGGACGTGGCGCGTGTCGGAGCTGCAGTGGGAGTACGTCGACGAGATGAAGGAGGCGGGGACGACCGGCTTCTTCGTGTCGCAGTACGTCCAGATGCCAAACTGCAAGATCCTGTCGCATGAGATCGCGCCGTCGGACACGGACTACAGGAAGTACACGCTGACGCTGATCGAGGACGAGTGAGCGCATGAGCGACGAGCGCTTCGAGCTACAGGTCGCCACCGTCTCGGGGAAGTACCCGGGCGAAACTTCTTCCAACACGCTGACCTTCGCATACTCCACGGACGCGTCGAACAGGATCATGGACTACTCGCTCTTCAAGGCGGAGGGCTACTCGAAGCGGCTGACGGTTCAACTGAGGAACCGCGACGGGGAACTCGTCGGCGGGACGTACAGCGCGGCGCTCGGGACGGGGAACCTCGTCACGGGGCTGCAGGTCGACTTCTACGACTACCCGACGAGCACCGGCGCGAAGACCCTGCAATTTCACGGGAAGATCGCCGAGGTCTCGCAGGAGGAGGCGGGGCTGATCGAGATATTCTGCGTCTCGGAACTCGCCGCGATCGAGGAGCTCTACCGGGAGGCGTACTACGCGGACACGTACCGCGAGGAGTATCAGGTCGCGCAGCGCGAGTTGGCGTGGCCGATCGCGCTCGACGGCGATGCGGACTGGGTGTCGCCGCCGTTGATGGCCGAGGCCGTGATCAAGAAGGAGCAGGGAATATTCGCCGAGATCGTGATCGCCGACGGATATTATCAGATGCTGGCGGTGGACACCATCTTCTCGCAGCCGTTCCCGAACAGGTCGAACTGGGTCAGCATGATGTACATGAAGATGAAGGGCGGGCCGACCAACACCGCGACCATCAGGGTGAGCATCCAGAAGATCGACGTGGCGACGGGGTTTCCAGACGGGGTGAACGTCTGCTATCAGGATTTTGGGCCGTATACCGACGACACGGACAAGTTCAACTACTTCACTCCGGACCTCGACACGGTCGGGCACCCCCTCGTGTGGGCGGACAAGTTCGACACGAATCAGGGATACGCCGTCATCATCAGGCCGGTGGGCGTCACGACGACGGTAGACATATCGGTCGGGACGGTCGCGGCGGGATGGAATCTGCACGCTCAGGCGTCGGTGGGGGGAGTGTTCGCGGAGCAGACCTTCTCGCTCGCACCGTTCATGGTGTGGTACAGCGAATGGACCGATATGGACCTCGACGAGGCATACGACGCGCCGGTCGGGAACATCGGTTTTTCAGGGGTCAAGATGCGCGACAAGGCGCCGGACGGGGACTCGTCGGTGCACATCGCGAGGGGTTGCGCGACATACTTCTACGGCACGGTCGACGTGCACCTCATCATGGAGAACCTGATCAGTTTCGGGTGCGCGAGTGCCTTCGTCGATCCGGCGGGAGGGAGCGCGGTCGGGATATACAGGACATCGGGGAAGTCGATGATCGAGTGCCTCCATCAGCTCTGCGACCGCTTCAGCGTCGGCAGCGTGAGGACGCAGGCGACCGTCTTCGACAATTATAACGCATCCACGCACGCCGCGAGCGTCTACGTGCTCGACAAGTACAACACGACGACCGACTCGGCTGTAGCGACCTTCACGGACACGGAGGCCGACGACACGAGGAGGATCGTCGCGAGCGCCCTGAAGAAGGACTCGGCGCTGAAGATCAACACGGTCGAGGTCGTCGGGGAGTCGAACAAGAAGCCGGTCTTCGCTCAGTCCGTCGACTGGGCGAGCAGGGCTGAGATCGGCCCGGTGGTCTACAAGGTGTCGGACAAGAACATCGCGAGCTACTCGGAGTGCAGGAGCGAGGCGCAGAGGATCAAGGACTCGCTTAATAGGACGGACTGGGAGGGCGAGATCACGGTGCACGGCTGCTACTCGGACCTCGTCGACATGACGGCGGGGACGACCGGGCAGGTGCGCGGCGGGAATATCGTCGAGCTCACCATATCGACGCTGCACGTCTCCGCGCAGAAGTTCAAGGTGCGATCAGTGACGACGACGCCGGGGAAGACGGTGATCGCGGTCACGAGCTACGACTTCACGAAGGAGCAGGACATCGAACTCAGGAGCAGCAGGTCGCTGATGGCGGAGAACTTCGTCGCGGACCTCGACGCGCTTAAGGAAATATACGTGCCGGTGCGGGAGGCGTCGGCATTCACGACGGCGACGGTCTACATGGTGCTCGCGACGGCGGACGGGATCGCTCTGCCGGGGCAGACGAGGGTGCTCTGCACGAAGACGGCGGACGGAATCTACAACGTCTACCACGCGACGTTCGAGCCGATGAACGCGTGGACGGTCTCGGGGACGAAGTGCGGGAGGATCGTGTTCTACGCGGCGGCGTCGGGCGGATCATCGATACAGGACACCATCCTGACAGACGCAGAGCAATTCTACAAATTGAAGGTGAGTCGCGTGTCGGTCGACGCGTTCTTCAACCAGACCTAAATCGTAGCAGACTATATATAAGACATTAGTTATTTAAGATTCATGAAGAGCTCGGATGACGAAACGCAAAGGGAGTCAAACCCATCTAATCAAGAGAGCCCGAGTTCTTCATGCGGATTCTCAGATGGGACCTCCCACCAATCATTTTCACAACATGAGACGGATAGGATAGAAGCGACGGAGAAGGGACCTGAACCGTTCGAAGTATCTCCGGAAATAGAAGGGCCCAGAAGCGACAGCGGACCTCGTGCCGGTACGGAGGCAACGAGTCAAAAAACGAGGTGTGTCGCCCGGACTTATCAGACTTCAGTGCACCGGATAAAGGAAACCCCTCTGAATAATCGACGGGTAGAAGAGCTCCGCTATGGCTCGTCGTCGTGCTTCCTGTCCGCCTCACCCAGTTCACGATCACCACAAAGGAAGGGACGGTTCGCCATTTCCTCCATTAGTAATTCGAACCACCCACAAGTTTTTCGAACGAAAGGAACCGCGCCCTTCCACCAAACAAGAGAGGCCGACCGAGACATTCTGACAGGACGCACATCTCTTCGGAACGGTCCGGCCTCTCGCCCAGATTCATTTCTCAGAGGTGTAGCGACATGAACGGAAACAACAAGAGCGACCTCGCAGGCGGGACAGTGGTCAAGCCGAGATACATCGAGCACGAGAACGCGAAGGAGTTCGTCCTCAGGCAGGACGACGGGACCGTGATATACATCAGCAACCGGAAGGCGGCGGCGAAGACGTTCATCACGATCGAGGACTCGAGGAAGGCGACGAAAGCGTCGATCGCCATCTCGCAGGAAGCTTTCGCGGAGCTCGCGATCGCGGTCGACAAGATGACGGGCGGGATCCTGCACAAGGACTGCCCGAACTGCGATAATTGCGAGAGGATCGACCCGGAGAACGTGCCGGAGTCCGGCGACGGGATGGGTGGCTGAGATGATCGCCGCCGTCAGGAAGATAGACCGCGCTATCGCGGAGAAGTTGGGCTGCCCCATCTGCCGGACGGTCGTCAAGGAACTCCCCGAGCAGATGGCGTTCTACATCAGTCCGGGCGACCACATCATCGGGAAGCACGAACTCAACGATATGCGGAAGAACGGGGTCGTGCTTCCATGATTCCAGATGAGAAGCTGATCGAGGGCAGGTACGTCGAGTTCTTCGACCAGAATCAGGCGCGCAGGTGGGGGCGCATCCTCAAGGCGATGCCGAGGGCCGGGGACTACATCGTCGGCATCTACGACCCTATGGCGAACTGCTACGGGACGCCGTTCCATCGGCAGCGCATCAAGCCGGAGAAGATCGTCGAGGCGCACGGCATGAGGAGGACGAGCAGCCCGTGGAGAGGGGGCGTCTTCGATGACAGCCTCCCGGAGGTAGGAGAGGACGAGCCGATGCTCGAAGCCCCGGAGGTGATCGCCGATGCTGCACGAGAAGACGCTTGAGGACTTCTACGAGGAGTTCGACGTCAAGCCGAGCGGCAGAGGCGTTCAGAGAGGCGCCTTCGCCGGGAAGATGGCGACCAAGATTTTCGCCCATGCGCGCTGCTCGCTGTGCGGGGTGCGCGTGGGGCGTGACGCGGGCGAGTGCCCGTACTGCGGAGCGCGGTTGACATGAGCGCCGACAAGGAGGCGCTGCAGGCTCTGATCGACGCGCTCATGAAGAGCGACGTCGGCGAACTCGTGCGCCGGGCGATCAAGGCCGAGACGGAGCGCAGCAGCGTCGAGTACGGGACGCCGGGCAAGGGCGGAGTCGTGAAGGTGTACGTCGACGCCGACGACCCGGTCGGTGCGAAGAGGAAGATCGACAACGTGATGCAGGCGCGCGACCACCTGATCACGAAGTACGAAGGGTCGCAGTAGGAGGACCGAACACGATGGGAGATAAGGATGGAGCGCCACAGGCGCAACAGGAGACGAGCCTCGCGAAGTTGGATCAAGCCGACTACGTCGAGATGGAGCGGAGGGACGAGCAGCAGATCACGCAGGAGCTCATGGGGCAGGTGGTCGAGGAGTGGGTGTACTACGTCGTTCGCAACGGCAAGAGGATCCCCAACCTCTCCTACGTCGGCATCAAGGGCATCATCCGCGAGATGGGCTGCGTAACGATCTCGGAGCCGACAGTCGTCGAGACGAAGGAGGGTTCGCTGCGGGGGCCAGGCTTCCGCGCGATGGTCATGGCGACCGATACGAAGACGAGGCTGCAGGTGCCCGGAGTGTCGTGGGCGTCGCTGTTCATCAAGAATAGTACCGCAATCGACGAGTTCGCCGAGCAGAAGGCTGTCAGCAAATCGGTCCGCAACGCGGAGGGGCCGCTGATCCCGGCGAAGATGTCGGCGAAGGTCATCGACAAATGGCTGCAGGAGCACGGCATCAAGCCGGAGCCGAAGGAATCCGCAGGGTTCAGAGGAGCGAAGCCGGTCAAGGAATCGAAGCCGATTCAGACGCCGGGCGGCAAGCCCGTATCGGATACGCCCCTGCAGGATGCCTTCAAGAAGGGCGACGCGATCGACGGCGACTTCAAGGATGCGTCGCAGGTCCCGAACCCGCCGAAGCAGGATGCCCCGAGGAAGGCGAGCGAGGCGCAGGTGAAGTACATCAAGGATCTGCTCGACGGCAAGTACGATACGACGAAGAAGATGCTCGCGAAGAACAAGGTCGCGAAGATCGAGGACATGAGCATCGAGCAGGCTTCCGAAGTGATCGATATGATGCATGAGCTCGACCGGGCGCGTGCACCCGAAGCCGTTTCCGGTGGAGGTTCGAAGTGAAAGGGAAGACCGCCCTTGAATTTTCTATTATGTATTATTTCTTGTAATATGTAATAGAAATATGACAGGTGGGATGGGATGGGATTGAATCGAAGAGGAAGGAAGAGGAGATATATAGACGGCGGGAAGCCGAGGACGTTCTATTGTCCCACCGAGTTGAACATCCTACTTGATTCCATCCCGAACGCCTCGGAGTTCGTCGTCAATGCCCTGCAGATAGCCTTCGGGTGCGCAGGCATCGAAGAGCTCGAACGTCAGAATATCACCCTCAACAAGGAGATCGCGGCGACCAAGAACCTTCTGTGCGACCTTGAGAGGCGCGTCGCCGAGGTCAGTCATCAGCGCATGATGATCCTCGAACAGCAGGCGAAGCAGGCCGACCTCAGATTGGCGCTGCTCGAAAAGACGAAGGGATACCTGCGGAGCAGGGCGACGATGAGGGACAAGCCCAGGATCGACGACAGCTACTCCCGCGCATGGCTCGAAGGCCAGATGCAGGAGATTTCTATCGCGGGGTTCAAGGGCATCGACGATTTCGTGCAGTACGTCACGAAGGTGAGCAAGTGAGGATGATCGAGAGGCGTACGGCCGCGGCAAGAACGCCGGACGGAGACTTTTCTGCGAAGGGTGCATCCCATCCAGACTTGTCGCTACACCACGCCGGTGCTGCCAAAGCGGCCGCCGCCTCGACGAAATAAGGAGGACCGAACAACATGGAAATTAATGCGTTGAAATGCCCCGAGTGCGGGGGGGAGATGAGCGTCCTCGTCCTGGGCGAGGAGACGACGATCGAGTGCCCGGAGTGCGGCTACGTCGTGCCGAAGGATGAGGTAGAGGAACGGCAACCGGACGAGCAACCCGGACCAGACCCCGAGGGAGGCGACGGGCCATGACCGTCGACGACTTGCCGAGGGTGATCAAGGAGCGGCTGATCAGGGACGACATCGAGAGCCACGAGGCGCATGCGAGGACGGAGTCGCTGACGCGGTACTCGCTGAGCGAACTCAACTTCTGCCTGAGGAAGTCGTGGTTCGAGAGGACCGGCGAGTGGCAGGCGAAGCCCCTCGACGCCCTCTTCAAGATGAAGATGGGGTCGCTCCTCGACCAGTGGTGGTGCGCGCAGTTCCCGAGGCGGCAGCAGCGCGTGACGCACACGGTCGAGATCAAGGGCGACCCCGAGCACCCGAGCGTGACGGTGTCGGGCATCTTCGACGTCGAGGACGAGGACGGCGCGATCGCCGACCTCAAGTTCATGAGGACGCTCGAGCCGACGAGGGACAAGGGGCCGGGCGAGTACTACGTCGATCAGGTCGCGTTCTACTGCCACTGCGAGAGCAGGCTCGAGGGGAGGCTGCACGCGTCGAGCCACGGGGACTTCGAGCGCGTCGACATGCACTTCACGGCGGAGGACCTGAGGCAGAGGATGGCGCAGATCGACGAGAGGGCGAGGGCGCTCTTCTGCGCGGTCAGGGACAGGTGCGCGCCGGAGGGGCCGAGGTTCAGGTGGGAGTGCGGCGGGTGCGGGTACCGGGGACTCTGCGACAAGATCAAGGCGGACGACGCGACGCAGGCCGGGGGCGGGGCATGACGCGGAAGAGCGAGATACGGAGGACGGTTACATGAACCGCATCTACGGCCCGAAGATACGCTTCTCCGAGACGTGGGACAAGATCGACGCCGAGCACTTCAAGGTCGGTGCGGAGTTCTCGACCTGGCGCCCGGACAACCCCGAGCGGATGGCGTACCACCGCGGCAACATCGGGAAGGCGTACATGGTCGAGAAGCCGGGCGGTCATCGCGATCAGTGCAAGGGGCGGGCGATGCTGATGAGCGTCGGGAAGGAGGCGAGGAACGCGATGGAGTTCACCGACGCGGAGATCGCGAAGGACACCTACGCCGACTGGACGAAGGCCGAATGGTCGGACTGGTTGCAGAAGATGTACGGCCCGACGTTCGAGATACTGACGTTGCGTGAACTGACGTTCAAAATCGTCGAGGTGAACGGGCATTGATATTCTGTCCCAAGTGCAAGCACGTCGTCAAGTGCGCTTCAGGAACGGGGATGTTCTGCGGGCACGCGAAGATCGGGATATACGTCAAGGCAGATGACACCTGCAACTATGCGGAGGAGAAGGTGGAGAATTGAAAATTTACGAATGGCATTTCGAAGGCTATGAATACTATGGCACGGACATCTGCGCAGTTGCTGAGAGCATCGAAGAAGCTCGCGCCGCAGTTCTTAAGACGATGAGAAAGGAAGAGTCGGGGGATTGGAACAAGAGTACCAGAGACGAGATTCGAGAAGTCATCAAGAAAGATCCCCTTCGCGTGCGTGATGTGCCCTGCGCGATATTCTATGGGCGGGGTGATTGACGTGGCCGAAGCCGACAAGACCGACGCATCCAACGAACTCTGGTTCGAGTGCATGGGAATCCCAGTAGGTCAAGGCTCTACTCGTGCGTTCATCAACCGCAAGACCGGGCGGCCTATCATCACGCACGAGCACGGCGGCGAACTCAGGAACTGGAGGCAGAGGGTCGCGAACGAGGCGGGGAAGGTCAGGCCGGAAGGATGGCCGATGGACGGGGTCGGGTATCAGGTCGGGCTTGAGTTCTACTTCGCAAAGCCCAAGAGCGCGCCTAAGAAGTTGATCCTGAAGACGACGAGGCCGGACATCGACAAGTTGATTCGCGCTGTATTGGACGGGCTGACGGGCGTGGTGTTCGATGACGATGCGAAGGTCGTCTGCGTCCACGCGAGCAAGGGATTCGCTGACGGGAAGTATGGCGACATGCAGACGCCGGGCGTGCGCGTGAGCGTGCTGTGGCAGGTGTCCGTTTCTTCTCAGGAACGGGACAGGGGTGATTGAATGAACGACGATCCAAGATGCCCGAAATGCGGGCGGTTCGCAATAATGAATTATGCAACGGTCGACGGGATCGAATATGAGGATTGTTGCACCTGTGAATACTGTATGCTCAATTTCAAGGATTCAGACATTGGAGGCGATTGAATGAACGACTATGGAAGTGGAAATCCGGAGCCAGACCATCGAAACGAACCAGATGAAGAAAAAACTATCTGCGAGTTATGTAAACGAGCTTATCACGGAGAGGCTTGTTGGTCGGACATTTGTGTTGCCTGTATTCATAATCCTGACCCTAATGGATACAGAGGCTCTAATTTTATGCCAGTCCCTAAAACGATGCTCGAAGAAAGAAATTTGACTCTTGAAGATTGGCAACGAGCAAGAGGAATCTATCAAGATGCTCAGAAGGAGAACGCACGATAAGAAAGGGTGAGTCAGACATTGGAGGGAGAAGATGAAACCAAAATACTATTGGCATATACATCATGGGGTATTGTTTGAACAAGCGACCGAGCCGATCAAGAACCGCATCGCACACATCAAGAGCGACAAGCCTGAATGCGAAGTAGCGTTGCGTCTGCGCCTCTTGAAGCCTGTCAAAGACCAGAAACGCCTGATTGCGATTCTGACGGCATACAAGAAGGTCGAGGCTCCTGCGTGGGAGGCATACTTGAAGGTTGAGGCTACTGCGTTGGAGGCATACGAGAAGGCTAAGGCTACTGCGTCGGAGGCATACAAGAAGGCCAAGGATTCTGCGTTGGAGGCATACGAGAAGGCTAAGGCTCCTGCGTTGGAGGCATACTTGAAGGCTAAGGCTCCTGCGTTGGAGGCATACAAGAAGGTCGAGGCTACTGCGTCGGCAAAGAGAGACAAAGCCATCAACACGCTTCACGCAAAAGAATGTCCTAACTGTCCTTGGGACGGAGAGACGGTCTTCCCGAAGAGGAAAGGGTGAGTCAGACATTGGAGGGAGAAGATGAACGAAGATTGGAAATCTGAAAGAGAGAGAGTGAAGGCCGTTCTTGAAGAAGAGGATGCGTGGAATCATCTCGCATTCATCTATCTCATACACATGGAGAATTCAGGGAAATATAATTTGATTTTCAAGAAAGACGGCACTCTCAATCGATCTTACAATATTCCCCGATTGATAGCGAAGCTTCGTGAGACTATGGGTTTGGAGCCGATGGAGAGGTTGTCCATTCCCGATGCAGAATCTAAAGACATTGGAGGCGATTGAATGAACTACGATAACCTCCCTTCGTGGTGGCCGTCCGACAAGCCGTGGATAATTCAGGATTGCTTGGAGGGGATGAAAAGTATTCCTGATAAGGCGGTCGATCTATTGATCGTAGACCCGCCTTACAACGAAAACAAAGCCGAATGGGATAACGTTGACAATTACATTCACTGGTGGCAAGATTGTCTGAAGCAATTTGTGAGGATACTGAAACAGAATGGCGTTTTCTATTTCTTCCAGATGAACATCGAAACGGCAATGAATATGCACCGCATCTGCAAGGAGAACGGTTTAATTCTTCGCCAGATGATAACGATAGATAAAGGACTCGCGAGTGTAGCTGGAAGAACATCGAATAGTCTACGGTCTTTTCCAAAAGCTACCGAATATCTATTCTATTACACATTTGAAGATACGACTGGTAGTGAACAATTAAGCGATGCCTATCAAAAAATCAATCCGATGGCTAAATACCTCGAAGAAGAATTTATAAGGGCGGGAGTGACACAAGGCGATCTTAGAAAGCTCTTTCTGTCGAATACAAATAGAGAGACTGGATGTATTACTAATTGGGTCAAAGGGTATAATTTCCCCTTAGAATGGCAGTATGATAAACTTCGAGAATATCTGAACCGGGGTCAAAAGCAAATCACAGAGTTCCTCCGGCGGGACTACGAGGACCTCCGGCGGGACTACGAGGACCTCCGGCGGGACTACGAGGACCTGCGATATACATTCAATCTGCCCTATGGCATTACAGATGTCTGGCAAATCAATTTCTATGAAGATATAATCCTTGAGCATGAGACTCCCAAGCCGACGAAAGTGATTGAGCGCATTATATCAGCTTCTTCCAAAGTTAATGATCTCGTCCTCGACCCCTTCCTCGGCTCAGGAACAACGCTCTTAGCATGTCGCAAGACCGGACGCATAGGCTTAGGTTTTGAAATCAACCCCGAATGCGAATCAATCATCAGAGAGCGAAGCATGGCCGATGTTCCAGAATTGAAAGGAATCTTCGACTGGCGTAATGAACCAGAACCGGAGGTAGTTTCAAAATGAGATTCTTTATTTCAGACATTGGAGGCGATTGAATGACACGAAAGACTCATTGTAAGATATGTAAAAAAGAAGTAGATGAAGGAACTCGTCAAAGCTCGATTCAGGAGATTGGAGTTGTAGTATGCTCAATGAGATGCGCTGTGAAATGGTTTGAAATCCAAGCGATTTCGGAGTGATTGAGTCAGACATTGGAGGCGATTGAATGAAGAAAACCTGTAATAACTGCGGTCATTCTGACGGAATTTATTGTGAAGAACATGCCGGACTTTTCTGCCTTTTTTCCAATCCACGATGGTCGGGCGCATACGACCGTCTTCTGGAAAACTATGCTGTTGATTTATGGATCCCGAGACAGCGAACTCAGACACGACAAATATCGCATACTTGGCAGAACGGACCTAATGGGAAGATTGTGGAGTTCGATGATTGCCATCTCTATCCCTGCAAGGATACGGCTCAAGGATGCCGTGCTTTCGGTCCGAGATTCTATTGTCCTCAGTTGTCCATTCCCGATGCAGAAACGACCAAGAGCGAAAGCCAGCACGACGGCATCAAACAGGAAAAGGAGAAAACGACTGGATAGGAAAGGAGAGGGTGATGATGGATGCTAACGATCGGTTCGCTTTTCAGTGGGATCGGAGGTCTCGAACTCGGCTTGGAAAGAGCCGGGTTAGGCCCGGTCAAATGGCAGGTGGAGAATGACCGATACTGCAACCGAATCCTCGAAAAGCATTGGCCGGCCGTCAAGCGATACGGAGACATCCGATCGGTCAAGTGGCGAAATGTCGAACGGGTCGATCTCGTCTGCGGGGGCTTTCCCTGTCAGCCGGTCTCGAACGCGGGGAAGAAGCAAGGAGATAAAGACGAAAGGTGGCTCTGGCCTGAATTCGTTCGTTGCCTTCGGACGATACGACCGGGCTACGCGATCGTGGAGAATGTTCCGGGGTTGTTCTCTATTGACGACGGAAGGATTGCCGGACAAGTGTTCGGGGATTTGGCCGTACTCGGGTATGATGCTCAATGGGGTATCGTATCGGCCTCGGATGTCGGGGCTCCCCACCTCCGCAAGAGGATATTCATTCTGGCCTACGCCAAACGCCTCGGACTCTCACGGCCATCAATACCAATATTCCAACGGGAATCACGCGAAGAAAACGCTTACGCTCGTCGGGAAAGCTCGGAAGTGGCCGACGCCGAGGGTTCGAGGATTATTGGGGGGGACGGGTTCACAGGAGATGCTACTTTCCTTGGTGGCTTCGGGAAAGATGACCAAAGAAGAATTTATGGCGATAGCGCAGAGAAAGACTTGGCCGACTCCAACGGTTCAAGATTCAAAAAACAAGGGTGGGCCGAGCCAGTTCAAGAGAAATTCAATTCCATTGAATGCGATTGTAAAGATGTTTCCGACTCCGAAGGCTCAGAACGCGAAGGCTCCCTGTCCGCATGGTCGGGGAGGGCCGGGACTTCAAGAGGCCGTATTCTCGGAGGAGAAGATCATTGGCCAACTGAACCCGGTGTTTGTCGAGTGGTTAATGGGATTCCCAATCAATTGGACAGAATCAGATGCCTCGGCAACGCCGTCGTCCCGCAAGTCGCGGAGGCGATCGGCTTGATGATAGCGCAAATGTCCCATTCGATGCAGAAACGACCAAGAGCGACGGTCAGGACGACGACATCAAGGACTGAGAAAATGATAACGCACGATGTCCGCAACGACGACGGGGGAGACAGATGACCGAAGCAGACCGTCAGCTCGTCGAAGCCCGCACGAAGAACGCCGAGTACAAGGAGATCATCGAGGCGCAGGGTCGCGCGCTGCTCGTCATCCAAAAGGGCATCGAACGCAAGGTGGACGACGTCAAGATACACAACTCGAAGCACCCGAACAAGCGCGAGGTCCCCCTGTACATGTACGAGTGGCTGAAGTACATCACCAGAGCGCAGACGAGGGCGGCGTGCATCTTAGGGGACCAGATGGAGAGGAAGCACGGCACGGAGCCGGAGCAGGGGAGATTGATACCGTGAGCGAACTTCCTTCGTGGTGGCCGTCAGAGAAGCCGTGGATTATTCAGGATTGCTTGGAGGGGATGAAGAGCATACCTGATAAGGCGGTCGATCTGGTGCTGACCGACCCGCCGTATAACGTCGGCTTGGACTATGGAGATAAGGTCGATGACGAGCGAACCGATTATGGAGAGTGGGTCGAATCGTGGTTCTCCGAATGTAAGAGGGTGTCGAAAATTCTCTTGGTAACTCCCGGCGTCGCAAACGTCACCCTTTACCCCAAACCCCTTTGGATGGGGTGCTGGTTCAAACACGGTTCACCGTCAAGATGCCCGACCGGATTCAACGCGTGGGAACCAATCCTAATCTATGGAAAGAGAATCGGAGAACAAACCACCGACGTATTCGACGCGATATTGGAAAGCGACGACAAGGCACTTGGTCATCCGTGCCCTAAACCGGTTGTTCTCTTTAGGCAGATAATCGAATTGTATAGCGAACCCGGCGACATCGTCCTCGACCCTTTCCTCGGCTCAGGAACAACCTTACTCGCATGTCGCAAGACCGGACGAATCGGACTCGGCTTTGAAATCAATCCAGATTATGAATCAATCATCAGAGAACGCAGTATGCAAGACGTTTCAAAGATAGACGAATGGGGGATAGCATGACAAAAGGAAAAGGCGCGTTCAACGTGGACGGAATCTCGAAGGTCTCGGTGAAGGTCAACGGCGGCGAGTGGAAGGAGGTCAAGAGTCAAGCGGAGATGCAGGAGGCCATCCGCCCGATGATAGAGGACTCGCTGAAGTCCGTTCAGGAAGGCACCGACGAGGCCATGCAAATCATGAAGGGGAACCGCAAGGAGGCGAACGATATGGCGACTGGAAAGAAGAAGACGAAACAGAAGGACCTTGAGAACAAGGAGATAGTGGTCGACGATGTGAACGAGAACCGCGAACCGATCGAGTACGTGAAGGTCGTCCTCGAGAACGACAAGTTCACGCTCACGGCGAAGGACACGCAGATCGACGGGCTCGACCCGAAAGGGCTTGAGCAGCTCGTGCGGAAGAAGATCCGCGCGAAGAAGGACGTCGAGGTGCACAGGGGAGAGATGGACGACTCGGCTGACAAGTTCATACGAAAGCTGACGGCGTGAGGAGGAAGGACATGAAACTGAGAGAGAGACTGAGACTGATCGCAGGGTTGATCGTCGGGAAGAAGTACGGCGTGATCATCGACAGGGACTACGCGCAGTGGGGAACACTGAAGACGGTGTACGGAGGTTGCTCGGACATCCAGTTGTTAGGGCCGACGAAGTTCGATGCGAAGGACGAGCGCAAGAAGTGGTACATCGGGTTCCTGACGATGGGAGAAGGCACACTCACGCAGGACGACCTCGCCAGTTATTTCTTCAAGAGAGACCGCAAGTACGAGTTCGATGACGAGACCGGATTCAAGGACAGGACATAGGTAACAGGATAGGTAGAGGAATTGCCAACCAAGAGCGAGCCGTGGGAACGGAGGGACGACGAGTCGGCGAAGGCGTACGAGGCGTACCAACTCTATCGAGAATCGGGGGCGAAGCGGAGTACTGCGAAGGTAGCGGTATCATTACGCAAATCGAAAGGGCTGATTCAAAGATGGTCGCGGCGGCATCAATGGGGCATCAGGACGAGGGCGTACGACGAGAGGATCGCGAAGGCTCAGGCGGCGGAGGAGCTGACGTCGGCGGACAGGATGAACAAGAGGCACATCGCCGAGTCGCAGAAGATGCAGGAGACGGTGCTGCGCTACCTCAAGGACTTCGACCCGAAGAGGCTGCAGGCGAGGGACGTCCCGGCGTGGCTGAAGGTCGCGACGGAGATGGAGCGCAAGTGCATGGGGCTCGACCAGGGCTCGCAGGTGAGCGTCGGCGTGCAGGTGAACATCGACGACCGGCAGGTGATCCTCGCGACGAAGCTCTACCCGAAGGCCGTGTCGATGCTGACGGAAGGGCAGCGGGCCGAGCTTGAGGCGTACAGGAAGAGCGTGGAGGACGGCGGATGACGATTAATCTTGAAGAGGACGGGAAGCGATTGATAGCCAACTGGCAACAACGACTGAAAAATAGGAGATATGAAGGATTTCCGATTATCTGGTCGGAATCGCAAATCATCAGGAACGCAAAGCCCTGGCGCAAGTTCAAGCGATGGCTGTTCCGAGTGAGGCGAATCAGATTCGGCGGACCCGACCTCGGACCTTCGAGAATATATCTACTCGACCTCGACACGATGAGGGATAACCTGAAGGGAACTCCTGCAGGGATTGAAGAAGTTTCGAAGAACGGAACTGAAACGCCGAACGATGTCCGGGAGA
>Ga0315286_10000367_pt1 | contig 37543 bp, 29 predicted proteins | sample YL17G10_0_MG_FD_205038 | JGI IMG/M metagenome (GOLD analysis project Ga0315286, IMG submission 205038) | Sediment microbial communities from Yellowstone Lake, YNP, Wyoming, USA - YL17G10_0 | ecosystem: Environmental > Aquatic > Freshwater > Lake > Sediment | place: USA: Wyoming | collected...
AGTACAGGTTGGAATGGATCCCTTCTTTTCGGCACAACTCAGCGATCGTGCTCTCTCCCCGCAAACCTTCCAGCACGATCCGTACTTTCTCTTCTGCGCTATACTTCTTGCGTGTCGCCCGGCGGATCTCTCGTACTGTTGTTTCTACGTCTTTCTTCTTGACTATGACACACTCCTTGTTCCTTGATTTTAGCTCGGAATGTGTCTCTTAGTTTTAAACCCTCTTTTGTCTCACAGGCTCTGACACGCTACATTAATGGGATTTAAACCCAGACAATGAACTCATAAGAGCACTAACAAGACAGTAATTGTAAATCACTTACTAATCTAATGATTAGAATTTAAAATCCACCGGCCGCAAGGCTGTGAGGGTTCGACCCCCTCTCGCCCCACACATAAGACTTTTCTTGGTGGAATTGATAGTTAATTTCCATTCAAATCAATTTTCCATCCCAGGCAGCCAGTCCCAACAGCAGACCGGTGATGGTGTCCATCCCTGAGCTGTGGCCGGAATTCATCGTTGCGGCAGCTCTTTCGTATAGTCGAACATCTGTCCAGCCGCCGCAAATGGCTTCTGCGAGTTCCGCCAGGTTCCTGGACACTTGCCCGTGAACCGCATGCTTCAAATATGTTCGGCTGATATCATTTGTTCTTGTAAAGTTTGATTGGATGGATTCCCCTATTTGGGCGATATAAATTTCGCGTTTCCTGTCATTTCCCAATCGGCTAATCAAACCTACCATGAAACCGACCAGAAAATCATCTCCAGCAGGAGTGAGCCCTGATCCCAATCCAATCAGGGTGGAAACTGCATCATCCGCCAGATGAGGATCAAGATCTCTAGCTGATCGAAAGATAGTTGAAATTCCTTCGTTCAGCCGTTGGGAAAAAAGTGATGTAGATCCTTCTTGAGGTCTTAAAATCGAGTCAGCGATAATCTCAGCCTTGAATTCAATCTGGTGATCGTTCAAGATCTGCCAGACGATTCTCCATGAATTCCGGAAACCTTCAGGTTCTTGTTCATTTTGTAAGTCACGAAAATTACATTTCCAATGGGTAGCTTTGGTCAGATCGATCTCCAGCTCCGACCCCGCAAACCGCAGGATCCCTGCCTGGCAGCTGGCGTTGTCATTAACCTGAAATCCGTCGAAATTGAAATTTGTTGGAGTATCCACCCGTATCCCCTGTGGCAGGTCCGTTTCATTGGAGATAACCAAAGTGATCAATTCTGAACTCCCGTCTAACTTTAAGTTGATGGCAGAAGTAAATGCACTATGGATAATCGCTTTAAAATCATTCTCTGGTATAGCATACCCCAGGGTTAATGCATTCAATCTCATGGTCACACCTGTTTAAAAAAAAATACGACTGGAGGTTGGTCTCCAGACCGTATTCTATCTTATTTGTATAAGCAAGATTTAGCGAAATTAATCTGTTACTGAATCCAAAGACCCGGTTTTTTTTACCAGGCCAGGATATCTCCTACTTCATCGGTTCAAATTTCAACCCGAATACATCCTGCCCGTATTGCACTCGGATTGGCTCCCAGGTTGGTTTCACCTTCATACCCACTTTCAATTGATCGACCGATTCAACCTTGATCTGACCCATGGCTTTAACCTTGTTTTCGAATTCCGCCACTCCTAGGATCAGGAAGCGCTGGTCGAAACCCCACGGCAGGTTGAAGATGGCGGTATAGGTCAAAAGTTTGGCGTTCCCCTGAGGTTGGATCTTCTCAAACTCGCGCCCCTTGCAATTCAAACAGCGGTCATGGAACGGGTAATGCAATTTTCCGCACTTTGTGCATTTAAATGCAGTGATCGGGATCTCTTTTATGATCATTGTACCCTCCGGAGCACGAATGAAAGCACATTATTGCCGAAACCACCGAAATTGACCGTCAAACCATTTTGTGCTTTGGCAACCTGCCGGTTCTTGGGTAGTTCATGGCGCAGTTGATATACAATATCAACCACTTGGGCAACACCTGTTGCTCCCACTGGGTGACCGCGTGCTTTTAAACCACCGGAAACATTGATCGGGATCTGCCCACCAAAACGGGTCTTTCCGGCTGCAGCAGCTTTACCGCCTTCGCCTTTCTTGAAGAATCCAACGTGCTCGCTTTCCGCGATCTCGAGGATGGTGAAAGCATCATGGAGTTCTGCCACATCGATATCGCCTGGTTTAAGTTTTGCCATTTCGAAAGCTTTTTGTGCTGCCAGTGTGACCGCCTTTAGGTCTGTCGGGTCTTCTCGCTCCTGCAATGTTTGCGTATCCGTGGCTTGGCCAAATCCGGCGATATGAATGGGTGGTTTGTTCGGATCGGCATTCTTGCGGATCGATTTGACCATGTCCAGCGGACAGATGACAATGGCTGCCGCGCCATCACTGACCGGGCAGGCATCATACAAATGCAATGGATCTGCCATGACCGGGTTATTCACGATAGCGTGTGGGCTATTAAAAATACCATCCCGGCTGAGCATCATCTCAACATGTGCATACGGATTTAAAGCACCCATTTCTTGATTCTTGATCGAAACGGTCACCAGGTGGTCACGGGTCACCCCATATTTTTCCATATATAAGCGGGTGAACATGCCTGCCATGCCGGGCAGAGTGATGCCATATGGATATTCAACCTGTGGGTGGGTCATGGTTGCCACAAAATCGGTCGCTCTCCAACCGGTCACTTCACGCATTTTCTCGCCGCCAACCACCAGCACAACATCATAATAACCTGAAGCAACTGCCAGTAGACCATTCTTGACTGCAGATCCACCGGAAGCAGGTCCGTTCTCTATGACTTCTGCGGCTGCTGGAAGAAGGCTGAGACGATCAACCAGCGAGCTGGCGATTGCGGTTTGATGTTGGATGATCCCGCCGCCCATGTTGCCAACATAAACAGCATCGACAGACTTGTCTCCCAGTCCCGCATCATCCAGTGCCTTTAAGCTGGCATAAGCCAGCATATCCAGAAGTGTGTCTTCATCACGCCTTCCAAAGGGGATCATCCCTGCGCCAATTACAGCTACATCTCTCATGACATCATCTCCCTTTCAGACCGGCGATTCGTTCCCGGATCGTGTCGTCGTCAGCGAATTTGATATCCGCTTCGGCTTCGTCCATCAATGCCTGAAGTACTGGTCGATCACCGACCACTAGGCGGGCTTTGGCTTTAAGATAGATATCGCGGGTCAGCCGGTATGAATCACCACCACCCAGTTCATGTGGGATCTTGGTTGGTTCCAAAGGATATTCGATCATCCAGCGCCGAAAGCCGATCGGGCTCTCTGCTACGATCAAAACTTCATCCTGGTCAAGGTAATCCATGTGATATTCCATTTTTGCTGCAAACAGGTGCGAACCGATCCGCAGACCGCGGTCGATCGCCAGTGTATGGTAGCTCATACCCACTTTTTCGTTTTCCAACCGTCCGTTAACGATGCCCACCAGGTAGCCGTCCACCTGTCCAAGCAGGCAGTATTCGCTTTTAACGCGGAATCGGTACCAGGCTAATAATTCTCCATATAACCTGGCGCTGACGATGTCGTAATAGTCGCGTTCTATGAAGAGGCAAGGATGTACTGACTTAAGGATGGCAGGCACATCCTCACGCACTGCCTGGCGGATGATCATCACTTTTCCATTTGCCAGGGTGATCATCTTGGGTGGATATGGTTTCATCGGGTATTGCATTGGCCGCAGGACGGCTTCGAGTTCCATGTCTAATGGCATTTCACAACCTCCAACAATTTTTATTTGAGAGATCTTTTGCTTGATCTGTTATAGCGCAAGTAAGATCATTCGCAGATCGCTCGTAGTATAGTCTATTTCAGGTTTGCCTGACTTAACTTGTTTAAACTTTCAATATGGCTGGGATCGTAGGCGTCTCCGAATTTGCTCTTCGGCAATGCGGATTTCTTTGCCATCAGTTTTTCGTATTCTGCGTCATCCACCATGGCAACACAGCGGGAAATGCATGATTCACCATCCACAAATCTCCACGGGAAGATCCCGACTGTCACCCTGCGGTTAAGTAGCAGGTCAAGATCTCCTCCAAGGCATTCTGCATGAATGATCCCGAATGGAAACATCTCAAGGTGCATGAGCTGATATTTGCTATCGTCAAAGAATTCAGCCAGGGGCATGCCATATTTCTTTCTAAAAACCTTGTCAGCCTGCCGTGCCTGGCGTGGCATCCAATCGCGGATGATGGTATTCATCGGGTGATCGGCACTGCCACAATCAACGCCGATCCAGCGCAATTCTTTCGCTTTTGCCCATTCCGCAAATTCGCGGTCTGGTCCGGGATGCATGACCATGTAGCGGATCTCGTTTGCATTTGGCATGTCCCAACCGAAATGATGGTAACCGGTGTGGATGACCAGGATATCCCCTTTCCGGACTTCAACACGATCTTCAATCATTTTGCTGGTATAGACATCATAGTCACCTGAAACATCGCTCAGGTCCACTACTGCAGCTTCATGAACGAGAAAATCCATATCCAGCGAAGCTATATCCTTACCGGGAGTATGAAAATGGATCTCCCCATCCAGATGTGTGCCAAGATGATTGGAGTGGGTTAATACCTGTCCATTCGCCCCGTTTGGTGCCAGGCGTTTAAAATACTTTAGCTGTAACGGTTCGTAGGTTGGCCAGGGAGGTGTTCCAATGCCAAGTGGGATTGTCAGATCTAAGAATTTCATATTTCTCTCCTGTTTTAGATTTGAAAAATGGATTTTTAGACACAATTATTGATTATTAATCCACCTCTGTGGAATGGTTTTTTTTCAAATTTATTTTAAAAATGTCAAATGCTTCGTATTATTCGTTAATTACTCCCGCGTCAAGCATGGCGAGATACACTTTTTCCGCAGTAAAGGGAGGTCCCTCCATGCGGATGCCAACCGCGTCGTAAATGGCATTTGCAATGGCTGGAATGGAAGGGACCATGGAATGTTCCCCCACACCTCGTGCACCCCAGGGTCCATCTTCCTGGGCGACTTCCACGATGTAGGTCTTTATTTCCTTTGGAATATCAGCAGAGGTTGCGATACGGTAATCGACAAAACTGGGATTCTGAACCATGCCGTCTTTTAATTGCAGGCATTCAAACAGGGCAGAACTCACTCCCTGTATAAAACCACCTTCCATCTGGGATTCAACCAGTCTGGGGTTGATGGCTTTGCCGACATCAAATGCAGACACACCTTTGATGATCTCTATCCGCCCGGTTTCCATGTCCACTTCCAGCTCAACTGCCTGTGCGCCGGTGGTGTAGTGAACGACTGCCCGTTGCCCTTGTCCGGTTTCAGGATCCAATCCAGTCACATAGGTCGGCATGAAGGTTCCCCGTCCAATGATCGGTCCACCGCGCCATCCCTGGTCATCCTTTTTGGGCAATCCGTATATGACAAGGTTCTTTAACGGGATCTCTTTTTCGGTTTTAAAAGAGATAACGATCCCGTTCACAATATCCAGGTCTTCCATCGTTTCGTCCCAGGCATCCGCCACGATCTCCAGGATCTGGCGGCGGGCATCCCTGGAGGCATTGACAATTGCATTACCCATGCTCCAGGTCAGGCGGCTGGCAACGGTTTGCCATTCGTAAGGACTATAGCGGGTATCAACCGGCTTGGCAATTCGCACCCATTCATAAGGAACACCCAACGCAGCAGCTGCCATTTGTGCCGCCACCGTGAAGGTCCCCTGTCCCAGTTCCTGGCCTCCGACGCCGACCGTCAGCGTCCCATCTTCAGCCAATTCCACCCAGGTGCTCGAGCCTGCATTGGGGGGCATGGCTGGTGCCTTCCACATTAACGCGATTCCTTTACCTCGACGTTTATTGGGAGCGCTGGGAGGATTCTTCTTGCCCCATTCAATACCCCTGGCTGCTTTTTCCAGACAGATGGGCAGACCGGTCGGGTGCATTTTACTCCCTGTGACCAGGGTACTGCCAGTCTTAAGACAATTTATTTCTCGAAATTGAACCACATCCATCCCGATTTTGATTGCCAGTTCATCAATACACTGCTCCAAACCAGCGTGCATTTCTGGCATGCCGAATCCTCGCATCGGTCCTGTCACAGGGTGATTGGTATAAACGCAAAAACTGTCCGTGCTGACGTTGGGAACTTCGTAAGGTCCGCTGCTGCTATAACCTGAGGCGCGGGTGATGTTCACGCCATATTCTGTATAAGCCCCGCCATCCCAGTAGAATTTATTTTCCATGGCGAGCAGTTTTCCCTGGCTGTCACATCCCATTTTGAAGAAGGATGCAAGACCCTGGCGGACAAATGCTGTATAGAATTCCTCTTCGCGGGTCAACAACAGCTTGACAGGATGTCCCTTGACCTTTGTGGCGATTGCCACGACCAAGGCTTCCATGCTGACTCCAGCCTTGCTGCCGAAGCCTCCCCCCACATATGGAGCGATCACCCGCATTTTGCTCTGGGAGATGCCCATTGAGTTGGCGATCAGGTTGCGCTGCGCAAATGGGGATTGGGAGCTGCCCCATAGGGTGATCTCATCGTTCTCATCGACCCTGGCGATGGCAACATGCGGTTCGATAGGCACATGCTGGATCTGCGGAACCCAGTAATGATGTTCCACGATGACTTTACATTTTTCCCAGACGTCCGCAACATTCCCTTTGCGGATCTTAAAGTGATTTGAAATGTTCGTCCCGGCTTGTGGGAAAATAAAATTGGCAACCTTGTAATTCCCCAGGTCAGGGTGAAGCAAGGGTGCTTTGGAACTTGCTCCATATACCGGGTCCAGGACAGGATCCAATAATTCATATTCGACATTTATCAGGTTGACAGCCTGCTCGGCAATCTCAACGGTGGATGCTGCCACCCCGGCGACTGGGTCGCCGATGTAGCGCACCTTCTCGCGGCAAAAGATATAACGGTCCTGCAGATAAAGACCGATATAACCGGGGAAATCTTCACCGGTTACGATGGCTTTAACTCCCGGTAATTCCAACGCTCTACTTACATCAATTCTTATGATCTTTGCGTGCGGATGGGGACTGCGCTTGATGCGCGCATGTAGTAATCCATTGCCGAATTGAATGTCATCAGCAAAAATCGCCGCTCCGGTCACCTTCTCCCGGGCATCTATTCTCGGTTTATTCTCACCAATAGGGCTTGGATCCATGCGTTCTGCTTTTTTTTCCATAAGTCATCTCTTTTTAGGAAAATGAATTGTCACGGGAAGGGGCTCGTCCTGCCAGTTTGGATATAACTGGATTAAACCGGAACAGATTGCCTGGCGGCTTTTCTTACGCCTTCAATGATACGCACGTAGCCTGTACAGCGGCACAGGTTGCCAACAATTGCTTCCTTTATTTCATCTTCGGTTGGATCAGGATTTCGATCCAACAATGCCTTTGCTGAAAGCAGAATGCCCGGTGTACAAAAACCGCATTGGACGCCACCCTCGTCAATAATGGACGACTGGACAATGTTTAATTGCTTGTCTCCTGCCAGCCCCTCAACCGTGGTTATGACACCACCGTCACATTCCACAGCCAGAACCATGCAACTATTTACTGGTTCTCCATTTAACAAGACTGTACAAGCGCCACATTCCCCGGCGGAACACCCGTTCTTTGTCCCCGTCAGAGCAAATATCTCTCTGAGCATTTTCATCAGGGTCATATTCCCTGGAACAACAGCCTGCTCAAGTCCACCATTGATCCGTACGGATATATTATGAAAGGACATCCACGCCTCCGTGCTGAATTACAGAATTTCGCAGCTTCCTCATTTTAAATCTTCCCATTAAGTCCATCCCAGACAATGGACATGGCTCGAATGGAGAGGTTTTTCACCATCAGCCTTCTATAACGCGCGCTTCCTCTCACATCGGAAATTGGGGTGCACGCATTCTGTGCGATTTCGGCAGCTTCTCTGATCACCTCAGCCGTTATCTTCTTGCCAGTCAGCAGTTCTTCAACTTTATGAACAACCAGTGGTGTCGGTGCGACGGATGCAAGCGCCAGACGCATACGGAAACCCGATGGGTTCTTCACTTCTGGAGCTCCTACTACACTGACTCCCACTATGGAAAGGTCACTCATATTGTTGCGACCGTGTTTAATGTATTTCCCTTGCAACCCTTCTGCAGGGTTTGGGAATTGGATCGATGTGACAATTTCCCCGGTTTTTAGTGTTGTCTTTCCGGGACCTTGGAAAAAAGATTCCAGAGGTTCCTGCCGGAAGCCCTGGATCCCGTGGATATTAAGAATACCATCCAGAAGCAGGCAGGCTCCGATGGTATCGCCTGCAGGGGATGCATTGCATATATTCCCGATCAGCGTGGCTCTCGTTCTGAGTTGGTATGAAGCACAAGAGTTTGCAGCCTCTGCCAGGATGCCATATTTTTCTCTGATGATGGGAAATGAATTGATCCGGTTCATATTCACTGCGGCACCGATCACCAATCCATTGGTAGCATCGAAGTGGATCTCATTCATACCATCCAGATGTTTAATATCGACCAGGAATTTATCTTTAATGGCTCCATCGCGTAACCGCACAAAGATATCTGTTCCCCCTGATAATGGACGGCTTTGCCCCGGGTGCTCAACCAGAAATCTGGATGCTTCTTCCAGGGTGTTGGGTTTTAGATAATCAAACTCGGGTAGAGTGGGATGCGGGTTGATTGACATTTCTTTTTCCTTGAGAATTTACCAAATTTGAAGCAGGATCACTGATCTGGAAGCTTTGGACCGCGATGGTTATCGGTCCCCAAACAAGGCAACTGGAAAACAGTTAAATGCACGTTAAAACAATCACTTACGAATGTGAAGATAATAACAAAGAATTGTCCTCTTTGCAATGGAAAATGAAAAAATCATTTCTGAAAATTAAATATTTATTATTAATGGATTTTCTGGGATCAATATCAAGTTATGAATTTACTATCCTCTTGATAATAATTTCAAATTGCATATACTTGATTATATCTCCAAATCTCTTTCACCTATGAGTCCAGGAAGCATGGAAGCAAATAAAGTGATATGATTTTGGCAGGTCGAAGAACCCCCTTTCTGCGGAGATAAATTAATTGCAGCCTCTTGAAAACATCCGGGTTTTGGATATTACGCGTGCACTGGCAGGACCATATTGCACAATGATGCTGGGAGATTTGGGGGCTGAGGTCATAAAAGTGGAAGCTCCGGGATCGGGGGATGAGAGCCGCAGTTGGGGTCCACCATTCGTGGGAGCGCCTTACGCACAATACCCGGGAGAGTCAGCTTATTTCATCGCCTCGAATCGCAACAAGAAGAGCATCACCATAAATTTAAAAAATCCCGAAGGTCAGACGATCATTCGGAAATTGGTCGAATTTTCAGATGTTTTTGTTGAAAATTTCCGGACAGGTGTCCTAGATAAAATGGGGTTGGGATATGCTGACCTTCAAAAATTGAACCAACGCCTGGTTTATTGCTCGATCAGTGGATACGGGCGCAATGGTCCCTATGCGGATCGTCCCGGATATGATGCCATCCTGCAGGCGGAAGGTGGCTTGATGAGCATCACTGGTCCGGTGGATGGAGCTCCTTCCAGGGTTGGAATTCCGATCATTGACATCACAACCGGCATGTTTTCAGCGACCGCAATTTTGGCAGCCCTGCGGGCACGTGATCTAAATGGTGAGGGTCAACTCATTGATATGTCCCTTTTCGATACACATCTCGCACTCCTCGCAAATGTTGCATCCAATTACCTGGTGGGAGGAACCCCTCCCCGCCGATATGGGAATGCCCACCCAAACCTGACTCCTTACGAAGCCTTCCACGCCCGTGACCGCTGGTTGGTCCTGGGAGCAGCCAATGACAGGCAATGGGAGAGCCTTTGTCAGGTGCTGGGTTGCAGTGAATTAATAGACGATATCCGGTTCAAAACCAATGGCGCTCGGCTGGCAAACCGGGAAAGCCTTTTGGATATTTTAAGTAAGATCCTTGTAACCCGTGATGCAGATTATTGGTTGGAGCTATTTGGTAAAGCTGGATTACCCTGTGGACCGATCAATTCCATCCCAGAGGTTTTTGAAGATCCCCACACATTAGCTCGAAACCTGATTCTAAATGTAGACCATCCGACCGCCGGTTCCGTCAAGTTGACCGGTTTCCCCTACAAATTTTCACAGACACCAGCGGAGGTTCACCTCCCTCCACCTCTACTGGGTGAGCATACTTCAGAGATTTTGGTTGACTTGCTTGGTTATTCGGTCGAGGGAGTCGCCCTTCTCCAAAAACAAGGTGCAATATAATTGTGATCGATTGATCCAGCTCTTTTTTCCAGGACTGCGGATCTCCACTGGAGGAATTCATTGAAAGAATTTGTAGCAGCATGCGTGCAAATTGCCATCTCTCCCAATAAAGTTAATGAGAATGTAGAAAAGGGGGTTCTCTGGTTGGAAAAGGCGGTCGAGGAGCATAAAGCCGATCTGGTTGTTTTCCCGGAAACCGTAACCACCGGCTACGAAACGGGACTTTCCGCAGAAGAATTGTGGGATCTTGTAGATGAGGCACCCGGGCGAATTACAGCGAAGATACAGGAAGCTGCCAGACGTCTTAAGGTTTATGTGGTTTGGACATCTTATCGCCGGGGAGAAAATAGAGGCATGGTCTACAATTCTGCCATTTTGATCAACCCGGATGGTGGAATTACAGGAATTTATGATAAGACCCATCCAGCACCCTGGGAAAGGCGGGATGGTGGGGGTTGGGTGGAAGTTGGAACCAGCGCGAACGTTTTTGAAACGGACTTGGGAAGCATCGGGATGATGATCTGCTATGACGGTGATTTTCCTGAATTATCCCGTTTGATGGCTGTGAACGGGGCAGAGATTATTATTCGGTCTTCTGCTCTCCAGCGAAGTTTTGATATCTGGCATATTACCAATGCCGCCCGCGCCTATGACAACCATGTTTACGTGGTCGCCAGCAACCTGGTCGGCCCTGATTCGTGTGGAAACTATGGCTTTGGTCATAGCATGATCGTTTCACCCATTGCATGGAGAATGGCTCAAGCTCGTGGGACGGAAGAGATCATCTCTGCCAGGCTGGATCCTGATCCGTTGAGATATATCACCTGGGGCAGCAAGGCACTGCAAAGTTTTGATCACCTTGAAGATCGGAATCTGAAACTATACGAAGGAATCTTAAAACCAGCCCGTTCCCGCTTCGAACCCGGAAAACGCGTCCCCAGGTGAGGAACCTGGTATTTGATGGTTGATGATTGAATTTTTGGTCAGGATGGAACCTTTATGACAATAATTAAAGTTGAAATTCGTTCGGGGACATACTATGACTCAGTGATCTTGATGAAACTCCAGCGTTCCCTGGCGGAGCAACCCGGGATCCTCGATGCCGGGGTCGTGATGGGGACTGCCGCCAATAAGGAGATCCTGGCGCAAACTAAGCTGCTTGTCCCCGAAGCGGAGTCTGCCGGCGCGGACGACCTGGTGATCGTAGTTTCAAGCAACGATGAGATATCAGCCTTGGACGCTTTGAAAAAGATCGATGAATTGGTCGCATCCAGAAAAAGTAGTGGAAAGGAAACAGATTACCGTCCCCATAGTCTTGAGACCGCCGCCTCCATCCTCCCGGATGCCAATTGGGTACTCGTTTCCGTTCCCGGTAGGTTTGCCGCTGGAGTTGCCCGTCAGGCATTAGATTTGAATAAGCATGTCTTCCTTTATAGCGATAATGTTTCCCTCGAAGATGAAATTTCCATCAAACAACAAGCTGCAAAGAAAGGTCTTTTGGTAATGGGACCTGATTGTGGCACGGCTATAGTAAATGGGATCGGGTTGGGTTTTGCCAATAAGGTACGTAAAGGTCCTATCGGAGTCGTCGCAGCCTCCGGAACCGGATTGCAGCAGGTGACCGTTCGCATCCACCAGATGGGGGGCGGGATCACCCATGCACTTGGCACCGGCGGTCGTGACCTCTCGGAAGCTGTTAACGCTATTACTGCCAGGCAGGGATTGGATCTTTTAAAACGGGATCCTGAAACCAAAGTGATCGTGCTGGTTTCCAAGCCGCCTTCTTCCTCTGTCGCTGCAGGATTGATCAAAGCCGCCCGCTCTGTTGGAAAACCAGTTGTGGTCAATTTTATTGGATATCCCAGCGTGTCACGTCGTGTGGATAATATCTTCTTTGCCACCACCTTTGATGAAACTGCCGAATTGGCGATATCTCTATGTGCTTCTATTGAGAACTATGGATTGCAACCGGATATTACGAAATTCTTACCGGGTCAGCGTTATTTACGCGGCTTGTTTTCAGGCGGTACACTCCAGTATGAGGCATTGCTGGTCCTGCAAAACTATCTGCCGGTGGTCTATTCCAATGCACCCCTGGATAAGAAGAATAAACTTACAGACTCCCTGGTTAGTGTGGAACACACGGTCATTGATCTCGGTGAAGACGAATTTACCGTGGGTCGTTTGCATCCGATGATGGACAATGATCTCCGCATCCGCCGGCTTGAAAAGGAAGCCTCGGATCCGGAGGTTGCCGTGATCCTGCTGGATGTTGTCCTCGGATTTGGAGCTCATCCAAACCCGGCTTCAGAGTTGGCACCGGCGATCAAGAGCGCGATCAATAAAGCCCGGGAGGCTGGCAGATATCTGGAAGTGATTGCCGTCGTTTCCGGCACAGACCAGGATCCGCAGGGCATGGAAGAGCAGATCAAATTGCTTCAGGATGCCGGCGCCCGGGTTGAGATCAGCAATGATACCGCCGCCCGTTATGTCGGAAAAATTCTACAAACCATCGATCTGGCTGACCATCCTCAAAAGACCGCTGACATGACCGAGGTCGATCTGGCTGTCTTAAAAAACCCCCTGGTTGGGATCAACGTGGGTCTTGAATCTTTTACCGAAAGTTTAACCGAACAGGGTGCCCAGGTGATCCAGGTGGATTGGAAACCTGCCGCCGGTGGAAACGAAAGGTTAAATTCAATCCTGGAGCGGATGCGTAAGAAATAATATTTCTATCTAAATGTCAGTCCTCGCCTCATATGAATGATTATCAAGGTTTATCAATTGATCTTTTTGGAGGTTGTTATGGATATTGAAAAAGCCAATACGGAAGCTACGAATAGAATGATGGAAGCCCGACCGATCGTCACCACCATGGCGAAGGCGTTGGAAGTGGTACCTGGTTTACATGAGAACATGTTATTGCATGCCGGTCCTCCGGTGACCTGGGAGCGAATGTCTGGTCCTATGAAGGGTGCCATGATGGGTGCCCTGATCTTTGAGGGAAAAGCCAAGGACGGACCTCAGGCAGAAAAACTGCTCGAATCTGGCAAGATCGAATTTTCCCCATGTCATGAACATATGTGCACCGGGCCTATGGCTGGTGTGATTTCACCTTCCCAATTGGTTTATGTGGTTGAGAACCGGACGCACAATATCAAATGCTACTCCAACTTGAACGAAGGTCGGGGAAAAGTTTTGCGCATGGGTGCCTATAGCCCGGAGGTATTGGATAAATTGCGTTGGATGGAATCCACCCTGGGACCGGCGATAAAGACCGCCCTGGAGGAAATGGGAGGTGTAGATATCCGCGCCGTTCTTTCCAAAGCCCTTCATATGGGAGATGATGGTCATAATCGCCTTGATGCTGCTTCTGTCATGTGGACATCCCAATTAGCCCCATACCTTGCAAAAACAGCCAAAAACAGTTCCACTGCTTTTGAAGTGATCAAATTTCTTGGAGAAAATGCTCTTTCAATTCTCAACCCTGTTATGGCTGGCTGTAAATCCATGACTGCAGCCGGTCATGGGATTGAAGGAAGTACGATCGTAACGATCATGTCACGCAATGGCACCGACTTTGGTATCAAAGTCAGTGGATTGGGGGACAGGTGGTTCACTGCCCAATCCCCGTATGTAAAAGCGCTTTACTTCCCAGGTTTCACGGAAGCAGACGCCTGCCGTGATATTGGTGACAGCGTCATCACCGAAACTGCCGGCATTGGTGGTTTTGCCATGGCCACCGCACCCGCCCTGGTGACCTTTATCGGTGGAGTTCCAAAAGATGCCATCAACACCACCCTGGATATGTATGAGATCACCTTTACCGAGCATAAGCATTTCACCATCCCATTTCTCGATTTCCGCGGCACTCCCACCGGAATTGACATCCGCAAGGTTGTTGAAAAACAGATCACACCTCGGGTAAATACCGGGGTAGCCCACAAAGACGCAGGAGTTGGACAAGTCGGGGCAGGTGTTGTTTCTGCACCCATGGGTGTATTTGAAGATGCGCTTGTCGCATTTGCTGATCAGTACGGTTTTTAATAATTCGACCGGGATAACGGAGGCAAAAATGGATCGGGACAGTTTTATCAAAATGATGAGTGACGCTAATTTAAATGATTTGACACAAGGCTGCAGTATTTTTACCCCTCCATGGCCCGGTGAAAAATCACTGGAAGTTCATTTCTTCAAAAGGGTAACAGGCGCTTATGGTGGCGGACAGGGTGCCAATGGTCAGATTTTGAATTGGAGCAACACGGTCGGCACTCACCTGGTGGGGGAGCGCGCCTTTCACTCGGGGGGTCGCGCCATAGCAGATATTCCCCTGGAAAGTTTGAATGGTCCCGGGGTCATCGCGGATATTTCTGACCTGGTCTCGGATTACAGCATCTATACCCCCGAGATGATCATGAAAAAAGCGGATGTGAAAAAGGGTGATATTCTGATCATCAATACCGGCTATCATAAATATTCATGGGACCAGCCACAGGTGGATAACCCGAATGCTCAGGGCGGTGTTGAATCCATGGAGTTTGGTTTCCTGGTGCGTCATCCTGGTCCTTCAATGGGCTTCTATCAATGGGCGCTGGATATGAAACTTAAGGTGGTGGGTGTCGATTGCGGTTGTGCAGAACACCCCATGAACACACCGATCCGGCGCATGCATGAAAGTCATTTTAAATTGGCAGAAGAGAAATTAAAAAAAGAAACAGGTAGATCATGGGATGAAACATTTCCGCAGGGTGAGTATTATGACCTCACGCATATTAAGATCCCTGCTCAACACCTTGTTTTTGCCGAGTGCATTGTTGGTCAGATCGATCAATTGAAGAATAAGCGTGCCTGGATCCAGATCATGCCCATCCCCTTCATGGAAGTGGAGACCGCCTGGTCCCGTGTTTCTGCATTGACCGCCCCGACAGGAATGAGTGAAGTAGATTTCTTTAATGCGATGGGATCTTCCCAGATGATCGATATGACCGTTCCTTTCAGCGTGCAAACGCCACAATGGTTGAATTACATACCACTGAGTGTGACCTTCTCAAAACGAGTCGGTGGACAATATTTCGGCATGGGACGCAACGGTTCAATTTGCAATGCCAGTATCCACCTCGGTACGCACATGGATGGTGAAAAACATTTCTATCCCAACGGAAGAACAATCGGGCAGGTACCTTTATCCGAATGGGTGGGACCTGGTGTTATTGCAGATATCTCCCACCTGGTTAGCGATTCGAGCGTTTACACACCAAAAATGATCGAAGACGTTGTGGATATCCACAAAGGAGACATCCTGGTCATAAAAACGGGTTGGAATAAATTTGGTTGGAACAGCAAGGATTCAGATGAGTTTCGCTATATGGTCAAGCATCCGGGTCCGTCTGCAGATTTTTCAAAGTGGGCAGCAAATATGGAGATCAAATGGATCGGAGTTGATGCGGTCTCCGCGGATCATCCTATGAACACCATCATGCGCATCTGGCATCCTAAAACGTTTGCCGAGGCAAATTCCAAGCTGATTAAAGATTTCGGAAAAGATTGGGATGAGATGTACCCGCTGGAAGGTTTTTACCAGGATATGCATCTGAACCTCTTTCCAAAGAAGATTGTTCATGCCGAGAACCTGGCAGGAGCACTTGCCACCGCTAAGAGTGGCCGCTATTACATTGGCTGCTACCTGCAAAAAGCCATGGAATCGGAATCCATGTGGGGTCGCTTTGTCGCCTTCATGGAGAGTAATTGAGCAATGAATCCTCACGGAATTTTATGATTGCTGTTTATCCATGATCTTGATCATAGGAGCAGCAGGAAAGACAGGCAGAGCCGTCATTCAGAATCTCCGGGCAAAAAAAGAACCGATCCGAGCGTTCGTGCATCATCCTGGACAGGTTTCTCAGCTTAAAGCTACCGGGGTTCTCGAAGTTGTAGTTGGAGATCTGAATGATGTTGCCAGCTTATCCAGGGCAGCACAGGATGTCCGCGCCATCTACCATATCCCTCCCAATGTAGCTCCGCATGAAGTTTCCATCGGAAAGGTGGTCATCCGGGTCGCCCGGGCTGCAAACGTGGAGCAATTTGTTTATCATTCGGTCCTGCATCCTCAAATTAATGCAATGCCCCACCACTGGAAAAAATTGCTGGTGGAAGAATTGCTCATTGGATCGGGTTTGAATTACACAATTCTACAGCCTGCAGTTTACATGCAGAACATCCTGTCCCAATGGGACAATATTGTAATAGATGGCATCTATTCCATCCCTTATGCAAGGGACACTCAATTAAGTTTCGTGGATCTGGAGGATGTTGCCCAGGTTGCTGCCAGAGTTTTATCGGAACCCGGACATCAGGGTGCCACTTATGAATTGGTCGGAACTCCTCCGCTGTCCCAGATCGAGCTCTCTGAGATCTTAACCAGGCACTTGGATCGCACGGTCGAGGTGAAGGTAATTCCCCTTGAAATTTGGGAAAGAACTGCCCAAGATTCCGGTCTGGGTAATTACCAGGTATCCACTTTGATTAAAATGTTCGAGTATTATCAAAATCACGGGTTTGCGGGCAATCCAAAGGTTTTAACCGGTCTGCTTGGTAGACAGCCAAATTCCATTCTCAATTTTTTAAGTCGGATCGGAAACGGGAGGCAGAATGGTCACTGAACTTTCCAATTATCTTGAACGAATGGAAGACCTTCGCAATCAAGTAATAGGTCTTATTTCCGATGTACCTGAGCAGGGTTTAAATTGGCGACCCATCGGAGGCATGGATACGCACATCACCAACTCATTGGCTGCCTTAACCAGTCATGTTGCCGGTGCAGAGCATTTTTGGATCGCTGAAGCCATTGGGGGCTGGAAAGCGACCCGGGACCGGGAGGCTGAATTTGCCACCGTTGCTGGTAGTCCCGAATTTGTTCTAAATATTTATAAAAAGACCGCCCAGGAAACAAGCGAAGTATTGTCCAAATTGAACGAAACAGATTTAAACAACACTCGGCAGGTCAGGGATCGCATTGTCCCTGTGCGCTGGTGTATACTGCATGTGATCGATCATACCGCCCTCCATCTGGGACATATGCAGATTACCTACCAGTTATGGTCGGGAGGCAAAAGCTTTGAATCACCTCTTTGGATGGATCGACTTCCAAAAAAATGAAATCCTTTTTGTACGATATAATTATTCCTTAACCAAATCTTGCGGAGGAATCCAAATTTATGAAGCCACCTCCATTTGAGTATTTTGCGCCAACTTCAGTGGATGAAGCCCTGGCGCATCTCACCAAATATGGATATGATGCCAAACCTCTTGCCGGGGGACAGAGTCTGATCCCGATGATGAACTTCCGATTGGCTCAACCTTCTGTGTTGGTGGATCTCAATAACATTTCTGAACTTGCATACATACGTCCAGGTGAATCAGGTGGGGTTTCCCTGGGGGCGATGATTCGTCATAAAACGGTAGGAAGTGATTCCCTTATTGTTGACAGGTTTCCTCTGGTTCATGAGGCAATTAAGAATATTGGCACTCCCCAGATACGCACACGTGGTACCTTCGGTGGAAGCCTTTCTCATGCCGATCCTTCGGCTGAGCTGGTTACGATAAGCGTGGTTTTGAATGGTCAATTTCGATTACTCAGCCAGCAGGGCGAGCGTTGGGTGCATGCGAATGAATTTTTTACTGGATCATTTTCTTCGATCCTGGAGCCGGATGAATTATTGGTTGAAATAAAACTTCCCGTTCTGCCGGAACATTCAGGCTGGTCATTGCAGGAAGTTGCCCGCCGTCATAATGATTTTGCCTTGATGGGAGTTGCAGCGACCGTCGAACTGGATGGGGATGGCAGTTGCAAACAAGCCAGGATGGTTTTCATGAGTGCGGGTGATCGCCCGATGGAATCATTACAGGCAGAGGAAATATTGAAAGGTCAAAAGCCATCGCTTGAGCTTTTCCAGGCAGTCTCAGAAAAAGCATCCACTTCCGATATAGATCCAGGTGGTGACATTCATGCCTCCAAAGAATTTCGGGTCCACCTGGCAAAGGTCTTATCTCAGCGAGCACTTCAAGAGGCTTTCAATAGAGCCAGGGAAAACTAGAGAGAATCATGGATAATCTATTTAACCTCTCCATAACTGTTAATGGGGTTTTGTATGAACGTCAGGTCGAGCCTCGACTGCTATTAAGTGATTTCCTGCGTCATGACCTTGGGCTGACCGGCACCCACGTCGGCTGCGAGCATGGGGTTTGTGGGGCTTGTACCATCCAATTTGATAGCCAACCAGCCAGGTCCTGTCTTATGTTTGCGGTGATGGCTCATGGTCATCGCATCACCACCGTGGAAGGTTTGGGCACTCTCGAAAAGTTGCATCCTCTTCAGGAAGCATTTAAGGAGGAACATGGTTTGCAATGTGGTTTCTGTACACCAGGATTCCTGACAACCCTGACTTCTTTCCTGGAAGAAAATCCAGATCCTACTGAGGAAGAGATCCGCGAAGCTGTATCTGGAAATCTGTGTCGCTGTACCGGTTACCAGCATATTATAGGATCTGTAAAACTGGCTGCTGAAAAAATGAGAACAAATTAGATTAAGGCTGGAATGGTTCTTGGTCCGATCCTGATAACTGGAATACTTATTTCGAATCTGGAGTCGTGCTGTGGCAAAAAAATTTATTGGTGAACGTGTTAGAAGGAATGAAGATGCACGACTCCTGACCGGACAGGCTCTCTTTGTTGATGATATCGAAATACCCGGCATGCTTCATGCCGCTTTTAAACGCAGTGATTATGCTCATGCACGCATCTTAAGCATTAACGTTTCAGCTGCAAGGGATCTTCCTGGTGTTCATGCTGTTTATACTGCAGCGGATATGGGCGAGGATTGGGCACCAGGTCCGCCTCTGGTTTCACCACCTCCCTCTGTAAAAGATGTCACCTTCTATTCCCGCCGCCAGGCTCCTTTGGTAAAGGATGTCATTCGCCATGCCGGCGAGACCCTGGCAGTCGTCATTGCTGAAAGCCGTTATATTGCAGAAGATGCAGTGGATGAGATTCTGGTCGAGTACGATCCTTTGCCAGTCGTTTCAGACCTTGAAAAAGCTCTTTCAGCAGATAGCCCGCTCGTTCATGATGACCTGGAGTCAAATTTAGCCGCCCATCTCAACCAACAAAAAGGGGATTATGAGTCGGCTAAGAAACAAGCGGATGTTGTCATTCAGAGGCGTTTCCATCTTGACCGCGGTGCAGCGGTTGCCATGGAGAATCGAGGAATTGTCGCGCATTGGGATGAAAAAGCCAAACAACTGACCATCTGGGACACCACACAGGCTCCCATCCCCATTCGAAACGGAACAGCCTCCAGATTGGGATTATCCGAAAACCAGGTCCGCGTGATCGCACCTTTCATCGGGGGAGCATTTGGACCCAAAATGATGATGTTCTATCCTGAAGAGATGCTCATACCCTGGGTTTCGGTCCAGCTCTGCCGTCCGATAAAATGGATCGAAGACCGGCGTGAGAATTTCTATGCAACGACCTCAGAGAGAGAACAAGTTCATGAAGTTGAGATCGCATTAACCAAAGATGGTCATATCCTAGGTCTAAAGGATGATTTCCTTCATGATACGGGTGCTTTCGATCCATACGGGCTGACGCTGCCCCTTAACACTCAATGTCATTTGATGGGACCTTACAACATTCCGAACTTTTCATCTCAATGTACGGCTGTTTTTACCAATAAACCCATCGTTACACCTGTCCGGGGTGCTGGTCGACAGCAAGGGATTTACATTATCGAACGCATGCTGGATATTTCTGCGGCAGAATTGAGCATCGATCCGACTGTGATCCGCAAGATGAATTTTATTCCACCGGATGCATTCCCATTTAATAATACGATCGTCGACCAGGCATTCACACCTCTCATCCTGGATAGCGGGAATTTTGTTGCTGTGTTTGAGAAAGCTGCCGAGATGATCGGTTATGAAAAATTCGTGAAAGAGGAACAACCCCGGTTGCGCGCCTCAGGAAAACATGTTGGCATCGCCCTGACTCCTTTCATTGAGACGACTGGCGTTGGACCTTATGAAGGTGCCCGGGTACAGATCGAAACAAATGGAAAAGTTAATGTGGTTACTGGATACGGCACCCAGGGTCAGGGACACTTTACCATGCTGGCTCAGATCGTATCTGAACAACTTGGAGTAGCTGTCCAGAATGTCAGGGTGGTCACTGGCGACACAGCCGAATTTCATTGGGGTACGGGGACCTTTGCGAGTCGGGGGGCTGTTGTCATGGGGAATGCAGTCCACGCGGCTGCTTCCGGAGTCCGTAAAAAAGTGTTGAAACTAGCCAGCAAGGTTTTGTCCACTCCTGAGGAGGAACTTGAACTGGTGGATGGTGTTGTGCGCATAGCAGATGTTCCAGACAGATCCATCAGCCTGGGTGAGCTTTCCGGTTTGGCAAATCCGTTGCGAGGTGCAGTTGATCCTGGTTTTGAACCCGGATTGGAATCCACGGATTATTTTGGACCTCAATCTGGAACAACCGCATCAGGATGCCATGGAATGATCCTGGAAGTGGATCCAGAGACCATGATGGTGGAGATCAAGCGGTATGTTGCGGTGGAAGACTGCGGAAGAGTGATCAATCCATTGATCGTTGAAGGGCAGATCCATGGAGGCGTATCCATGGGATTGGGTAATGCATATTATGAGAAACTTCAATTCGATGAGGATGGTCAGATCCTTAATGCCTCGCTTGCCGATTATTTGATCGTGACATCTCGCGAGATGCCAAAAAAGGTAGAGACCGGTCATTGGGAAACCCTGTCTCCGCTCAACCAGTTGGGAAGTAAAGGTGTAGGTGAAGCAGGCGCGATCCCTGTACCGGCTCTATTTGCCCAGGCGTTGCAAAATGCCCTCTTTGATCACAAATTTGAGATTCTGGAAACACCTCTCAGCCCAAACAGGCTTTTCGAGTTGCTACAGGCTTCATGAAAATTGGAGCTTGTATTTCTACGTCCAAGGAGTTTGACCAATGAATATTCAAGGTGAGTATTCTTTCCATGGCTCACGTGAGGAAGTATGGAATATTTTTCGCGATCCAGATGTCTTGATTATGGCTTTACCCGGGACGAAAAGCTTGAAGAAGATCAGCGAAAATGAATACGAAGGAGAATTGCAGGTTCACATCGGACCCATCATGGGATCTTTTGGTGGAAAATTGACCATCTCAAATGAGTTTTACCTCGAAAGCCTCACCCTGACGGTTGAAGGAAACGGGAAGATAGGTTTTGTCAAAGGTTCCGGAGATGTTAAGTTCAATCCCATAAGTGAGAATTTAACAGCAATCCGATACGATGGAGTCATTCAAATTGGTGGGCGCGTGGCAAGTGTTGGTCAACGATTATTTGATACGGTCAGTAAAAATATGATCCACCAAGGATTGGATAAATTGGATAAAGCTCTTCAGGACCGCAGGAAAGGATGAATTGAGCGATATCGATTTCTTCCTATTCTTCGCTGAGACAGATTTGACATGATGTTGATAATTATGTAGAATTTTAAATAATCCAAGGATTTTGCTGGGATATCTTCCTCAACTTGATGATTTTCACTGGATTTTTACTCTAACCTAAAAATAAGGAAGGAGGTAGCATAAATTTTATTAACCCATAAGAAAAGATCACTTTCACTCAATTTTTGATTCAAACAATCCGCAATGGAGGAGAAATGATTATGAGAAAGTCATTAGTTTTTGTAGCAATGATATTGATTGCCAGTATGGTGTTAACATCCTGTGCCCCTGCTGCTACACCCACTGCAGCACCGACTGAAGCACCGGCAAAACCAGTTGTTCTGGCTATTGAACACTTCAGCGTGATCGCAGGCACAACATGGTCTGGAGCCCAGGATCGCGCAGGAAAACGTATCGCTGAAAAATATCCCAATGTCAAATACATTTTTCGTGAGAATGTAGCTCCTGATCAATCTGTTCCTTTTGCCGAAGAGATGATCAAGAACGAAGGAGCAAATATTGTGGTTGGGAATGCAGAGTTCATGGGTCTTCCCCTGGCTGAAATTGCAGAGACCTATCCAAATGTCTATTTTGCTTCTGTCATAGCGAGCGATCTGTCCACCAAACCGAATTTCATCCGGTTCTTCCCTCGACAATATCAAGCGTTATACCTTGAAGGGCTTATCGCAGGTGCTTTGACCCAGACCGGGAATATTGGTATCGTCTCTGCTTTCCCATGCGTCCAGGTTATCCGCCGCACAGCTGGTTTTGTACTGGGTGTCCAGGATGCCGCCAAACTTCTTAATAAGAAAGTTACCGTTTACGTGAAATATGCAGGTAACTGGTACTTACCCGCAGATGAGCAGTCCATTGCAGAGACCCTGGTGGACACATACAAGGTTGATGTCCTCACCCAGCAGACTGACTCTGGAGCCGCCCTGGATGTGGCAAAGGCAAAGGGTGTTTGGTTTGTAGGCAAGGATATGGATATCGTCGGTGAATACGGCTGGTCGGACACAAATACGGTCGCTGTATCCTTCGATACTCGCTGGGAAGTGATTTATGAGAAGATGGTCCTTGATTATATGGCTGGTAACAAGACCCCCGACACTATCCTTTTCCCGGGCATGGAAACTACCATGACCCTGGCGGATGGCACGGTTGAACCGACCGTTGACCTGATGAACGCAGGTAAAGTCGGAATCGAAGCCATTAGTCCTAAAGCTCTCCCATTAATCCCAGACTCCATCATTCAACTTGTCACCCAGAGAAGAGATCAAATGATGAAGGGTGAATGGGATCCGTTCACCGAACATGCTTTTGTCAGCAATGGAACGGGTATGGAAGGATTATTCCCGGCTAAAGACACAGTTGTAAAAGAAGCTGGTGTTGCCCCAACAGTGGAATTCATGCTGTCTCTGTTCAATTTTGACCTGCTCGGTACGACCATTTTGGATTAAGTCAGACCGGACCGACTCTTCAAATATCGTGTAATCAAATGAGGCTCTCACTCTCCAGGATAAATTTCGAGGTGAGAGCCTCGTTCATACGGTTCTTTCTCAAAATTTTTAGTTGTTGCATCCAGGTTCTGGATACCGACCAATTTGATAAGAACCTGGATGCAAGCTGGTGAATCTAATTTCATGCACTTATCATTAATTTTATTCGGATCAATATTTCAATAGATTACTTGAAAAATTCTGGATTTATAGTTATTAGATCATCTGTGGAGTAAATATATGCCTTTTCAGAGAGATGAACAGGTAAGCAAACCACTTCAAAAGACAATAAAGCATGGGGATACCATTTTGGAAGCAAGAGGGATCACAAAAAGGTATCCCGGGTTAATTGCCAACGATCATATAGATTTTGATATAAAAGCTGGGGAGATCCACGCGATCCTGGGGGAGAATGGTGCTGGTAAGACCACTCTGATGAAGATTCTTTTCGGGCTGGTTCAACCTGATGAAGGCGAGATTTTTGTGTATGGTGAGAAGGTAAAGTTCAAATCACCGCTGGATGCCATCCAGCTGGGTATTGGAATGGTTCACCAAAATCGAAAGTTGATCCCTGCTCATTCTGTGATTGAGAATATCATCCTTGGGCATCCAAAAGCGGGTAAGATCCTGGATATCAAGGGTTCAACATTGGCGATAACAGAACTCTGTGATAGATACGGATTTAAGATCGATCTAAAAGCGAAGGTCTGGCAGTTATCTGAAGGGGAAAAACAGATCGTCGAGATCTTAAAAGCACTCTACCGTGGAGCAAAGATCCTTATCCTGGATGAACCTACTTCCGCCTTGGCACCACCCGAGACCAAGAAATTATTGGCGTCTATCAAAATCATGACCGGAGAGAATCTGGGTTTGGTCCCATTCATTACTCATAAACTACCCATTGTTTTAACTGTCAGCAACCGTGTGACTGTGCTCAGAAGGGGAAAAGTTACAGCCCGTCTGGCAACCAGCCAGGCGACCGAAAGCAGTCTCGCCCGAGAGATGGTTGGGCGGGATGTCATTTTCATGCTGGATAGGATGGAAAGCACGAAAGGCAAACCCATTCTTGAGGTGGAGCACCTCTCAGCCAATAATGACAAAGGTTTGTTAGCCTGCAACAACATCTCATTTTCTGTGCACGAAGGAGAGATCCTCGGAATTGCGGGAGTATCCGGGAATGGTCAACAAACCCTGGCTGAAGTATTGGCTGGCATCAGGAAAAGTCTGGCAGGCAAAGTGACCCTGGATGGAGCTGACCTGATTACCTCTTCCAGTCTGGATCGATGGAAAAAAGGGATGGGCTACATCCCTTCAGAAAGGGTCACTGTAGGTTCGATCGGTGATTATTCCATCATAGACAATGTCATGATGAACTATTTCTTTGATGATGAATTCTCAAAATGGGGAATACTGGATTCAAGGAAAATTCGAAAATTGGCTGAAGAAATTATTGCTGAATACGCCGTCGCTGTTCCAGGACCTGACACACTTGTGAAAAGTTTATCCGGAGGCAATCTTCAGAAAGTCATTCTGGCGCGTGTACTTTCCAGAAAACCTCACCTGATCATTGCCAATTTACCCACCCAGGGCCTGGATGTCGGCGCTGCAGAGTTTGTTCAAAAAAAGCTTCTCGAAGCTCGGAAAGATCGTGCTGGAATATTACTGATTTCTGAAGATCTTGATGAGGTGCTTTCCCTCAGTGATCGCGTGGCTCCGATGTATGAAGGTGAATTCATGGATATCATCCCCATTGAGCAGGTTAAGCGGGAAGAGATCGGTTTAATGATGGCAGGAATGAAGCACAAGGTGGCAGAGTCATGAAACTTGGCAGTTATGAAGTGAAACTTGAGAAGAATTTGAAGGTTACAAGTTTGGGGGCAGCCATGATCTCGATCCTGGCGATCCTGATCGCGCTTGGTATAGTAAGTATTATTTTTATCGAGGCTGGCATTAATCCTTTCAGTGGATATAAAGAGATCTTCAAATTTGCCTTCACAACCAGTTATGGTTTCCCGCTTACAGTTAATAGTTCCATTTTTATTTTGTTGTGTACCTTTGCATTTATTGTCCCCATGCAGGCTGGTCTTTGGAATATTGGTATGGCTGGTCAGCTCTACGCCGGGGCATTGGGTGCTTTTGCAGTTGCTTATGCTTTTGGAGCAAAAGCATCTCAAGATGTGATCCTTTCGCCAGGAATAGTTATCCCTTTAATGGTCCTTGGAGCGATCTTAAGTGGAGCCATGGTTGGAGCCATCCCCGGGTTTTTAAAAGGAAGATTCAATACAAATGAGATCGTTGTGACCATGATGATAAACTCCATCGCTTTCTGGGTCGTGGCATTTATGATCAAAGAGGGTGGACCTTTTATGGGGGGAGGAGGAGAAGGGGAAGGGTATAAAATTCCAAAATCGATTTATGCACCTCAAATATCAGGGATCCCTTTTACTATTTTGATTGCCGCTGTGTTGGCGGTTTTGCTTTATTTTCTTTTTACCAAAACAAAGATCGGATACCAGATCAAAACTTTTGGTTTTAGTCCGACTGCCGCCAAATATGCAGGTATCAGTCCCTTTGTCATCCCGCTCCTGGTTTTTATAATTGGGGGTATGATCGCTGGTTTTGCCGGTTATCATTATTTTGCTGCAGTCCCACGAGTTGGCAAAATTACCATGAACTATGGAGATTATGGCGACCTTTCGTTTTATGGGATCATATGTGGACTGATCTCACAGGAAAACCCTTTGGCAGCCATTCCGATCGCGTTCCTCTTTGGTGGATTGATCAACGGAGGTCGTAATGTTCAGGGGAAACTCAACATTGGTTTTGGGATCGATTATGCCTTGCTCGGTGTCCTCATGATAACCCTGGTATTTTTCCAATTCTTCTATCGATACAAGATTGTTTGGAAAAAGATCGGGAAGGAGAATTAGTATGTGGGAATTCATTGCAAGAAGCTTGAATGCATCCACCATCTTCACCATCGCTGCCCTTGGGGAATTGATCGAGCAACGTGCCGGTATTCTAAATGTAGGAATTGAAGGCGTAATGCTTTTCGGCGCTACACTCGGATTTATCGTTGCCAAGCACACGGGCAGTTATATTCTGGGTTTCCTGGCAGCAATTGCCATCGGTGGTCTCATCGCTTTATTGTATGGTTTTTTTACAATTACTCTGGGAGGCAACCAGGTCGTTAATGGGATGGGTATCTGGATCCTGGGATTCGGTCTGACAGCATATATCGGTTATCCGTACACTGGTCCATTGGGTCTTGACCGGATCCCTGAGATCGCAGGTTTGTCTCCCTTCTTTTTTATCGGTATCCTTCTTATAATTCTTACTCGATGGGTCCTCTCTAGGACAAGTCTTGGTTTACAGATAAGGTCAGTGGGTGAAAATCCATCCGTCGCTGAAGTTTCAGGGATCAATGTCAACAAAACTCGCTTTATGAGCGTGGTTACCAGTGGCATGTTAATGGGTCTGGCAGGGGCGGTTTATTCGTTGGATTACAACCCGGTCTGGAGTATTAATTTCCTTTTAGGTTGGGGGTTTATCGCCCTTGCCTTGGTCTTCTTCTCAATGTGGAATCCTTATATTCTTCTCGCAGGTTCTGTTCTTTTTGGGACACTCTGGCAGTTGTCCCTTAACCCCCAACTGGTTCTTCCGGATCTTCTCTCGCGTTATATCTGGAGAACGGTTCCGTTTATTATTACCATTGTTGTCCTTGTTCTTATGTCAACCAAATGGTTTGCCAATCGCTGGGGCGCGGCAAAACCTGAATCATTGGGGTTGCCTTATGAAAAAGATTAATGCTTATGTGAGGTAGTAATTATTGATAGTCCCTTGAATGATTAAACAGTGAATGGATCGATTAAATTAACCCTCTCAAAGGTTTTATTGTAATTAATCGAAAACCACCTTTTTCTTTTCCCTCAGTGGTATATTTTCCAAAGTCCTCGGATTTAAAACTTTTTCCAATGCTGAACCAAGCATGGCGAAAGCAAAACTTGTTATTAACAACAGGAATATAGGTTCGAGGACCCAGAATGGTGAACCATACAATGCCCCGCGTGAAAGACCATCATAAATGATTCGACCCCAGGTTGGATAATTGGATTTGATATTAAAGAAACCCAGTGTTGCTTCCCAAAATATAAAACTTGGAACCTGGGCGATCAATTGTGGGATCAATATTGGCATGATCCGCGGTAATAAGTAGTGGGTAATGATCCTGAAATCGCTGGCTCCATATGATTGGGCACTTTCAATATAAGGGGCTTCTTTCGCCTGCAATAGTGCAGACCTAATGGTCTTTAGCGGGGAACCAAATGCATTGATTACGATCACGATCCCCAAAATGATCCAAATATTAATATTAAAAAGTACATTTACCAGGACCGCAATTGTCAATCCAGGCAGGACCATATTAATTTCGGAAAGTCTTTGAACCAGATTATCGACCCAGCCCCCATACCAGACTCCAATGGTGGGCAAAAGCATTGCTACCAGTGTTGTGATTAATGATCCCAGCAATCCAATGAGAAGTGCGAATGGCATCCCCCAGAATAACGGTACCATTAAATCCCGCCGGCTGTAATCCGTTCCCACCAGACCATACACCTGTCCTAAAAGCACAAATTGAGTCATGAGATCTCCACCTTGTTCAAAAATTAGGCTCTTGATCTTTAGTTGGTATATGCCTTTTTGGGGATCAGGTGACGATGATCCTGGGTTTGCAAATAAAAGTTTGAAAACAGGGGTTGTGTATACGCCGGTATATTGCCCGGTGTAATAGAACCAGTTCTTCCATTCAGGATTCTTTTTGAGGATCTCAAAAGGCAGGATACTCGTCTCAAAATCATAACCTGAACCAGGATTGGCAATCGTTCGCTTAAGTTCAAGTGTTCGACCATCAGGATATTTCCATTCCATGGTTACAAATGGCACTTTTTCGAAATAAATGGGATAGAAGTAGAGAAAGATCTCACTGGGGATTTCCCTGTAATAATAATCAAAAGTGAATATGATGGTCTTTTCGATCCAGCCATTATCCAAAACTAGTGATGTTACCTTGGCTTCTTTACTGAAAGGATCCATTGTTAGCGTGGATAATCTCGGTGGATTGCTAAATAGATTAGTCCATTCAGGCATTGCTGTTCTTGGTAAAAAACTTCTGCCAGTCATTCGTTTTTGTTCATAATCTTTTCCGACCTGTTCATATGGCAGGGCAGTTACGGCATAGATGGATCCACCCAGTAAAATAAGGATCACCGCAAGTCCGAATATTGCGGATGGATATCTGCGAAGTTCGTTGAAAAATAATTTGCCTCCATCACCTGCTTCCAGAAATAAATATTTTAAATTGGTTGCTACCTGTTGCAAGGTGATCTTCTTTCGTGCAACAGAATTGTTGACCATGATTCTCTGATCCTGAGGTTTGCCTTTCATCCAATTTTTGATTCCGAGTTTTTTACCTTTATTCCTTGACTTCACCCTTAACTGCAGTTCATTATCAGATTGAACAAGGCGAATTCGAGGATCGATAACGATATAAACGAGATCGAGCAGAAATGCCAGCGCACCCAGCAGGTAAGCAAATATGACTACTATCCCGACTACGATGATCAACTCACCTGGCTCCATGCTCTCTCCCCAGAAATTTGGAAGAGCTTCCTTGATATACAACCAACCCAGTCCGGGCCATCGAAAGACTGCCTCGAGTGCCATGCTGAATTGCCAAAAACTGATCAGGGTGGTTGCGAAACTTGTAATGATATAAGGAAGGGCAGGCCTGAGGATATATTGTCTTTCCAAAATTCGCGAAGATAACCCTTTTGCCTTGGCGAGATCAACGTAGTCTTCTTCAGAATATATGACAAAAAAAGTTCGCCAGGCAAAAATAATCTGGAACAACAGACTAAGCACAAAAGCGCTCACAGGCAGAACCATATGCCTGGCGATATCCAATAAACAGTGAAGTGTGTTGCCTTTACAGGAAGATTCTTGCATCCCACTAAATGGGAGCCAGTGCAATTGAAAAGCGAAAACGGTCAATAATATGATCCCAAATACCCAGCTTGGGATGGAGGAGATGGGTGATAGGAAGGCAAACACCCTGTCAATCCAATTCCCATAATGTCTGGCCAGGAATAATGAAAGTGGCATCCCGATCAGGAATACCAATAAATAAGTTGTCGTCACTAGCAACAATGTATTTGGCAGGTAATGCACTATGAGATCTTTCACACTTGCTGTCGTTTTCTGAGGTCCCCATCCACCATACCTGCTTCCCAATGGCCCCCAATCGAATGAAAGTGCTTTGACAGTCCACAATACATTTCGAGGAAAATAAGGGAGATCCAATCCCAATTCCGATCGAATTCTTTCCGTCATGGCTTTGACCTGATTCTGATCAGGAACACCGAACTGATCCACACTGATCAAGCCATTAGATATATTGTTCTGAATGACAAGATTAAGTTGGGCTTTTAGACTTGTTTCAAAGGGGGATTCAGGAGGTCCAAGTCCGCGCCGGGAAGGCTGGGTTGTGATCAATATTGTGATGAAGATTCCGATAAAAATGGTCGCTGCGATTGAAAATGCTTTTAAAGCCAGGTACTTTGCTGCTCTCCACGCGGGTTGAGCTTTGGATGGAATATTAATGAAAAATTTCTGATCATCCAGAAGATTGGTCAATGGATCAATTTGGTTAGCAGGCTTTTGGGTGGTGTCTGTTTGCGGGAAAGGCTCAGTTGGAACTGAAGTTCCCCCCCCGGTAGAAGCAGGCGGCTTTTCAGCCACAGGTTTATTTTCATATTTCAACGCCTGCTGTTTTAATTTTTCATTTACCCACGCAAGCGCATGTTGGGCAGGAACACTCTTAGGATTAATTGTCAAAGCCTTTTTAACATATTCAAGACTGTCAGCTGGATCTGAGATCGCAGCCAGGATAAGCCAGGGTTGTTCAAGCTCAGGTGAGAGAGTTGAAGCCTGCAACGCAAAACGCCGGGCATTTTCCTTGTCCCCATGCTTCAAGGCCATCAAGGCGTTTTGGATGCAGAGTTTGGCTTCATTCAAATTGGCAAGAGTCAACAGATTATCTCCATACCTTCTTATCTATAAACAAATTATACTCTTATGAGTAATTAAGCTGGTCTGCATGAAAATTCAAAGGATTATGAGCATCAAGTTGCTATAAATCTGATACTTTGGATGAGATCTGTTGTTTGATTCTTCCATAATTTTATTTGTGACAACTGGCACGTGAAGAGGGGACATAATTCTCTTGCGGAATTATTCAGAATCCTTCAAAATTGAAAGACCAACTCTTATTGAAAGGGAGATGAATTTATGGCGCGAAAATTTGTACCCACACCTTTAAAATTACGCAAACCGGTTCCATCAGATATTGACATCGCACAGGAGGCAACTCTCAAACCAATCATTCAGATCGCGGATGAACTTGGCATCCATGAAGACGAATTGGAACTTTACGGTCCTTATAAAGCCAAAGTCAAATTGGAAATTCTCGAGCGGCTAAAGGATCGTCTCGATGGAAAATATATCGATGTAACTGCCATCACGCCTACCCCACTGGGCGAAGGCAAGACCACCACAACCGTTGGATTATGCCAGGCTTTGGGTGCCCACCTTGGGAAAAATGTCATCACTGCCATTCGCCAGCCATCCCAGGGTCCAACTTTTGGGATTAAAGGTGGTGCAGCTGGTGGCGGTTATTCCCAGATCATCCCCATGGAAGATTTTAACCTTCATTTGACGGGTGACATTCATGCCATCACTGCCGCCAATAATTTACTTGCAGCTGCGATTGACGTCCGCATTATGCACGAGTCCATGCAGGATGATAAAAAGTTATTCGATGCCTTGTGCCCGATGGATAAGGAAGGCAAACGGAAATTTTCACCGTCCATGCTCAGACGCATGGCAAAATTAGGGATCAACAAAACAGATCCCGAAACCCTGACTCCTGAAGAGCGTTCCCTATTTGCTCGTCTGGATATTGATCCGGCAGCAGTAACATGGCGCCGTGTTGTGGATACAAACGATCGTTTCCTGCGCCAGATAACCATTGGACAGGGGGATGAAGAAAAAGGTTTTGAACGTGTCACCGGATACGACATCACTGTCGCCAGCGAGATCATGGCCATCCTGGCGTTAACAACCGACCTGGCAGATATGCGCGAGCGATTAGGCAGGATCGTGATCGGGACCAATAAAAAAGGTGGTGCAGTCACCGCTGAAGATCTTGGCGTGGCTGGTGCCTTGACCGTTTTAATGAAAGATGCCATCAAGCCCAACCTTATGCAAACACTGGAAGGCACTCCTGCCTTCGTCCATGCCGGTCCGTTTGCCAATATCGCCCATGGACAGTCTTCCATTATTGCTGACAGGATCGCCTTAAAACTGGCTGATTATGTCATCACTGAATCTGGTTTTGGTGCGGATATCGGCATGGAAAAATTCTTTGGGATTAAATGCCGCTATTCCGGACTGATTCCCCAGGTTGTTGTCCTTGTCGCAACCGTTAGAGCTCTCAAGATGCACGGTGGTGGTCCCAAGGTGGTTGCAGGTAAACCCCTGGCTTCAGAATATACCGATGAGAATCTCGATCTTGTTCGCAAAGGCTTGCCCAACATGGAACGACATATCAAGAATGCTCTTAAATATGGCGTCAATGTCGTTGTGGCGGTCAACTCCTTCAAAGATGACACGCCAGCCGAAGTCGAGGTGGTTCGGAAGGCAGCCATCGCGGCAGGCGCTATGGATGCAGTTGTTTCCCGCCACTGGATGGAAGGTGGGGCTGGAGCCATTGCTCTGGCTGAAGCTGTCATTAAAGCCGCAGATAAACCGAGCCATTTTAAACAACTTTATCCGCTTGATCTCTCCATCAAAGAAAAGATCGAGATGATCTGCAAAGAGATCTACGGGGCAGATGGAGTGGATTATTCACCGGAAGCAGAAGCCAAGATCGAACTGTATACCAAGCTGGGTTTTGCAGGCTTGCCCTTATGCATGGCAAAAACACACCTGTCCTTCAGCCACGATGCAAGTCTCAAAGGCGCTCCGACTGGATTCCGCGTTCCGATCCGAGATATCCGCGCCTCGGTTGGTTCAGGGTTCCTTTATCCTCTTTTGGGAACCATGCGCACCATGCCCGGTCTTCCTACCCGTCCGGTGTTTTATGATGTAGATCTTGATCTCAAAACCGGCAAGGTTCTTGGTTTGTTCTAACCCAAGTTTTATTTTATAATAGGGCTTTCAACAAAGTCCTGTTCTCTTGTTTGCTGACAAAACTTGCCCTGGTACTTCCTGCCAGGGCAAGTGTGCATGTAAAACCAAGTTCAAGGTAGAATCTATTTGTTATTGTCGAAATCCTTCCCTTTGCCTATAACGCTGAGGTTTTTAGGGATTGGGCTTCTTATCTAAGACATACAAAATTTATGGACCTGGAATTAAATAGACCATCCATTCGAGAAATTCAAAAGGCTCTCACCAGTCGGGAATTAAGTACAGTTGAGATCCTCGAATATTATTCACATCGGATCGATCAGCTTGATCCAAGGTTGAATGCCTTCATCACAGCACTTCATCCTGATGAAAAAACGATTGATCTGGGGAAGCCACTTACCGGAATCCCAATAGTATTAAAGGATCTGTTTGAAACCAAAGAAGTCGCCACGACCTCTGGAGCTGAATTTTTGCGAAATAACATCCCTTCAAAGGATGCCACCGTTGTCAGGAAATTGAAAGACGCCGGGGCAATCATCATTGGAAAAACAAATATGCATGAGGTCGCCCTTGGAGTGACCAATATTAATCCTCATTATGGAACTTGCCGAAATCCTTGGGGTCTCGATCATATATCCGGTGGTTCTTCTGGTGGTTCTGCGGTCGCGGTTGCCACAGGCATGTGCATAGCCGCTTTGGGGACCGATACCGGCGGGTCAATACGCATCCCTTCCTCTTTATGCGGCACCGTCGGGTTAAAGCCAACTTTTGGTCGCATCAGTGTTCATGGTGTGATCCCCCTTTCAAATAATCTCGATCATGTCGGACCCATAGCCAATTATGTACGAGATGCAGCCATCCTCCTGCAATGTATAGCCGGTAACGATCCACTTGATCCCTATTGTTTGGATCATCCTGTAGATGATTATCTTACCCATCTAGAGGGGGATATCAACGATTGGAAGATAGCTATTGCGCAGGGAGATTTCATCGAAAGGTCCCAACCGGAAGTGATATCTGCGGTGTTGAACGCCCAAACGGTTTTTATGGAGCTTGGAGCTAAATTGGAGAAAGTTATCATTCCGTGGTTGCCGGAAGCAGCAAGAGCTAACAGTATCATGACCCAGGCTGATGCGGCTACTTATCATCAAGAAAGATTAAGCTGCTCTCCTTCTGATTTTGGTGCTGATGTCCTGCAAAGATTGAGAATCGGATCCACTTACACCTCCATGGAATATTCACAAGCTAGGCGCATCCAGGCTGAGTGCAAATGGAAATTCAAAAACCTGTTTGAACTCTACGATCTATTGATCTTACCCACCACACCCTGTACAGCCCCCCTTATTGAAGGGGCAGACGCATTGGAACAGGCACGGAACCTTACCTGCTTTACTTCCCCTTTCAATCTTGCTGGAATACCAGCTTTGTCGCTCCCTTGTGGTTTTTCTCATGAAGGATTGCCAATAGGTTTGCAGTTTGTCGGTCCGGAATGGCAGGAGGCTAAGGTCTTGCAAGCCGGCAGGGCATTTGAGCGATCAACGCAGTGGCACGAAAAAATCCCCCGATTAAACCATTAAAAAATATATGGAATGAACCTTTTTGTTTCTTTTTTGTAATCAAGATACGCTGTTCCGAATTTATAAATATTTTCTTTTTCTTCAATTTGAGCAGTTGCGTATAGGAAAATTGAGGCAGAGATTGTAATTAGAAAATCCTGCCAGGATGGCGATTTTAAGAAGATCCCCCAGGTCAATAAAAGTAATGAAGCATACATCGGATGCCGTATATATTTGAATATCCCGATCCTGACCAAGTGCGTTGTAGCTTCAAAATAAGTCACCGACTGGCCGAATTTTCTGATCGACCTTATACCAAGGATCAAAAAGATAATTGAACCAATCAAAAGGATCCAGGAGATCAATTGATTCCAGGATCCTGCGTTTCTAAACCAACCGACCCGGTTAATGGCGAATTGAACCAGAATGATCTCCCAGGAAAAAAATCGATAGAAACCATAGGATTGTGGTCGAAGCAGAGATGATCTTGAATAATAAATTATTATCGTTCCCAGCAAAATGATCGAATAATCAATCGTGTTCATGCTCTTTGATCAATCAATAGGCGAATACGAAAAATTACCCTGACACTCTTACCAATTCTGCAATATGGATGCAACCAGTCTGGTTCTGGAGATCAGACTATCCTTAATTATGTATTCTTTTTCCGAATGATAGTCTCCTCCGATGGCTCCCAGACCATCCAACAGTGGAACACCGAGCGGGGCAACGAAATTTCCATCTGAAGCTCCACCCGTACCGGAAGCTAAAAGGTTTATCCCGACCCCGGCCGCGATTGACCTGGCTTTTTCATATGTTTCTTTCATCACCTCATTGAATGGCATTGGAGGTCTATTAAGATTGCCAGTGATCTCAATGGAAGTTCCCTCTAATACCGGTTTTAGATCATGGATCGCTTGTGTGATTCTTTCTGCCTCACCAGGTTGCATCACCCTCAGGTCAACATCCATCCAGGCAGTATCCGGGACAACGTTAACAACTGTTCCACCCTGTATGATTCCGACATTCAGGGTGGTCTCACTCTTGTAATTCGTGAGTTTTTGAATGGTAAGAACCTGGTGGGCAAGCTCTTCGATCGCATTTCGTCCTTTTTCATGATCTCCCCCTGCATGTGCAGCCTGACCATGAACGACGATATGAAATTCTCCGACACCTTTTCTCCAGGTTTTGATCGACCCATCCGGCATTCCGGGCTCAAGTACCAGGACTAATCGTGAATTCCCTGCCAACACCTCTATCAATTTACGTGATGAATAACTTCCAATCTCCTCGTCTGAAGTAAACAAAATTGAAATCGGAGACGGAGGAATTAAATTTTCCTCCTGGAGAACACGAATAGCGGACAAACCAATAACTGCACCAGCTTTCATATCCGCCACCCCGGGTCCCAGTACTCTTCCATTTTGTTCATGATAGGGCATGAAAGCTAATGTACCTACTGGATAAACGGTATCCATATGACATAAAAGAAGAATATCTTTATTTATGATCCGATCTTTGGAAGTTTGTTCCTCATGAAACCTGGCTAAAATATGGTCACCAGTGGATTTGTTCGGGAATATTTCAACCCGTCCCCCCATTGAGATTAAGTGATTCTTAATGATCTCTCCCACTCTATCCACAGCTTTCTTGTCTTGTGAAGGGGATTCTGTCTCAACCAATTGCTTTAGATGATCAAGCATTATGGGAAGTCTGGAGGCAATTTCAAGCATTCATGGATCCTTATTAGAACGAAAAAACCAGACAGATCAGACCCACTATCAGACAATAAATTGCAAAGCGATAAAGGGAGTTTTTGGCAAGATATCCCATGAACCAACGTACGGTGAACCAGCCAACGATTGCTGCAAAGATAAAACCTAGAATTAAACCTGGCAGGAGTTGGGTTAGCCCTGGCACTTTAAAGATATGGATGGTTTCATATGCTCCTGCTGCCAGCATGACAGGTACTGATATCAAGAATGCAAATCGTGCGGCAGATGGTCGGTCAAAATTGCGCAAAAGTCCGGCGCTTATCGTTGTGCCACTTCTGGAAGCACCTGGGAAAACAGCAATGATCTGCATCAGTCCAATTATCAACGCATCCAGCCATGTGACCGAATTCAGTGAACGCGTCCGGTTGCCGAGTATCTCGGCTAAAATCATGATCACCGTGACGGTTAATAATCGAATGGCTGCTTCTTGCAATGGGTTTGAAAAAAGCAGGTTCACCAGGTCCTTGAAAAGCAGACCAGCGAACAGGGCAGGTATGGTTGCCAGTGCGATAAACCATCCCAGGCGTGCATCAAAAGGAAGTGTTGAGAAATTTCTTAATCCTTTAAGATTCTCTAAAGTGGACTTAACGATCTTCCACAGATCAACTCTGAAGAATATGATCAGGGAAAGAATTGTCCCCAGTTGAATGATTACAAGGAAAGCAAACATGGCATCACTGGCCGGGATGCTAAGCAGTCTTTGCCCGATCAACAAATGAGCGGTGGAAGAGATGGGCAGAAATTCGGTCAAACCCTGCACGATCCCCAGGAATATTGCCTGAAATATGTTCAAATTAATTATTCTCCAGTTCAATTACGATTTAAACCGCTGTGAATTATTTTCCCAAATATCCAATAGGTGAGGCATATTTTCCCTAAACTTGCCTTGTAAGATCAATTCCCGGATCTCTTCAACAAGCTTTACAAGGGTTGATATGTTATGGATGGTAAGCAATGTACTTGCGAGTGTCTCTTTCGCCATGATCAAATGCCTGAGGTAAGCCCTTGAGAACGTCTGGCATGTGTAACAATGACATTCTTCATCGATTGGTTTTTGATCAGCTGCATACATTGTATTCACCATATTCATGCGACCACCCCTTGAAAAAGCTGAATGGTGACGGGCAAGTCGGGTGGGTAGGACACAGTCAAAAATATCAATCCCACGCGCGATGCCATTAATAAGATCTTCAGGTGTGCCAACTCCCATTAAGTAATGCGGTTTGTGTACAGGGAGAAGAGGGTGGATGGTCTCGAGAACGGTGAACATTTCCTTTTTTGTCTCACCAACCGATAGACCTCCAATGGCGATCCCATTAAATGGTAAACCGGATATATATTCTGCCGATTGCTCTCTCAATTTTAGATCCACTCCCCCCTGGATGATCCCAAATATTGCCTGGTCTGTACGGGAGTGAGCTTTTAGACTTTGTTCTGCCCAACGATGAGTATGGCGCATTGCGATTCTTATTGTTTCAATGTCATACGGGTCGGCACATTCGTCGAAAGCCATGATGATATCCGCCCCAAGGTTTTCCTGGATCTGTATGGACTTTTCAGGTGTAAAGCGGTGGGTGGAGCCGTCAATATGACTTTTAAATGTTACTCCATCCTCATCGATTTTTCTGGTCTGGGATAGGGAAAAGACCTGGTAGCCTCCTGAATC
>Ga0315286_10000369_pt1 | contig 37456 bp, 38 predicted proteins | sample YL17G10_0_MG_FD_205038 | JGI IMG/M metagenome (GOLD analysis project Ga0315286, IMG submission 205038) | Sediment microbial communities from Yellowstone Lake, YNP, Wyoming, USA - YL17G10_0 | ecosystem: Environmental > Aquatic > Freshwater > Lake > Sediment | place: USA: Wyoming | collected...
TTACAGGCAGAATTCAAGGGCTGCTATTCATATCGTATTGGTGATTACAGGGTAATATATTCCTTCTCAAAGACAGAAAAATATATTGGCATAATTAGAATTGACCATAGAAGATAAGTTTATAGGTAATTAATTCTGATTCGTAATAGAAATCGGCTCGCTCTTTGAAAAAGATTCAGATGGCAAAACCAGAAAGCACATCTTTGCCGGCGCCAATAGAATTTGCAGTGAAATAGGGGACGTTTGAAATAGAGACGTAAGGGGGACGTTTCGGTTTTTCGCATAGCCAGAATTATTTTTGTTCTGGCCTTTTATTTTGGGAACGTAACCCTGAGCGGCGCATTCAAACCTTATCATCAATGCTGGCGCTTTGTGGTGTATGCAACGGTGGTTTTTGCTTCTCCTTGACAGCTAGGGCTGTCAAGGGTCGCAAAGCCTGCTGGCCAAAATAAAGTATCAAATCGTTGATAACCTCTCAAATTTTTGTTATACTAATCTAAAATAAGGGGGTATAAGTTCTATGAAGTTAGAAGAAAAGAATAAAGCGCGAGAATTGAGATATCAAGGTCTTTCAATACAACAAATCTCTACGTCCTTAGGCGTTTCTAAAGGTTCTGTAAGTGCTTGGGTACGCAATATAGAGATTCCTAAAGAATTATTAATAAATATTGAAAATCGACAAAGGCTGGGTAGAGAACATAGTCGAATAGCCCGTCTTTCTAATATAACCAAGGCAAACTTGGAATTAAATGCTAAATGCAAAGAAGAAATTTTACCCTTTTCTAAGAGAGATTTATGGATTGCGGGCATTATGCTTTATGCTGGAGAAGGGTATAAGTGTAAGACGGTTTCGGGCCAGCAAATTGAACTAGCAAATTCTGATCCGGAAATATTGCGATTATTTATTAGTTTTCTGTTGAATGTTTGCTCCGTTTCCAAAGATAAAATCATAATCCGAGCTATGCTTTATGAAGATATAGATTTAAAAGAGGCGCAGAAATACTGGTCGGAAGAATTAGGTGTACCTGAGAACCAATTCCGAAAACCTTTTATAAAACAGAGTTTCAGGAATATACCTTATAGGCATCTTAGGCGCTCAAAATACGGCACCGCCCATGTGCATGTTTACGATGTAATCTTGTATCGGAAAATAATGGGTTGGATAAGCGCTATTTACGAATATAATAATTTAAATTTTAATAAGGCCTAATCGGGGAGTGGCTCAGTTTGGCTAGAGCGCTTGCTTCGGGAGCAAGAGGTCAGCGGTTCAAATCCGCTCTCCCCGACCATCTTTGGCTTTTGGGATTTTTTGAGGAATAAATATGGCGAGTAATCAGAAAATTAAAGATTTACCCAAGATTGAAAGACCGAGAGAGAAATTAATTCAATATGGGCCTGCGCACCTTTCTAATTCTGAGCTTTTAGCCATAATTTTAAGGTCGGGGAAGAAAGGTGAAAATGTAGTTGATTTAGCAAATAAAATTCTCAAAAAATACAAGGCAGAAAATCTTCCGGGTCTGTCTTTTAATGAACTTAAAGCATTTCCCGGCCTTGGCCCAGCGAAGGCTTGTGAAATTCTCGCCTGCTTTGAATTAGGCAAAAGGTTATTAAAAGGGAAGGTTGCAGGTCTTTATTTAAATCCAGAAGATATTTGGAAAGAATTAAAAGGCATCAGGGAACATAAAAAAGAACACTTTGTTATTTTTTATTTAGACAGCCGTAATCAGGAAATAAGAAGAGAGGTTATCTCTGTTGGCTCTCTTAACGCGAATTTAGTCCATCCCAGAGAAGTCTTTGAGCCAGCCGTTAAGAATCTCGCCGCGCAGGTTATCTTAGCGCATAACCATCCTTCGGGCGATACAGAGCCATCCGAAGACGACCTGACACTTAATAAAAGACTGGTAGAAGCAGGCAAAATCCTAGGCATTGAAGTAATAGACCATATTATTATTGGGCAAAAGGGCTATCTCAGTTTTAAGGAAAAGGGGTTATTATAATTTTATGAAACATAAAGAATCCGAAACTATAGAACTAAAAAAATCCACTTCCGAATTAAAAGAAGCAATTGTTTCCGTATCCGCTATCCTTAATAAACATAGTTATGGCGAGGTATATTTTGGCATTAAAAATAACGGCTCTATCATAGGGCAGGAAGTAGGAAGCAAGACTCTGCGCGATATTTCTCAGGCAATTTCTGAAAATATAGAACCCAAAATTTATCCAAAGATACAACAGATAAGAATAAATAATAAAACCTGCATAAGGGTAAGCTTTCAGGGGAAGGACATCCCTTATTTTGCTTTTGGCCGCGTTTATATGCGCGTTGCTGATGAAGACCGCCAGATAAGCGCCCGCGAGCTTGAGCATTTGATTATAAAGAAAAACAAAGACAAATTACGCTGGGATACTGAGATTTGCGCGCAAGCGGGCCTGCCAGATATCGGTATAAAAAAGTTAAAGGTTTTTCTGAAAGCCGCAGGCTTAAAATATGATACACCGCTTAACTCGTTGGCAAAATTAAAAATTCTTTCCAATAGAAAATTGTTGAATTCTGCCGTGATTTTGTTTGCGAAAAGGCCGCAGGATTTATTTCCTAATGCCAAATTACGGTGCGCTGTTTTTGCAAGAACAGACACTTCCTTTATAATAGATAGAAAAGAGTTTGAAGGTGATATTTTTTACCTCATTGAAAAGGCGCAGGAATATATTCTGGAGAATATACATATTGGAATGCGCGTTGAAGGATTACGCAGGATAGATGTTCCCGAGATAGATAAAGAGGCATTTCGCGAGGCAATAATCAATGCCTTCTGTCACCGTGATTATCGGGAATATGATTCCGTCAATATAGCGATTTTTAAAGACCGCTTAGAAATAAGAAGCCCGGGTTTACTCTACGGGGGGCTAACTATTGAAAAAATCAGAACTGAGATGGTTTCCGAGCGGCGCAACGAACTGCTCGCAGAGTTGCTCCACCGTGTCCATTTTATCGAAAAGTGGGGAAGAGGCGTAAGGCTTATACTTTCTAAAGAACCGGCTGCCGAATTTAAGGAAGTCGGCAATCATTTTATTGTTGTTTTTAAGAGAAAATATATTGAAGAAAAAGCACGCCCAGAAAAGGTCCCAGAAAAGGTCCCAGAAAAGGTCCCAGAAAAGGTTACGGGAAATCAATGCAGGATTCTGGAAGAGGTAGAAAAAAATCAAGATGTGACAATAAGATATTTGTCTTCCGTTGTTGGTATTTCTGAAAGAAAAATACGAGAGAATATAAGAAAGCTGAAACAGAAAGGGCTTATTAAAAGAGTTGGCCCGGATAGAGGCGGATATTGGCAGATAAAGCGAAAAACCCGCTCGTTATGAGCGGGTCCGCGTGTATACGCAAGCCTGAATTTCTTCAGTTTATGAAAAAACAAATCCACGTTTATTATACCGGTAGAGTTCAAGGAGTGGGTTTTCGCTATACTACCGAAGATATTGCCCGGGATATAGGAGTTTGTGGCTGGATAAAGAATTTACGCGACGGCAGGGTTGAGGTGGTGGCTGAGGCAGAGGAAGAGGTTTTAAGAGATTTTTTAGCAAGAATTAATCAATATTTTTCTCGGTACATTAGCGACATAGATGTAGAATGGCGGCAAGCCGAGGGTGAGTTCAGTAGTTTTGGGATAGAATTCTGATGCGTTACGGGATTTTTGCTGACGTCCATTCTAATTTAGAAGCACTCGATGCCGTTATTGAAGCTTACGGAAAAGAAGCGATAGATAAATATCTCTGCGCAGGGGATGTAGTAGGTTACGCGGCAAACCCCAAAGAATGTATTGAGAAAATAAAAGCCCTGACAATGAGCACAGTAGCCGGTAATCATGACTGGGCAAGCGTAAATTTATTTTCTATAGATAATCTTAATCCTATCGCCCAAGAGGCGGTATTCTGGACAAAGGGCAATTTGGACGAAGAAAGTAAATATTTCTTAGGGTCGCTGAAATTAGTATATAAAAATGAAGATTTAACTTTAGTGCATGGCACTTTAGATAATCCTAGGGATTTTAATTATATGACCGATGGCTATATTGCAGAAGAGACATTTAGGAAATTAGAGACCAACATTTGTTTTATCGGGCATTCTCATATCCCCGGCATATTTATAAAGGGCTCTGATGAACGCATACTTTATCGCCAGGATGACGCAGTTGATATAAAAATGGAGAACGGATATATTATAAATGTGGGCAGCGTCGGTCAGCCCCGCGATGGTGACCCCAGAGCCTGCTATTGTATATATGATACTGATAAGAAGGAAGTTCAGATTAAGAGAGTAGAATATGATATGCAAGCAGCGAGAAGAAAAATTATTCATGCCGGACTGCCGCAATTCTTGGGTAATAGGCTAGTTATAGGAAGATAGCTATGGCCTTAGAGATAAAGGAAAAAATAGAAGACCTGAGAGAGAAAATTCGGCATCACGATTATCTATACTATGTTCTTTCTCAGCCTGAAATATCGGATAAAGAATATGACGAATTGATGCGCCAACTTAAGGATTTAGAAAATAAATATCCGGAACTTAAAACGGATAACTCTCCTACCGTGCGGTTAAGCGGTGGTATTTTAGAAGGATTTAAAACAGTAAGACATATTCAAAAGATGCTTTCTTTGGATAATACCTATTCCTTTGAAGAATTAAAAGATTGGGATGAGCGGGTGCATAAAGGATTAGGGAGCGAAAGAGTTGAGTATGTGGCAGAGCTTAAGATAGATGGCGTAAGTGCAAATCTCACTTACAAGAAGGGAAGGTTATCTATCGGTGCAACTCGAGGCGATGGTGAAACCGGTGAGGATGTAACCCGAAACATAAAAACAATCCGCGCTATACCTTTGATTTTATTGGGTAAAAATACACCTGATTTTATCGAGATCCGCGGAGAGGTTTATATGGAAAGAAGGGATTTTGAGGGCCTAAATAAAGAAAGAGAAAAGAGCCAAGAGGTATTATTTGCCAATCCGCGTAATGCTGCCGCAGGTTCTTTGAAACTTTTGGATACAAGCATTGCGCTTGAGAGAAGGCTTAGTTTCTTTGCCCATTCTTTAGGTGAATATAAAGGGCTTGATATTCTTAGCCACTGGGAATTCTTAGAGAAACTAAAGACCTGGGGTGTGCGCATTAATCCCAATACTAAACTTTGTAAAAACTTAGATGAGGTAATTGCCTATTGTAAAATTTGGCAAGAGAAAAGAGAAAAATTAAGTTATGATATCGATGGCATGGTAATTAAAGTAAATAACCTAGCCCAACAAAAGAAATTAGGTTTTACGCATAAAAGTCCGCGTTGGGCAGTGGCGTATAAATTTCCTGCGCGACAAGCAACCACCGTGCTTAAAAATATCTCCGTTCAGGTTGGCAGGACCGGAGTAATTACACCCGTAGCTGAGTTGGAACCCGTAGAATGCGCTGGCGTGGTGATTAGCCGGGCTACCCTGCATAATTTTGATGAAATAAAGCGGTTAGGTGTAAAAATCGGTGACCGTATAGTTTTGGAACGCGCCGGAGAGGTAATCCCGAAGATAGTTAAAGTTGTGGATTCGGTGCGTACCGGCAAAGAAAAAGAATTTAGGATTCCCAAAGATTGTCCGGTTTGCGGTTCAGAGATCGCCAAAGAAAAAGAAGAAGAGGTGGCTTACCGTTGCATAAATCCCTTGTGCCCTGCGCAACTTGAGCGCGGCTTAATGCATTTTGCCTCAAGAGGGGCAATGGATATTGAAGGAATGGGTGAGGCAGTAGTGGAGCAGTTGGTTAGGGAAGGTTTAGTAAAGGACTTCGCCGATATTTACTCTTTAAAGAAAGATGACCTTTTAAAATTAGAGTTATTTAAGGATAAGAAGTCAGAGAATCTTTTAGGGGCGATAGAAAAAAGTAAACAAAAGCCTCTTTCTCGCCTTATATATGGCTTAGGCATCAGACACGTAGGAGAGAAGGCAGCCTATGTCTTAGCGCAGAAGTTTACGACGCTGGAAAATCTTATACAGGCAAAGCAGGAGGATTTTGATGCCGTATATGAAATGGGACAGGTGATGGCTGAATCGATGGTTAATTTTTTTAAACAGCATAGCACCCAACGGTTGATTAAGAAATTAAAAGATGCGGGTTTAAATTTACAGGAAAAGGTAACGCCTGTAAAGAAATCGCCATTGACAGGAAAAACAGTTGTATTTACCGGAGAACTTAAGGATTATAGCCGTAATCTTGCAGAAGGCCTAGTGCGTCAATTTGGCGGTAATGCCTCTTCGAGCGTAAGTAAGAATACTGACTTGGTAGTGACGGGTGATAATCCCGGTTCAAAATATGAGCAGGCAAAGAAATTAGGTATAAAAATTATTAATGAAAAAGAGTTTAGGGAGATGCTTAAATGAATAACCACAGATTACACAGATTTAAAAAGCAGATTACACAGATTATTATTCTGGTGTCTGGTGTCTGGTGTCTGGTGTCTTTAATAGGCTGCGAGGCCTTTGTGCGCAAATTTACCCGTAAACCCAAAAAGGAAAATTTACCCAAAGAAGAAATGGTCTTCGCGCCCGAGGAATATAAAGGGCCTCAGATGGCCAAGGAAGAACTCTACCGCCAATACTTCTTATTCTGGAAATCCTGGCATGATGAACTCATGAATTCATTATCTGGGGGCGCAAACCACAAGAAGCAGATTAGCTGCGCAACCGAGGCAATAAAGAACCTGGTGAACCTAAAAACACTTTTAAATGAAGAAAAACAAAAAAAATTAGATATTTATATTAGTCAATTAAATGACCTAAAAGAATTAGTTACCAAAGACGTATACGGTAAGAATATCGCGGGTAATCGTCAAAATGCAGAGCGGATAAAAAGTAATATCATCAGAGAGTTTTCTTATAAAAAAATAAGTAAGGACATAAGTTAATGATACTAGAAACTACTATTGTAGGTCCGTTTGAGGTTAACTGTTATATAATTGCCTCAGAGAATAATTCACCGGCGATAATCATTGACCCCGGTGAAGGAGAAGATAAAATAAAGCAGGTTTTAAGTAAATATAAACTAAAACCAGCTTTTATTATTAACACCCATGGCCATATTGACCATATAGGTTGCGATGATAAATTTGGTGTTCCGGTCTATATACATCATCAAGACTTAAGACTATTAAGGGATCCCAGGCTTAACTTATCCAGCCTTCTTGCGTCTTCTTTTAGCGTGAAATCAGAGATTCGTACCCTAGAGGATAAAGAAAATGTTGAATTAGGGCAGATACAATTAGAAGTAATGCATGTGCCGGGGCATACCCCGGGCGGGATTGCTTTATTGATGAAGAAACCCCAAAATAATATTTTATTTACCGGGGATACCTTATTTTATCAAGGTATAGGTAGAACTGATTTTCCTGGGGCAGATGAGCAGCTGCTTATAAAATCTATAAAAGAAAAAATGTTTAATTTATCCGATGATACCATTATCTACCCTGGCCATGGCCCGTCTTCCACAATAGGCGAAGAAAAGAGGAAAAATCCGTTCCTGACTTAAGATGCGCGAACTCATTGATGTTTTCTTAAATTATTTATCCGTTGAGCGCGGCCTATCTCATAACACCATCGTTTCTTATCGAGGAGACCTTAATTATTACATAGATTTCCTTAAGGCACGCGCCATGGATGCTTTATCTAAAACCACAAAAAATGATATAACTAATTTTATGTTTTATCAGAAGGATAAAGGCCTAGCCGCAAATTCCATTGCCCGGCGTTTAGCCGCCATCAAGGCATTCTATAGATTTTTAGTGAGAGAAAGGATTTTAAAGGCCAACCCTGCTAGTTTAATCGACTCACCTAAGTTATGGAAAAAAATTCCCGAGGTACTTTCTCTAAATGAAGTAGATGCCTTACTTGGTCAGCCAAATATACGGAATAAGCAAGGCGTAAGAGATAAGGCGATTTTAGAGACCTTTTATGCTACGGGTATGCGTGTATCTGAGGCGGTAAACTTAAAATTAGATAATGTCAATTTAGATATCGGATTCCTGCGTTGTATTGGTAAGGGTAATAAAGAAAGGGTTATACCTGTAGGTAAGAAAGCCGCAGCTAGCCTTAAGCGATACCTAGAGGTAAGCCGGCCGCAGCTATTAAAGAAAAAAGAATCTGAATTTTTATTTTTAAGCCGCTTTGGTAAAAAGATATCTCGGCAGTCCCTTTGGAAGCTCATCAAAAAATATGCTAAGACCGCAAGGATTAAAAAACCCATGAGGCCGCACATTCTAAGGCACTCTTTTGCTACACATTTATTAGAAAGAGGAGCGGATCTACGTTCGGTCCAGGAGATGTTGGGGCACTCCGATATTTCTACTACTCAGATTTATACACATATAAATAAAGAGAGGCTCAAGACTATACATCGGATGTTTCATCCTAGGCCCTAAGCCTCCCATTGCACCGCGTAGGTGTACAAAGGGGTACGGCAATGAAAAATTATTTAGATAACCTGCAAAAAGAAATCAAAGACTTAATATGCTTGGTAAGAGAAATTGCCTCTAAAAATAATACACCTGTTTATTTAGTAGGCGGATGCGTGCGGGATTTAATTTTGGGGGTTAAGAATTTAGATTTAGATATTGCGGTAGAAGGCGATGGTATAGAATTTGGCGAGGATCTTGCCAGTACGCTAAAAGCCAAACTTATTCGACATAGAAGATTTGGGACAGCTACGGTTGTCATCAAACCTAGCCTTAAAATTGATATTGCTACCGCCAGGAAAGAGATATATCCTTATCCGGCAAGTTTACCATTAGTTACTAATGGTACCTTAAAAGATGATTTAGCCAGGCGCGACTTTACCGTAAATGCGATGGCGATTAGTATAACGGAAAAAGATTTTGGCAAGCTTATCGATTTCTTTAGCGGAAATAGCGACCTGCGCCATAAAAAAATACGCGTACTGCATAATTTAAGCTTTATTGACGACCCCACGCGCATGCTTAGGGCAATCCGCTTTGAAAAAAGATATAACTTTGAGATTGAATCAAAGACGCTCCATTATCTAAAAGAAGCCGTTCGGATGAAGATGTTAGAGAAAGTCGAGCCGCAAAGGTTACGCGATGAGCTAATTTTAGTTTTAAAAGAAGAACAGCCATTAAAACAGATAAAACGTATACAGAAATTATTTGGGTTTGGTTTTGTAAGTCCGCATTTACGCATCTTGAAAAATACTTATAAGTTATTAAACGCGATTAGAAACCAGATCGGTTGGTTTGAGAAGATTTATGCCCGGCGCAGGCAGCTAGATACCTGGCTGATTTATTTTATGGGGTTAATATATTCGCTTAATATCAATGAGGTTAAAGCTGCCTGTAAGAAGTTTGTCTTTCGTAAAGGAGAAGAAAAGAGAATATTGAATTGTAGAAAGGTTAGCTCAAGGGTTATGCGGCAGTTAAGCCGGGATAAAATTAAACCCTCTAAAATTTTTGATTTGCTAGAACCCTTAAGCTATGAATTGATTCTTTTGCTAAAAGCAAAATCTAAAAATGTATATGTCCAAAAGCATATTGAAGATTTTTTTGAAATTTATAATGGTACGCGTATTCAAACCTGCGGACATGATTTGCATAGATTAGGGATTCGGCCCGGGCCACAGTATCAAAAAATTTTTCTTCGGGTTTTAAAGGCCAAACTCAATGGTTTAGTGGAAACAAAAGAAGAAGAACTGGCGTTGATAAATAAAATGATTTAGATGACATGACCATTGGCATATTGAAATTAGTCCTGTTTATACAGGATAGCAATTCCCTGAAAGAAAAAAGAATGGTTCTGCATAGCCTGAAGGCACGGCTGCGTAATAGCTTTAATGTCGCGGTTACCCAGATAGGCGACGAGGACAAATGGCAAAAGACTACCTTGGCAGTGGTAGGCGTAGAAAGGTATAGAAAAAATATGAACCGTATTTTATCAGACACAGTTAATTTTATTGAAAATTTTAACCGTATCAATTTAATTGATTATGAAATGGAGCTAATTTAAATGTCAAGACAAGAGAGGGTTGCGCAGGCAATAAAAAAAGAGGTAAGCATTATCATACACGATGAATTAAAAGACCCGCGTTTAGGGTTTGTTACAGTTACCCGGGCAGAAGTGACTGCCGATTTAAGACAGGCAAAGATATTTTTTAGCGTCTTAGGCAAGGAAGAGGATTATAAAAAGACTAAAGAAGCCCTAGATTCAGCATTAGGGTTTATCCGTCGGTTGATTGCCCGGAGAATCAGGTTAAGGCTTGCCCCGGAGATTATTTTTAAAGAAGATAGGTCTAGTGAATACAGCATCAGAATACAACAAGTATTGGAAGAAATAAAAGGGTTAAATGAACCCCCTCCTTCCACTCTAGGCAGAGCGGGAGTAAAAATAAGAAAGGAAAAGCGCGGTGAGCCTAAAAAAAGTCGTCGAATGCATAAGAAGAAATAGGTATTTTTTAATCACTTCACATGCAAGCCTTGACGGCGATGCCTTGGGTTCGGAATTAGCCTTTTATCAAATCTTAAAGAAACTAGGAAAATTCGCCACGATTATCAATGAGGATGAGCTGCCCTATGGTTATGAATTCTTTTCTGGAAGAGAAAGAATAAAAAAATTCAAGCCGAACCTCAAGGGTATAAGGTTTGATTGTTTTGTCGTTCTGGATTGCTCTGATTTAAGACGCACAGGCGAAGTATACAGGATGAATACGGCAAATAAGCCCATTCTTAACATTGACCACCATATAAGTAACGAAAAATTTGGTAACATAAACTGGGTAGAGCCAAAAGCCTCCTCTTGTTCGGAGATGGTTTATAGGCTTTATAAAAAGTTACGGCTTCCCTTAGATAGAAATACCGCTATTTTTTTATATACCGGCCTACTTACTGACACAGGATCATTTCGTTATTCTAATACAAGCAGTTTTACTCATAAAGCAGTGTCAGACCTCCTTAAATACAATCTCAATATAACCCGGATTTATAAGAGCATATATGAGAATATGCCTTTTCTTGATATGAAATTATTAATCCGGGTTTTACCGGGAATAAGGCGCCAGGCCCAAGGTAGAATTATCTGGTTTCAGCTCAAAAAGAATATGCTGAAAAATAAAAAGCTTTCATTTGATTTAACCGAGCATGTTTTAAGTTTTGGCCGGGCGATAAAAGACGTAGAAGCTATAGTTTTATTTAAAGAAAATTTGGGCGTAAAGGGTAAAATCAGAGTGAACTTCAGGTCTCAGGGAAAAGTTGACGTAAATAAGATTGCCCAATTCTTTGGCGGCGGCGGCCATAAAACCGCAAGCGGAGCCACCATTTGCGGCACCCTCGACCAGGTAAGAAAAAAAGTCCTCGCCAAGATAAGAGAGGCCGTTAACAAATTATAAAGTTTTGCGGGTCCTGCCGAGGCGTACTTCTTGTAATTCCGGAACGCAATTCCGGGGACACATCACTTAATTTATTGACATAGCCATTCCATCCCGCTATAATTTGCCTTATGGCAAGAATGGCGCGGATTGTTATACCCAATATCCCTCATCACATTACCCAGCGCGGCAACAGGTCTCAAAAAGTCTTTTTCAGCGATAAAGATAAAACAGCCTACCTTAACCTATTATATAAGCATGCTCAGGAGGCAGGATTAACTTTCTGGGCATATTGCCTTATGGATAATCATGTTCATTTAATTGCCGTTCCTGAAAAAGAAGATAGCTTGGCAAAAGGGATAGGTGATACCCATAAGTATTATACGCGGATGGTTAATTTCAGAGAGAACTGGAGAGGGTATCTCTGGCAGGGAAGGTTTAGTTCTTTTCCCTTGGACGAAAAATATCTTTATGCGGCTATTCGTTATGTAGAGCGTAATCCGGTAAGAGCGGGGATTGTGAAAAGAGCGCAAGATTATGAATTTTCAAGCGCAAAGGCGCATGTCTATAAAACGAAAGATTTATTGTTATCCGACAATTTTGTTATTAAAGAAATAGAAGATTGGAAGGCGTTTTTGGCAGGCGAAGATAAGGAGCAGGATACAAAGCTTTTTAAGAAACATGCGCGCGTGGGAAGGCCATTAGGCCAGGAGGGTTTTATAGAAAGCATGGAAAAGGCGACAGGCAGGATTTTAATGCCCCAGAAACCGGGAAGAAAGAAGAAATAAGTGATGTGTCCCCGGAATAGGTAAGTTGGATAAATAACAGAGGAAAAATATAAACATGGCTTTTCGAGTGGAGACGACCTCGATGAATTTAATAAGGCAAAGATATGAAAGTCAATCTTTCTGATACAAAAAAAATAATTCAACGCTATCGTAAGAAAAAAGGCGTATTAATTCCTCTATTGCAGGATATTCAAACCGCCTACGGTTATGTACCTAAGGAATCCGTGGAGTTAATCGCCAAAGAATTATCGATTTACCCGGTGGAGATTTATGGGATATTGACGTTTTATTCTCAATTCTATCTTACGCCGCGGGGAAGGCATGTAATTAAAGTTTGTCAGGGTACGGCCTGTCATGTAATGGGTAGCGAGGAAATACTCGATTATCTATCAAATAAATTAGGGATAACCAAAGGCGAAACTACTAAGGATGGCAGGTTTTCTTTGGAAAGGGTCGCCTGCCTGGGATGCTGCGGCATGGCTCCGGTGGTGGTAGTTAACCACGATGTTCATGGAAAGTGTACGATTCAGAAGATAGATAGGCTATTGAATGAATACCGCTTGAGATGAGAAAGATTGGCAAAGAAAAAAGGAGAAACAGGGTGGTAAATGATAAAAAGATAGTTTTTATTTGTCAAGGTACAGCTTGTGAATCTTCCAAGTCGCCGCAGATAAAGGAAGCAATCGAAAAGGAAATAAAGGATTTGGGAATCGGCGGAATTAGAGTAAAGCTTACAGGATGTCACGGTTTTTGTCAGCGGGGACCAATAGTAGTAGTTGAACCCGAAGGTATTTTCTACTGTGATGTAAGTATAAAGGATGCTCATGAGATCGTTTGTTCTCACCTGAAAAACAATACGATAGTTGAACGGCTGCTTTATAAAGATCCGCTGAGCAATAAACCAATTGAGCATTACCATGATATAACTTTCTACAATAAACAACAACGCATTGTTCTGTCTAACTGTGGACATATTGATCCTGAGGATATTGAAGATTATATTACCGTCGGTGGTTATCAGGCCTTGAAGAAGGTTCTTTCGACTATGAAGCAAGGGCAAGTAATTGAGTCAATTAAAGAGTCAGGTCTCAGGGGCAGGGGCGGCGCAGGATTTCCTACAGGGTTAAAATGGGAATTCGCCAGAACTGCCAAAGGCGACGTAAAATATGTAGTATGTAATGCCGATGAGGGTGACCCGGGTGCATTTATGGATCGCAGCATTTTAGAAGCTGATCCGCAAGCAGTAATCGAGGGTATGATAATTGCTGGTTTTACTATTGGTGCGAGAGAAGGTTTTATTTATTGCCGCGCAGAATACCCGCTGGCGATAAAGAGAATAGATAAAGCTATATCTCAGGCGAGAAAAAAAGGATTCTTAGGCAAAGGCGTGATGAATACTGATTTTTCATTCGATGTGAGTATAAAACAGGGGGCAGGGGCATTTGTTTCTGGCGAAGAGACTGCCCTTATTGCATCCATTGAAGGACGCCGGGGTATGCCGATGTCCAGGCCGCCCTTTCCCGCGCAGGAGGGATTGTGGGGTAAACCTACGCTTATCAATAATGTTCAAACCCTGGCCTATGTCAGGCATATCATCCTAAAAGGGGCACAATGGTTTGCCTTAATAGGAACTGAAAAAAGTAAGGGGACAAAAGTCTTTGCCCTGGCAGGAAGAGTAAAAAATACCGGCCTAGTAGAGGTTCCTATGGGCACTACCATCCGCCAACTCATTTACGGACCCGGAGGGGGAATGGCAAATAAAAATATAGGCTTCAAAGGTGTGCAGATAGGTGGCCCCTCGGGAGGATGCCTTCCGGAAAATCTTTTAGATACATCTATTGATTATGAATCCATTGCCGCAACCGGCGCAATTATGGGTTCCGGCGGCATGATTGTAATGGATAAGCGCACCTGTATGGTGGATATGGCCAGATTCTTCTTAGGTTTTACCTCGGATGAATCCTGCGGTAAGTGCGTATCCTGCAGGGTGGGCTTAAAAAGAATGTTGGAGGTCCTGGAAGAAATTACCGCAGGCAGAGGCAAAGAAGAGCACCTTAATTTTTTACAGGATATGAGTACCATAATAAAAGATACCGCGCTATGCGGGCTCGGCAATACCGCTCCTAATCCGGTATTGACCACCTTAAGGTATTTTTTAGATGAATACCAGGCTCATATAAAAGATAAAAGATGTCCTTCCCATGTCTGCGTGAAACTTTTAAAATTTGAGGTTATGCAAGATGTTTGCGTAAAATGCGGAAAGTGTTATGAGGTCTGCCCGGTAGGTGCTATTGATTGGAAGAAAAAAGAATACGCGAAAATTAATCAGGACAAATGCATAAAGTGTAAGGCATGTATAAATGCATGCCCTTTTATGGCGATAAAATGATTAAATTAATTATAAACGGTAGAAAAATAGAGGCAGAGGCAGGAAACACGGTCTTAGAGGCAGCACTTAAGGCCGGTATTTATATACCCAACTTATGTTACCATCCTGACCTTCCACCGATAGGTGCCTGCCGCCTATGTATTGTGGAGATTGCAGGTATGAAAGGTATTCCCACTGCTTGCACTACGCAGATCAAAGAAGGAATGATTGTCCATAGCGATACAGCGAGGATTCAAGAAATGAGAAGGAATATTATGTGGCTTATTTTAAGCGAACACCCGATAGGCTTAGACAAATCATCTCAATTAAATAAGGTTGCGCAATGGATAGGAATAAAACAGGTGCTTGCAGGATATACGCCCCACACTAAAAATATCCCGAAAATCTTAGATGACCCTTTATTTACGAGAGACATTGACCGGTGTATTTTATGCGGCCGCTGCGTAAGAATATGTCAGGAAGTAAGAAAGACAGGCGTGCTTGGGTTTATAAATCGCGGTGTAAATACTATAATCGGGACTAATTATGGTTTACCTTTGAAAGATTCAGCTTGTAAATTCTGCGAGGCTTGTGTTGAGGTGTGCCCTTCAGGGGCATTGGTTGATAAAGAGGAATTCCATGAGAAGGACCGGGAGAAAGTGCTTCTTCCGTGCACAAATACCTGTCCTGCAAGAATAGATGTCGCGCGATATGTTCAATTGATTGCTCAAGGCAGATACCAGGATGCTCTGGAAGTAATAAGAGAAAAAGTTCCTTTTCCAAAAGTGTTAGGTTATGTGTGTGACCACCCTTGCGAAGAGGAATGTCGCCGGAGCCAAGTAAATGAGCCGATAGCCATTAGAGCCTTAAAAAGGTTTGCCGCGGAACAGGATTCGGGCAGATGGCGGTCTAAACTCACGATTGCGCCCGATACCGGTAAAAAAGTTGCTATTGTAGGTTCAGGGCCTGCGGGATTAACTGCCGCGTGGTTTCTTAAAAAATTAGGCCATGCAGTAACTGTTTTCGAGGCCCTGCCTAAAGCCGGCGGAATGATGAGAATGGGCATACCCGAATATCGACTACCCAGGGATGTTTTAAACCAGGAAATTAAGGATATAGAGAATATCGGCGTGAAGATAAAAACCAATACAAAAATAGAATCACTCGTTGAATTATTCGACCAGGGATTCCAGGCGGTATTTTTGGCTGTAGGCGCCACTGAGGGTATCAAGATGGGGATTCCTGGTGAAGATGGCCCTCGGGTATTAGACGGAATATCTGTATTAAAGGCGATAGCTTTTAAAAATAAGGTGGATATTTCCGGAGAAGTGGCGGTTGTAGGAGGGGGTAATGTAGCAATAGATGCAGCCAGGAGCGCGTTGAGAGCCGGGGCAAAAAAGGTTACGATACTGTATCGGCGAACCCAGGAAGAAATGCCCGCGTCCAAGGAAGAAGTAGAAGAGGCATTAAAAGAAGGGGTAAAGATTAGTTTCCTGGTTGCGCCTCAAAGAGTGCTACCCGCAACCACTAAGTTAAAAATAGAATGCATACGGATGCAATTGGGCGAACCCGACTCTAGCGGTAGAAGGCGGCCCGTTCCAATCGAAGGCAGTGAATCTATAGTGAAAGCGGACAGATTAATAGTGGCTATAGGCCAGAAGTCTCTAGTGCCTAAGGAATGCGCGTCATTGATGAACAAAAAAGGAAGCATTGAGGCAGACACAGAGACCATGTCTTGCCCCAGGAATGGGGTATTTGCGGGAGGGGATGTGGTAAGCGGTCCTGCTTCAGTGATTAAAGCAATCCAGGCAGGTAGAAAAGCCGCGATTTCTATAGATAAATATTTAGGCGGCAAAGGCCAAATCGAACAAAAATTTGTTCCGGAAGAACCAGAGGCACCTTGTTTAGGAAGAGAAGAAGGATTCGCTTATAGAAAAAGGGCGAAAATGCCGACCTTCCCGTTAGTTAAAAGATTGCGCGGTTTTTCCGCGGTAGAATGTGGTTTTACTGAAGAAACAGCGGTGAAAGAAGCAGGGCGATGCCTAAGGTGCCAATTAAGACTAAAAATTTCCCAGGCGCCTTTACCCCCGGAATAGAATGTTTGAGGTTATAAAATGAAACTCAAAAAAGTTTTAGTTGTTTATAAGGATTCGATTTCAGAAGAACATCTCCGGACAATGGATGAGACAAGAAGTATAATTAGCGAGCATGATTTAAAGTGCGTTTTTCTTAAAAGAGATGAACTTAATAAAGAACGTGTAAAAGGCCATGATTTGATATTGAGTGTCGGCGGAGATGGCACGTTATTAAGGGTATCACATTGTGTTAATGATACAGCAGTTCTGGGAGTAAATTCTAATATCAAGACAAGCGAAGGCACGCTATGTTATGCTACAAGATATGATTTGAAAGAAAAACTTGCCAGAATAATTGATGGCAAATTCGCTATTAAAAAACTTACAAGAGCAATGGTCTTTTTTATAAATGCCGGCCATCATTATGACGCGTTGAATGAAATTTATGTTGGTTCCGCGACACCCTACCATACATCAAGATATATTTTAAGGTTTGGCAGGCTCCAGGAAGAACAAAAAAGTTCTGGTATTATAATAGCTACTGGCGCAGGCTCTACTGCTTGGTACGGTTCTGTAGTTAAAGAAAGTTTTAATCCAGAAATGAAAGAACTAAGGTTTGTAGTTAGAGAACCCTATCGGGGAAAACTTCTGAATTTTAGCTTAACAAAAGGAAAACTCGGAGTAACCCAAAAATTACATATTAAGTCAAAAATGTTAAATTCCGTTGTTGCCGTGGACTCTATAGTAGAAGCACCTTTCAGCAACGAAGAAGAAATTGAAGTCAGCATATCACCAGAATCACTCATGCTTACCTCATTTATTTAAAAGGTCGATATTTTTAAAATTTAAAACAAAATTATGTTTAAAAAAACTACCTTAAGGGCAGATGCCTGCCCTCCGTAGCCCGTCAACTCTCTTGCTTCTCTATCAAAGGGCGAAGGAGGGGAGAGGATAGCGGAGGCGTTGATTAAGATAATCCAATTGTATAAAAATGTTATGAGAAATAAGCTAATTCTAAAGAGAGCTTTTGTATACTCTGTTGCGATTGCCGCGGGCTACCTGTCGGTGATCGTTTTTCTCGGCGATCCGGCCAAGGGGCTATTAGAAAAAGGCATTACCAATGATATCCTTTTTCGTAGAAATTTTCTTATTAAATCTCTTTCTGGCGGTCCATCGCCTGCTGATTTTTTTCAGACAGGAGATGCTCAATATGCTGGGGAATGGACAATAGGCACCTACGCTATGGCAACATATGCTTTAACTAATATTGCAATGTTAAAGCCTGACACAGCGAAAGAATCGAGCGCAATAATAGCAAAATGGATAGAATTCTGTATCAATGGACAGTTTTCTAACTTTGATGAGATAGCGTGGCAAGAGAAGCCGCTTGATGAGAAAATATTAAATAAAGACTATGGACATATTGGTTATTATGGTCATCTCAATTTAATGCTTGGTTGTTATGCTTTATTGAATAACGACGGTAGATTTAAAGAATTACATACTAAAATGAGTGAAGCGATCGCCAAAAGGATGGCAAAATACCCACATAGGCATATTGAAACTTACCCCGGCGAAACTTATCCTCCTGATAATACCGTTGGAGCAGCTTCTTTAAGGGTTGCAGATATGGCATTAGGCACAAATTACAGGAAACTCGTAGATGAATGGGTAGAAGAGTCTAAAAAGATTGAGTATCCGCTTTATGGACTGATTGCATTTCAGATTGATATTCAAACTGGTAGGCCATTGCAAACTTGTCGCGGCTCTAATATTGGCTGGAACAGTTTTTTCATGCCGTTGGTTGATGAAGCGTATGCCAAAGTGCAATTTGAAAGGTTTAAAAAATATATGCTACGCCGTTATATAGGATTTGCCGCCTTTCAAGAATATCCCCGCGGCGGTTGGTTTAAAATGGATAGGGATACGGGTCCGGTTATCTTTGGTTTAGGTGGTACCGCTACAGGCTTTTCTGTTGCCGGAGCGAGATGGTCAAACGATAGTGAATTATTAACTTTATTATTAAGGCCACTTGAACTTTTAGGTGTGAGCGTCACTAAGAGCAATGAAAGACGTTATATAGCTGCTCCGGTAGTAGGTGATGCGATAATGTTAGCCATGAAAACAGCGTGTCGATGGAGGCCGCTTTGGAGATAAAACAAATCAAGATTTGGCTTAGGAAATACAGGCGGCCTTTGACGTGTCTGCGATTTCTGCTGACGTACTTGGTATTTCTTTTAATCGCGAAATATTCTAGTGTTTTTAACACGGGGATCATCCCTAAAGATATATGGAGCACTGGTATCGTCGCCGTTTTAGTCATGTATAGATTCCTGAGCATATTCTTTGTGCCATTCATACTTGTGTTATGGATTTTCGAAGTTATTGAAAAAATACTAGAAAGTCGTAATCATTCATCTTAAAACCGAAACCGATGAACGATTCATAGAACATTATGAAAAATAACGAGTTGCAAAAGCGGGTGTACATATGTACCTTCGGATGGCCGTTGGTTACAGTGGCTCGGGATGGCGCTGGAGGTGTTACGAAAGATAAATGCATTGGAATAAAGAAGTTAAGGAATTGTTATTATTTGTAAGCGTTTTTTGGGAATGTGGCATAATGTGAAATAATGTTGAATTTCCCACACGATATTCTCACTAGTAAATTTTATCCCTCAATCATTACCATACAAAAGTTATTGATTCTTATTAATTGTTAGGTAAGGGAAAGCTTGACATTCTTACCAAACAAAGTATAATTTTATCGGTATTATGTTTGGTAAAGGAGAATAAACATGGGCGTAATTAAAGGAGTGTTAAAAGAAGAACTGGAAAACTCTCGTGATATGCTGAAAAGCTATCAGAGAGAAATAGCTAAAATTAAAGGTTGTCTTATACGTAAGAAGATAGGTAAACGCTATTACTATTATTTGGTAAAAAGGCAAGGTAAGAAGGTGAAGTTTATATACAAAGGGCCCATTTCGAAACAAGTAAAGAAAGCTTACGCCGAACAAAGAAAAATGCTCAATAAATACAAGAAGCTGTTGTTGCAAGTTAAGAACCAGATTAAGTTCATAAAGAGGGCATTACGTGGAAAAGAAACAGCGTGAATTGTGCTTTGAAATCTTAAGGCGGTTCAACAAGGCCGGTATACTTAAAGATATCATTCTTATCGGTAGTTGGAGTGCTTATTTTTATAATGAATATTTCGCTGGCACTTCATATTTGGACCGCGCAGCATTGAAAACCAGAGATATAGATTTCTTAATACATGATCCTGCTAGGATAAGGCATGAGGTTAATGTGCCAGAGCTTCTCAATGACCTCGGTTTTGTTGTAGTGCACAAAGGCAGCGGGGGATATATCAAACTTGAACACCCGGATTTGTTACTTGAGTTTTTAGTTCTAGAGAAGGGGCGAGGCACAGATAAGCCTTTCCCTTTGCCGAAATTAGGCATAAATGCAGTAGCTTTAAGATTTCTTAACTTTTTGTCGTCTAATATAATTAAGGTTAAAATAGAAGATTTTTATGTGACATTGCCGCATCCGGCTAATTTTGCGCTGCATAAGTTGATTATATTCCAGAGAAGACTCAGACAAGATAAGGCGATAAAGGATAAAAATATCGCTATTGAAATCCTTAAGTCGTTAATTGATAAAGGTGAATCATCCATAATTAAACAGATATTTAATTCGATTCCGCAAAAATGGCAGAAGAAGGTTATGAAGGGACTGGAAGAAACAAAAGAAAAGGAAATCATTAATCTACTGGCCGTTAGTGCAAGCCTGCCCTGAGCGAACCAAGCGAGTCGAAGGATACCGCGATTAAGAAAAATAAGGTTTTTAGTTACCCACGGTTGCCAGATGGCTGCGCTATAGACGGACTATGGAGAGGATAGCGCAGGCGCTGGTGGAGTTGGAATAATACATATAAACCTGACATTATAATGTCCATATAGAGAGATATCTATTGAATAGTGGGCATTTTTCAATACCAAGCTATTTCCATTGACTTGCAATGGGAATGTGGTATATTCTATATATAAAGTAATTAACGATAATTCCTCAAGAGGGTATTATGAACAATAAAAAAAGGACTCGCCTTGGAGAGAAAGAAATCGAGGTCATTTCCCGCCTTTCTTACGAAAAAAAGCGCATTGTCACTAAAGAAGACCTAAATGCTTTTTTTAAGTTTGACGATACGGAGCGTAACAAGATCGTCTATCGCCTTAAAAAGAAAAGGATATTTTCAACTATTAAAAGAGGGGTCTACATTTTCTCTCCCCTTGAGTATGGCGAGGGGGGGGCGGCTATAAATGAGATGCTTATCCCGCCGCAATTTTTCCCGAAAGGCAATTATTATGTTGGTTATTCCACAATGTACAACTACTACAGTTTGACGGAGCAGCTTTTTCAAGTGGTTTATGTCTTGAATACCTCATTACAGCGGAAAAAGAAAATATGCGGAGTGGCATTTAACTTTTTAAGAGTCCCAGAAAGCCGAGTATATGGCCTTGAGAATATTAACATAGAGGGCAAGGAAGTCATTATCAGCTCGCTGGAGCGCACGTTGGTAGATTTGGTATATTTTAATAAACCGGTTGGCGGTATAAAGAGCGCTCTTGAAATTCTTAAGCGCGAGCTCAAAAGAGATCGCTGCGATCTTAAAAAGTTCATCCGCTTCGCTGCGAAATTCCCCAACATAAGGACCCGTAAGAGAATTGGTGTGCTATTAGAAGAAATGGGGTATTCCGATGACGAGTTAGCTTTTCTAGTGAAAAGCATTGAAGATACGGCAATAAGTTCATTCACCGGTTCATTCAAAGGCAAACTTAATAAAAAATGGAGAGTCATTATTAATGATTCACAAGAATAGAAATCAATTTATCGATGTCATAAATATTATGGTTCAGCGTACTGGGTTCAGGGCGCCGCTTCTTGAAAAGGATTATTATTTGACGCTGATTCTTTCCCGGGTGCATGAGCTTTCAGACAATCTTATTTTCAAAGGCGGAACATGCCTGAATAAGATTTACTATTCGTATTATCGTTTGAGTGAGGATCTGGATTTCAGCATGCGGCTGCCGGAGTACACGACGACTCGGGGTAATCGGCGCAAATCCATACAGCCGGTAAAGGATAAAATTGAAGAGTTTGCCAAACAGCTGGATATGCGCATTGATGGCTCGGAGAAGGCGGGACGCAATGAGTCGAAGCAGTATGTTTATTATTTCGCGTATAAATCAGTCTTTCAGCCGGCAGAGCAGATAATCAAGTTTGAAATCGGGCTCAGGTTTAATCCTATTTGTCCTGTAGAGAAAAAGGCGATACAACATAAGTTCTTGCATCCATTTACCAAGGAGCCTCTATTTGACGCGGGTAAGGTGAATTGCCTTTGTTTAAAAGAGATCGTGAGTGAGAAATTGCGAGCTGCGGCCTTACGAGAAATTATTGCCCCGCGTGATTTTTATGACCTTGATTTTATTTTGCGGCACAACTTCAACTTGGCGGATAAAGAAGTCCTTGAGCTTTTTAAGAAGAAGATTGCGGAAGATGGCGCTAATACGGATTTATCGAAATATCATGTCAATCTCGGACGCATGGATGTTGAAATTAAAGACATGCGTTCGCGCATTAAAGAAGAATTGTTCGACGTCTTAACGCCAGATGAACAGGAAAAATTCAAGCTCGATACTGCGCTTGAACGAATTAATAAAACAATGGAAAACGTTAAATAATGATTAAGTTTGGAATCAGGCAATCGTTTGATAGGATCGAACAGGTTGAAGATAGATATTCGAATCTGAAAGCGCCTGTCGAAGTGGCCCTACCTTATTATTGGGATATATATGAATCCGCAAGGGGACATCTGGCGGAAATAGCAGAAAAGATAAAATCTTATAACGCGACGGTGATTGGCATACATGCTGTTCAGGCTCCTATTACAGATGAAAAATTTAAGACATGGGGAAATGAAATTGCGGATTTCGCGAAGGCGTTTAGAGTAAGGACTGTTACCCTGCATCCTAACAATGTTAATAAGGATGAAGGTACGCAGAAAAAAGCGCTTGAGAATTTAGAATATTTTACCAGATTGTATAATGGCGAAGTTGTTTTTTGTATTGAAACCTTTGAGGGTAAAAGAAGGGTATTTACTCCCGATGAAACGGTTGCATTTAATTTGCCGATGACCCTCGATACCTCACATATATTGGATGAAAAAACAATATGGCGCTTGCTTAAGGATTACAAAGAAAACATTAAGAATGTCCACCTTTCGGCCAAAGAAGGGAATAAACAGCATCTGCCAATTGATACATTTTGTAAAGAGGTAGTAAGTTATCTTATCACAAGCAAGTGGGATGGGAACGTGGTCTTGGAGTATCTTTTCGAATTTCACGACCGGATGTTAAGCGATTTAAAATTGCTGGAAGAAATGCAATAAGTGCATGAACGAGGCCGCGAAGCTTTTACAGAATTTGGTTTACCATTTTGGATATCTTAAGGTAACCATAAAAGAAGGAATTGCCGCGCTTAATCCTTATGCGAAAGATCTGGAAGCCGTTCATATACGAATCGATTATCCCGATCCATCTACCTGGCGAAAGAAAAAATATTGGCATATTTCGAGAGAAGAAATATGTTCGCGGCTGGATGAATGGATATTTAAGCATCTTGTTAACCAGAATGAATATGCCACCTACCTAGAACGATATCGTCCTGCCAAGGCGCGAGGCGAGATTAAGGATATTGATGAGCATATTATGAATACGCATTATCGCCCGCAGGCAATAAAGATGTTACGCCGCAAGAAATTCTTCAATCTGGCACGTTGGACAAAGAAACGCATTAGTTTGGAATACGATCGGCGCTCCAATCTATGCTGGAAAAACGGGGACGAGCTTAGGTTTGATTATCGCAATTCTGTTGAAAGTTTATTTATTAGAAAGAATGGCGGCGATAAAGAGGTGATTGGTGTGGGCGGCTCCGGAAGTTCCGGCCAGCGCCAGATGTGTACTTTCTTTACTGCGGTGTTCCACATATTGGGCAGAAAGGCGCGGATCCCTCATTTTCTGTTGGAGTATAACGGATTTAGCGAGTATAAATATATCGGGCGCAGATGCCGCACAGTATTAACATCGGGTTTCGGAAGTAATTTTGATTTGAATAAACGCCTCTACATGGAAATTCAGAAGAAGGGTTTCTATTGGAAATAAAAAAGCGTATAAATGAATACTAAGAGTAACTACTATTCATTTTATTGTAAAGTCTTAGGCACTTAAGAGTAAATTTATTACTTATTCATGTGAAAGATGATAAAAAAAGTTTTAATTAAAACTTTTGGCTGGCAGATGAACGCCTGCGATTCCGAGGTGACTGGGTAACTGGAGCACTGGTGACCTTGTGCCCGCCACAATGCGTGGCGGAACTTGGTGACATGGTGACTTACGATGAAAGTTATATTTGGCCTTAGCAAAATTAAAAAATTCAAAAAACCCGTGGTGGCCTTGGGGGTGTTTGACGGAGTACATCGGGGGCATGTGCATATTTTAAGAAGCGTAGCCAGAATGGCAAAGAGAACAAACGGCACAGCCATGGCGCTTACTTTTGATCCGCATCCCCAAAGAGAAAATAACATCTATTCATTAGAGCACCGCTTAAGGTTAATTGATAAGCTTGGTATCGAGGTCTGTATTGTAATAAATTTTAATCAAACTTTTTCACGCGTCTTGGCAGAAGATTTTGTAAGTAAAATCTTAGTTAAAAAAATTGGCGCAGCATATATATGTGTAGGTGATAACTTTAGATTTGGCAGGGGGGCAAAAGGAGATTTTGCGCTTATAAATAGGCTATCCCGTTTATATAATTACAAATTAAAGATATTCAAGGTAATTAAAATAAATGGCCAGCCCGTAAGCAGCACATACATTCGTAAGTTAATTATTAAAGGAAATCTTAAGGATGCCCAAAGGTTACTTACTCGGCCAGTAAGCATTTTAGGTACGGTGATTAAAGGAAGTTCTTTGGCCAGAAAACTAGGGTTCCCTACCGCAAATATCGATCCTCACCACGAGGTAATCCCGCCATCAGGGGTGTATGCGGTTAGAATAATTTTTAATCAGAGGAAATTAAAAGGTATTTGTTATATTGGAACAAAACCAACCTTGAAGGCGCAAGGCACAAGGTACCTGCCTGCCGGCAGGCAGGGCAAGGCACAAGGCGAAAAAGAAAAACACAACGAAGTTTATATATTTAACTTTAACCAAAACATCTACGATAAATATTTAGAGATTCAGTTTGTAAAAAGAATAAGAGACGAGCAGAAATTTGCCTCAATTCAAGCTTTAGCCGAACAGGTCAAAAAGGATGTGTTCTTGGTAAAGCGCCTGTTTTCCCACCACTAAACCCACCACAACATCTAGCCGTTAACTCCAGAAATAGCCACTAGTTCTTGTATTTCATGCAGTTAGGTATTTTTTTATCTTGACAAAATAAAAGATTTTATCTATACTGGTGACACAAAGTGGTTAAAAGTGGATTAAAGTGGAGAACTGCAAAAGCGCAAAATTTTGCCGATTTTGTGGGGTAGATTTTGTGTCTTTGCGGTTTGATGATTAAATGTTTTACGGCGAATACATCCATTCTATAGACCGTAAAGGCCGCCTTATTTTACCTTCTAAATTTCGAGAAGTGGCCAAGGCCAATTTTATCGAAAAGTTTTTTGTGACCCGCGGTTTAGATAAATGTCTTTTTATGTTCACTGAAGAAGAATGGCGTTCGCAGGAAACAAAATTTAAATCTATATCTTTTACCAAGATACAAGCGCGGACATTCAATCGCCTATATTTCTCCGGGGCAGTGGAGGTTTTACCGGACAGGCAAGGTAGAATTTTATTGCCGCAATACCTAAAAGACTTTGCCGAGATAAAGAAGGACGTGGTTATTGTCGGTGTTTCTAATAGGATTGAGATTTGGTCAAAAGATAAATGGCAGGAATTTTATGGGGGCTCGCGGCAATCTTTTGAAGAAATTGCGGAGAAGTTGATGGATGTTTAAGAAGGCCCATAATCCAGTGATGCTTAGTGAAATTATAGATTATTTAAATTTAAGCCCGGGTAAAACCATAGTAGATGCTACCGTTGGTACAGGCGGGCATAGTAATAGCATTATAGAACGCATCATGCCCGGAGGCCGGCTTATTGGTATTGATCGTGACGAAGAATCTTTAGGTGTAGCCAAAGAAAGATTAGGCCAGTATGGCGGTGCCTGTCAGTTTATATACGGTAATTTTTTTGAGCTCGATACTATCTTAGAGCGATTAAGTATTAAGAAGATAGATGGCATCATCTTTGATTTGGGCGTTTCTTCTTTTCAATTAGAAGACCCAAAGCGGGGTTTTAGCTTTCAGTACGAAGGGCCATTGGATATGCGCTTGGATAGAAACAGCTATATATCTGCCTATGATTTAGTAAATAATCTGAACGAGGAAGAGATCTCCTCTTTGCTTTGGAATTTTGGCCAGGAGAGGTGGCATAATCGCATTGCCCATCTTATGGTAGAAGAAAGAGAGAGGCAGCCTATTACGACTACCTCGCAATTAGCAAATATTGTCATCCGGGCAATACCGCATAGATATAGATATAAATATTATCGCATACATCCGGCAACTAGAACTTTTTTAGGCATACGGATTGCGGTGAATAGAGAATTAGAAACCTTAGAAACCGCTATGAATAAAACAATCGAACTTCTTGCTCCGCATGCCCGGATATGCGTGATTTCTTTTCATTCTTTAGAAGACCGGGTAGTGAAATTAAGTTTTCGCAAAAGCGCGCAAGAAGGAAAAATAAATATCATCACGCCTAAGCCATTGACGCCTACGATAAGTGAAATAGAAGCTAATCACTCAAGCCGTAGCGCGAAGCTTAGGGTTGCGGAAAAGAGTTTAAAATATGAAACTATCTAAATTTCTATCCCTCATAATTTTCATTACTTTCATCTCTTGCCTTTATGTCTACCAACAGACAGAGATCTTACGCCTTGCCTATATAGGCCAAAAGAAAATGAGCGTCTTTGAGGATTTGCTTGATAAAAACAGTTTCTTGAGATATAATTTAGGCAGAAGCGTTTCTTTAGTGCGTATTGGCGATAGAGTCTCTAAGGCAGCGGATTTTCAAATGCCCGATACTTATCGTTTAATAAGATTAGCATCTTCTGAAAAAGTCTTAAAATCGACGGCACAGAGGCCCAAGAGAGAAAGTATCGCAAATCGTCTCTTCGGTATCAAAAGACAGGCCGAAGCAAAAACCATCAATCCTTAAATTAATTGTAAACACGGATTTTCACGGATAAAATGTAGGCGTATAATTAATCCGTACGCATCTAAAAAAATCCGTGTATATCCCCTGATTAATTGTGTATATAAGTAATTATCGCCGCAGGGTAGATGCGGTTTTCTTATTTTTTATTATTTTTTTAATCTTCTGTATAGCCCGCCTATTTTTTATCCAATTCTTCCGTTCGAGTTACCTTACCGGTATTGCCAAGAGACAGCATAGCCTATTAGTAGAATTAGAACCTCGTCGGGGCACTATATATGATGCCAACCTTAATCCGCAGGCAGTGAATATATCGGTAGATTCGCTTTATGCCTCTCCCGATGAGATTTTAGAGAAAGATAAAGAAGCCATTATCAGGCAACTCCAGTCCATATTGAATGTAGACTATGCGTATCTAAAGAATAGGTTATCCCGTAAAAAATCTTTTATCTGGCTTGCCCGTAAGATTAGCCCAAAACAGAGCGAGGCAATTAAGGGCTTGAATATTAAAGGCATTGATTTTATTAAGGAGAGTAAGCGTTGCTATCCTAACGGTTACCTCGCCAGTCAGGTAATCGGTTTTGCCGGTTTAGACAATTCGGGATTAGAAGGGATTGAGCTATATTATGATAAATATCTTAAAGGAGAGAGTGGTTTCGCGCTATTCTTGCGAGACGCGCGGCAGAAGAAATTAGACCTTTGGGAAAATATGATTGTCCCCAAAGATGGTTATGATTTGGTATTAACTATCGATGAAGTCATCCAGTATATTGCCGAGAGAGAACTGGATAAGGCATTTAAGGTTTATCATGCTAAAGGCGCAAGTATCGTGATTATGGATCCGCATACAGGCGCAATACTTGCCTTAGCAAATCGGCCTACGTTTGATTTAAATGAGTATGTTAGCGCCACCAAAGACAAGATACGCAATCGCGCAATCTGTGATTTATTTGAGCCGGGTTCGGTATTTAAAATTATTACCCTGGCCGCGGCATTGGAAGAAAAAAAAGTAGATGAGGAAGATAAGTTTTTCTGCGAAAATGGCTCTTATCGAGTAGCCACCCACCTGCTGCATGACCATCGGCCGCACGGCTGGCTTACCTTTAGAGAAGTAATTGAACAGTCCAGTAATATCGGTGTAACCAAAGTAGCGCAAATTTTAGGCCAGGACAACATTTATCGATATATGAAACTCTTTGGCTTTGGCGCGAAGTTAGGGATTAACTTACCGGGTGAAATTTCCGGCATAGCCAAAGAACCGCGGGCTTGGTCTAAAATATCCATCGCCGCTATACCCATAGGCCAAGAAGTGGGGGTGACGGCATTACAATTGGTAAACGCCATATCCGTGATTGCCAATGGCGGACAACTGATGAAGCCTTTTATCATAAAGGAAATCAGGGATAAATATGGCGAGACCATCAAGAAGTTTCAACCGACAATGATTCGTAAGGCTATATCCCTGGATACGGGCGCAAGGGCTAAAAAGATCCTTACTGGTGTCATAGAGGAAGGGACAGGAAAGTTAGCAAAAGTAGAGGGATTTAGTGCGGCAGGCAAAACCGGAACCGCACAAAAACTAGAGCCAAACGGGGCCTATTCACATAATAAATTTATTGCTTCCTTTATTGGCTTTGCCCCTGTGGATGACCCTGTTATTGCTATTGTCGTGATAGTCGATGAACCTAGGCCATATTATTTTGGAGGAGTAGTATCTGCGCCCGTATTTAAGAATGTAGCCAGAGATGTTTTAAGATACCTTAAAATTAAGAATTTGCCAGATGAAATCATCGCCTTAAATCCGCCAAGAATCGTGGCGGATGTCCTCACTTATGAAACTAAAACAACTGATTAAATCAATTGATACTTATAATACCTATTCAGGCCTAGAGGACTTTGAAGTAGCCGGGATAAGTTGTAATTCCAAAAATGTTAAAGATAATTTTGTTTTTATAGCCATAAAAGGCGCTAATGATGATGGGCATAGATTTGTCCAAGAGGCGATAAGCAAGGGAGCGAAGGCAGTAATCGTGCAGGGCGCAAGGCACAAGGCACAGGGCACAGGGCAAAACCTCTTTATTTTAGTTAAAGATACACGAAAGGCATTAGCAAGATTAGCGGCGGAGTTTTATGGACATCCTTCTTCGAAAATAAAAGTTATTGGTGTTACCGGAACCAATGGTAAGACCACTGTAACCTATTTACTAGAGGCATTATTAAAAGAGGCAGGCTTTGCGCCTTCAGTTATTGGCACGGTTAATTACCGTTTTAAAGATAGAGCCCTTCCTTCGAAAAACACTACCCCCGGCCCCATAGAACTGCAATCTATGTTAGCGGATATGTTTTTCCAGGGAGCCAATTATGCCGTATTGGAGGTTTCATCACACGCCTTGGATCAGAACCGCACAGAAGGTATCAATTTTCATTCCGCTATCTTTACTAATTTAACTCAAGACCACTTAGATTATCATCAGACCTTAGAAAATTATTTTCAGGCAAAAACCAAACTTTTTGGAAGTATTAATTCCGGCTCCTTCGCGATTATTAATAACGATAATGAACATGGCCGAAGGCTGAAAAGACTAACCAGGGCAAAAATTATTACCTATGGAATAGATAATCCCGCGGATATAACCGCCAAAGATATAAAGTTTGATATCGCGCATACAGAATTTTACCTTACTACGGGTAAGGGGGAAGTAAGGCTTAAGGCCGGACTTATTGGACGATATAATGTATATAATATTTTAGCATCAGTTGCTTGGGCCTTGCAAGAAGGCATTGATTTATCAGTCATAAAATCTGCTATTGAGAAATTTTATCTTGTGCCAGGCAGGCTTGAGCGGATAAATTTTGATGGAGATTTTTCAGTATTTGTAGATTATGCGCACACAGAAGACGCTTTAGAAAATGTGATTAAGACCTTAAGGCAATTATCTAGTAATAGGATTATTGTTGTATTCGGCTGCGGGGGCGAACGCGATAAAACCAAAAGACCCAAGATGGGCTCTTGTGTAACCGAATTAGCCGATTGTGCAATTATCACCAATGATAACCCGCGTTCTGAAGATCCCCAAAAAATAATCGATGACATTAAAAGAGGAATAAAGAAAAATAATTACTCTGTTATCCTCGAACGTTTTGAGGCGATAAAAAAATCTTTAGGTATGGCCACCAGCGGTGATATCGTATTAGTAGCGGGGAAAGGCCATGAAAATTATCAGCTCTTAAAAGATAAGGTAATACCTTTTGATGATTGCGAGGCCGTGAGGGAATGTTTAAGGTCAATGAGTTGTTAAAGGCTGCCGGCGGATGTTTAATCAGCGGTAGAGAAGATACGGCTATTAAGGGTATCTCCATAGATTCAAGAACAGCCAGGAAAGGCGAAGCCTTTATTGCTATTAAGGGGAGTAATTTTGACGGCCACGACTTTATTGATAAAGCAATCAAAAAAGGTGCAAGTTGTATTATTTACGAATCACGAATCACGAATCACGCCCGCCAAAAATCTTGGCGGGTCCGCCATGTGTTGTGGCGGAAACCACGGAAGACAGTTTTTATAGAAGTTAAGGATACCATAAAGGCATTAGGTGATATTGCTTGTTTTCATCGCAAGAGATTTGATATTCCGGTGATTGCCGTTACCGGTAGTAATGGCAAGACTACCGCGAAAGAAATGATTGCCTGGGTATTGTCCCGGAGATTCAGAGTTCTTAAAAACGAGGGCACTAAAAATAACCAAATAGGCCTACCCATGAGCTTGCTTGGGCTTAACCGTAAGCATGATATTGCTGTTTTGGAGATAGGCACAAATCATTTTGGCGAGGTGGGTTATCTGGTTAAAATATGCCTTCCTAATATAGGCGTGATTACCAACATCGGGCCGGCGCATCTGGAGCATTTCCATAGCTTAAAAGGTGTTTTTTGCGAGAAATATACATTAATAGAAAATCTTAGAGAACCCTATCTTGCCATATTGAATTCAGATGATGCCTTATTAAGAAGACAGATGCCGGAGAAATTAAAAAAACCGTTTATTTTAGGCTTCGGAATTAAAAAACATGCTGATTTTTCCGCTTCAGATATTAACCCCCTTTTTGATAAAATAGAATTTTTAGTCAAAAAATACAGATTTACTTTAAGGACACCGGGATATTATAATGTCTATAATGCCCTGGTGGCAATAGCGGCAGCGCGCGTCTTTGGTATGGAATATAAAGATATAGCCAAAAGATTGTCTCTCTTTGATTTTCCGCAGGGCAGGCTTAAGATTATGGAGTTAAACCAGGCTAAATTTATTGATGATACCTATAATTCTAATCCCGCTTCTTTAAAACAAGCCTTAAGCGTTCTGTATAATTTTAAGACAAAAGGCAGAAAAATTTTTGTCATGGGTGATATGCTGGAATTAGGAGGCCGTAAAGAATTATTTCATTACCAGGTAGGACAAAAAGTCAGGGAGATTTGCGATATATTTATAACCGTAGGCAGGCTCTCCGGGTTTGCGGCTGAAGCAGCCAGGCGCAGCGGTTTTGATACTAAAAATATATTCACCTGCGCATCAACTGGCGAAGCGCGGGATATTTTATTTAGTAAGGTATCTCTCTCTCGCCGTGATGTGGTGTTGGTTAAGGGTTCTCGGGCAATGAAAATGGAAGAGGTTATGAAAGCTTAATATGTTATATCATTTACTTTATCCTTTACATGGAATAATTTTTGTTTTTAATATCTTTCGCTACATTACCTTTCGGGTAGCAATGGCCGCCTTGACAAGTTTTCTGATCAGCCTTATCTTTGGGCCGTGGATAATAAAAACACTTACCCGATTGAAGATAGGCGAGAATATCAGAAAGGAAGATAGTGAAAAACTATATGAACTACATAGTAAAAAACAAGATACGCCTACGATGGGTGGAATTCTAATTTTGTTAGCCATATTTTCTGCGGTGCTGCTCTGGGCAGATATCTTTAACAAATATATAATAATTATTTCTTTTGTTACGCTTTGGTTAGGCATAACCGGATTTATCGATGATTATTTAAAACACATAAGGCGAAAGTCCAAAGGATTAACCGCCACGGCAAAATTCACCAGTCAGATCATCCTGGGATTGATATTAGGGATTATCCTTTTCTCAAATCCGCAAAACAGTACAAAATTAGATGTGCCTTTTTTAAAAAATATATCTTTAGAATTAGGTGTTTTCTATATATTCTTTGTAATATTAGTACTTACTGGCACATCAAATGCCGTGAATCTTACCGATGGCCTGGATGGTTTAGCTATAGGGGTTGTGATTATGGTAGCCTTGGCCTTTTCTGTCTTGAGTTATGTATCTGGAAACATAAAATTCAGTCATTATCTATTTATACCTTACATTGCCGGCAGCGGTGAGTTGGCGGTATTTTGTGCAAGCATCTTAGGCGCGGGATTGGGCTTTTTATGGTTTAATTGTTATCCAGCCTCGATTTTTATGGGAGATGTGGGATCTCTGGCTTTGGGTGGCGCCCTCGGCACCGTTGCCTTATTGATAAAGAAAGAATTACTTTTGGTGATTGTGGGTGGGATATTTGTTTTAGAAGCCCTATCTGTAATTCTGCAGGTAGCGTCCTTTCGTTTTACTAAAAAACGCATATTTAAAATTGCTCCACTACATCATCATTTTCAGTTTTTAGGTTGGCCAGAGAGTAAAGTGATTGTAAGGTTTTGGATCGCAGCAAGCCTGCTTGCCCTTCTTACTTTAGTTACTTTAAAAATACGATAAGTTCGCCAATATCCCGAAGTTTCGGGGCTACAACTTACGTCGTTGTGAGCGAAAGCGGGCGCTCCGTAAGTTATGGGCTCATTAAATGATAAATACCGATAGTTTTAAAAATAAAAAAATTACCATTGTAGGATTAGCCAGGAGCGGCCTGGCCTGTGCGGATTTACTCTCTGATTTAGGAGCAGGGGTAAGCGTAACGGATAATAATGACAGCGAATTAACGCGTCAGGGCCTTTCAAAATTAAAGTCAAAAAACATTGAATCTGAATTAGGCAGGCACACGCGAGAATTTATCCGGGGCAGAGACCTGGTGGTAGTTTCACCGGGCATACCCGATAATGCCTCTCCTGTTGTTTGGTCAAAAGAATTTAAAATACCGATAATAAGCGAGATAGAAGTGGCGGCAATTCTTTGTCCGGCCACAGTCATTGCGGTTACTGGTACCAATGGTAAGACTACAGTGACTACGCTAATTGGCAAGATTTTACAGGCAAGAGGAGAAAGGGTTTTTGTCTGTGGCAATATCGGGAATCCGTTTTCCGGGGAAGTCTCGAAAATAAAAGAAGATGATTTTGTCTCTTTAGAAGTAAGTTCTTTTCAGCTAGAAAAGATACAGGCTTTTAAGCCAAAAATCTCGGTTATACTCAATTTTAGCCGTAACCATTTAGATAGATATAAGGATATGCGGGAGTATCTAAAAGCAAAGAAGCGTATATTTATGAATCAGGATAAAGATGATTATTTGGTTTTGAATTACCAAGATCCGATACGGGGGGAATTAGCTAAAGAGGCCAAGGCCAAGGTAGTCTATTTTTCCCAAGATGAAGATTTAAATCCTAATCAATCGGCAGTTTTAGCTGTGGCTTCAATATTGGGCATAGGCAGAGAATTGGCCTTAAATGTATTTAGAGAATTTAAAGGCATTGAGCATCGCATGGAATATTTTACAGAAATAAATAACGTAAAATTTATCAATGATTCTAAAGCCACCACCGTAGATTCTACGATATGGGCATTAAAAAACATATCTTGTCCGGTTATTTTAATTGCTGGAGGTAGAGATAAAGGCAGCGATTATCGCCCCATTTTAGATTTAATACAAAAAAAAGTAAGAAATGTTATTTTAATCGGAGAGGCAAAAGAGAAGATAAAAGATGTATTAACCGGATTTTTACCTATTGATGAAGCCCGGTCTCTGGAAGAGGCAGTTAATACTGCTTTTTATAAGGCAAATTCAGGCGATTGCGTATTGCTTTCTCCCATGTGCTCCAGCTTTGATATGTTTTCTAATTATGAAGAAAGAGGCAGGGTTTTTAAAAAAGCAGTATATGATTTGATAATGACAAATGACAAAATTAAAAGCACAAAATAAATCTAAAATCCAAATGTCAAATTCCAAGACATTAAAGTTTTGTCATTTGGTATTTGTGCTTTGGTATTTGAATTTTAAATATGACACGCAATATTAGATTAAACCTGTTTACTATAACTGTTATTTTAATCTGCATCGGCATCGTGATGATTTATAGCGCCTCCAGTATATATGCCTTGGAAAGATATAAAGACAGCCTCTTTTTCTTAAAAAGGCATCTTAGTTTCCTCGTCATTGGAATATTCCTGGCATTTTTGGTGATGGGCATTGATTATAAAAGTTTAAAAAGATGGGCAAGGCCTTTGATTATACTATCCACTTTATTATTAATTTTGGTTTTAATACCCGGGATAGGAAGAGAAGTGGCTGGAGCCCGTAGGTGGTTTAGATTCAAATTTATTAGTTTTCAGCCTTCAGAGCTAGCTAACCTGGCGATGATTATCTATATAGCAGATTTTATTAACCGTAAAGGCGATACCATAAGAACATTCCTTAAGGGATTTCTGCCTCCGATGTTTATTTTAGGCGTGGTTTCACTATTAATTCTTATGCAGCCGGATCTAGGAACTACCTTGGCATTAGGTATCGTGGTATTTATTATGCTTTTTGTGGCTGGCATAAGGCCAGCATATCTTTTATCTATAATATTATTGAGCCTGCCCGTGCTTTATATGTTGATATTTAGCGTCCCGTATAGAAGGATGCGGATTTTAGCATTTTTAAATCCGTGGTTAGACCCTAAAGGCAGCGGCTTTCAGATTATTCAATCGCAGATTGCCTTAGGCTCAGGCGGAATATTTGGCCAGGGCCTAGGACATTCCAAGCAAAAATTATTTTATCTGCCTGCTGCCCACACCGATTTTATTTTTTCTATAATTGGAGAAGAATTAGGCCTCTTAGGCACAGTTAGTATAATAATATTATTTATAATTTTTATCCAGCATGGCCTTAAGATAGTGAAAAATGCGCCTGATAAGTTCGGTTATTTTTTAAGCCTGGGATTGATTTTGATGATTTGTTTAAAAGCAGTAATAAATATTGGAGTTTCCTGCGGACTATTGCCAACGAAAGGTTTGCCGCTGCCGTTTATTAGCTATGGCGGTTCTTCATTTATCCTTGATATAATAAGCGTGGGGATACTGATAAATATTGCGCGCACCGGAGAATATCCATGAAAAGGTCTTTCAAAAAATATTTAGATGGAGACCACAAAAATAGGCTTTTCTGAAAATATTATGAAAGTTTTAGTAGTTACCGGAGCAAGCGGCGGGCACATATTTCCTACCTTGAGTTTTTTAGATGCCTTAAAAGATAGAGCTAAAGTTGTAGAGACGCTTTTGATCTTACCCAAGGGAAGTTTAATAAAACAGATAATACCCGGTGATTATAAGGTTCGTTATATTTCAATTTCAAATATCAGGGTGCGCCTTGGCTTTAAGAATTTTGCGGCGATATTAAAATTCTTCAAAGGTTCTTTAGAAAGCTTGATTGCGCTTTTAGAATTTCAGCCTGATGTTGTAGTTGGGTTTGGCAGCCTGGTTTCGGTTCCTATAGTTTTGTGCGCCTGGTTTTTTAGGATAAGGACATTAATCCACGAACAGAATGTAATTCCTGGCCGGGCTAACCGGCTTTTGGCAAAATTTAGCGATAGGATTGCTATTTCTTTTGAAGAAACCAAGGGCCATTTTAAAGGCTCATCGGGTAAGATAGTCTTTACGGGCAATCCCACGCGTAAGGAATTAAAAAGGCTCGATAAAAATAAGGCCCTGGATTTTTTTGGATTAGGTTACGGTAAATTTACCATTTTAGTAATGGGGGGGAGTGCGGGCAGCCATCAGATTAATATCGGATTTTTAAATGCGATATCCATGATTTCTGATAAGCCTAAACTTCAGATTATTCATTTGACCGGCCCCAGGGACTATGATTTATTAAAGGAGAGTTATAAGGATTTAAGTGTTAATATCAGATTGTTTAGTTTTTTAGGCCAGATGCAATATGCTTATAGTGCCTGCGACCTCGTCGTATGCCGGGCCGGGGCAACAACCCTTACTGAAATAATGCTCTTTGGATTACCCGCGATAATTATTCCCTACCCCTTTGCTTATGGGCACCAAGTAAGCAACGCAAAAGTTTTAGAAAGCAAAGGTTGCGCGATAATTATTAGGGATAATGAACTGGAAGGTAATACCTTAAGACAAGCTATACAGGATCTGAGCAATAGCCCCGATAAGATGAAAAATATGCGCTCCCATTATGATAGTATTGTCCGGGCGAACCCAAATGATTTGCTCGTGGACGAAGTATTATCTTTAAATTAGATGAGAAAGTTTATTTTTATTCGTCCTTTGAAAAATACCTTTTTAACGCAGATACACGCAGATTTTCTTAACAAAACAATATGCGAACATCTGCGTTCAAGATATTTTTTTAGGACTTTTTTTATATCGGCTATACTTTCTTTATCTTTATCTATTGCCTTGGCCGAGACAGATGCCTTCTTCCGCCAAGGCTTCGGAGGGCTATCCGCCGAAGCTAAAAGCGAAAGCTTTTTAGCGAAGGCGGATGACTGGCAAATAACCAAAAGCACGCATTTTATTGTATATTATAAAAATGCCCAGGAGGACTTCTTAGAACGTTTAATTGAAAGGGCAGAAGATTATTACAATAAAATTGCTGATGACTTAGGATTCAGGCGTTATAATTTTTGGCTTTGGGATAATCGGGCTAAGATTTATATCTATGATAATGCCCAGGATTATCAGGCCGCTACTGGACAGCCTAGTTGGTCTTCGGGATGCGCCAAGGTAAAGGAAAAAGTAATTAGTACCTTTCCTTATGCGCAAAGATTCTTTGATACAATATTGCCGCATGAAATGGGCCATGTTGTCTTTAGGGAATTTGTAGGTTTTGATAATTATGCTATACCTCTCTGGCTAGAAGAAGGAGTTTCCTCTTATCAAGAAAAAATAATGCGCTTAATGGTTAATAAACTCGTAAAAGAAGCAATTGATAAGGGCACTTTTATGAGCTTAGAAAAACTATCTAATTTTAACCCCCAGTTAAGCCAGGATTCAGAATTAGTAAAACTTTTTTATGTCGAATCATTAAGCATAATAAATTATTTAATAAAAGAATTTGGCAGCGATAATTTTGTGTTTTTCTGCCAAAATTTAAGGGATAAAAAAAACTTGGAGGCAGCCTTTAGGTCTGCTTATCAGTTTAGTAATATTCAAGAGTTAGAACAGGCCTGGCGAAGGTTTTTAAAGGAGCAATGATGCATTATCACTTAATCGGTATAGGCGGCATTGGAATGAGCGGTATTGCCAAGCTGCTTTTACAACGGGGCATAAAGGTGAGCGGTTCGGATTTAAAAGAAAG
>Ga0315286_10000370_pt1 | contig 37416 bp, 25 predicted proteins | sample YL17G10_0_MG_FD_205038 | JGI IMG/M metagenome (GOLD analysis project Ga0315286, IMG submission 205038) | Sediment microbial communities from Yellowstone Lake, YNP, Wyoming, USA - YL17G10_0 | ecosystem: Environmental > Aquatic > Freshwater > Lake > Sediment | place: USA: Wyoming | collected...
TTAGGAGTTGATAGCGTTGTAGCAACGAAAATCATGTTTGGCATCGGTATGGTACTTGCGGGGGTAACACTGTTTTTACTGGTTGAATCGACGCTTGGATTTTTTGCTGCAATGACAGCCGGCATGTTGTTTTTATATGCACCGTATCATGCGGTAGAAGTGTATATCAGAGGATCAGTCGGTGAATATTGGGCGATTGCGTTTGTACCGCTTCTTTTGTACGGCTTGAAGATGAGTCTTCAAAAGAAACATGTAGCAAAAGGAATTATTATCGGCAGTATATCACTTGCAGCAGTTATCGTGTCACATACAATAGTAGGATTTTTAACGTGTATTTTCTTGGGGGTTGGCTTGATTCTGTATTGGGCAATTCTGATGATACAGAAAAAACTTTATTTTCCTTCCTTTATCCGTCCGGTGATACTTATTCTTTTTGGTCTGGGGCTTTCCGCATTTTTTTGGCTTCCTGCAGTGACAGAAATGTCAGCTACATCAGTATCACAGATGATTGGGTTGGCAAACACAACTTTTTTTGATCATTTTGTTTGTGCAAGTCAGTTGTGGAATTCTCCATGGGGATTTGCAGGATCTGCTCCTGGTTGTGTTGACGGGATGTCATTTAAATTCGGTAAAGTACAGATATTTGTACTTCTGTGTTCATTTATAGCGTGGATACTGCTTCGAAAAAAACAACAGTTGAAAGGAAAAAATATATTCATGGTACTCAGTGTTTTAGGATTAATGATCTGTGTTTTTTTCATGCTTCAGGTTTCGGCTCTAGTATGGAAATTTATTCCGTTTACATCATTCATCCAATATCCTTGGAGACTGTTGTCATTCGGAATGATGTTCATTGCTATGGGCGGCGCGTATATCGTTGCTGTGCCGCGTATGCCGATTGTGCGAATCGTCCTGGCGGTTGGTATCGTGACAATCACAATTATTGTGAATGCCAAAATATTTATTCCGCAATATACATACTCACGGGATTCATATGCGTTTGAGACGCTTGAAGAGTTGCGTTTTACGAAGTCAAAAATTTCTGATGAATATCTACCGCCGGGAATTATCAAACCGCAAACAGCATCCGGTATCGTCAAGACCGCAATACAGGGGAATGATATATTTTTAGTACGGGCATTGAAAGAAAAGGACACCTCATTGTATGCAGAACTTGAAAGCGACACTGCTCAAACAATAACGATTCGAAAAGCATGGTTTCCCGGGTGGAAGATATCTGTAGATGGAAAGAGGGTGGAGCCGGTACTTGTTTTAGGCACCCCTTCCGTGAATATACCGGCAGGAAAAAGTATAATACGGATGCAGTTTACTGATACGCCCGTACGGATACTCGGGAATATTTTGAGTATTTGTACAGCATTAGTGATAGGAGGGATATATGTATATGGAAAAAAAGCCAACGCTTAATATTGTCATTCCTGTGTACAATGAAGAACAAGAATTAGCCGATCACACAGAAACGCTCATAGGATATCTGCGAACAAATTTGACAGATTTCGATTGGATGATCACTATTGCTAATAATGCGTCAAAAGACAAGACGCTTCAAATTGCTAAGCAGCTATCAAAAAAATATCAAACAGTTCACGTGATGCATTTAGATCAGAAAGGGAGAGGAAGAGCAGTAAAGAAGGCGTGGCTTGAGACAAAGGCAGATATTCATTGTTATATGGATGTAGATTTATCTACGGATTTAAAACATATCCCACCGCTCGTTCGATCACTTCTTCGTGGGTATGACATCGCCATTGGCACTCGGAATGCCCGTTCGTCACGAGTATATGGAAGAGGTTGGTTACGAACGCTTACTTCAAAAACATATATTACCCTTATCCGATTATGGTTTTTCGTCCACTTTACTGATGCGCAATGCGGGTTTAAGGCAATCACTGACCAGGCAGCAAAAAGTTTGCTTCCGCATATTCAAGATAATGCATGGTTTTTTGATTCAGAACTTTTAATAGTTGCTGAAAAACTTGGATATAGAATTTATGAAGAAGGGGTAACATGGATTGATAATCCCGGTTCAACAGTCAGGGTTGTGAAAACCGCTCAAGGAGACCTCGAAGGTTTATGGAGACTATTTAAAACCCGACCGTGGAAGACGCTTGCCAAACGATATGGATGAAATAAATATTGAAGCTATTAAAAAGAAGTCGGTTACGGGAATCTTGGCGCTCACTTCACGGACATTTATTTTACAACTAATTGCCTTCGGAGCAACATTTCTATTAACAATATATTTAACCCCGTCGGTGTTTGGGATATTTTTTGTTGTTTCAGCTGTTATTTCATTCCTATCATATTTTTCAGATATTGGTCTAGCTGCAGCTCTCATTCAAAAAAAAGAAGAGCTAACGGATGATGACTTAACAACGACATTTACCATACAACAACTATTAGTGTTGCCTATCGCACTCATTGCGTATCTGCTAGCCTCACGCGTTGCTTCATTTTATGGACTGGATAGAGAAGGGGCTGTACTATTCCAGGCGCTCGTTATCTCATTTTTCTTTTCATCTCTTAAAACAATTCCGTCGGTACTTCTTGAACGGTCACTGAAGTTTCATATACTGGTTATCCCCCAGATTGCTGAGACATTAGGTTTTTATATCGTAGCGGTGGTACTTGCCTGGCGGGGATATGGGGTAACAAGCTTCACATATGCCGTGTTAACACGGGCAATAATCGGGCTTATTCTTATGTATATCGTCTCTCCATGGAAAATACGATTTGGTATAGGGAAAACCGTAGCGAAACGGTTATTAAAATTTGGAATTCCATTTCAACTCAATTCATTTCTGGCTCTCTTAAAAGATGATTTAATGACAATATTTTTAGGGAAAATCCTTCCATTTGCAGAAGTCGGGTATATCGGGTGGGCGAAGAAATGGGCAGAAGTGCCGCTACGGCTTATCATGGATAGTGTTATCCGGGTGACGTTTCCTGCGTTTGCACGACTGCAGCATTCAAAAGAGATTCTTGGAAAAGCAATCGAAAAGACAATATTCGGTCTTGCTATTACCATTCTTCCGTTATCAGTCGGACTGTTGTTTTTTATCGATCCGCTGGTAAAACTTATCCCTAAATACAGTAAATGGGAACCGGCGCTATTTTCTTTTTCATTCTTTGTTCTTGCGTCTATCTTAGCTGCATTTTCAACACCGCTCACCAATGCTTTAAATGCGGTCGGAAAGATAAAAATAACTCTTATGCTTATGGTTTCCTGGACTATTGCTACATGGGTCCTCACTGTAACACTCGTTCATTTTATTGGATTTAATGGTGTAGCAGTAGCGCTTCTTATTCTTACATCATCTCTTGGTATTGTTGTAATGCTAGCCAAGAAAATAGCAGCTTTTTCTTTTATATCTATGGTGAAATGGCCGTTTGTTGCAGCATGCGTACAGTCACTGTGGTATTACTTATTACGGGGAAATGCGCCGTATACAGTAGCGTATCAGATTTTTATCGCTTGCTCCGGTGCTATACTGTACATAGCCGTGCTCTGGATGTTTGAAAGAAAACACATCATGGAAATGGTTAATTTCATCCGTTCAAAATAATATGAAACCAACACTGTCTGTCGTCATATCCGCGTACAATGAAGAAAAATCACTCGGAAGATGTTTGAATTCAGTCCGCCAACTGGCGGATGAAGTAATTGTTGTTGATAACGAGTCACAGGATAAAACTGTGGAAATAGCAAAGATATATACTAAAAAGATTTTTAGTGCTCCGAATCAGCTGATGTTAAATACCAACAAGAATCTCGGGTTTTCAAAAGCAAATGGCGACTGGATATTGAATCTTGACGCTGATGAGGAAGTAACCCCGGCTCTTGCGAAAGAAATACTATCGCTCATTCGTTCGAATCCTTCCCAAAACGGTTTTTGGTTGAAACGGAAGAATTACTCCTTTGGGAAATGGATCCAACACGGACTTTGGTGGCCGGACAGACAGATCCGGTTATTCCGCCGGGGACTCGGACAGTTTCCGTGTGTCCACATCCATGAATATATAAAGCTGGACGGCGAAGCTGGAGAGCTTGCCCAACCGTACATTCATTATAACTATGAAACAGTACATCAATATCTGACAAAAATTGATCGTGCTTCAACAAGTGAAGCATTGACGCTCTCTGAATTGAACTATCAATTGATGTGGTATGACGCAATCCGTTTTCCGGTATCTGATTTTTTGAAAATTTATTTTGCGCAAGGAGGATATAAAGACGGACTTCATGGATTAGTCCTTTCCTTATTTCAAGCCTTTTATTCTTTTTGCACATTCGCGAAGTTTTGGGAGATGAAAAAATTTGAAGGCCGTGACATAAAACTAAAAGAAATGTCATTGGAATTAAAAAAGAGAAAAAAAGAAATGCAATATTGGACACTAACAAGTAAGATTAGTGAATCGTCATCGCCCGTAACTAAGTTGTGGCTTAAGATTCAACGCAAACTTGTATCTATTTGTGCATGAAAACAAAACCATACCGCATTACTGTCGTCATTGTTAATTGGAATGGAAAAGATGATACTATTGCCTGTCTTCAGTCTCTTCAAAAAATTAATTTGATGGGGCATACACTTTCAATTATTGTTGTCGATAACGGATCTACGAACGATTCAGTAAAGGTTATAAAAGAGTCTTTTCCAACAATTTTCGTGATTGTTACAGGAAAGAATTTAGGATTTACTGGTGGAAATAATGTAGGAATTCAAAAAGCTCTTGAGCAAGGCGCTGATCTTGTTTGGTTACTCAATAACGATACGTTAGTGGACAAAAATGTTTTATCTTTTGCATCCGTATTTGACGACCCGCAAGTAGGCGCATGCGGGTGCAAAATTTATTTTGCACCTGGCCGCGAGTTTCACCATGACAGATATAAAGAAAAAGAACGGGGACGGGTGCTTTGGTATGCAGGAGGTCTTGTTGATTGGAACAATCTCTATGCATCACATCGGGGAGTTGATGAGGTGGATCATGGACAATATGACAAGACAGAAGAAACGCCATTTATCACCGGTTGTTCGTTTGTCGTAAGAAGCGATGTTATTAAAAAAATTGGTATGCTTGATGATCATTACTTTTTATATCTTGAAGACCTTGATTGGAATATCCGTATTCAAAAGTCAGGGCGGAAGACTATGTATGTCCCCACATCAATTGTGTGGCATGTGAACGCAGGTTCATCAGGCAGACCCGGCAATCCGATACATGAATATTATTTCACCCGTAACAGATTACTTTTAGGAATGCGCTACGCATCAATCCGCACTAAACTTGCTCTTATTCGTGAGGGGTTTCGATTTCTCGTTGGACAATCATCAGTGCGCAGACAGGCAGTGTCGGATTGGTTATTCGGTAAATTCGGTAAACAATATGAGCCAAAAAAATTCAATTAGTGTCATTATTATTGCAAAAAACGAAGTAGCTCGAATCAAGGAATGTATTGAGCACGTTGCATGGGCAGATGAAATAATTGTTGTTGATAACGGATCAACGGATGAGACAGTTGAAATCGCAAAAAAGCTGAACGCAAAAATTATTGTTCATCGAGGAACAAATTTTTCCGCGCTTCGTGAGGAAGGAGCAAAAGCGGCTAGTGGAGAATGGTTGTTATATATTGACGCAGATGAACTGGTCACAAGAGAACTTCAGAAAGAAATAGAGGAAAAAGTACAAGAATCAATAGTAGCGTACTATATTTCCCGTAAGAATTATTATTTAGGGCATGAGTGGCCGACAAAAGACAAGATGATACGGCTTATCAAAAAAGATGCACTTATTTCTTGGCAGGGGAAGCTGCACGAACATCCGGAAATACAAGGAAATGTCGGAGATTGTAAAGAACCATTGATTCATAACACGCATCGGACTCTTTCTGAAATGGTGGAAAAAACGAATGAGTGGTCTGAAATCGAAGCGGATTTACGGTTACGGGCCAATCATCCTCATGTGGTATGGTGGAGATTTATACGGGTCATGGTATCAGCGTTTTGGAGATCATATGTCCAAGAAGGCGGATGGAAAGCGGGAATAACCGGTTGGGTAGAAAGTATGTATCAGGCATTCAGTATGTTTATTACCTATGCAAAATTGTGGGAGCGACAACAGAAAAAGTCATGAAGAAGATATTACATAAAATTTTGCCAATCCTTGCATTATTTGCTTTGTGGTTTCTATTCTGTTTTCCGTATTACGGCCGCGGCTTAGTTCCGTTTCCTTCAACATATCTGGTAACATTTTTTCCTCCATGGAGTGCGTCATACGGAATGCCTGTAAAAAACAACGCAATGCCGGATATTATTACCCAAATTTACCCTTGGAAGCAGGTGACTATAGATAGCTTGAAAAACGGACAAATTCCTTTATGGAATCCTTATAGCTTTGCAGGAACGGTACACGCCGGCAATTATCAGTCAGCAATTTTTTCTCCGTTTAATGTATTATTTTTTCTTTTTTCATTTCTTGATGCATGGAGCATATTCATTTTACTGCAGCCGATTCTGGCAGGCCTTGGTACTTATCTTTTCCTTCGGTCACTTGTTAGATCGAAGAGTGCATCGCTTCTTGGCGGGGTTGCCTATATGTTTTGCGGATTCATGACTACATGGATGGCGTATGGAACACTCGGATATGCAGCATTATGTTTGCCCTGGGCGTTATGGGCAGTTACGTTAAGCGCGCGAAAGAAGTCGGTATGGTATCTTCCGGCTGTCTCTTTAAGTATTGCCGTTTCTTTTTTTGCAGGGCATTTTCAGATTTCATTGTATGTTCTTGCATCTGTTGTTGCATATATACTTTTTGTGGGCGTTTCAACAAGGCTTTGGAAAAAGGGAGCGCTTCTTCTTTTATTTGTGGCGTTAGGGATATTGATTGCATCACCGCAAATTTTGTTAACGCTTGATGCATATGTTGCTTCAACACGAAGTGCAAGTTTTATGAAAGGCGAGGTTATTCCGTGGAGATACCTTATTACTTTGTTTTCACCAGATTTTTATGGCAATCCGGTAACCAGAAATGATTGGTTTGGTCACTATGCAGAATGGGCAGGTTATGTTGGAATTGTTCCATTGCTCTTAGCTGTATTTGCCATTACAAGAAAATTAAAAGGATACATCCGATTTTTTGCAGTGCTCGGATGTTTCTCGATCTTTTTTGCGTACCCGACGCCACTCAATGATTTATTGTATGCCTTGAAGCTGCCGGTTATTTCAACGAGCGCCGCGTCGCGGATTATTATATTATTTAGTTTTTCTCTTGCGGTGTTGTCTGCTTTTGGACTTGATGAGTTAGTCGCCGCATGGAAAGAAAAAAATAAAAAGTCAGTCTTGCCATTTGTTATCGGATGGCTCGTATTTCTTGCCATTGTTTGGACTATATTACTTGGTATAAAACCATTCCCTTTGGACAAGCTCGTTATTGCAAAACGGAACTTTATGTTGCCGACAGCGCTTACTCTCGGAGTTTTGTTTTTTATGAGCGTTGGGTTTATCAAGAAATACAAATTATATGTGTTTCCTGTGTTGTTTCTTTTGGGTCTAAGCATGTTTGATTCGTATCGGTATGTTTCTAAATGGATGCCGTTTGATAAGCGTGAATATGTATACCCGGAAGTGAAATCCTTCACGTTCCTGCAAAAAGTAATCGGATACAACCGGGTATTTGGGAATATTGGCGGAGAAGCGGGAATGGTCTTTCAACTTCCCTTAATTGAAGGGTACGATGCGATGTATCAGGGAAGATTCGGTGAGTTTATCAACGCCACATCAAATGGTATTGTATCGCCGGGTGAGAGATCGGTCGTTTCATTTGACAAATATGGGAGATATAAAGATGCGGTGCTGCAAATGTTAGGTGTACGGTACATCATTCACCGGATAAGCGATGGGAGAAATGTTTGGGCATTTCCTGTGTGGCAATATGAAAACGGAGAGATGAAACAGATATATAAAGATGAACAGTATGAACTATATGAATATACCAAAAGTTTTCCGCGCGCATTCCTTGCTTCATCATATGAAGTGATAACGGATTCGCAAAAAATCATAGACAGATTATTCTCCACGACGTTTGATAGAAGAAATGCTCTCATTCTCGAAAAACAACCGGAATTAAAACCGTCTACAGGCGTTGGCGAGGTACAGATTGTGACGTATTCACCAAATGTCGTCACAATGAAAACGACAAGCGATACGAATAAGTTATTGTTTCTGTCTGACGTATATGACGCCGGGTGGCAAGCTTCTATAGATGGCAAAAAGACTACGGTGTATCGGGCTGATTACGATTTTCGTGCAATTGCTGTTCCCGATGGGTCTCATACGGTAGAATACAGATACTATCCATATCGGTTTCGATTAGGATTAGTACTGGCAGGAATCAGTGTGGTAGCGGGTTTTTTGGTATGCATATGGATACAAAAACAAAGAGACTAAAAATAGGATTGTATAATCCCTACTTCGATTCATTTGGAGGGGGTGAGCGGTATATGCTTTCCTTGGGAGAATATTGGTCGAAGAAGCATGACGTATCGATTTTTTGGGATGATGCTACTATTCTTTCTTCGTCAGAAAAACGGTTTCATTTGGATTTATCGAAAATTGCAGTTGCACCTAATGTATTTAAGAACGGATCATTAATTAAAAAAATGTTGGTCTCCGCGACCTATGATTGCATTGTGTTTTTAAGCGACGGAAGTATTCCGATGACGTTAGCTAAGAAAAATATTCTTCATTTTCAGGTCCCGTTTTCAACTGTTTCCATGAGCGTTTGGAAAAAAGGCAGATATCAGCATATTGTGTGTAACTCAAAATTTACCCAAAAACATTTGGATGCAACAATAGGAATTCCGACAACGGTCATTTATCCTCCTGTAGCCTATGAGGAGTTTCATCCGGGAAAGAAAGAGAATGTAATCGTGTCAGTTGGACGGTTTAACGGTCATTACAACGTTAAAAAGCAGGATGTATTGATAGAAGTATTTGCTGATATGGTAAAAACAAAGAAATTATCCGGGTGGAAACTTGCGCTTGCGGGCGGTATGCTTCCGATTGATAAAGAATATGTTGAAAAATTGAAAAAATTGGGTAAAAGCTATTCCATTGAGATTATTCCCAACGCATCATTTGAAAAAATCCAGGTCTTGTATGCAAAAGCCCGTCTGTATTGGCATGGCGCAGGATTCGGAGAAACACGCCCTGAATATATGGAACATTTCGGCATATCAACTGTTGAAGCAATGGCTTCCGGATGTATTCCGGTTGTGTTTGCGGGCGGAGGACAGACGGAAATAGTGACGGACAGTGTAAACGGATACACCTGGAAAACAAAAAAGGAGCTTGAAGATAAAACAATAATTGCAATTAAAGAAGGAAGTGTATTACACGAAAGGATAACAAAAAGAGCGAAGGATTTTTCCAAAGACGTTTTTAATCAGGCATTCGATACCGTACTTACTTCACTATGAAAAAAAATTTGCGCGATGTACTGGCAATTGCAGGTATCATATGTGTTGTTTTAGTCTTTTTTTATAAGACAGTTATCTACGGACTGTTGCCGATTCCGTCCGATGCGCTGGTAGGTATGTATCACCCATGGCGGGATGCATACAGCCACACATTCAAAAACGGCGTTCCGTTTAAGAATTTTCTTATAACTGATCCGGTCCGACAGCAAATACCCTGGAGAAAACAGGTGATTGATGCTTTTAAAAGCAAAAAACTTCCCTTGTGGGATGCTACGTCTTTTTCGGGAGCGCCGCTTCTGGCAAACATTCAGTCAGGAGCGTTATATCCATTGAATGTTTTGTTCTTTATGTTTCCGTTTTCAACAGCGTGGACCATCCTTATTATCAGCCAGCCTCTATTAGCAGGAATTTTTTTGTACTTTTTTTTACGGCACAAAAAGCTTGATCAAATTTCATCTCTTGTAGGTTCTGTTTGTTTTGCGTTTTCCGGTTTTTCAATTTCATGGTTGACGTGGGGAACGATGGTATCGACTATCCTTTGGCTGCCGCTATCCTTGCTGGCTTTCGAAAAGATTCACGAATCTTCAAAGAAAACGCCATGGAGACTGCTGTTTATTTTTTCGATTGTTTCATCATTTTTTGCGGGACATATCCAAATATTTGTGTATTGCATGCTTGTTTTCGGAGCATATGCTGTTTGGTTATTCAGAAAGATGAAAATGCAAAAAACATACCTTATGCATATTGTGATTCCGGGTATTATTCTTGCACTAACATCACCCGTGTGGTTTCGTTTCATTTCATTTTTACCTGATACGTCAAGAATAGCAGGATCTTCCTGGACGGCAGAGGGATTTTTCATTCCCCTCCGGCATCTTGTGCAGTTTATTATTCCTGATTATTTCGGCAACCCGGCAACCCTAAACTATTGGGGAACATGGAATTACGGAGAAATGGTCGGCTATATTGGTGTGATCGGATTATTATTTGCTCTTATCGGTATTTCCGTAAAGAGCGGATTCTGGGTAGGAGTTGTTTGCATAGCGCTTCTTTTTGCTGTTGATTCTCCTTTAGCCCGGTTGCCATTTATACTTCATATTCCGGGAATTTCCTCACTCCAACCGACGAGATTGCTCGCCATTGTTGATTTGGGTTTATCGATATTGGCTGCATATGGGATGGCCACGCTGATAGCAGGTGTTAAGAAAAAACAAATATTGATTGGAAGCATTGTGTTGTTGTTTGTTTTTGCCGGTGCGTGGATTAGTGTATTAATTCTTACATCATTCGGTATACCGATTGAACAAATTGCTGTAGTGAAACGGAATCTGATTCTTCCGTCAGTGTTGTTTGCTTCTATGATTGGTATTATTGGTGTGGTTGTGTTGTTGAAAAAATCGCAGGTAACACTTCGGTACATAGGCGTTATTACTGTACTCATCCTTCTCTCTTTTGAACTTATCCGTTTTGGGTGGAAATTTACACCGTTTACGGGTGTATCGTTCTTTTTTCCGAAAACCGAGACTATTTCTTTTCTCGCACAGGTACCAAAACCGTTTCGTGTTCTTGCAACGGACGATCGGCTGCTACCGCCAAATGTATTAAGTTATTATGATATTGAATCGATATCCGGATATGACCCAATTCATAGTTTGCGGTATGAAGAATACATTGCTGCAATGGAACGGGGAGAGCCGAATATTACACCGCCATTCGGATTTACCCGTATTATCGCTCCAAAGACAATCACATCACCGCTTCTGGCGCTTTTAAACGTACAATATGTTCTTTCGATGGATCCGCTGGTTGGGCCAAAAGTGCGGTTGCTGTCTGAGGAAGGAACAACAAAATTATACAAATATGCAGGTGGTGTTCAGAGAGTGTATTTTGCCGAGCAGATTATCACAGAATCATCAAAAGAAGCTGTAATTCGCCGGTTATATGATTCCTCGTTTATTCCGGGAAAAACTGCTGTTGTAGAATCACCTATCTCAATTGTATCAGCGCCGTTAGGAATTGATGAATCAGCTGTTATTTCATCATATGAGGGGGACAGGATGAAAATTCAGACTACAACGAAGAACTCGCGGTTGCTTGTTATTGGTAATATGATGGATCCCCATTGGAACGTAACAATTGACAGAAAGAAAACAGGTATTCTCCGGGTTAATTATCTTTTCTTCGGTAGTATCGTTCCTGCAGGAACACACACTATTGCGGTACAATATAAATAAGGTATGAAAAAGCTATCCGTTTCCATCGTGATCCCTAATTGGAATGGTGTGTATCTCATGGAAAAGCATCTTCAAGGCGTTATTGATGCTGCCCCTGATGCAGAAATTATTATTGCCGATGATTTGTCTTCGGATGGATCAGTTGACTATATCAAAAAAAAATTTCCCCGCGTGATAGTTGTTAAGGGAATGAAGCGGGAGGGATTTGCAGCGAATGTTAATCGCGGAGTGAATAAGGCAACAGGAGATGTTGTTATCCTTCTTAATACTGATGTTGAGCCGGAGAAAGGTTTTCTACAACCGCTTGTATCTCATTTCGATGATCCACAGGTATTTGCTGTCGGGTGTTTGGAAAAGAGTTGGGAAAACGGGAAGACCATTCTTAGGGGACGAGGCCTCGCTCATTGGTACAGAGGGTTTTATGTACATTCCCGAGGAGAGGTAGATAAAACGGATACAGCGTGGGTTTCCGGAGGAAGCGGGGCATTTAGAAGGTTCATGTGGAACACTCTTGGAGGCATGGATACCCTGTACAATCCGTTTTATTGGGAAGATATCGACATATCGTATCGTGCAAGAAAGGCAGGGTGGAAAATACTGTTTGAGCCAAAAAGCGTGGTCGGACATTATCATGAGGAAGGAAAAATTAAACAAGAGTATACAGCTACAGATGTGAAGCGCATTTCGTATCGCAACCAATTTATTTTTATCTGGAAAAATCTAACTGACCCTTCCGTTTGGATTGCTCATATTTTTTGGACGCCGATTCGTTTGGTTCAGGCATTATTGCGGAAAGATTTTCTGATGATTCAGGGGTATATGCTTGCGGTCCTTCGATATCCATTAGTTCTATCTAAACGACGGATTCAGTCGAAGCTTTGGAAGGTATCAGATAGGGAGTTATAAGTTCTAGAGTATTATTCTTTCTACACCATGAATAAAAAAAGAATTTCTTTACTTCAGAAATTCCTTCTTATCAGTATATATCAATGTTTGTTTGTCGGTATTGCTATTGCGCTTCTCAAACGCGTTGGTGCGTTTGGTTGTTTTGATGATTGTTTTAATTTTGGAGCAGGGTATTTTATGCTTCAGGGAAAACAATTGTATAGTGAAATATTTTTTAACCACCAGCCGTTTATGGCGTATATAAGCGCTGCAGTGCAATATATATCCCGGCCTCAAACATTATTTGAGTTGGTTAAGTATCATAGACTAGCAGTTTTATTGCTGGCTGATCTGTGCGGAACATTTCTTATTCTTCGATTCGGATTTCCACTAGTTCTTTCATTAGTAGTTTTTGAAGCCACAAAGTTTTATATTTTCGGTGATAGGTTTTTAGCAGAAGGAATCATTGTCTATCCGATGATGTATCTTACTCTTCTTATTTTGTACAAGTTTCTCGGAAAAATTGTATACAGGTGGGAATATATTCTGGCAGCACTATGTTCATGGTTTATCTTTTGGATGCGTGAGCCGTTTATGCCATGGTCCGGTATGGCATTTCTCATCCTATTATTACTTGCGTATAAGGAGAAAAAACAAAGAAAGCATATTGTCATTGCGTTTATAATTTTTTCTCTATTGCATCTGATTGCGCTCACCGTACTTACGATACGTGAATATATTTTTAATGTTTTTACTGTAAATATGCAGTATGAGGTCTCTGTGCAACCATTGACAGTGCTGACGATCGCACAAACAATCTCTTATCCTGTGTTTGTTGTATTTAAGGGGATGGGAAATATATTTCAAAATACTTTGTTTGTGTTATCGATTATCTTTTTCGTAGGTATCGGGTATGAGGTATTCCGGAAAAAAAGAGGTATTGCTATTGGCGTAACATTTGTTCTGTTAGCGCTGGCAAACCTACGGGTAGTTCCAGTTGGAACGTTGTATTATGATTCCTTTCACATGGTCCCTTGGTATGGGATGGTTCTCGGGATAACGGCTCTGTTTATGAGTGACATGTGGGAAGATGCGAAGGCAAAAAAGATAGCTGTACTATCGAGTGTCAGTATGCTATTAATAACTCTTTATGGTATTTTTTCGCCACAATCATTTATTAGAGAACATATTGATACGCAATCGGAATTTACAACAAACTACGCAAATTATTTTGTTAAAGGACAGGTGATTAAATTGCTTGCAAGATCGGGAGATACAATGTTTGTTGAGATGTGGGAAGATCCGATTTATTTTGTAGCTGGCGTTCCAACGGCATACAGCTATTCATGGTATACATCCGTCATGCCCTTTTTTCCTAAATATCAGATTGCGCGGGATGAAATGTTCGCGCTTCATCCCCCGACGTTTTACGTCGGAGCATGTCGGGAGGAAGATATAGATTCGTTTGCTTTATCGCTAAAAGATAAAGATAATTACATTCAACTTTTAAATTCGGGCAGACCCTCTTGTGTATATATAATGAAAAATATTATTAAAAGAATATCAACTGATCAAAAAAAACAGATATTTATGTTTGGATATGAAGTAGCAAATAAATAATTAAAAGTTCATGATACTATTGGTTATATGAAGAGAATTTGGGGATTACGATATATCCTTCTTGTATTGTTAGTAGCTTCTTTATTTCGTTTGCCTTTTCTGGATCGTTCACCGTCCAGCATAAGCGATGACGAACTAATGTATGTTGTTGATGCAAAGGCAATTTGGAATACCGGAAGAAATATGACCAATGCGTGGTCTCCCTTTGGGTTCGTGAGAAATACTGTTGAATTTCCTCATACAGAACTTCCACATTTGATTATTGCGCCAATAATCGGTTTAGCGCCTTTTTCACTTGCGTGGGCGCATTTTCCTTATGCTATATCAAATATTTTGCTCGTACTTGCCTTATATTTATTTGCGAGGAAACTATTTGGTAACAACACCGCATTTATAGTTGGACTTGTTGCTGCAATAAATCCTTGGAATATATTTTTTGGTAGGACTTCGTTTGATGCAACGCTCGCAATTGCATTTTTTATGACAGGAATGTGCTTAGTTGCTTATGTAAAAGGAAAAAATGTTCTGTTTTTGATAATTCCTTTTTTGTTGGCCTTTGGAACGTATATAGGAACGAGGACAAGTTTTATTTTGTTTGTTGGTTTTTGTTGTTATTTTGGATGGCGTTTTGTTAACAAAAATAAATTTGGAAAGTATTATCTGGCTGTATTTTTGGTATGTACATCAGTATGTGTGTACTATTTCGCAATATTTAATACGTTATCCGCAAGCCATCGTATGAACGAGTTGTTTACCCCCTCAAGTGATGTTGTGACTAACATGGTTAACAATGAACGTCGTCAGGCGATTCAAACACCTCTTACAAGATTTTTCGCAAATAAGCCGGTTGTTTTTGTTCGGTTGTGCATAGACAAATATCTACAATTTTTTTCACCCACAATGTTATTTACAAATGGTGATTATAGAGCGACATTTTCTTTGTATAGACATGGATATTTCTATTATATAGATATACTATTTTTGGGCTTAGGCTTATTTTATATAGCAAAACGATATCGAAATATATTCTGGTTTTTACTGTCACTTATATTAATTGCTCCAATTCCATCCGTAGCTAGTCAAGCAAGTACTGGTTTTGCTGCTATACGCGGGATAATTCTTTATCCCATACTCACAATATGTATTGGAGCAGGAATTGCTAATATAATTGAATGGGCAAAGAAAAGAAAAATTTATAAACAAGTGGTTATTATCTTGTTACTAATGTATGCGATGTTAGTAGCAAATTTTATAAATATTTATGTCTTTCAATATCCAATCTATTCATCAGAAAGTTATAGTTTTAGTTCTCGTATACTATCCAAATATTTAGTATATGCAAATAATGAAGGAAAAAATATTGTTGTGTATACAACGAGTCCTAAAGAACGATTTATTTATTATTTATTTTTTAGTAGTTTATATAAAAACAATATTGCAAAGGAAATTCAACAAAAATTTACTAATAAACAATACCTTTTGAATTCCATCCGTTTTGAAAATTGTTTAATTGATATAAAACCGGATATAAATACTTCATATGTGATTGAATCTGGAGGGTGCGATAAAATGAAAATACTTTTGTCTCAACCGAGGAAAACAATTCCTATCCTTGCGGATGGTGGAAGTGTGTATAGTATAGTCGGAGACACAGTTTGTGCGTCATTTGCGTTGCCAAGATATCCAAATGATATTAAATTTTCCGATTTATCAGTAGAAAAATTGGATAAAGAACGATTCTGTACTAAGTTTATTACAGAGGTTAAGTAATAATTCTGTTTTTGTAGATATATGCCTGCTTTTGCATTAAATGATTTAAATTTTTGGTTTCAATTCTTTCGATATTTTGTCTTCGTATTTATTGGGTACTTTATTCCTGGGGATTTAGTACTGTTCCGAACTTCATTCCCAAAAATATTTCGGATACCCCTTGCAATTGTCATTGGTATGGTACTGCTTGCCGTGCAGGGATATATTGTCGGGTATCTTAATATTCGATATATGTCTTGGATTTATATTTTCTTTTGTTCTGCCGTTTGGTTATTCGTCCGCAAGAAAATTTATAACAAAATTATTTCGTACAAGATTGATAAGATAGCCTTATTTTTAGTAATTATTGGAGCGATAGGACAATTATCAACTATTTGGTTTACGGGATATATAGCCAGTGGCACTGCCACGTACTGCTGTGGAGATTCAAATGATAATCTTTTTTACGGAACTATATCAAAACAACTAGTACACGCCATGCCACCCGAACAACCAGGAATGGTAGGTTTCGAATTCAAAAATTATCATTATTGGTCAAATATAGTTGTTGCTGAAACAGCAAGAATATTTAATCTTCCGGTATTCCAACTGCAATATCAGTATTCGACAATAGTACTTTCTATCATTATCGGGTTATTACTGTTGGCTTTATGTAATGAAATACGTGTCACAAAATTGTTCTCTCGATGGTTATTGTTCTTTTTTTACTTCGGTAGCGATGCAATCTATTGGTTTGTAGCGTTAAATAGGTCCGTACCAATGTTTTCCATGTCATCGCTTGAGGACGGCATCGGATTATTTGCTAATTATCCACGGGCTATGGCTGTACTAGTAAGTCTGGCTGCAATAACCTTACTATTTTCTTTAAAAAGAAAATTTTCTCTTACATTATTGATTATCACATCATTATTATTCGCTAGTGTTGCTGGTATGAAAATATATGTTGGACTATTTTGTTATGTCGGACTTTTAACTCTTTCCGTATACGAAGTACTTAAAGAAAGACGATCAACCACCCTTCTTGTTGGTATTTTGACCGTTGTATTTCTTCTTCCGATATATTTCTCCGCTAATGTTAACGCAGGAGGGCTTTATTATACCGGATTTTGGAGAGCACAGAATTTCGTTGTTCAACCATCACTGAACCTCATTCGATATGAGATGGCGCGTTTGATATACGAGGCTGATCATAAATGGCCTCAAGTTATGGTGTTTAATCTTGGATTTACGATATTCTATTTCGCATTAATATTTGGAACAAAAATTATTGCTTTGTTAAACAATAAAACCTCTCTACGTAAACTGCCTATCGAATTTCATCTTTTTTTCATCCCTCCACTTATTATTAGCGCACTGGTCGGATTTTTTTTCAATCAGGATGTTGGGGAATCAAATACGTTTAATTTTATCGTCTCTTCGTTTATTTATTTATCCTTCTACGCAGCCCTGTTTTGTTCTTACATAATGGAAACTAAAAGGCGATGGATAGGCATTATATTTGCAATATGTATCATACTACTAACAATTCCAAGGGCAGGGTACAAAATATATAACAATATAAACATGATACGGAATAGTAAAGGATTTGTTATTCCACCAGCTATTCTCGATGCTGCAAAAGCTATACGTCAAAAAACGGAAGAAAACGACGTAGTATTAATCGATGTTCGCGCATTTTATTTCGATAAATACAGTCCTGTTTTTAGCATGTTAGTTGATAGACCAATGTATTTTTCAAGTGAAGACTTTTTACATTGGTTTAAAGCACCTGTTGATGAAATCAGTAAAAGAAAATTAATCAGAGATACTATTTTTACGGATAGTAGCATATTAAAAGTAGCCTCTATGCTTAAAGCGAATACTATCGATTACCTAATTACTGATTTAAATCAACAGTTTGGGTCTACATCCTCGGCTTCTTTTTTTGAACACTGGTATCAAAATCCAGAGATATTAGTAATAAAAGTCCATAAGGAATTAATACCGGCGTCGATTTTTGAAGAAGTTGCTGAAGCAACGACAGCTTCTGTTTATCGGTATCATGAGCTTACCGCTCCGTATCTGCGTGATTATAACGGTGAGTAAAATGCGCTAGTAAATTGATGAGCCTAGCAACAATAATTAGAAAGCCGGATCCTGTTTCACATGCTTTCAATATACTCGTTGATGATGACATCCCGTCCGTTTTCCTTTTGTTGTTCAATTAATACATGGCTTTCTCCAGTTGGAGAAATGACCGACAGCGTCCCACCATTTTTTCCCTTGAGCGTTGTATTGTATTGTAATTCCCAGCCTGAGTTGCCATCACAGACAGTTGAAGAGTAGAAATACAAATTGTATGCTCGTAGAAAGTCGCAAGTAACTTGACCGACTGATGAATGTTCTAATTGTTTTTGCCATCGATATGTTGTTGGTACGAATGTAACACCGGAAAAATTATTAAGTGCAGTAAATATTTTCTTTGTTTCTTTATCGTTTGGATCTCGTGGGATGGTGCTAATAAAAACCGGTTTAGTGTCAATGCTGTACAGTGTAAAACGGTTTTGAACATCAAAATAGGATAATCCGTCATTTTTTGACGGATTGTGGAGCTGGTTGATGGTAGTAAAGAGTGCTTCTTGTTCATCAGGGCGAACAAAGTTTGGAGTTAAGGTAAGTGCATATCCAAGTCTATCTTCAGCAAGAATAATTCCGTTTGAAGAAACTATTTTTCCTCGGTTTGCACGATCAATAGACGTAATAACTGTACTTTGTGGAGTAACGCCGCCTCCAAAATAGTTCCAATCCCAATGAAAGACCCATCGGCCATTTTCTTTTTGTGTCCGCATGGTGATTGGAACAATATAGGTTCCTAGCTCTCGCGTCCCGTACGCTATTGTAGCGGGAAATGTTTGATTGGAAACAAAACGTTTCCAGCGAATATCACTAGGTACATCGATAGATATTGATTCTATGGTTAAATCAGATTGAAGCGATTTGGTAATTTGCCCAAATTCTTTCCGTTGATACATCAAGTCGGTTTTTACAATACGTTCATGCATGTCGGAAAAAAATCCATGCCTCCAATCATAGGTAAATTGTTTGAAATCAGATTCTGGCGTTGGAAATAAGAGTGCAATACACGCGATTACGTTGCACAGGATCATGACCATGTATATGGTAAGAGAAAATTTACCATTGATCTTTTGTTGTATAGTTTTTATGAAAAAGAGATAAAAAAATGGAATGAGGAGGACAAGATACCGATTCCAAAAAGGAACGAAACTATAAAATAATAGACTGCATATCAGAAATAATGCCATAGGCGTTGTCGTTTCTGAAAGAAACGATTTTTTCTTTTTGATGAGATAGAAAACGAATATGATAAAAAGTATCGGCCAAAGTACACTCCATACATCGCCCTGTTCCCATTGTCGCGTTACAAGGTTTTGTGTTTGATTGAAAAGAATGGAAGAAATGACACTTCCGATATTTGGATGTAAGTCACTTATCTGATAAAAATGCAGCATCCATTTCTGCACCTTAAGAAATTCCATCAGGTTGTGTCCCAACATGAAATACCGGAAATATGATGCGATATAAACGGATGCCATACTGATATAGAAAATAAACATATGAGAGAAGCGAAAGCGTTTGATAATGACGAATCCACCAATGAGCATCAAGATAATGCTAAATGCCGGAAATTTGACTGCCATAAAACAACCGGCTGCGAGTCCTGACGTAAGAATCCATATTGGTTTTTTTGTCGAATCGTATTTGTGAAGGCAGACGAAGAATAAAAGCAGAAAGAAAAGATATGGAATATCCATGGCCACCATTGAAATCTGTGACGCAATAAGTGGATCAACAGCGATGAGCGTTGTTGCGGTAAGAGCAAGGAAGGAATTTTTAAGGATTTGTTTAGCTAGTAGGTAATACAGGAATATGACTGCGATGTATATGATCAGTCCGAACAGGAATGGTTTGTTGGTCAACGTTGTCACTAACCCAACGAGGTATTTTCCAAGAGGGGGCGTTTCCGCGTTGATGAGTGTCGGATCGCCTCCATGCATGAGCCGATAGCCCGCGTGAAGATATAATCCTTCATCGCCTATGATCCGAGTAGAAAGCGGTATAACCCATTGTGATGTGTCATAGCGGTTTTCCCAATATGAGGCGTCGTATGAGGTCTTAAATATCCATGTATTGCTTACAGAGTAGAGAACGACGAAACTACTTATGAGGAAGAAACAAAAAAGGGTAAAAAAACGTTTCATATATATTTTTTAACATACGAAAGAAGAAATAAAAGACCTATGCCACACGCGCCAACAAGAGAGAAATACATCCCTATGGTGTAAGAGATGGGATGATAGATGAATGAAACGATATGAGTTCCGGATGGGACGGAAACTGCACGGAAGGCATAATCCGCTCTATACAAAGACGTAGGTATACCGTCTATTGTCGCATTCCATCCCGGTGCGAACGAATCAGAAAGGAAAAGGATCTGCGATGCATCGCTTTCTGTTTGAATAATAACTTCCTCCGGCTTGTAAGAAATAATTGATGCAGTGGCGTTGGTTGCTGTTGCAAGTTGAATATTTCCTACCTCGTCTGGAAGAAGAATCGTTTGTCTTGGATTAAATGTGTCCGCAAAAAATTGTTTTTCAAATGATTCAATAGAATTATACGTTTTGTATTCACCTGCCAAAAATGCTCGTGGATAGACCAATTTATTTTCAAATATAGTGTATTGATTTGAAAGCGTAGTTATTGGGGTAAACCGTTTCGCATCAAAGGTGGTATTGTCTTTAGGATTTTCTGGTCGATCAAGAACGTATTTTACGCCAAGAAGATCCATGATGCGAAGTCGATAGGGATTGTCTGGTAAATCGCGTTCGCCGTATCCAGGCGCAAGGTTTACATAAGATCGAGTGGTACGCGTTAATGTTCTTGCAAGGAATCCATCATTACTGGCTTGAATGAATTGGTTGTACCATTTTATGTTCAACGGGTCTGTCCCGTCTGTTGAAAAAAGCTTATATTGAGCGTTGAGATTAGATTCAATCCTCGCTGTTCCATATCCCCAAAAGCGATAGTATCCTGCGTTTGCCGTAAGAAATTCAAATACGCTGTTTGTCGGATAGAGAAAAGATACGGGAACAAAGGGGTTAAACTTTATAAAACCATATCCGAGTTCAACAATAGATAAAATAATAAATCCCTTTAATAGTATTGATTTATATCGGGACGCTATAAGAAGAAAAACCGCAGAAAAAATAAGACCGGATATGATGCATGCACTTCGTATTACGAGTGATGAACGAATGATGGGATATATGGTCGGAAGAACTAATGCAGATATCCAAGCAATAGAAACTATTCCCAGCGCAGTTACAATGTATTGTTTTGTTCGATTCTTTTCTTTCGTTATCGTGTCAAAACCGAAGCCGGCAAGTACTGCAAGAGCAAACATGAGAATAAATAAATTTCTTGTCGGTGTGCCGGTCGAGAGAATTGGGATGGGAAATCGGTAAAGAAACGCGGTAAGAGGAGAGTTAATCGAAATGATAAGCATTACCGCAGATGTTATGGCAAAAAATTTCCATGCCCATGGTTTTCTCTTAGCAAAGAGTGACCATACAGCAAGAGTAAAACCAATAATTCCAATAGATAATGTTTTTCCAACATATGTGTCTGGGATTGTATATGTTCGTGTTGCTGGATTGCCGAAGAAATCTTGGTATATGAGAAGCGGCAATTGCCAGATTTGTACAAGCATCGTTGATAGGATGTGTGATAGATCGTGTGGAACGCGTGATGAAATATTATATAGTTCTACTGTTGGAATTAATTGTATTGCTGCAAGGAAAAAAGGAAGGATTAAAATAATTCCAAATTGTTGTAAAAAAAATAGAATTTTTCCTTTAAGATTTTTATTGTTTAGAGTAAATATACGTATAATGCTATATACAAAGAGAAAGAGAAATGTATTGATAAAGTCTTGTGGGTGACCAGCAGTGATTGCGGAAAAAAGTGAGAATATAAACAATCCTTGTTGCCAGAGAGTTAATTTATGTTGTGAGATGCCACGTTCAACTACATATAAGAGGAGCGGTAGCCATAAAATAGTATGCCAGACGGTATTAAATTCTATCCAAGACACAGCAAAGCTTGAAAGATTAAATGTGATTGTTGTTAATAAGGATGCAGGTTTTGATAGTCCTATTTCGTGTGCAAATACGTACATAAACACCATACCTAATATCATTTGAAGTATGACAAGCGTTGTCCATGCAACGGGTTGTGGAAGAAGTAGGTAAAGAATTCCAAGTGGATATAACACCTGCGACTGATAATTAGCAAGTAATGGTGTACCACTGAAACTATAGGGATTCCATAAAGGGAGTGTTTTTTGTTTGATTGCATCAATAACAAGTGTTTTCCATGGATAGAGTTCTAATGCAACGTCAAAATACTGTGCTTTACTTGGAACTGCACCTGCTGCATAACCAAAATATTCGGTATGGCGAAAAGGAGCGTACTCCGAAAGTATAAGATCACCGGGAAAGGGAATTTTGCCAAACACGAATGTTTTATTAAATAAAATAAAAACAATACAAAGAATAATAAAGTAGGGCACGTGTCTCTTTACAAAGTTAATGATTTTTTTCATAACCAACTGTATTATTTCATAAACATCGTAAGTTTACATTATATTTTGGCTATATGATGTATATATAGGTATAATATGAATAACAACCGATGAGGATGTATGAAAAAACATCTGGTGTTATTGCTTTTAATATTGAGTATTGCAGCAACGCTTCGATTGTACAAACTTGGTCAAATTCCTGAAGGTTTTCATGCCGATGAAGCAGCCTTTGGATACAACGCATATTCACTTCTTGAAACAGGAAAAGACGAATATGGGGTTGCCTATCCGCTCATATTTAAATCTTTTGGAGATGATAAGGGAGCGTTATATAGTTATCTATCCATTCCTTTTATCGCGCTTTTCGATCTTAATGAATTTTCTGTACGGCTTCCGACTGCGTTATTTGGAATCATCGCTGTGTATATTACGTACGTGTTAATACTGCATCTTACAAAAGAACGTAACGTCGCTTTAATTGCTGCGTTATTTCATGCTGTTAATCCTTCTGCGGTGTTATTATCCCGAGTTCAGAGTGAACCCTTGGTATTTGGTGTCGTATTTTTTATGGGGTTACTCTATTGGTTATTTTGGGTTAAAAATAATCGATTGTTATTTTTATTCATTAGCACCATTTTATTGAGTCTCGCAAGTCTTGGATCTCTCACAACAAGAATGTTTTTATTTGTATTTATTCCTATTCTGATTTTTACCGAACGCATATATAAGAATAGAACACAGTTACTATTAACAGCAGCTGTCTATCTTGTTTTGATCAGTTGTTCTGTCGTTGCTTTTTCAGGTGGCAAAGCAGACCGTGTAATGCAGGTAAATCCTTTTATGAAGCTGGATGTGCAACTTCCCCTTGATGAAGCTATTCGGGAAGACGGCGTTATGCATAAGACAGGTGTCATAACTCGTATTATGCATAATAAGGTATTTGCATATGGAAAAAGTATTGGTCGATTAGCTTTTAGCTATATTTCACCTGAATTTTTGTTTTTTGAATCACTAGAGCCTATTCGTGAAAAGCTTCCTAATACAGGAATTTTATTATTCATTGAATTTCCGTTTATTCTTTCCGGGTTATATTTTATGTATCGGTATAAAATGCGATGGCGTTCTTTGGTAGTATTTTGGATACTATCAGGAATTATATCGTTATCTTTTGCATCAGCCGAGTCACCAAATATTCATCGGTTTTATATTCTTCTGTTACCAATACATCTCATAACTTCCTTTGGATTGGTTTATCTTATGAAGGCGATATCAAATAAAAGAAATAAAATTATTTTTGCTATCACCGTATTATTTCTTTTTTGTGTAAGTGAATGGTTTTTTTTGCACCAACTATTTATTCACCAGCCAGTCCATTTTCCATTTTATCGGGGATATGCGTATAAAGAATTAATGCAAAAGGTACCAAAGTATTATTCAAAGTACAGCAAGATTATCATTACAAAAGGAAATGAAAATCCATATATTTTTGTCCTTTTCTATAGCGCATACGATCCAAAACAATATCAATTGTCAGGTTCGCATAGAGATATTGATTATCAAGGATTTGATAAATACATTTTTGTTCCATACGATTGTCCTTCATTTAATGAAGCTTCTCCCCAGCCTAAGATTGTATATGACAAATCCATGTTATTCATCCAACGGGGAGGCTGTGCACTTGGTCCGAATGACAAACTAGTGGATAAAATTTATTGGAGAGAGGGTTCAGAAGCGTTTCAATTAGTTGAATACCAAGAGACCAATTAATGCGTTATCATATATGAAAAAATTTTGGATTGTAGCATTATTACTGCTGGTTTCGTTAGGCGTTCGGGTATATCAAATTACCAATCATACGGAATTTTTGGGAGATCAGGGGAGAGACGCATTAGTTATCCGTGAATTGATTATGGAAGGGAAATGGCCTGTTGCAGGCCCCACAGTTGGAGCGGGTTATTATACCGGACCGTTTTATTATTATCTTATTGCTCCTTCTTTTGTTTTATTTAAGAATAACCCCATCGCACCGGCAATAGAGATGAGCATCATCAGCGTTGCAGCAATTTTGCTTTTTTTCAACATCGCAACGTCGCTGTTTGGTTTTTCTATTGCGTATGGAATCAGTCTTCTCTGGGCAATGTCGCCCCTTATGATAATTCAGGACAGAAGACTGTGGAATCCGACATCCATTCCATTTTTTATACTTCTATTGATTTGCTCGTTGATTTGGATCGTTAAAGATAAAAAATATTGGGCATTTCTGACAGCATCGTTTGCAGCGGCAGTGCTTTTTCAACTTCATTATGTAAACAGTATCTCACTAGTAATGGCAGGCATTTGTTTTATTGGCATTGTCTACCGGTTAGTAAAACAGGGAAAAGGAAAAACTATACTACCATGGTTGATTGCTGGTATCGGAATATTTGCTCTTTTATCGTACCCGTTTATTTCGTATGAGGCACAACACGGGTTTAAAGATATGAAAGGGAGTTTTATGACCCTATCATATACGGAAGGACAATTGTTTTCTAAACGTCTCTATCTCACTACGTTTATTGGTATTTGTGAGAGGTTGATTTCGTACATTATAGCACTCCCGTGGAAAATTCCTCTTATTATTGTCACGGCATGCATTATAGGAGCTAATCTATTAAAGAAGAAATTTATTTCGTATATGTTAGTTCTTTGGTTTTGCACCGGTATTGCAGTTCTCGCGTTATACAAAGATACGTTTCAACCGCAATATGCGTATCAATTTATCCCGATCGTTTTTCTTTTACTTGGAGGGCTGGCACAGGGGATTCGTAGATTGACCTCTTGGCCGCTCATTTGTGGATTGGTTATGGGGATAGTTGCTATTTCATGGTTTTTTAATAATCCGTATAAAACAAATGAACCCGACATACCAAGATTGACCGCATTAACCGATACTGTTAGTTCAATAGCCAGAGATACGCCGTTTGCATTTACGGTTATCAATTCACGATCCTTCACTGATTTTCATGTGCGTTATTTTCTTCTTATGAAGAACGCGCAGATTGTTCCGGTAGACGATATCGACAATATGACCCTATTTGTATTATGTGAAGCAGGATGTCCCAAAGCGGAATTGATTGAAAAAGTATCTGTGATGTGTCATACGGAGTTGTGTCCGCTTGATAAGCCGGTTATTACACTTGCCGATTGGACGTATATCTCAACAGATCAGGTTGGAACATCTGCTGTATATGTCTACAAGCGGTAGGTAACATAGCTTCCGTACGTGATACAATAGATAGTACTATGAAGACAATTGGCGGAAAAAACGTATTTTCAGCATTTTCCGCAAGTTTACTGTTCATTGTCACAATCCCCGTGGTTATGGGGTATAAGATTTTTCCGGGCGAGGGGACGTCCTACATTGTATTTCTTCTGTATTTTTTGTTAAATATTGGTAATATTCTGTATTCGCTTTTTGCCGTAAATAGTCCTCGTCGGATAGAAACGGTTAAAAATGTATTAACGTGGACAATTACGTTTTTGGTTCTGGTCGGAAGCATGGGAACGGCAATTATCGACCGCGGAAAGATTGCTCCGGGACAGAATTACAAAACACATGATATCATCCTACAGCTTGAAGCCGGACTTCGATATCTGGGAGACGGAAAAAATCCGTATAAGGAGACGTATTTCGGAACGCCCATGGAGCAGTGGCATTACGGAGAAGGGGATAAGGATACGGTTAATCCGGCGCTCTATCATTTTGTGATGCCGCCATGGTATTTGCTATCAGCATACCCATTTTATTTTGTTTCCATGCGGACTATCGGCTACTTTGACGGGAGAATGCCGCTGTTGGCTGCTACCATCGGACTGCTCATTATCCTTTTTTACTGGATAAAAAATAAGGATATTGCCAGACTGGCCATCATTTGTATCGGATTAAATCCCGCGTCCATGTCATATCTTATAGAGGGTAGAAGCGACATGTTGGTGTTATGGTGGTTTGTGTTATCGCTATTTCTTATAGAAAAGAAACACTATGTTTTAAGCGCCATAACGCTTGCTCTTGCTGCTATGACGAAACAAACCGCATGGTTTGCGGTGCCGATTGTGCTGGGTTATTTAGGGTTTGGGGAAAGGTTGTCAGTCAGAAAGCTCATTACCTATTCCGTTGTTGGTTTCCTCGTCGGGATACTGCTTATGGCGCCGTTTCTTGTTTGGGATGCTAAAGCGTTTCTTGACAGTGTTATTTTCTATCTATCCGGTAATAGCCCCAATAGCTATCCGATTTCCGGATATGGTCTGGGAATGATGCTTATTGGCTTTAAAGTTATCAGTGATACGCATGTATATTATCCGTTTATTATTTGGCAGATCGTTATCGGGGGCATCGGAACAATTATCGGAATTGGCTTGTTTAGGAAATATAACAGTATAGGAATGGTCTTCCTTATCCACGCCATCACACTGTTTCTTTTTTGGTATACAAGCAGGTATTTTAACAATAGTCACGTAGCATATATCGCAACACTGTTAGTTATCGGCATTTTTAAATTATGGGACGAGGAAAAAGCATTACCCGTATGAAAAAAATTGCTCCATCAATACTGATTATCGGCATTGTGCTATTTGCATTATTTCTTCGAACAAACAAGATCGCGTCCATACCTCCTGCGTTGTCGTGGGACGAAGTTTCAATCGGATACAACGCATACAGCATTTTAAAGACCGGTCGTGATGAGCATGGTCGATTTCTTCCCATCGATACCTTTGTTGCATACGGGGACTACAAACCACCCCTAGCCATTTATCTGACCGTTCCGTTTATTGCCGCATTCGGACTAAACGAACTAAGCATCCGTTTGCCATCGGCATTATTTGGAACGCTTACTGTACTTATGACGTACTTTCTCGTCAAAGAATTAGTTAAGAAATATAATCGGTCTGCCTTACCGTTGGTATCAGCAGCTCTGTTGGCGGTATCTCCATGGCACATTAATTTGTCCCGTGCCGGATTTGAAGCGAATATTGCATTGTTCTTTATTGTGCTTGGCGTATACTTCATTCTTCGGGCCCGTGAAAAGTATCAGCTGTGGTATGTAGCCTGGTTGCCGTTTGTCGCATCGATATACACATTTAACAGTGCGCGGTATTTTGCTCCGTTATTTGCTCTGGTTCTTTTTGTGTTTTGTTTGAAAGACATACAGAAGCATTGGAAGATATTTATTATCGGGGTTATTGCTGCTTTGATATGTTTGCTTCCAATTATTCCACATCTTATATCGAAAGAGGCACGGCTTCGGTTTGCTGAAGTGAATATTTTTACGGATAGTTCTGTTGTTCGGACGGCAAATGAGCGAATGGCATATGACGGTAACTCATTAGTAGGAAAGATAGTCCATAACAGAAGATTCGGATACGCATTATCATATCTTCGGCATTTTGCAGACAACCTTCAGCCGTCATTTCTCTTTATTGAGGGTGACGGGAACCCGAAATTTTCGACTCGTGTTGTTGGACAGCTATATATAATAGAAGCACCGCTTTTAACAATTGGAATACTTTCAATGTTTGCTGCATATCCGAAAATAGCATGGATACTGTTGTTATGGATGATAGTAGCAATTCTACCGGCAGCCACTGCGCGTGAGACACCGCATGCACTACGGATTTTGAATTCACTTCCAACATGGCAGATATTTATTGCATTTGGGATTGTGAGCGTGGTAGAAACAGTGATGCGTATACAGAAAAAATATACTATTGTGCTTCGATATGCATGTATAGCTATTTTGTTAAGCGTGTATAGTTTTAGTGTCGGGTATTATCTGCATAATTATTATGCCCATTACGCAGTGAAATATTCCGGAGAATGGCAGTATGGATATCGTGAGGGTATTCAATTTGCAAAAACAATTGAGAGTAAGTACGACACCATCTATGTGTCATCAAGTATTGGACGACCGTATATGTATACGCTTTTTTACACCACGTACGATCCAAAAGAATTTATACGGATAAAAGATGCATCATTTGATAGTGCAGGATTTTATCATGTGAATGGATTTGGGAAATATCGATTCATAGAGAGTATGACCGTTGGAGAAATACAAAAGAAAACATTGTATATAACTGATCCCGGTTGGGTACCGAGTAATGCACGGATTCTTAAGACAATTACGCTCCTTGATGGAACGGAACGTTTGGTTGTATTTGATAAACCGTAATATATGAAACATGCACGGATACTATTATTCTTTATTGTGCTAATAGCAGCGGTGTTGAGGTTGTGGAATTTAGGCCTTACTCCACCAAGTCCCGATTGGGATGAAGCAGCACTCGGATATAATGCCTATTCGATACTGCAAACAGGTAAGGATGAATATGGAACTCCATTTCCATTATCGCTTCGATCGTTTGATGATTACAAACCGCCGCTGTATGTCTATCTTACGGTTCCATCAGTTGCCGCATTTGGTTTGTCTGTATGGTCCACACGGCTTCCTTCAGCGATTATGGGTATTTTAGCCGTTCTTGGCACATATTTCCTTGTCCGGATATTATTTAAGAAAAATGAGGGCTTAGCGCTTATTACAGCAGCTCTCTTGGCGATATCTCCCTGGCATATTCAGTTTTCCCGTATCGCATTTGAAGCAAATATAGGAATAACGCTGAATATTTTTGGTGCCTATCTATTATTGAAAGGAAAAACATCGTCTCTAGCCTTGAGTTTAAGCGCTTTTCTTTTTGGTTTATCTTTATATGCGTATCATAGTGAGCGAATCTTTGTGCCGTTATTTGTATTGCTTCTCGTAGTTTTATATTGGAAAGAGTTGTGGCTAAATAAACGAAGAGTTATTACTGCTTGTATTGTTGGAATATTGACTATCATGCCGTTAGTGATGGTATTCACAAATCCCAAAACACTCATGCGGCTTCAGGGTACCAGCTCCTTGTCTGACCAAACAGCTCTTCTTTCGGATAGCGTACAACTTTTGGCAGATGACATAAAAGCGGGAAATAGGATTGGTATGGTATTTGATAACAGGCGGATTGTTTGGGTAAAAACTGTGCTGGACGGGTATTTGTCTCATTTTTCCTTTAAGTGGCTGTTTTTAAATGGTGATTTACCAAGACATCATGCTCCTGATATGGGGCTTTTGTATCTTTGGGAACTGCCGTTTTTGTTATGGGGCATGTCGGGTGTTTGGAAAAAAGGCGGGAAGATAGCCATATTGTTATTTGGATGGCTGGTTATTGCTCCGATACCCGCATCAGTGACCACAGGCCTTCCTCATGCGATTCGTACATTGGTATTCCTTCCTGTATTCCAGATTTTTACCGCTGTCGGGATAAGTGAATATATTGTTTGGCTCAAATACGGATCAAAATGGAAAAAAATCATAATGCCGATCATCATCGGGTTTGCACTACTTAATATTGTGTATTACCTTCATATGTATTTTGTACACATGGACAGGGAATATTCTGATTATTGGCAATACGGCTATAAACAAGCAGTGGAATATGCCGAGGAACACAAAGGGCAATACAGGAAAGTCGTTGTTTCAACAAAGCTGGAACAACCGCATATGTTTTTCCTTTTTTATACGAAATACGACCCAAAAAAGTATCTGGCGGAAGGAGGGACCGCATCAGGCGGGTTTGCTGAAGTGAAAAACCATTTTGATATATACGATTTTCGTCCGATACAATGGGATAAGGAAATAAAGGACGGAACAATACTCTATATCGGAACACCAAAGGACATTCCATCAGGAACGCTTGAAACAATTCAATATCTGGATGGAACGGATGCTATATATATTACCGATAAATAATATGAATTGGCTAATTTTATTCATTATCAGTCTCTTGCCGTTAATTGGGCTCGTTCCGAACAGTCTTCCCATTACCCATGATGGAGCTGATCACGTTGCGCGTATAGCAAATTTTTCTCAGGCGCTTTCAGAAGGAGTTATTGTTCCGCGTTGGGCGAGTAATTTAAATTGGGGGTATGGACACCCGATATTAATGTTTTTGTATCCGCTGTCTTCGTATATCGGATCCTTTTTTCACGCTGTCGGTTTTTCATATGTAGATGCAACCAAGATGGTGTTTGCGCTGGCATTTATTGCGAGTGTTCTGGCAATGTATCTGTGGGTAAAAACCGCATTCGGAAAACGCGCGGGTTTCATTGCGGCACTCTTATATGGATTTGCGCCATACCGGTTTGTCGATTTGTATGTGAGAGGGGCAATAGGGGAACATGTCGCATTTATATTTCCTCCGCTTATTCTCTTCTTTTTATATAAGCTAGCCACCCAAAGAAAAAATCTGTTATATGGTATAGGATTGAGCGTATCCATGGCGTGTTTTGTTTTAGCCCACAATGCGATATCTCTCATGTTTCTTCCAATTATTGGATTGTATGGTGTGTATCTATTTTTTGCGGAAGCAAAGCGGTCAATATGCTTTATATGTACTGCGGTATTCTTTCTGCTTTTAGGTTTCGGCCTTTCTTCTTTTTTCTGGATGCCTGCTTTTTTTGAAGGAAAATATACACTTCGTGACATCGTAACACAGGGAGAATTCGGAGACAGGTTTGTTCCCTGGACATGGTTTTTCTATTCCCCTTGGAATTATGGACAGGGAAATGAATTTACGAAATCAATCGGTATTGCGTGGATAGGAATAATCGCTTCATGTATTGTGATATTGAAAACGAAAGAAAAATCAATTCGGATTTTGATAACCACAGGTATCGTTATATTCATAGCATCTTTGTTCATGATGACATCAAAGTCTGCCAGTATTTGGAACTACGTTTCGCTTTTGCAGAAGTTTCAGTTCCCGTGGCGATTTCTCTCCGTTTCAATTTTTTTGTCCTCAATGCTCGGTGGAATCAGTATCGCGTACTTAATAGAACGGACAAATCATCAAAAAAGAGCCATCGGTAATTATATTGTTATTGTTTTTTGTATTATTTTGGTTCTTACCACAATACGCATGTGGAAACCCAAAGGGTATAGCGTAAAACCGGAACTATTTTATTCCGGTATCTATGAATCGACAACAGATACCGGTGAAAGCAGTCCTATTTGGTCAGTGAGGTTTATGGAACATCGTCCGACATCACCGATGGAGATAGCTTCAGGATCTGTAAGCATAATTCAAGGGAAAAGAACAACAACAGTGCGTGAATATACGGTTAATGTAAAAGAGCCTGCACAATTGGTGGAAAACACATTATACTTCCCCGGATGGAAGGTATATGTCGATGGTGTACAGACAGGTGTACAATATCAAGATCCGACGTATAGAGGCCTTATAACGTTTTCAGTGACCGAAGGAGAACATTTGGTCAGAATTGTCTTTGAAAATACAAAGCTGCGTCGAGTAGCTGATATGATTAGTTTGGTATCCCTTGGTGTACTTGGCGTGACAGGGTTAATAGTATTTTTATGGAAACGAAAAAAATGAAACTATCAGTTGCAATAGCGCTATTCAACGAAGCACAGAATTTAGATGCGTGTTTATCTGCTGTCCGCCAGCTGGCGGATGAGATTATTGTTGTTGACGGCGGATCAACTGATGAGACAGTTGCAATTGCAAAAAAATATACTAATCATATTATCCAAACGGATAATCCGGCGATATTTCATATAAATAAGCAGAAGGCGCTTGATGCGTGCAGAGGAACGTGGATATTACAATTGGATGCTGATGAGATAGTGACAGAAGAATTACGGCAAGAAATCCAAAAAACCATACAAAAAAATGACAGTTATAACGGTTACTACATCCCCCGGAAGAATAATTTTTGGGGACATTTCATGAAGAAGGGTGGTCAATATCCCGATTATGTTATCCGGTTAATCCGTAATGGTAAGGCGCGGCTTCCCTGCAAAAACGTGCATGAACAAATCGAAGTTGACGGGAATGTTGGATATTTGAAAGAACCAATGCTTCACTATTCATATCGGACAAGTAACGATTACTGGAAAAAAGCAGATACGTATACGACACTGACCGCCATTTTTATGAAAGAAAAGCATATAAATAAAACATTCGGTACGTGGGCACGCTACAACGTCACGCTTCCCATAAAAACTTTTTTACTCTTATTTCTCCGACATAAAGGATTTGTTGACGGATGGTACGGGCTTGTTTTTGCATACTGGTCAGCTCTGCATTACCCGATTGCGTATCGTAAGTTTGTAAAAATGGTATGAAAAAAATAGTCACACTCTTTTGTATACTGTCCACTTTTATCTGTTTGTTTGTGACCCAACCAACGTACGCGGAATACGTTCTTCCATATCCTTCCTATATGCCCGGCAATACGTTGTACCGGATTTCCCGGATCATCGATACGATGAAGAACTATTGGTATTGGGGGACCATTGCCCAAATCAAATATCATATCGGCCTATCAGATAAATATTTGGTTGAGGCAAAAACATTATTTGAGTATAAACAGTATCTACTCGCAACAGACGCACTGCAAAGATCTGATACAGAGCTTTCCGGTTTACCCACACGTATTAGTGAGGGTAGTCGCGAAGAAAAAGATATGAGTAGTCAAAAAAGTATTCTTTCTGATGCAATGCAAGTGCATATGGCAACACTCGAGCTAATGAAAAAACAATTACCAAGTGAATTTCAGTGGACGCCGGAAAAAGCAGCCGCAACAAATTTATCAATTGGTTTCATGTTAGATACATCTATTCAATTACGGCAAAAATTATCCAATGAATTGCATGGAAGCAAATAGCATGGGGAAAAAAATAATAACTATTCTTCTTTTTATTCTCATAAGTTTCCGTATTGGTTGGTTGTTATATCAACATAAAGATAAATACCGTGCTGATTATTGGTCGAGATATGAATCATTAAAAAGTGTGTACGGCGAATCACAATACTCCATGAAAGGATGGAAATACTGGATTCCAGACGAGACAGTGTATGCATATGCGGGGGGTGCGTATATAAAAGGTGCAAACCCTATTTTAGTCGAGTCAACACAGCCGCCGCTGGGAAAGTATCTCATCGGTTTATCAATACTGGCTACAGGGAGTGAAAATAATATCGTCGCACTATTTTTTATATTTTTTCTGATCGGTATATACATGCTTGTTCGGACTATGACCGGAAGTATCATGGTCGCTCTTATTGCAGTATTAATTGCATCATTTGAACGCCTTTTTATTGATCAACTGATATATACTCCGTTACTTGATATGTTTCATATAACGTTTATCCTCTATGCGATTATTTCAGCGTCTTATGCCGTTAAGAAATCAAAGCCTGTTTTCGTATTACTATCGTTTATTTTGCTTTCTGCCTCAATGTTGACAAAAGTTTGGGTTATGGGATTTGTATTTACAATTTCCATATCCATGTACATTTTATTAAAAAAACCGAAATACTATGTATATGTTTTTGCCGGAGGAATAATCATAGTGCTGAGTATATTGTTGGTGTATGCACGGCTTGTTCTGGAAGGTTATTCGATCATCGAAATATTAAAAGTGCAAAAATGGCTGTATTGGTATCACAATAGTAAAATAAACAGGTTTTTTACCATTTGGCCGCTTATTTTTATGAATAGATGGTATGTCTGGTGGGGAGAGGTACCGGTTATTCAGGATTCGAATTGGTCTGTCTCATGGCCAATTGTCATAGGAAGCGGTATGTTAGCAAGCGTGTATGGATTATGGTCAATAGTCAAAAAGACAGAGCCGGCAATTCACATATCTGCTCTTTCGATTCTTGCATATGGTGCGTTTATATCCCTTGGACAGGCATCTGCACGGTATTTGCTTCCGTTTCTTCCGATTTGTTATAGCATGATGATATGGGCAGTATATGAGATAGGTAAGAGGATTGTTATAAAACGGAGTAAAGCATGACACTGATACTAGCAATCTATTTTCTCGTTCTTTCGTTATTTACAATTTTTTCGTACGGATTTATTGATTTGAATCTGCATCTGTCTTCATCTCCGGTATTTTTAACACTCCAGAAACCGCTTGGAATTCTGGTGTTTCAGATGCGGCCGATTGCCTCAATGATATTTTTAGTTATCTTATCGGCGTTGTTTATTGTGTATATATGGTTTCTTAAAAAGGGAAGCTCGTTCTTTCCTACGTGGAAGAAAACGCTATTGTTTTTAATCGCAGTATCGGTGTTGCTTGTCTGTGCGTTTCCGGCTCTCACATACGACATCTTTAATTACATTACTACTGCAAAGGTCGCCTTTTTCCATCATGAAAATCCGTATCTTGTCATGCCCATCGAGATTTTTAACGAACCATATTTAGTATTTACCCGCGCCGCAAATAAAGTTGCTTTGTACGGACCGGTGTGGATACTTGGCACCGCCGTTCCGCATTATTTGGGGCAGGGGAATATTTGGCTTACGATTATTATGTTTAAGCTGATGAACGCTTTTTGCTATATCGGTTTATCCTATCTTATATACCGGGCAACCAAATCAATAAAAAATGTATTGTTTTTTGCCCTCAATCCGTTGATTCTTATTGAAATACTTGTTTCCGGTCATAACGATATATATATGATGGCATTTGCGGTTGCAGGCATATTGCTTTGGGAAAAAAAGGATGTGGGTAGCAAAATCAAAGGGCTAATTTCATTTATTGCATCGTGTCTTATCAAAGGAGCGACGATAGTACTTCTTCCGTTATTTTTCATAAAAAACATATCCCGTGACCGGTTGCTATTTATTGCATATTGTTTGCTTGCATGCGTATTTTTTGTCGTAGGTCCTTTACGGGAAGAACTGTACCCGTGGTATGCGGTGTGGCTCATATCGATAGCGGCACTGCTGGATATGAAAAAGCATGCAGTGCTCATCGGTTTTACGATAGTATTATCATTTGCTTTAGAGTTACGCCATATTCCGTATATGTATATGGGGGAATATGGCGGAGTTGGACCAATCATGCGGACACTGTTAACCGTTGTCCCATTACTCTTGTATGGAGGATATGTGGGTATAAAAAAATTACGTCTAAAATAAATGAGACTGAATAAAACCATTCGTTCACTACTGGCCATTGGAATAGTGTTGCTGTGTGCGTTTGTTGCAGTGCTGCCGTTTTTTGGCAAAGGATTTCTTCCGACACATGACGGTGAATTTCATTTTATCCGTTTTGCGGAGTTTTTCCGGATGCTCCAGACCGGATACCTGTTTCCAAGGTGGGCACCGACGATAAATAGCGGATACGGACTACCGGTGTTTGAATTTATGTATCCGTTCGCCAACTATATTTCCTCGGTGCTTCATGTATTCGGAATGGAGTTTGTTGAAGGTTTTAAAATAAGTTCCGCCTTGGGGTATCTGATTGCCGTGTTGTTTTGCTTTCTGTGGCTGAAAAAACGGTTTGGCTTATTTCCTGCTGTGATTGGAACAATTGCATCCTCATATGTTCCGTATTGGTTTGTAGAATTATTTGTTCGGGGCGCAATCGGTGAAGTTTGGGCAATTGCATTTGTTTTTATGGCATTATGGAGCATTGAAATTAAACGACCTGTGTTATTTGCCGTAACAATCACAGGAATAATATTAAGCCACAATATTCTTACCATTATCTTTGGACCATTTCTTATCCTATATCTCCTATGGCGGAGAGATTGGAAATGGATATGGTTTATGCTTCTTGGAGCCGGACTTGCGGCATGGTTTTGGCTTCCCGCCATTATGGAATCACGGTATATGGTGGGATTAAATACCGTCAATTATAAGGATCATTTCGCCAGCATCGCGGAGCTTCTTATTCCGTCGTGGGGAACTGCCTTTTCTGGTCCGGGATATATTGCCGACAAAATGTCTTTTCAAATCGGCATCGGACCTATTCTATGGATGATATCAGCAGGTATTCTTATTCTCTCTAAGAGGATTACGGGAAAACAAAAAAGAGAAGTATTAGGATTATTTATCCTGATTGTATTGGTTCTGTTTATGACACTTCCGCAATCGACTGTCATTTGGGAATTGATTCCGTTTATGACATATATTCAGCATCCATGGAGATTTCTCGTGTATCTGATACCGATAACTGCGTATATAGCAGCGCTTATGAGCAGTTCAATAAGGAATAAATGGATTGTTGTTATAGTTGCAATTGTTTCCATCGCAGTAGCTTTTTCTTATACAAGGGGAGCAGTGTATGAACCGAGAAATGATGCGTATTATCTTACCAATCCGAATTTTATTGACAGCGCATCATCCATGGGGAATAGTTTATCTACCATCTGGACTTCCTGGAAGGAAAACCGCTCACTATCAATTGTGACGGACATATTCAATAATCCTCTATCGGTGGTTGTACAAAAAGAGCGGTATCTGGATCGTCTATACCAAGTGAACTTGGAAGCACCGCTGGTTGTACGGCTTCATATCCTGTACTTTCCCGGTTGGACGGTCTTTGTTGATGGAAAGCAGGCAACCATAGATTTCGCTTCCAATGGAACGTTGGACGTTGCCGTACCTGCAGGCACGCATATCATTCACGCTGAGATGATCGAAACGCCGACACGGCGTATTGCTGACTGGCTATCCATAACGAGTTTGGTGATTACTGGTGGATTGGGTATACTTTTATATAGGAAAGGAAAGAATCCATGAATATAGCAATTGATACAACACCACTGGAGTCCGGACATGCAGCTAGGGGGGTAGGCGAGTATACGAAGAACTTGATAGAAGCGCTACAAAAGTACGAAGGGAAACATTCGTACAGTTTTTTTACCCGGAGTCAACA
>Ga0315286_10000371_pt1 | contig 37374 bp, 27 predicted proteins | sample YL17G10_0_MG_FD_205038 | JGI IMG/M metagenome (GOLD analysis project Ga0315286, IMG submission 205038) | Sediment microbial communities from Yellowstone Lake, YNP, Wyoming, USA - YL17G10_0 | ecosystem: Environmental > Aquatic > Freshwater > Lake > Sediment | place: USA: Wyoming | collected...
ACAAACCCTACCGTCCAGGCCCCGATCATCCCTGGAGAAAAGCCTTCAAGAAGACACGCCAAGACCGGACATTTCTATTGGGTCAGGACCCCGGACATTTCTAATGGGCCTTGACAGCGCGCGCCGGCAACTCTGCAATCTTGCCGAGCGGATTGCCGAGCGGATTCCGTCTTGCCGGTGCGCGCCGTCAGGTTAGAATAGCCCTCAACCGCCCCAGGAGGATCGCGGGCAACGATTGGTGCGGAGAACCTCGGAAGAAGAGGCTTGTCATGGCAACACCGAACTGCGGCTCATTCAGCAACGCCGCCGGCGGCGTCGATCCGGCAAAGGTCCCCACGAGAACGCTGCATACGGGGGCGAAGATCCCCGCCATCGGCCTCGGCACGTTCGGCTCGGACCGATTCTCGGGCGAGGAGGTCGCTGAGGCCGTCCTGGGCGCGGCTGCCGTCGGATACCGGCATTTCGACTGCGCTTCGGTCTACGGCAACGAGCACCTCATCGGACACTCCCTCGGCCAGATCATGAAGGGCGGCATCAAGCGCCAGGACCTCTGGGTAACTTCCAAACTCTGGAACGACAAGCACGGCGAGAAAGACGTTATCGCCTCCTGCGAGAAGTCGCTCAAGGACCTGCAACTCGATTACCTCGACGGGTACCTCGTGCACTGGCCGTTTCCGAACTACCATGCCCCCGGCTGCGACGTCCGTTCCCGCAGCCCCGACGCCAAGCCGTACATCCACGAGAACTTCATGAAGACCTGGCGCCAGATGGAGAAGTTGGTGTCGCTGGGCCTGGTGCGGCACATCGGCACCTCGAACATGACCGTCCCCAAACTGAGACTGGTGCTGCGCGATGCGAAGATCAAGCCGGCCGTGAACGAGATGGAACTGCATCCCCATTTCCAGCAACCGGAACTCTTTGAGTTCGTGGTCGGCCAGGAAATCGTGCCGATCGGCTTCTGCCCCATAGGCTCGCCCACCCGCCCCGACCGCGACAAGACCGAGACCGACACGGTCGACATCCAGGACCCCGTCATCGTCAGGATCGCCCGGCGTCTGAACGTCCACCCGGCGGTGGTATGCGTCAGGTGGGCGGTCCAGCGCGGCCAGGTCCCGATACCGTTCTCGGTCTATCGCAACGAGTACCTGGCGAACCTCCGCTGCACCGTCGGCGATCCGCTGACCGACGCCGAGATGAAGGAGATGGCGGGCATCGACAAGAACTGCCGCCTCATCAAGGGCCAGGTCTTCTTGTGGAAAGACGGCCAGACCTGGGAAGACCTGTGGGACCCCTGCGGCGAGATTACGCCGCCGTGACCGTCGCGCCGGGCGGCAGGCTGGGGGGATATGCGCCCCCGTAGTTCTTGCGGTATATCACCTGTATTTGTATGATGTCGCGGCAGCGCGGCATTCCTTCTTCTGACGCAACAGACTTGTCTTACGGGGGGGGCAATGCACCTCTACTTCGCAAAGGTGTTCAGTGCTACGGTCTTTGGCAGCCGGACCAAGCACGTCACTTGCGAGAAGTGCGAAACTCAATTCTGTTATGAACTCACGCGGGTTGGGACGGGCACAGGGCAGGCACCTTACTTTATGGGCCAGGCCTCTGCTGCGGCCCGCGCCCAAGCCGAGGCTCATGAGCACTTGGCCAAGCGATTGGAGCACGATGTCGAGTTGGTCCCCTGCCCCAACTGCGGTTGGGTCAACGAAGACATGGTCAAGAAATATCGTAAGCGGAAGTACAGGCATCTTCCCTGGCTGTCCGGGGTGATCGCGGTCCTTGGATTCTTTGCAGCACTGTTCCTCGGCGCCGGTCTGGCGAGAGTGTTCGGCCGCAACTCGGATGTGCCTTGGATCGCGAGACTGGTTCTGCTGGCCGCTTGCCTCTCTTCGCCCATCTGGATTTTCCTGCTCAGGAGTTGGCTGCGGCGTCGCATTAACCCTAACCGGACCCATCCACGGAGGCCGGCCGTGCCACTCGGAACCCCGCCGGCGCTGATCGAGAGGAATGACCCGCATACCGGCGAGAGGCGTGTCGAGCTTGTCCCCAACCGATGCGACAAACCAGAACTCCTGGCGAGTTGGGCGGTTTACCGGCCCGGCCAGGTCGAATTCCCGAGAGTGTGCTGTGTGTGCATGACCCCCGCTTCAACAAACTACCGTTCGCCCTTCAAGGTCAACAAAGGCAGTGATTTCCCAGTCCCTCTGTGCGGCCCGTGCTACTCAAGGGTTCGGCGTCGCTGGTGGCTCTTCGCCCTGGCCGTTGCGGGAGCGGCGATTGGTTTGGCGGCACTCTTGGCGAAGGCTGTGCCTGGACTTGATGACTTCGGGCGCTGGGCTCTCTTCTGCGTTGTGGCACTGTTCGCCGTATGCTTCGGTGTGGCGGTGCTGCCCAACTTGATCTGCCGTCCGTATCGCCTGCGCGTTGTCGACGCTGACCGTGGAGTCTTCAGGTTCAAAGCCTCCAGCCGGGCCTATACCGGACTGTTGATCGACCAAGTACGCCAGTCGAACGGCGACGTGTGACGCTCATCCCTTCAGGTTAGCAGCAAGGCGATTTGCCAGCAGGCTTCTTGGGTAGGTTGGTCGGGGCGGCGGGTTAAATGGGGCGGCCGGCGAGGCACAGGGAACTCTACCTTTCAGGCGGGCCTGTCAATGAAAACCGGATGCCCGTACGTATGGCTACTTGTTACCGTGATCAGCCTTGCGGCTGGCGGCGAGGTCCAGGGCGCCGCTGCGCCGGCGGGCCAGGAGAACGCCATGAAACCGAGCGAAGGCTCGCCCGCCGACATCGCCCCCTGGGGCGAGCGCACGTGGTCCGACGCCGCCGGGGCGCAGTTCACGTGGGAAGACCCGCGCGACGTATGCCGCGTCGAGGCCGCCTTCAGCGGTCCGCCGCCCGACCCCGCCGCCGTCCGCCTCCAGTGGTGGCAGTCACAGTGGCCCGAGCGGCGAATTCCGCGCGATCGCCCGTCGGGCGCCGGCGAGTCAGGCTGGCTCAACATCGGCGACTGGTACCAGGGCCGATGGCGCGACGCCGACGCCCGCCTCGCCGTCTCGGGCAACACGTGGACATGGATTTTCGAGCCGGTCAACCTTAAGGAGTTCCCGAACCTCAAGGGCTTCGCGGCCGCCTGGCGGACCACGATGAAGTTGCGGCTCGCGGGCCACGCCGGCCTCAAGACCGCGGCCGTGCGCGTCTTCAGCGACTCCGCGTGGAAGGCCGCCGACCTGGCCATCGAGTGGGGCGGCACGGCCGACACCGAGCAGGTATGGGACGGCCGCCTGGAGGTCTTCAACGGCTACGCCGACCGGGTCGAACCGCTCGGCGGCACCGCCGTGGCGGTCGGCGCGGACGGCGCGTGGAAATCGACGGTGCGCGGCCGGACGGCCAGCGTCAGGGCGCACGTCTGGTTCACCGCCGGCCCCAACGTGAACTCGTTCGACCGGACGGTGGTCACGGTTCGCGCGCGGCAGGCAGTTTTGAGTTTCGACGCCGCCCAGGTGGCGGCGGGGGCGCGGGTCTTCGCGCCGATGTACGGCGTGGTCGTCCGCCGCTCCGACGACGCCGAGACGTACGCAGGGGCCCTGGCGAAGTGGAAATCGCGGGCATTAAAGACGATCTACGAGCGGGTCTTCGACGAGCCGGAACAGACTTTCGAGCGGGCCTGGGCCGACATGCCGCCGAAGCGTCAGTTCTACATACCTCTCGGTTGCGAGGGCGGACGCCAGCGGTTCGGCGTCGAGCCAGACGGCTCCGTATTCTGCCGCAACGACCGCATCGACCAGCCGCGCGGCAAAGACACGCCGCGTCGCACCTGGGGCGGCAACTCGCTCAACTACCGCTTCGGCCTGCCCGCGGAGACGCCCGCCAAGAGGTGGATCGAAGACGAGAGCCTGCCGATCATCCACGCCCAGTGGCTGCGCGACGGCGTCCGCTACACGCAGACGGCCTTTGCCACGCGGCTCGAGGCCGGCGGCCTGGGCTTCCCCGACATGCAGGCCGACGACACGACCGTCCTCGTGGTGCGCATCATGTGCGAGAACACGGGCGACAAGCCCGCCGCCGCCCGGCTGGGGCTGGCGATCGAGGCCGACGGCCGCGCGCTGCCACTGGCCATCCGCGATTCACGGGTCTACGCGAAGGCGCGCGACAGCGAGTTGCTGCGCTGCGAAGTCTCCGGGCCGCAGGGCGGGAACTGGCAGGCCGAAGACGGCGGCAAGCGGCTGGCGCTTGCGAGAGAACTCGCCGCCGGCGAGAAGGCCGCCGCGATAATCAAGGTCCCATATATCACGCTCGATCAGCCGGCGGAACTCGAGCGGCTGCGGAAAATAGGGTTCGACGAGCAGTTCGACCGCGTCCGCACGTTCTGGGGGGCCCGTGCCGACGCGGGCTGCCGCATTCGCACGCCCGTGCCGCAGATCACCAACTTCTACCGGGCGCACGTGTCGCACCTGCTGATCAACTGCGGCCGCGAGGTCCGTGCCGACCGGCTCATGGCCCGTGTCGGGAGTTTCGGCTACGGCGTCTACGGCAACGAGTCGTGCATGATGATCACCGACCTGGACCGGCGGGGCCTGCACGGCGAGGCCGAGCGGTGTCTGGACACGTTCCTCGCGTACCAGGGCACGGCCGGCCTGCCGGGCGACTACGCGTCTCAGGAAGGCGTCTTCAACGGGGCGGGCGGCTGGGAATCGGGCGGTTACAACCAGCACCACGGCTGGATCCTGTGGGCAATGGCCGAGCACTACCGCTACACGGGCGACCGCGCATGGCTGGAGCGCAGCGCTGATAAACTCGTCAAGGCATGTCGCTGGATCACTAGAGAGCGGGCCCGGACCCGCGGCTTCGATCCGGCGTGCCAGCGCGGCATAGAACGGGGCCTGCTGCCGCCGGGGTCGCTCGAAGACATCGGCGACTGGCGCTGCTGGCTCTCGAACAACGTATTCTCGTGGTGGGGCCTCGACGCCGCCAGCCGCGTGCTGGCCGACATCGGCCACCCCCGGGCGAAGGACCTGGCGGCCGAGGCCGGCGCATACCGGGCCGACCTCCTGGCGGCGTTCAAGGAGGCGATGGCCCGCTCGCCGCTGGTGCGGCTGTCGGACGGCACGTGGGTCCCCGCGATTCCGTCGGAAGTGCACCGGCGCGGGCGCACGTTCGGCTGGATCACCGTTACACTCGAAGGGCCGATCTACCTCGTGCGGACCGGGGCGATCGCGCCCGACGACCCGCTCGCCCGGTGCATCATGCAGGATTACGAAGACAACATGTACCTATCTGAGCAGTACGGATACCCGCCCGAGAACCTTGCCGAGCACTGGTTCAGCCGGGGCGGGTTCTCGATGCAGCCGAACCTCCTGTGCTCGCCGCACCCGTACCTGATGCGCGACGAGCCGAAGCACTTCTTGCGGGCCTACTTCAACGCGCTGGCCGTGACCTACTATCCGAACACGCAGATGCTGACCGAGCACCCGCTGCCCGGCATGGGCGACTGGCGCGGCGACCACTACAAGTCTTCGGACGAATCGAACTCGACGTACTGGCTCCGCCTGGCGTTCATCGACGAGCGCGGCGAGGACCTTTACCTGGGCATGGCCGTGCCGCGGGCGTGGCTGGCCGACGGCAGCGGGCCGGCGATCGAGCGGGCCGCAACGTACTTCGGCCCGATGGGCCTCCGGTACGAGTCGCATGCCGCGCGAGGCTTCATCACCGCCGTCCTTGACCCGCCCGGGCGGCGCCCGCCGAAGAGGACGTTTCTGCGTTTCCGGCACCCGGAGGGCAAGGCGATCCAGCGCGTGGAACTCGACGGCAAGCCGTGGGACAAGTTCGACGCGAAGCGCGAAGTGGTTGACCTCCCGCCGCTGGGCCGCCAGGCGACGGTCACGGCGTTTTACGCGGCCAGCTGAGGAGCACCGCAGGTTGGGTCCATTGGACCCGCGCGCGTGCGTTGCGGACCCACGCGTGCCGCGCGAGGCCCGAACACTTGAGCGTATTTCGACACCTCAAAGTGCCGTCAGCGGCGCCGGGATAGCGCTGGCAGGAGCCGAGGCCGTAGCCGCTTCAGTGGGGTACCGGAGAGGGTTTGCCTCCACGCGGGTCGAAAGCCCGATTGGATGTCGAGAATCGCACAACTCTGACGCCGGGGGGCCTCACCTGAGAAGGCGGAGGAACTCATCTTCAGTCAGCCCCGCGCGGCGCATCTGGCTCAACAGCAGGAACGGAGCCACCGTGCGATGCATGGGGATGACCAGGCTCGGCTTGCCGGGCTTCTTGAGGATGATGTGGCTGCCGCGCCGGCGGCCGACTTGCCATCCGGCGCGAACGAACGCCGCCACTGCTGCCCGCCCGGAAATGCCGGCCAGTCGGCCCACGTCAGACCTCCACGGTGGTCACCAGGGCGGGCTTGACTGCGAGGCGCTTCCTGCGCGGCGTGGACTCCAGGTAAAGGGCGATGGCCTCTTTGACGTTCTTCAGGGCCTTCTCGATGGTCTTGCCCTGGCTCATGCAGCCGGGCAGTTCCGGCACGTCGGCCACGTAGCCATTGTACTCGGGGTCGAAGACGAGACTCACCATGAGCCGCATGCCATTCCTCCTGGAAGCCTGCTTCATCGTACAGCGTGGAAGCAGTTGGGTCAAGCAACACGTGCAACACTGCAAGGCTCAGGCGGTTTGCAAGTTTAGATACCTATGGGCGCGTTTGACCAAGCGCCCATTCGGGGCAGGCGCGCAAGTCCGCCTGCTATAGGAAGAAAGCCCGGCGGCGGCCCAGCCGAAGGGCTTTCTGTGAATTCTGGTCGGGGCGGCGGGATTTGAACCCGCGACCTTGTGGTCCCAAACCACACGCGCTAGCCAGACTGCGCTACGCCCCGATCTAACCGGCTGTTATAGCCTCGCCGCACCTCCTTTTCAAGGCTAAGGCCGTGGTCGAGCGACAGAACCGGAGGCCGCACGCCGCACTTGCCGCGCGGTCGCCTTAGGCTCCCCGCCAAGCGGGCTTGCTCAGTCTGTTGCCGTTCATTCCGCGCTGTATTGGCGCTCTTTATTGGCGCTTTATTGGCGCTCTTGACGGCCGGCGGGCAAACGGGTACGGTGGCCTGATTATGGCTGAAACAAATGGGCCGCTGGCCAGCGCCATCTCGCGCGACTTGCTGCCGTTCATCCAGAACCCCGCCCAGTACATCGGCGGGGAGGTAGGCGCCGTGCGCAAGGACTGGGACGCCGCCGCCGTCCACTTCTGTCTCGCGTTCCCCGACACCTACACCATCGGCATGAGCCACCTGGGGTCGGCCATCATCTATCATCTGCTGAACTCCCAGCCCGGCATTCTCTGCGAGCGCACCTACACCCCTTGGACCGACGTCCAGGGCCGCATGCGGGCCATCGCCATGCCGCTCTTCTCGTGGGAATCGCGGCGGCCCGTGCGCGAGTTCGACATCGTCGGCTTCTCGCTCCAGTACGAGATGCTCTACACGAACGTCCTCGCGATGCTCGACCTGGCGGGCATCCCCCTCTTCGCAGCCGACCGCACGCAGGCCGATCCCATCATCCTCGGGGGCGGGCCCGGCGTGAACAACCCCGAGCCTATGGCCCCGTTCATGGACCTCATGCTCCTGGGGGAGGCCGAGGACGCCCTGCCCCGCTTCCTCGACCGCTACCGCGAGTTGCGGGCCTCCGGCACCAAGCGGGCCGAGATCATCCTGGCGCTGGCCCGCGAGTTCGACTTCATCTATCCCTGCGGCCTCATTGAGCCGTCGTGGAACGCCGACGGCCGGCTTGCCGCCCTCACGCCGCAGGCCGACGGCCTGCCGCCGGCGACCGCCATGGCGCACGTTGAGGACTTCGAGAACGCGTTTTTCCCGACGGCCCCGATCCTGCCGCACACCGAAGTGGTCCACGATAGGATCACCATCGAGATCATGCGCGGGTGCCCGCGTCAGTGCCGGTTCTGCGAGTCGGGCCGGACGAAAGGGCACGTCCGCCTCCGCAGCCCCGAGAAGGTGCTGGAACTGGCCCGCGAGACGTACCGGCACACGGGCCTGGAGGAAATCTCGCTGACGAGCCTCTCGCCAAGCGACCATCCGAGACTCAAGGCAATCCTGACGACGCTCGACGCCGAGTTTGCCGCGCGCGGCGTAAGCCTCAGCCTGCCGAGCCTGCACACCAACGACCAGTTGGAACTGGTGCCGCGGCTTCTGGGCAGCGTCCGCAAGAGCGGCCTGACGATGGTGCCCGAGGCGGGCCTGCCGCGCCTGCGAAAGGTCATCGGCAAGACGGTGCTCGACGAGCACCTCTTCGCGGGGGCCCGCCAAGCGTGGTCGCGCGGCTGGAACCTCATCAAACTCTATTTCATGATTGGCCTGCCGACCGAGACCGACGAGGACCTGCGGGCTGTCGGGCGGCTGTCGATGCGCGTCAGCGACCTCAGGCGTGAGACGGGCAAAGGGCCCGGCAAGGTCAACGTGGCCGTGTCGAACTTCGTGCCGAAGCCGCACACGCCGTTCCAGTTCGCCGCCATGGCCGGCGAGGAGTACCTGGCGCGGGCCCGCGACCTGCTGCACAAGTGCCTGCCCGAGCGCCGGATGTCGCTGCGAGTCCATCGTGTCGACCGGAGCGTTCTCGAAGGTGTCCTGGCGCGCGGCGACCGCCGGGTCGGCCGCGCGATCTACGAGGCGTGGCGGGCCGGCGCCCGGTTCGATGCATGGGACGAATCCTTCAACATAGGCGCATGGCGGGCGGGGTTCAAGGCCGCCGGCATCGATCCCGCCCTTTACGCTCACCGCGAGCGCGGCAGCGACGAAGTCTTGCCATGGGACCGCGTTGTCGCGGGCGACTCCAAAGAGGACCTGTGGAACGAGTATCAGAAGGCGCTGGCCGAGAAGTAACGCGCTGCCGCCACGGCGTTTTCCGCGCCCGCCGCGGGAGCGGCGGGAGATCCTCTGTGCGCCATCTCACGCTGCTGCCGCAGCGGGCTCGTACGAACCCGGGGCGAGCCACCGCCTGGATGCACTTCGCAATAGGCCCTCCCCCGTCCCGTTCAGGTTGATGACAAACGGCCCTGCGTCGGAGGTATCGTATGGCAACACGCGACGGTGTGCGGAGAGTTCGTCTCGGCCGGCGTCAGTTCATGGCGTTGATAGGCGCGGGAACGCTCGGGGCCGTGCTCCCGAAGGCGCTGGGCGAAACGCCGCCGGCGGCCCAGGGGCGAAAGCCTAATGTCATCGTCATCCTGATCGACGACGTGGGCTGGGCCGACGTCGGCTGCTACGGGTGCAAAGACATTCCCACGCCGCACATCGACGCTTTGGCCCGCGGCGGCGTGCGGTTCACCAGCGGCTACGTCTCGGCCCCTCTGTGCAGCCCCACACGCGCGGGCATCATGACGGGCCGCTATCAGCAGCGGTTCGGGCACGAGTTCAACCCGGGCGGCGGAGGCGTGAACCTGGGGTTCGAGTTCGGCCTGCCCCTGACGGAGACGACCTTCGCCGACGTCATGAAGAAAGCCGGCTACGCCACGGGCATCGTCGGCAAGTGGCACTTGGGGTTCGATGCGAAGTACCAGCCGACCGCCCGCGGGTTCGACGAGTTCTTCGGGTTCCTGGGCGGCGCGCACGCGTACTTTCCGCCGCGCGATGGCGGGCAGCCCGCCAAGGGCAATCCCATAATGCGCGGCAAGGAGAAGGTCGAGGAAAAGGAGTACCTGACCGACGCCTTTGGCCGCGAGGCCGCCGCCTTCGTCGACCGCCATAGGGCCGAGCCGTTCTTCCTGTACTTCGCGCCCAATGCCGCCCACATGCCGATGCAGGCGCCGCCGAAGTACCTCGACACGTTCTCCCGCATTGCCGACGAACGCCGCCGCACCCATGCCGCCATGATGAGTTGCCTCGACGACGCCATCGGCAAGGTGCTCGCGCGGCTCAAAGAAGACGGCATCGACGAGAACACGCTCGTCATGTTCGTGAGCGACAACGGCGGCCCGCCCGCCACAACGAGCAGCAACGGCCCCTTGCGCGGCGGCAAATCCAACATGTGGGAAGGCGGCATCCGCGAGCCGCTCGTCATCCGCTGGCCGGGGCACGTACCCGCGGGCAAGGTCTACGATGAGCCGGTGATCAGCCTGGACTTCCTGCCGACAGCCGCCGCGGCCGCCGGAGCCGTGATTCCCGCCGGGCACCCGCTCGACGGCGTGGACCTCGTGCCGTACCTCAGCGGCAAGAAGGCCGGCCCGCCGCACGAGTGCCTCTTCTGGCGCATGGGTCCGCAGTGGGCCGTGCGCAAGGGGCACTGGAAACTCATAAAGGTTCGCGACGGGCCGCCGGGGCTCTACGACCTTGCAACCGACATCGGCGAGAGCAAGGACCTCGCCGCCGAGAAACCGGAGATCCGCGACGAACTCGCCAAGGCCTACGCCGCATGGGACGCACAGTTGGCCAAGCCGCTCTGGGGTGGCCGCCCAGCGAAGCGCCCCGGCAAGGCCGACAAAGGCCCCGCGCGACTGCCGGTGTGACATCGACCGCCATGGGCTGCCCACATCTGCAAGGCGGCTCGTCCGCACCCGCCCTACGTCTGCGAGCCCACGTAACTGACGCCGTACGGCGCGGACCCAACACGCAAATCCGGCGCGTTTGCTTGCCATAGGCGCGATTCGCGGCTATGATACAAGGTTCGACCGCATGAAGATGGTCGGCACTGGAGCCTCTGCGGAAATGGACGCCAAAAGAGGCGGTCCTTCAGGGTCGCTTGCACAAGCAGCGCCCGGCGGCGAGGAGTGCATCCTCATCCAGGGCGCACGCCAGCATAACCTGAAGAACCTCAGCGTCTGCATTCCGCGCGATAGACTCGTAGTCGTGACCGGCCTGTCGGGCAGCGGCAAGTCGAGCCTCGCGTTCGATACGGTCTACGCCGAAGGCCAGCGGCGGTACGTCGAGAGCCTCTCGGCCTACGCGCGGCAGTTCCTGGAGCAGATGGAGAAGCCCGACGTCGACGCCATCGAGGGGCTGCCGCCGACCATCGCCATCCACCAGCGTCGCGCGGGTCTCAGCCCGCGGTCGACCGTCGCCACAGCCACCGAGATCCACGACTACCTGCGCCTGCTCTACGCCCGCGTCGGCACGGCCTTCTGCCCCAAGTGCGGCCGCGAGATCCGCCAGCAGCGGACCGAGCAGATCGTGGGGCACGTGCTCGGCCTCGCCGGCGGCACGCGGCTCATGGTCCTGGCGCCGCTGGTGCGAGGCCAGCGCGGCGAGCACAAGGACGTTATCCGCAACATCGTGGCCGACGGGTTCGTGCGGGTCCGCATCGACGGCCACATGTACGAGGTCCGCGACGTGCCGGAACTCGCCAAGAGCAAACGCCACACCATCGAGGCCGTCGTCGACCGCCTGGTCGTGAAGGAGGCGTCGCGGGCGCGGCTGACCGATTCGGTCGAGCAGGCCCTGCGGATGAGCGACGGCGTGGTCCTGGTCAGCCACGAACTCCCCGACGGCCAGTGGAAGAACGTCCTTTACAGCGAGCGGTACGCCTGCACGCGGTGCAACATCAGTCTTGAGGAACTCACGCCGCGCCTCTTCAGTTTCAACAGCCCCTACGGCGCCTGCCCGCGGTGCCACGGCCTGGGCACTTACCTGGAGTTCGACGAGAGCCTCATCATCCCCGACGAAGAGAAGACGCTGGCCCAGGGTGCCATCGCGCCTTGGCGCGAAGGCCCGCGGCGGTACCGCGCGTTTTACCAGGAGGCGCTCGACCGGTTCGTGCGCGACTTCCAGGTCGACGAGGGCACGCCGATTGAGAAACTACCGCGGCGCGCGAGAGAGGCGCTCCTTCACGGAGGGCATGTGGCCCGGCCGCCCTCGGCCGTGGCGCCCAGCCGGGGCGGCTGGGCCACACAAGAGGAACCCGCCGAGCCGTGGGAAGGCGTCGTGCCGAGTTTGCGGCGTCTGGCCGAGACCAGCCGCAGCACGTACGTCCAGCGGTGGCTCGAGGAGTTCATGAGCGAGCAGTCCTGCCCGGCGTGCCAGGGGGCACGGCTGCGGCCGGAGGCCCAGGCGGTCCGCGTGGGCGACCGCGCCATCCACGAGGTCACCGCCCTGAGCGTCGACGATGCGGCCCAGTTCTTCGTGTCGCTGCAACTGGACCCCGAGAAGCAGGCCATCGCCCGCCAAGTCATGGCCGAGATTCGCAACCGCCTGCGATTCATGCAGGACGTCGGCATCGGGTACCTGACGCTCGACCGTTCGAGCGATTCGCTGTCGGGCGGCGAGGCCCAGCGCATCCGCCTGGCCACGCAGGTCGGCAGCGGCCTGGTTGGCGTCTGCTACGTCCTCGACGAGCCCACCATCGGCCTCCACGCCCGAGACAACCAGCGTCTGCTCGACACCCTGGTCCGCCTGCGCGACCTGGGCAACACGGTGCTGGTGGTCGAACACGACGAAGACACGATCCGGGCGGCCGACTACATCCTCGACATGGGGCCCGGGGCGGGCGAACGCGGCGGCGAAGTGGTCGCCCAGGGGACGCTCAACGAGATCGAACTCGCCCCGCAGTCGCTCACGGGGCGCTACCTGGCGGGGTGCGTCACCATCCCGGTGCCGAAGAAGCGGCGGCGGACCGCGCGCCAGCGCGTCATCCAGGTCCTCGGCGCACGCGAGAACAACCTCAAGGAGATCGACGTCACGGTGCCCCTGGGGTGCCTCGTCTGCGTCACGGGGGTGAGCGGGTCAGGCAAGAGCACGCTGGTGGCCCAGACGCTGGTGCCGGCGCTCAGGCGAAAGATCTACGGCAGCCGCGAGAAGCCGGGCGCCTTCAGGCGGCTGGCGGGGGTCGACCGGATCGACCGCGTCATCGAGATTGACCAGAGCCCCATCGGCCGCACCCCGCGGTCCAACGCCGCCACCTACACGAAGGTCTTCGACCTCATCCGCCGCGTGTTCGCCCAGACCCGCGAGGCCAAGGTCCGCGGGTACGGGCCGGGGCGGTTCAGTTTCAACGTCAGGGGCGGCCGGTGCGAGTCCTGCCAGGGCCAGGGCGTCCGCAAGGTCGAGATGCACTTTCTGCCCGACGTGTACGTCACGTGCCGCGAGTGCAAGGGCATGCGCTTCAGCCGCGAGACCCTCGAAATCGCCTACCGCACGAAGAGTATAGCCGACGTCCTGGAGATGCGCGTGAGCGAGGCCCTGGCGTTCTTTGAGAATTTCCCGCGGATCGTCGGGCAACTCGCCACGCTCGACGCCGTGGGCCTTGGCTACATCACCCTCGGCCAGAACTCCACGACGCTTTCGGGCGGCGAGGCCCAACGCGTGAAGCTGGCCGCCGAACTCGGCAAGCGATCCACCGGCCGCACCCTGTACGTCCTCGACGAACCGACGACGGGCCTGCACTTCGCCGACATCCAGCGGCTGCTCGACGTCCTCAACCGCCTGATCGACATGGGGAACACTGTCCTGGTGGTCGAGCACAACTTCCAGATCATCAAGAGCGCCGACTGGGTGATTGACCTGGGGCCCGAAGGCGGCGACGCCGGCGGATACATCATCGCCGAAGGCACGCCCGAAGACGTCGCCAAGGTCCCGGCCAGTTACACCGGGCAGTACCTTGTTCACTACCTGAACGGCAAGCGTTCAACCGCTTAGCCGCCCTGCTTGCGGGGCGCGTGTTGTTCTTGGGGCCGGCGCGACTCACTTCCCAGGCGCCGCCGGCGTTTTCGGCTGGACCTCGAGAACCTTCAGGCGGGCGTCGATGGCCTCGATGACCTTGTCGGCCTCATAGGCCTTCGGGTGCTTCGGATACTCCGTACGGAGTTGATCGAAGTACTTGCGGGCTTCCTTCAGTTTCCAGTCCTGGAACTGGATCGTTCCCTGGAAGAAAATGGCGACGGGGGCCTCCGGCGCGCTGCTGAACTCCCGCAGGTAGTTCTCCAGGCCGCGCAGGGCCAGGGCCGCATCGCCGTCGGCGAGGGGCACCAGCGCCAGGATGAGCCGGGCCTGGCTCAGCCGCCCGTTCTCGTTCTTCGGGGCCAACTCCAGGACCCGCTTCAGGTACGGCTCGGCCCTCTTCAATTGCACCGCCGGGGCCAGCGTGTTCAGCGGTTCGAGCGAGGCAAAGGCGTTGCCGACGGCGAAGTTCGCCTCCGGGTCGTCCGGGGCGCGCCTCTGGGCGTCGATAAGTCTCGGCAGGGCCACGATCTTCTTCAGAAGCGGGTGGAAGTCGGCCGGCGGCCGCGGCTGGACCACCATGTGCAGCGGCTCGCCCGACGGCCCCAGGAACACCACGGTCGGGTACACCCGGATCATGTACTTCGCGCTGGCGGGGCTCGCAGCCTTGGAGTCGTCGACCTTGACGGGGATGAAGTTCTGGATGATGTACTGGGCCATGCCCGGCACCGCGAACGTGCCTTCTAACATCAGGCGGCACGGCGCGCACCAGTCGGCCGTGAAGAAGATGAGGACCACCTGGCCGGTGCGGGCGGCCTCCTGGAGTGCGGAATCCAGGTCCTTGCGCCAGGCGATCTGGATGGCCGGTTTCGGCCTCGAGGCCGAGTCGCCGGCGGCCGGCTCCATTCCCCCCGGCCCGAGCGCCGGCGGGGCCTTGGCGCCCGACGACGGGCCCGCGGGCGACTTCGGCGCCGGGCCCGCCCAGGCGGCCGAGGCCGACACCGCGGCCGCCAGAAGCATCGCGATAGCCGAACGCATCGTCCTCTCCGAAGCGGCCGCCCCTTCAACGCCTCGCCCAAACCCCTTTCGCCGCCGAGCACGCAGAGCAGGCCCAGCGAAACAAGGCCCGAGCGGGAGCAACAAGAACAAGACGCCGACGCCGTGCCCCCAAGACTCCACGAACCGGCCGTGAGTTGTCTCCGCTACTTCTATATCTATTCTTCTCTCTCTATGCTCTCTGTGGGGAAGGGATAGCGCGGCGATTCCGCCGCCGCGGGCGGTTCGACCATCGCCTCCGCCGTCACCCCGACGCGGCGCAGTTTCTCGTAGCGGCGCTGGAGGAGGTCGTCGACCGCAAGTTGCCCGAGTTCCCGCAGATGCCGGCCGATCCGCCGCTCGATCGTGGTCGCCATTTCGCGCGGGTTCCGGTGCGCAGCGCCGAGCGGTTCCGGCACGATGTCGTCGACGACGCCGAACTCCTTGAGGTCCTTGGCCGTCAGGCGGAGCGCCTCGGCGGCCTCCGGGGCCTTCTCGGCCGTGCGCCACAGTATGGCCGCGCACCCCTCCGGCGTAATCACGCTGCAATAGGCGTACTCGAGCATCAGCAGGCGGTCGGCGATGCCGATGCCCAGGTACCCGCCGGACGCCCCCTCGCCGATGATGGTGCCGACGATCGGCACCCTGAGGAGCGACATCTCGCGCATGTTGACGGCAATCGACTCGGCGACGCCGCGCTCCTCGGCCCCGATCCCGGGATACGCGCCCTGCGTGTCGATGAAGGCGACCACGGGCAGCGAGAACTTCTCGGCCAGTCGCATCGCCCGGAGGGCCTTGCGGTATCCTTCGGGGTGGGCGCAGCCGAAGAAGCACTCCACCTTCTCGCGGGTGTTCCGGCCCTTCGAGTGGCCGACGATCATCACCTTCTCGCCAGCGATGCGCCCCAACCCACACACGACCGCCTTGTCGTCGCGGAACGCCCGGTCGCCGTGGATCTCCCTGAATTCCTTGACGAACGTGCCGATGTAGTCGAGAGTCTGCGGCCGGTCGGGATGCCGGGCCACCTGGACGACCTCCCAGGGGGTGAGGGCGGCGTACTTCTTGCGGACCATCGCGACGAGGTTCTTGCGCATGTCGCGGATTTCCGCGCCGAGGTCCACGCCGCGACGGCGCTGATCCTCTTCCATCGCGGAGATCTGCTCCTCGAGTTTCGTGAACGCCTTCTCGAATTCCAGTGTGACTCTCGGCATGCGTCCTCACACGCTCCGCAAGTCAAGGACCCGCCGTGGCGGGCGACGCGGCCAGGAGGCTGCTTCAAGGCCTCCGCGCGGCGGCCTTCCTGGCCGCCACGCTCCCGGACTCAGCCAGAATCGCGGCGGCATCGCAAGGCCGCCGCGCTGCACCCGAAGTCATCAGACGGCCTCCAAAGGGCCCCCGGTCCCCCTGTCAGTCTCTGATGCTCACGCACAGTTTCGCCAGGTCGTTCAACTTCGCACTGACATACAGCATGTTCATGGGCCGGTCAAGAGGGTCCTTGGCCATCATCGCCCGGATGAACTCGTCCAACTCCAGCGGCGCCTCCGGCCGGGTCACCCGCACCGACGGGACAAGGCCGTAAAGGTGCTGCTCCAGCAGGCCCTGCGACGTCGTGCTCACGTACGGCAGCCGCCCGGTGGCCACCTCGAAGGTGCTGACGCCGAGGCTGTAAACGTCGGTCTGGCCCGTCAGGCGCTCGTTGCGGATCTGCTCGGGCGACATGTACGACCACGTGCCCGGCCGGCGGTGCTCCTTCAGGCGCCTCAGGACGTGCTTTCCGAACGACGAATCCTGCTCCGTGGCCAGGGCGAAGTCGATGACCTTGACGTTCCCGTTGTCGCCGACCACGGTGTTCTGCGGCTTCACGTCGCGGTGAACGTAGCCCTTCTCATGGAGGTAAGCCAGCCCTTCGGCCACCTGGGCCAGCCAGCCCAGGGCGTCGGCCAGGGGCGGCCGGCCCTTCTCCAGGTATTGTCGCAGGCTCGGCCCCGCTATCATGTCGAGGACCACGAACGGCCGGGCCGCGGCCATCTGGACCTCGAAGGCGTGCACTAGGTTCGGATGGTCGAGAGTCGAGCATATGCGATACTCGTTCTCAATGTGGTCCCGCTCCGTGGCATCGCGGGCAAAGGCTTCGCGGAGGACCTTGGCGGCATACTCGGAGCCGCGACCCCTGCCCACCAGACGTACGACGTGGAATATCTCCGCCGTGTTGGATTCGGCGATCTTGCGGAGCACCTGGAAACCGTTGATCGATTCTAGCATGTCCTCGCGGCAGGCCGGTACCCCGACCCCGGCCCCCATCGGCAGGCCCGGCACGGAGTCGGGCGCCCTCCCTCGCAGGAACCCCGGCTCAAGAAACGCGGATTCTAGTCGCCGCGGCCACCGTCGGCAACCTCAAAATCACCCCTTGATAGTCGCGCGCAAATCTGTTGACCCTGCCCCTCGGGTCCCCTAAAGTGGCGTGGAATCAAGGTACTGCCACAGAGATCCATGATCCCCTGGAATCAGGTGACTATTATCGGCGCCGGGCTCATCGGCGGCAGCCTGGGCCTGGCGCTCAAGAAGTTCGGCTTGGCCGCAGCGGTTGTCGGCGTCGGCCATCGTCAGGCCAGCCTCGATGACGCCCTCGCCCTCGGCGCCGTCGACCGGGTCGTCCTCGACCCGGCGATCGGCGTGCGGGGAAGCGACTTGGTGGTTCTCGCCACCCCGGTCAGCCTTTTCCGGAAGACCCTTGAGTCCGCCGGCCCAGCCCTTGCCCCCGCCGCCATCGTCATCGACGTGGGCAGCACGAAGGCGGCCGTGGTGGAGTCGATGGAATCGCTGATGCCCGACGGGCGTGAGTTCGTCGGCTGCCACCCCATTGCCGGAAGCGAGCGGCGGGGCATCGCCCACGCCCGGGCAGACCTGTTCAGCGGGGCCGTCTGCGTTGTCACACCGACCGACCGCACGCCGGCCGACGCCCTCGGCCGCGTGATCACAACGTGGGCCCGGGTGGGCATGACGGTCCGGATCCTGTCGCCCGGACAGCACGACCGCCTGCTGGCCGAGGTCAGTCACCTCCCGCACATTGTTGCGGCGTCGCTGGTCAAGGCCATTGGGCCCGAAGCGGAGTCGCTGGCCGGCCCGGGCTGGGCCGACACGACGCGGGTCGCCAGCGGCGATCCCGCCCTGTGGCGCGACATCCTGATCAGCAACGCGGCCGAGGTGGCGGCCGCCATCGAGAAGTTCCAGGACACGCTGGCCGCCTTCCGCGACGCTCTGCGCCGGGGCGATGCCGCCCGCCTCGAGGCGCTCCTGGCCGAATCGAAGGGGCGGCGAGACGGGCGCGTCAGCGGCAGGACGTAGCAGGCAACTTGTCCTTGCTCCCCTCTCCCATCGGGGGAGAGGGGGATGATAGAAGGATGGCCGATGAACTGGGAAATCGAAGTCCGCACCACCCCCGTCGGGCGCGACGTGCACGGCGAGGACGTGCTCCGGCAGGTTCGCGACCTCGGCCTGGGAACGGTTACGGCCGTCGAGTCCGCCCGCCTCTTCTACCTCGAGACCGCGGCGCCGCGCCAGGACGTTGAGCGGATCGCACGCGAACTCCTCACGGACCCGGTGGTCGAACGGTGCGCGGTGTGCGATGGGGCCCCGCGCCCCAGCGACCCTCGGCCTGTCGTCGTGGTCCGGCGGAAGCCCGGCGTCATGGACCCCGTGGCCATAAGCACCCTGGGAGCCATCGCCGACATGGGCCTGACGGCCACGCGGTGCAGCACGGCCCGCAAATACTACTTCACCGGCAAGCCCACGCGCCGGCACCTCGAGACCATCGCTAAGGCCGTCCTGGCCAACGGGTGCATTGAGGAGGTGGAGTTCGCCGATGCCACCGCGTCGGTGTTCCGCGACGCCCCGCCCTACCGCTTCCAGCCCGTCACGCTGCCGCTGCGACAGGCCGATGACAGGCAACTGGCGGCCATCAGCAAGCGCGGCGGACTGTTCCTGAACGTGCGCGAGATGCGGACAATCCAGGAACATTTCCGCAAGCAGGGGCGCGACCCGACCGACGTCGAACTCGAAACGCTCGCCCAAACGTGGTCGGAGCACTGCGTCCATAAGACCCTGAAGGGCCTCATCCGGTTTTCTCAGCCGGACCGCCCCGACGAGACGATCGACAACCTTCTGAAAACCACGATCGCGCGGGCCACGCGGGAACTGGCGCGGCCGTGGTGCGTCTCGGTCTTCGTCGACAACTCCGGCGTCATCGAGTTCGAGGGCGACCAGTGCGTCTGCTTCAAGGTCGAGACGCATAATCACCCGAGCGCCCTGGAGCCCTACGGCGGCGCGGCCACGGGCATCGGCGGCGTCATCCGCGACCCGCTCGGCACGGGTCTGGGGGCCAAGCCGATCCTCAATACCGACATCTTCTGCTTCGCCCCACCCGATTACCCGCCCGACAAACTACCCCCGGGCGTCCTGCATCCGCGGCGGATCATGCGCGGCGTCGTCAGCGGCGTCCGCGACTACGGCAACCGCATGGGCATCCCGACCGCCAACGGGGCCCTCTACTTCGACGAGCGGTACCTCGGGAACCCCCTGGTCTACTGCGGCAACCTCGGCCTCATTCCGCACGACAAGGTCTTCAAGCACCAGAAGGCCGGGCACCTCATCATGGTGGTCGGCGGCCGGACAGGGCGCGACGGCATCCACGGCGCGACCTTCTCGAGCGGCGAACTCACGCACACCACCGGCGCCGAGTTCAGCCACGCCGTCCAGATCGGGAACGCCATCGTCGAGAAGAAGATGACCGACACGGTCCTCCAGGCCCGCGACCGCGGCCTGTACTCGGCCATCACCGACTGCGGGGCCGGCGGCCTCTCGAGCGCCGTCGGAGAGATGGGCGCCGAACTGGGGGCCGAGGTCGATCTGGAGATGGTGCCACTCAAGTACGAGGGACTCTCGTACACCGAAATCTGGATCTCCGAGGCACAGGAGCGGATGGTCCTGGCGGTCCAGCCCGAGAAGGCCGAGGAACTGCTTGCCCTCTTCGCCGCGGAGGACGTCGAGGCGACCATCATCGGCAAGTTCACCGACTCGGGCCGCCTGCGCCTGCGCTACAACGGTCGGCAGGTCTGCGACCTCGACATGGAGTTCCTCCACAACGGCGTGCCGCGCTACGAGCGGTCGGCCGAGTGGAAGCCGCCCCGGCATGCCGAGCCCCGGACCCGCGCGAAGGCCGACTACACGAAGGACCTCCTGGCGATCCTGGGCGCGTGGAACGTGTGCTCGAAGGAATGGGTCATCCGTCAGTACGACCACGAGGTCCAGGGCCAGACGGTCATCAAGCCCCTGGTGGGCGTCCACGAAGACGCCCCCGGCGACGCCTGCGTCATCACGCCGCTGCTGGGCTCGAAGCGCGGCTTGGCCGTGGGCTGCGGCATGAACCCGAAGTACGGCGACGTGGACCCGTACTGGATGGCCGCCGCCGGCATCGACGAGGCCGTCCGCAACGTCGTGGCCGTCGGCGCGCGGCCCGACCGCGTGGCCATCCTCGATAACTTCTGCTGGGGCAACTGCGACAAGCCCGACCGGCTGGGGTCGCTCGTCCTGGCAGCCAAGGCCTGCTACGACACGGCGATGGCCCTCGGCACGCCGTTCATCAGCGGCAAGGACAGTCTCAACAACGAGTTCGCCTTTGAGGGCAAGACCATCGCCATCCCGCCGACGCTCCTCATCAGCGCCATCGCCATCGTCGACGACGTGGGCCGGTGCGTGACGATGGACTTGAAGGAGCCCGGCGACCCCGTCTACCTCGTCGGCCTGACAAAGGACGAACTCGGCGGGTCGCACTGGTACGCGCTGCGCGGGGCCATCGGCCGCCGCGTGCCGAAGGTCGACTTCGCCGTGGCGCCGAAGATCATGGCGGCCGTGCACCAGGCGATCGCGGCCGGGTGCGTCCGCGCGTGCCACGATCTTTCGGAAGGCGGCCTGGCGGTGGCCGCCGCCGAGATGGCCTTCGCCGGCGACCTCGGCCTCGACCTCTCGCTTGCGGCCGTGCCGCGCGAGGAGGGCCTCGACGACGACGGCCGCATCCTCTTCAGCGAATCGACGACGCGGTTCCTCGTGGAGGCGCCGCGGAAGCGCGCCGAGGAGTTCGAGAAACTCATGGCCGGCCTGCCGTATGCACGCGTCGGCGAGGTCGCCCGCCAGGGCATCGTGCGCATCAAGGGAATTGCCGGCAAGGCCGTCGTCAGCGCCACCTGCGAGGTGCTGCGCGAGGCGTGGAAGAGGCCGCTGGCGTGGTAGATGGAATCCGAAATGCGAAGTGCGAAATGCGAAATGGTCAACAGCGATTCTGACGAGGCGTCATCCGGCAGCCGGCATTCCGCATTTCGAATTTCGCGTTGGGCATGTGAGGAGGCAATATGGCCGTACGCGCTCTGGTTCTGAGAACGGCTGGAACGAACTGCGACGCGGAGACCCAGTTCGCCTGGGAGAAGGCGGGGGCGGCGGCCGAGCGCGTGCACATCAACCGCTTCATCGAGAACCCGAAGGCCCTGGCTGCATACCAGATTCTGACCATTCCCGGGGGCTTCAGTTACGGCGACGACATCGCCGCCGGCAAGATCTTCGCCAACCAGCTGGTGCACCACCTGGCCGACATCCTTCAGAAGTTCCTGGGCTCGGACCGCCTCGTCCTGGGCATATGCAACGGGTTCCAGGTGCTCGTCAAGTGCGGCCTCCTGCCGGGGTCGCCCGACGGCCGGCCGACGCTCACCCAGACCGCCACGCTGACCAACAACGACTGCGGCATGTTCGTCGACCGCTGGATCCGGCTGCGGACCGATACGTCGCGGTGCCCCTTCCTCAAGAAGGGCGAGGAATTGGACCTGCCCGTCGCGCACGGCGAGGGCAAGTTCCTTCTGGGCCCGTCGCTGACCGTCACGGACCTGGAGGCCCGCGGCCAGGTAGCGCTGCGGTATGTCCCCGACGGAAAGTCCGAAATCTACAACCCGAACGGCTCGGTGAGCGACATCGCCGGCATCTCGGACCCTACGGGCCGCATCCTCGGCCTGATGCCGCACCCGGAACGCCACGTCCTCGCCTGGCACCACCCGCAGTGGACCCGCCGCCCGCCCGCCGAGGAAGGCGAGGGCCTGGCGCTGTTCAAGCGCGGGGTGGCGTACTTCAGGTAGGCCGGGGCGCAGCCCCGGCATTATCATCAGGGCAAGCCGGGGCTTCGCCCCGGCCTACACACGCGCCACGTTCAGGATGACTGTCCGGCCGCGCCGGCCAGGCGCTCGACGTGCTCAATCACTTGGCTGATCTGGCCAACGAGCGATGGGCGATCCATGCGTCGGCCCAGCGCCGCCGAGACCGTGTAGCGCAGCCCGACCGCAAAATCGGTGAGGTACGTGAGTTCCCGAAACGTATCCGGAAGGCTCTGGCCCTTGTCTTGTATAAGCCCGCACAACTCATCCAGATCGTGAATCTTCGGGAAATCGATCCCCACCAGCGCCAGCCAGGCCTTGAGGGCCTTCTCCACGGCTTGCTGGGCGTGGAAGCCAAAGACGCGGTCGCTGATCCGGGCGGAACCCTTCATCTCTTCCAGGCAGCCAGGTCATCGGGCGCCACAGCCAGCATCATCTGAGCGCTCTTAAGGTCGCACATAGAGCACCCGCCCTTCGCGCCGGCATCGGGGGATAATATGGTTCAGGGAGTCACGCCAGTAGGCCACTTCGTCGGCGCCAAAAACCAGGATGTCTTTGGGAACGCGGAACGCAGACAGCGCGCGGCGAATGCGTGCCATTTCCGCCATACGTTCACGCTGCGGGCCGAACGGCTCGCGCTCCACCACCAGGAGGTCCACGTCGGAATCCGGCCGCACCTCGCCCCGCGCGCGCGACCCGAACAGCCAGATCTCCTCAGGGTCCACCTCACGCACGATGGCCCGCACCATCTCCCGGAGAACCTCATCCGTCACTGTGATCATCGCTCGGCCCGCCTTCGATGGACAGGCGCGTGCCTGCCCCCTTCCCAACGTTCACGCATACTCTACCAGCATGGGCCGCTCGGTGTCCAGCCTCGGCGTTCGGAAAGTCGCCGCATCGTCCTTCCCAGCGCCGCCCGCTCGTGCTAGAATCTCTCTCTCAGAACAAGGACGCCGGCCTGTGCCTCGGCCTGCGGGCCTTACGCGGAGAAAGCATGGCAATCGTCTGCATCGCGGGAGTGGCCCCCGGCGTCGGCAAGACGGCCGTGGCGGGGCTCCTGCTCGCCCAACTCAAGGGCTGGCCCGTGGCCCGCGTGCGGGTGGCCGATGAGATCGGCCCGGCCGAGGCCGCCCTGCTCGCCGGCGTGGACTACCGCGTGATCCGCCCGTCCGAGTTGCCGGGCGAGGACCCGGAGGTCTCGCGGCTTCTGGCAGCAGGCGCGGCGGCAACCAGCATTCTTCTGGCCGAGCCGCGCGGGCTCGACGCGGGCCTCAAGGCGATGCTCGCCCACATGGCTTCCGCCGGCAACCTGCTGGTCGAGGGCAACGCGTTCCTGTGGGCACGCCAGGCCGATGTCTCCGTCATGGTCCTCGGCCCCGGCCCGTCGGGGAAAGGCCTGGCGCGGGTCCGCCCGTCGGTCCGCGAGATATTCCCGAAGATCGACATCTGGGCGTGGAACACGCGGACCGACCCGCACGCCGAGGGCTTCTTCGAGTTCCCGCAGACCCTAGCGCGAATGGGCTTCCGAACAAGCATCTCGAACCGCGCCGACTTCCACCTGGTCAATCCGCGCGAGGCCGACCAACAGGGCAACGCCTCCTTCGTCGATTGCGTGCGAGACCGGCTCCGCCAGCGCCAGGGTCCCCCGCCGTCACGGTCCGCCAACTATGGCTAAACGCTGGGACATCCGGCCTTCCTGCGATGCGGCCGCCGACCTTGTCCGAACGCTCGGGGTGCCGCACGTGGTCGCCCAGGTTCTCGCCCAGCGCGGCTACACGACGGCGGAGTCGGCCCGGGCGTTCCTCAAGCCGGAGCTTTCGCAACTCCACGAGCCGGGCGCCCTGCCCGGCCTGACGGAGGCCGCCGACCGTCTCGTGGCAGCTGCACGAAGCGGCGAGCCCATCGTCATCTACGGCGATTACGACGTCGACGGCATCACGGGGTCGGCCATCCTGTGGCAGGCGCTTCGGCTGGCCGACGCCAACGTCCGCATCTACGTGCCGCACCGGCTGGAAGAAGGCTACGGCCTCAACATGGAGGCCGTCGAGAAACTGGCCGCCGAGGGCGCACGCGTGCTCGTGACGGTCGATTGCGGCATCTCGGGGGTCGCCGAGACGGCGCGCGGCCGCGAGTTGGGCCTCGACGTCATCATCACCGACCACCACGAGCCGGACCCGGACCATCTGCCGCCGGCGATGGTGGTCGTAAACCCGAAGTTGCCCGGTTCGCCCTACCCGTTCCGCGACCTCTCCGGGGCGGGCGTGGCGCTGAAACTGGCGTGGGCCATCGGTCAGAAACTCTCGACCCGCGAGCGCGTCAGCGACCCCTTTCGCGAGTTCCTCATCGCGGCGACCGGCCTGGCCGCCCTCGGCACCATCGCCGATGTGGTGCCGCTGGTGGGCGAGAACCACGTCCTCGCGAGTTTCGGCCTGCGGGCCCTGGCGGGGAGCCGGCACCCCGGCATCACGGCCCTGCGCGAAACGGCGGGCCTGACCGGCAAGGAGATCGACGCCCACCACATCGGCTTCGTGCTCGGCCCGCGATTGAACGCCGCCGGCCGCCTCGGCCACGCCCGCGAGGCCGTCGAACTCCTGACGACCGCCGGCCCCGACGCCGCCATGGACATCGCCAGACAACTCGACCGCCAGAACCGCGAACGCCAGGAGATCGAACGCCAGATTTTTGAGGAGGCCGATGCCCAGGCGGCCGCGACGTTTTCCGCCGAGCGCGATGCGGCCGTCGTGCTGGCGGCCCCGCAGTGGCACACCGGCGTCATCGGCATCGTGGCCTCGCGGATCGTCGAGAAGTACTACCGGCCCACCATCCTCATCGCCTCTGGCCAGGAGCAGGCCCAGGGCTCCGGACGCAGCATTCCCGGCTTTCACCTGTTCGACGCGCTCACGGCCTGCCGCGAGCACCTGAGGACGTTCGGCGGCCACGCCATGGCGGCGGGCCTGCGTATGAACCCGGACGCCGTGCCGGCGTTCCGCGAGGCCTTCCTCGCCCGCGCGGCCAAACTCCTCACGCGCGAACAACTGACGCCGCGGCTCCACGCCGATGCCGAGGCAAGCCCCGCAGGTTTCGACGTTGACACCGTGCGGCTGCTGGAACGGCTCGGGCCGTTCGGCTCGGGTAACCCGCGGCCGGTCTTCGCGGCCCGCAAGGTCAGACTGAGCGCCGCGCCGCGGCGGATCGGCCAGCAGGGGCAGCACCTGGCGATGCGCGTGACAGAGGGCGGCCGTGCGCGACGCTGCGTCGGGTGGGGCATGGGCGAGGCCGCCGACGCCCTCGGCCGCGCGGGCGCATGTGGCATCGCGTTTACGTGTCACATCTCGGATTACACCAGCCCGCCGGAGGTGGAACTGCACCTGAAGGACCTGTGGATCGGCGGCTACGGCGACACAAAGGCGGCCGAGGAATACAAGTAGGCCGCGGCAAAGTTCCGGCATCCCACTTCCAGCCCGTCGCGGAAGCGGCGGCAGACAGGCGATTCCGAAATCCCGCCCCGCTTCAGCGCCAGGCTCTCACGTCAACTACTTCATCTCCGCCAGAATCGCCTGGGCGTGGCGGGCGTAGTGGCCGCGAAGGTCGCGGGCATAGGTCTGGAGGATCTTCCTGCCGACCCCGCTGCTGTCGCCGCACCGGTAAAGCGCCCGCGCCAGCACCAGTTCGCGGAGCGAATTGTTGCGAGGCACGGTCTCCGTCGAGTTGGGCGTGGCCTGGCGCTTCGCCTCCTCGACGGTCGTGGTGGCGTAGCCCGTCATGCCGGGCTTCGCCAGCAGGTCGGCCAGGGGCTTGGCGGCCCGCGGATCGCCGATGGCCTCCAGCGCCATCGCCACCGCCCGGTGGTGCGAGAACTCCTTCCTCGCGTCCAGCAGCGCGACCTTCCTCAGAATCGGCTCCACGGCCCGCGGGTCGCGCGTACGGCCAAGGGCGATTATGTAACTGTCGAGCGGGCTGATGCTCCGGCCGTACTGGCCCATGCCGACGTAGTTCCAGCCCTTGTCGAAGTCTGCCTCGGCCTCGACCCTGGCTATGAGCGTCTCGGCGCCGGCGCCGTCGCCCATCATGCCGAGGATGTGGGCGTAGACGAGTTTCGCATCCCCCGCGGCCGAAGCGTACGCGGCGCGCAGAAGCGGCATCGCATCGTGCGGCTGGGCGAGCACGATCTCCAGGTCCGCATAGTCATTCGCCACGCTCTTGACGGCCTCTGCCACCCGCTCCTTGGGCAGGGGGAATGAGTCGCCGTCGGTCAGCACGCGCTCGGGCAGGCAGCCGATCTCGATGAGGTGCTTCTGGAGGCCCTTGAGGTCGACCTGGCGGACGGTGGCGCTCGACTGCGCGGCCATCGCCGCCGCCGTGCCTGCCGCATAGCCCTGGTTCTGTATGTCGGGCTGCATGCGGATGACGGGAATGCCGTCGCGGTGGGCGCTCACGCCGAGGCCGGTGACCAGCAGCCCATCCAGCCCCTTCGGCAGCAGCGCCCGGTACGGCAGGTTGACCGTCAGGCCCTTCCGGTCGGGCGGGCGCACCAGGAAGATCGGGTGGACCGTGAACCCGTGGCTGTCGAAGTCGCTCTGGCAGATGGCGACCGTGTCGGGCCACGTGCGGTTCAGCATCATGTCCATCGGAGTGAGAGTCACGTCGCCGACGATGCGGCGGCGTTCGCGCGTGTCGACCAACTGGCCCAGGTCGTAGGCGCCCTTGAACTTCTCGCGGGCATACACGAAGAGGTGCCACAGGTCCACGACGTCGGTGTCGTCGGCGAACATGTAGTCGGTGTTGGTGTAACCTGCCCCCAGTGCGATGGGCGGCAGGCCCGCGCCCTGAATGCCGACGTCGTCGCCCGCGGTGTAGGAGCACTCGGCCCCGGCGGCCGCCGCGATGTCGGCGCTACCCGTCGAGTCGATGACCGTCTTTGCCAGAACGATGCCGCGGCCCTGTGGCGTGGCCACCACGACGCCCTTGACCGTGCTGCCCTCGACAACGGCGCCGCACCCGAGCGCGCCGAACCAAATCTCGGTGCCGGCCTTGCGGTTGGCCTGGCGCCACCACTCTGCTTTGCCCATGACCTCGCTGGCCGCGCCGAGTTCCTTGACGCCCTTGTCGACCTCGGCCGTAAATCCGCCGCGGAAGCCGTGGTAGTACTTCGTGATCATGCCCAGCGTGCCGACGCCGCCCAGGCCGTGCAGGTACTCTATGACCAGGGCCTTGGCGCCGTGCCGCCCGGCCCCGATGCCGGCGGGCGCGCCGCCCGTGCCGCCGCCCACGATCACCACGTCGTAGCGGCCGATGACGGGAATGGTCCGGTCGGGCGACGCCACGGTCTGGCGCGCGGCGCCGACGGGCCGGACGCCCGCGAGCGGTTCCCGCACATCGCCCTGCACCTCGGCCTCGCCCTTGGCGGCCTGGACCTTCATCCCCTGGACGGCCGGGAGCGACTTCGCTTCTTCGGCGGCCGCAGCGCCGACGCGCATGCCCACGTCAATCAGGGCGAGCGGCCGGAGGAGTTTCTCGGCCTGGCCTCGCGGCACGTCGGCACAACCCCCAAGAATGTACATGCGGTCAAGGCCCGCCGGCCGAAAGGCATCGAGCGGCAACTTCTCCGCGCCGGCCCAGTCGCCCGCGGCACTTGCCCTGCCCTTCATCGGATCGGGCGGCACCTGGAACAGGACCTCGGCCGCATCGACCTCGGCGGGATGGAACGTCCGGTCGCGGGCCGCCTGCTCGGCCTTCGCGAAAGAGTGCCACGAACCGTCGGCCATCGGCATCCGGAGCGTGTATTCGATGAGGCCATACGAGCGGTTGCCGGCGGCAAACGAGAGGCCGAGTCTGCGGGCCGCAAGGCCGTCGCCCTCGTTCGGCTCGCCCCCGACGACGATGCGCCTGAAAATCTGCTGGCCGGCGGGATAGGGCCGAAACTCGGCGCCCGCCATCCGCGCCACCCACGCCCGGTCGGTGGCGTCTATGATGACCTTGGCCCGGACGGCCTGTCGCCCGGCCCGGTTGGCCATGATGATGCCGCAGGGCTTCCCGTCGGGGCCGCGCAGGATATCGGTGGCATAGCATCCGTAGAGGAAGTCCACCTTGGCCGCCAGGAGCGCATCGTCGAGGGTCTTCTTGACGTGCATCGGCGTGGGCGGCTGAGCGGGCGCCGAGGCGGCGCCTCCTGCGGCGGCAAAGAGTTTCTTCGCCAGGGGCGAGGCAGGCTCTTCGCCTTCCTCGAGCCACAGCCGAAGCGTGGCACACATGTCTTCGCCGAGGTACGGCCGCGGTGCAGCCAGGAAGACCTTCGCCCCCTTCTCGGCGGCCGAGACGGCGGCCGACACGGCGCCGCTGGACCCGCCGACGACGGCAACGTCCACGTCGTAGGCCACAGGGACGGCCCGGGCCGACTCGCCCACCCCGGATCGCGACTCGGCGGCGTTGGCCCAGGCGGCAAACAGGCCCATGACCAAGACCGCGCCCACCCACATGGGTATCAGGTTCACGGGGTCCTCACTGCATACTCACACGGGGTCGCCTGCGGCTTGCCGCCAAGGGGCCGCTGGCCGGTCACTCTTCTTTGGCCTCAGCCAACTCCTTGCCGGGTTTCCTGGGCTTGGCCGCACCGCCCCGGGTGTCGTACCACTGCATCAGGGCGCCTACGCCGGCCAGGACAAGCAGAACAATAATCAATACGTATTCATTCTCCCTCAGGAAGGCATAGATGGGTTCGCCGAACGAGGGCTTGACGACCGTCAGCCGGACCGCGCCGTCCACGAGCAGCGTGGCCCCTACAAGCGATGAAACCGTGATGAGCAGCGGTCGGAAGAGCCAGATCGTCAGGATGACGCCCATGACAAATGCCACGCCGGCGATGACGTACAGGTAGGCCTGCGTCGTCACGCCTGCCGCTCCGGCAAAGCCGACGAAGACGACCGCCGACGCGGCCCCGCCCAGCAGGCCCCATCCGATACGATGCAGGGGCCAGGCCAGGAACCCGAAAACGAGTGCCCCCAACACGGTTCCCACAAGCGCCCCCACCGGCGAGAGGCCCAGGTACCCGCCGACCACCATGCCGGCCATGCCGCCGACGCCCGCGAACACCAGGATCACCAACGCCTTGTACACCCGGTACCCGTAGAGCAGGAACGCCAGGCCGAACACGATCAGTACCAGCCCGACCAGCCAGGGGAACTGCGTGCACAACTGGCTCCAGGCCGTATCGACGCGCTGGACGTCCAGTTGCGACGTGAAGAGGTCTATCAGCCCCTGGCCGCCGGCGCTCTCGGCTGCGAGAATCATCGGTGTGGCTCCTTCCTGTCTAGACGTCGTCTTCGGCCGCCTCGTCGGGCCGGCCGTCCCACGCATGCTCGGGCCGGGCCAGCGCCCGCTGGGCCACCAGGCCGATGGCCACGAGGCAGACCCAACACGCGCTCAGCGTGAGCGGAAAGGCCCTGGCCAGCGGCGGCTGCCCATCGCCGCGATACGACGAGATGATCTCGACGAACCCGATGACGACGAGCGCCGCCCCCTGGGCCGCCGTCACCAGCCGCTGGTTGAACCGCGGCCACGCCACGGCCACGGTGGCGCCGATGAGGAGGCCCGCCAGCCCCGCCGCCAGGACCGGATCGCAGGCGAGGTTCGGGCCGCTGACCTGCGTCGAGAAACTCCTGCCCGAGACGTTCAGGACCACGTACGAGGTGAACCCGCCCTGCCCGACCGCCAGGGCCGCCAGCGTCGCCAGGATGGCCGCCAGAACGACCGCCGACAGGATGGCGTGCATCACGTTCCGGAAGAACGCCGTCAGCCCGCCGAGAATCAGGCCGCCGATGACGATCACGAGGGGCTGGGCCAGCGGTATCCACGAAGACATCACCATGCCGACGACGCACCCAAGGACGGTCATGCTGAGGACGTTGAAGACGCGGGGCCACCGCGACCCGCACAAGAGGTACACCACGCCGACCCCTGCCAGGACGATGCACCCCCACACCGGAATGACCAGTCGCAGTTCGCCTGTGGCCGCTGCTACCATGGATGTCTTGCCTCGAGTGGCGCCTGTGTCCGGCGGCGCCCCAGCCTACCTTCCGGTGTGCCGCGGTGACATGAAAATCGCCTTTTTCGAGCGCCGTGTCAAGGGAGACCGTGCGCGACCTGTCCGTTTTCTTGACTGGGCATGGGGCGATGGTAGAATCGGAGGTTCCGGCACGGAAGAACTCGCGCCGCAAGCAACTGAGACGGCGAGCCCGCCGCGGGAGCGGCGGGAGACGCAAGGTTCCGGAATCCCCCGCTGCTTCCGCAGCGGGCACGTGCGAAGGGCAGCGAAGACCAGGGAGGCCGCGACGATGGCGAAACAGCAGGTGGGACTCGTCGGTCTGGGCGTCATGGGCGACAGCCTCGTCCTCAACATGGAGAGCAAAAAGTTCACGGTCGCCGTGTTCAACCGGACCGGGGCGAGGACCAAGACCTTCATCGAGGGCCCGGCGGCCGGCAAACGCATCGTCGGCACCTACACGCCGAAGGAACTGTGCGACGCCCTCGAGCGGCCGCGAAGGATCTTACTCATGGTCAAGGCGGGGTCGCCCGTCGACGACGTCATCGCCGAGTTCAAGCCGTTCCTCGAAAAGGGCGACCTCCTGATCGACGGCGGCAACTCCTACTTCCTCGACACCGAGCGGCGCACCAGAGACCTGGCGAAAGACGGCCTCCTGTACATCGGCACGGGCGTCTCGGGCGGCGAGGAGGGCGCCCTCAAAGGCCCCTGCATCATGCCCGGCGGGTCACCCGAGGCCTATGCCCTCGTCAGGGACGTCCTGGAGAAGATCGCCGCGCAGGTCGACGGTCCTTGCTGCACGTACATCGGCCCGGGCGGGGCCGGCCACTACGTCAAGATGGTCCACAACGGCATCGAGTACGGCATCATGCAGTGCATCGCCGAGACGTATGACCTGCTCCAGACGCTCCTCAGGCTGAAGGCCGCCGAACTCAGCAAGATTTTCGCCAAGTGGAACGCCGGCGACCTGGGCGGGTACTTGATGGAGATCACCGCCCTGTGCCTGGCGCGGATCGACCCCGAGAGCGGCAAGCCCCTGGTCGACGTCATCCTCGACAAGGCGGGCCAGAAGGGCACGGGCAAGTGGACCAGCCAGAACGCGCTTGACCTTGGCGTGGCGGTTCCCACGATCGACATGGCCGTCGAGGGCCGCATACTCTCGGCCTTTAAGGACGAGCGCGTGGCCGCGTCGAAGGTCCTGAAGGCGGCCCGCCTCCGCCCGCCCTCGAACCGCACGAAGTTCGTCAGGGACTGCCGCGATGCGCTGTACCTGGCCATCGTCACGTGCTACGCCCAAGGCCTGGCCCTGGCGCGCGAGGCGTCGAAGGAGTACAAGTACGACCTGCGGCTCGACGAGATCGCCCGCATCTGGAAAGGCGGGTGCATCATCCGCTCCAGGCTGCTCGACCCGATCGCGGCGGCGTACAAGAAGAACCCTGCCCTGGCGAACCTGCTTGCCGACCGGAACTTCGCGAAGATCGCCAACACGCGGGCCAAAGCCCTGCGCTGGGTCGTCGGCGAGGCCGTCAAGTGCGGCGTGCCGGTCCTCGCCCTGGGCGCCTCGCTCGCGTACCTGGATTCCTACCGGTCGGCCCGGCTGCCCCAGAACCTGACGCAGGCGCAGCGCGACTGTTTCGGGGCCCACACCTACGAGCGGACCGACCGCGAGGGCGTGTTCCACACCCAGTGGACTGAGCAACCGGCGTGAAGATCGTAGCCGACGCAAACATTCCGCTGCTGGCGGAGGCCTTCGCCCCGCTGGGCGAAGTGGCGGCCATTCCCGCCCACCGGATGGCACCCGAGGTCCTCCGCGACGCCGACGCCCTCCTGGTCCGGAGCGTCACGCGCGTCGACGCGGCGCTCCTCGCCGACAGCCGCGTCCGGTTCGTCGCCACCGCCACGATCGGCTTCGACCACATCGACAAGGCGTACCTGGCCCGGCGCGGGATCGGCTTCGCCTACGCCCCGGGCTCCAACGCTCGCAGCGTGGCCGAATACGTGCTCGCGGCGATCTTCACGCTTGCCGAGCGCCGGCGACTGCGTGTCACCGGCGAGGTCCTCGGCATCGTCGGCTGCGGCAATGTGGGCGGACGCCTGGCCCGCATGGCCGAGGCCCTCGGCATGAAGGTGCTGCGGAACGATCCGCCCCTGGCGCGTCAGACCGGCGACCTGCGGTACGTTCCGATCGATGCCCTGGCCGGGGCCGACATCGTCACGTTCCATGTGCCGCTGGAGCGCTCCGGCCCCAACGCCACGTACCACATGATTGACAGGGCCCTGCTCGCGCGGCTGAAGCGCGGCGTGACGCTCATCAACACGTCGCGCGGGGCTGTGGCCGACACGGCGGCGCTCAAGGCGGCGATTGACGCCAAACACCTCGGCGCGGTCGTGCTCGACGTGTGGGAGAATGAGCCGAACATCGACTGCGAACTGCTGGAGCGAGTGAACCTCGCCACGCCGCACATCGCAGGTTACTCGTACGACGGCAAGGTCAACGGCACGCGGATGGTCCTGGAGGCCTTGTGCAAGCATTTCGGCCTGCGGCGGGAGTGGGACCCGTCGCCCCTGATGCCTCCCGCGGCCAGTCCGCGGGTCCGCCTTCCCGCCGGCATCACGGTCGAGAAGGCCGTTCACGAGGCCGCTCGGGCCGCCTATGATATTGAGTCTGACGACAGGCGTCTGCGGGCCGTTCTGGCCGAGCCAAGCGAGAAACGCGGGGAGTTCTTCGACAGCCTCCGCAAGAATTACCCGGCCCGCCGGGAGTTCCCGGAGACCACCGTGGAACTGGCCGAACCGAATGCGGCCGTTAAGGCGGCGGTCGAGGCGCTGAGCTTCAAGGTGCCAATGTAGGCTGCGGCAACGCCGCGGCATCTGTGTCGGCAAAGGCGCCGCGGCGTTGCCGCGGCCTACGCTTAAGGAAGAGCACGTGATCATCGGCGGCGGGCATAAGCACGGCGTCATAGCACAGGCCGAAGTGCGCGAGCGGTGCCGCGAGGCCATCGACGCGCTCGACCTGGCGGGTAAGCGCATCCTGGCGCTCATTCCCGATTCCACGCGGACCGCCCCCGTGGGCCTCATGTTCCGGACCCTCGCCGACCTCCTGGCGGCCCGCAACGCCCGCATCGACTTCCTCATCGCCCTCGGCACGCACCCGGCCATGAGCGAAGAGAAGATCCTCAAGATGCTCGGCATGTCGGCCAACGAACGCCGCAAACATTACAGCCACGTCGGCATCTTCAACCACGAGTGGAACAACCCGCAGGCCCTCAGGGTCATCGGCACGCTCTCGTCGGCCGAGATGGACCGCCTGAGCGAGGGCCGCTGCGCCCGCGAGGTGCCGGTGGAACTCAACCGGCGGGTCTTCGATTACGACCACATCTTCATCGTCGGGCCGACCTTCCCGCACGAGGTGGTCGGGTTCTCCGGCGGGCACAAGTACCTATTCCCCGGCGTCGCGGGGCCCGAAATCATCAACTTCTTCCACTGGCTGGGGGCCCTGGTGACCAACTGGAAGATCAACGGCGTCAAGGACACGGTCGTGCGGCGGGTCATCGACCGGGCGGTCGAGTTCGTCGAGACGCCCATCACCAACTTCGACATGGTCGTGACGCGACAGGGCCTGAAGGGCCTGTACATCGGCCAGGCCCGCGAGGCGTTCTCGGCGGCGGCCGACCTCTCGGCCCAGGTCCACGTCAAGTACGTCGACCGGCCGTTCAAGCGGGTCCTCGGCGTGGCGGCCGAGATGTACGACGACCTCTGGACCGCCGGCAAGGTCATGTACAAGTTGGAGCCGATCGTCGAGGACGGCGGCGAACTCATCATCTACGCCCCGCACATCACCGAGGTCTCGTACACGCACGGCCACATCCTGGACCGCATCGGGTACCACTGCCTCGGCTACTTCTGCGCCCAGATAAACAAGTTTGCCGACATCCCCGGCGGCGTGATGGCCCACTCGACGCACGTCCGCGGCCTGGGCACGTACTCGGGCGGCATCGAGAAGCCCCGCATTACGGTGACCCTGGCGACGGGCATTCCGCGCGAGCGGTGCGAGCGGCTCAACCTGGGGTATCTCGACCCGCGCGAGGTGAAGGCCGCCGAGTGGATCGGCCGCCAGAATGAAGGCCTCCTGCTCGTGGAGCACGCCGGCGAGATTCTGTACCGGCTTAAATCGGACCGCGCCTGACCCCGGGGATTGACTGTTACGCGTCAACGCCTCACCCGATTTTCGTTTGTCATCGCCCCCGAAACTCCGTATACGGTTACCCGCAGAGACCTTCACTTTGTGCGGAGTCGGCATCATGGCCAAGGCAGCGAACGTGGTCGTCGCGCAGTCTGGCGGGCCGTCGCCGGTCATCAACAACTCGATCCGCGGCGTCGCCGAGACGTGCTTCGCCATGCCGGAGAAGTTCAAGACGGTCTACGCGGCATGGCACGGCATCGAGGGCGTGCTGAAAGAAGAGTTGCTCGACCTCTCGGCCCAGCCGCGCGAGGAGATCGCCCTCCTTCGCACCACTCCCGCCGCCGGGGCCATCGGCACCTGCCGGTACAAACTCAAGGAGAACCAGGCCGAGGACTTCGAGCGGGTCATCGAGGTCCTGAGGGCACACAACGCCGGCTACTTCTTCTACACCGGCGGCAACGATTCGATGGACACCGCCCACAAGATCGCCCGCCTTGCGGCCGCGAAGGGCCTGGACCTGGTGGCGGTCGGCGTGCCGAAGACCATAGATAACGACGTCGGCGACTCGGAGTTCAGACTCATCGACCACACGCCGGGGTACGGAAGCGTGGCCCGGTACTGGGCCCTGGCGGTCCAGACCGCCAACGAGGAGAACGCGGGTTCCTCGCCCGCCGACCCGGTTCTCGTGATGCAGGCGATGGGACGCAAGATCGGGTTCATCCCGGCTTCGGCCCGGCTGGCGGACCCCGAGCGGCGGCTGCCCCTGCACATCTATCTGGCCGAGGCGGGCGTGACCCTGGAGCAGATGGCCGACGAGATCAGCGATGAGTTGAAGCGGTCCGGGCGCTGCATGGTCGTCGTCAGCGAGGGCTTCGACGTCGGCGACCTGGGAGCGCGGCGCGACGCCTTCGGCCACGTCCAGTTCTCGGCTAGCGGCACCACGGCCGCCCAGGTCATCGTCAACTACCTCACCGAGAAGGGCCTGCCGGTGGCCGGGTCGGCGCGGTGCAACGTGCCCGGGACGGACCAGCGGCACAACATGATCTGCGCCTCCTCGGTGGACCTCGACGAGGCGTTCAAGGTGGGCCAGAAGGCGGCGCAGGTGGCGGCCGAGGACGGCAGCGGCTGGATGGCCACACTGCTGCGCGAGCCGGGGGCCGTGTACCGCGTCCGCTACGACAAGGTGCCGCTGGAGGCGATGGCCAACTCCGAGCGGAAGTTCCCGAAAGGTTGGATCGCCGCGAATCGCCGCGACGTGACCGATGCGTTCGTCGCGTACGCGCGCCCCCTCATCGGCGACGACTGGCCCGCGGTGCCCCTGGTCGACGGGCGTCAGCGGTTCGCCCGCTTCGAGCCGATCTTCGCCGAGAAGAAATGCAAGGCGTATGTGCCGCAGGCGCTGCGTTCGAAGAAGTAATGTGCATCCATTTGGCCGCCCCTCGCCGGGGCGCGTTTTCGACCAATGAAAGGCGCACCGATGCCCAGAGAAATCGTGCTCCGTTACGGCATGAACCCGCACCAGAAACAGGCCCGCGTGTTTGTGGCGCAGGGCGAGTTGCCGCTGGAAATCGTGAGCGGCTCGCCGGGCTTCATCAACATGCTCGACGCCCTGAACGCCTGGGCGCTCGTGAAGGAGTTGAGGCAGGCCCTGGGGCTTCCGGCTGCGGCCTCGTTCAAGCACGTGAGCCCCGCCGGCGCCGCCGTCACCGCCCCCCTGTCGGACGCCGAGAAGAAGGCGTTCTTTGTGGACGACATGCCCGACCTCTCGCCGCTGGCGATCGCGTACGCGCGGGCCCGCGGGGCCGACCGCATGTCGAGTTTCGGCGACCTGGCGGCCTTCAGCGACCCGCTCGACGCCCCGGCGGCCGAACTGCTGGCCCGCGAGGTTTCCGACGGCTGCATCGCCCCGGGCTATGACGCCGACGCCCTCGAAGTCCTCCGCAGCAAGCGCGGCGGCAAATACCTGGCCCTCAAGATCGATCCGAACTTCCAGCCGCCCGTTCTGGAGACGCGGCAGGTCTACGGCGTCTTCCTCGAACAGACCCGTAACGCGGTCGTGCCGGGGCCGGACCTCTGCAAGACGATCGTGACGAAGAACAAGGACCTGCCGCCGGAGGCCGTGCGAGACCTCGTGGTCGCCACCGTGACCCTCAAGTACACGATGTCGAACTCCGTGGCGTTCGCGAAGAACGGCCAGGCCATCGGCATCGGGGCCGGGCAGCAGTCGCGCGTCCACTGCACGCGCCTGGCCGGCTCGAAGGCCGACATCTGGTGGCTGCGGCAGCATCCGCGCGTCCTCGATGCCAAGTTCAAGGAAGGCGTCTCGCGGGCCGAGCGGAACAACGCCATCGACCAGTACCTGCTGGAACACCCCACGCCGTTCGAGAAACGGGTGTGCAAGAAGGCGTTCGCCAAAGCGCCCAAGCCGCTCACGTTCAAGGAGCGGACGGAGTGGCTGGCGCAACTCGCGGGCGTCGGCCTCTCGAGCGACGCGTTCTTCCCGTTCCGCGACTCGATCGACCGCGCGGCCCAGTCGGGCGTCAAGTACGTCCTCCAACCCGGCGGCTCCGAGCGCGACGACCTCGTCATCCAGGCCTGCGACGAGCACGGCATGGTGATGGCGATGAGCGCCCTGCGGCTGTTTCATCATTGAAATGGGGCGCCGCACAAACAGGGCCAGCCATGGACGTGGCCCAGACCAGCAATCGTGCAGCCCCCTTGGCTTATGCCAGTCTCAAATGTATCATGCGCTCTGCTTCCAGCATATCGCTTTGGGCAACCGTCCGCTAAAAGCAAGCCAGTACTTGAACCGGTTCATCTTATCAGAAAAGGCATAGTTGTGCTGGGTGCGCAAAACGACGGTGGCCGGGCCATACCCGAATGGTGGCGACTCAGTGGTAGAAATGATCACCATGAGCCCAAACATAAGCAACTCCTCCTCGATGACGGGGCCTTGCGAGAAAACCCAGGCAATGCCCTCCGGTTGTTGGGCTGCAGTATGGGGATTGGAGTCTCTGAGCAACTCTGCAACCTGCAAAGCGAAATGACGAGGCGGGAGCGAGAACCGCACATGCGATGACAGCGCCACGACCAGTGAACCGGTGTGTACTTCAGCCGAGAAACTTTCGAGAACATTGGCCTTGGAGGAACCTTTTTGGGAGACTGTAGCGGCGTTACAGAGTGAGTTTGTCCTGTTTGACGGCGTAGTTGGTGGAGGGTGGCGGTGGTCTGGTGGCGGGTGGGAGCTTGCAGGTCTCGCTGCATGTCCAGGGCGATGCGGCG
>Ga0315286_10000372_pt1 | contig 37368 bp, 30 predicted proteins | sample YL17G10_0_MG_FD_205038 | JGI IMG/M metagenome (GOLD analysis project Ga0315286, IMG submission 205038) | Sediment microbial communities from Yellowstone Lake, YNP, Wyoming, USA - YL17G10_0 | ecosystem: Environmental > Aquatic > Freshwater > Lake > Sediment | place: USA: Wyoming | collected...
CTCCCATCCCGCGGAGCCTAACTGTGAAGGGTAGAACTCCCTTGGCGCAACCCTTGATGAGTTCCTCTATCTGGTCCACCATGCTCTCCTCGGTATCGCCCAGGAACTTCAGCGTCACATGCACGAGCTCTGGCCTGACAACCTTCAGGTCCGCTCTCGACATTGCCAGCTGCCTCAGCAGCGAGACAAGCTTCTCATTGGGGGCAATGTCCGCTGAGATGAACGCCCTGAACTTCATCGAGCCCAAATTAGGGTTCGTCCTTCATATCCCTTTCCAGAGCGGGTGACCACCAACAACTACCTGCGACGGTGTCTGGTATCGAGATACTTGATCCTCAGCCTGACCCAGGCGATGCCAGAAAACGCCATGGTCAGGGCGACGATCAGGCTCAGCAGGTTGGCCAAATCGCCCAGGGAATCGGAATACAGCACTCCAAACGACGCCGCGAAATTGAAGATTCCGTGCATGATGACCGCAGCCAGGTAGTACGGTGCCCAGCTCGTCCCATTCATCTGTTTGCCAGCTATTCCCAGGCCGAAAATGGACGATGTCGATGCGTGAAGGAGCGCAGATGCCAGGCTCCTTATCACCACGACCGATATCCAGGCTTGGGTGCCGTCGGTTACGAATGCGGTGCCTTCGTAGAGGAGGTTCTCCGTCGCGGCGAAACCCAAACCTGCCGCCGCTCCGTAGACGAGGCCATTCTCGATTTCGTCGAAGAATTTCCTCACGCGGAATATGCCCAGCGCCTTGGAGATCTCCTCGACGATCGGGGCGATCACGCAAGCGAGCACAAGACCGCTCAGGTTGGGGTTCTCTCCCACGACTTGGTAGACCCTCTCAATGTTCCTGTTGAAGAAAGCAAGAAACACCAGCTCGAAGATGATCGCCACGATCACAGAGACCACGGCACCGTAGGCGAAGACTTTGAAAAGCCTTCCATACGGCTCTCTCGAATACTTCTCAGTGTTCCTTATCCAGATGAGGTAGACCAGAGAGGGCACAAATGCCACGAGAACGACAAGCAATGTGTCGACGATCCACTGCTCCAAGATTCGTCTCTCCTGACTGGCCTGAGAGTGCGGCTGCTTATTTCAAAGTTGTCAGGATCGAAGCGGATGAAAACGGGATAGAATCGGTGAAAAGGGGTTTGTCGCGAGTCTGTCAGAGCTCTAGGAGCGTCTACTTCTTGTCCTCTACCTTTATCGCGTTGTTCGGGCACTCGTCCACGCATGCGCCACAGTCGAGGCACTTCTTGACATCGACGACCGCGACATCCTCGACAGTTATCGCTCCCTCTGGACAGACATCAACGCAAGCACCGCAAGCAACGCACTCTTCCTTGCTGATTCTCGCTGGCATCTGACGACTTCCGATTCTGGTTGGCTGAGGTGAAAACCTCCTTCAATATAAACGTTCTTGAGCCAATCCATTACCTCTCGATCTATTTTCGGGTGTGTGGAATCAAATTCTGGATCAAGTGTGTTTGTCTGTTGTCCCTCCTTTCGTCCAGGTCGAGCGGCAAACTATTAGACCGCTGTCGGCGATTTGCGCGGCGAGGAAGATGAGGCCAAATCACATAGGCCGGTGGCTATTCACGCCGGACGGCATCACTGATGGGTACCTGAGCATCGAGGGCAGTGCTGTCACCGAAGTCGTCTCTGGCGCTCCCCCGTCTGATTCACGGAAGGCTCTGATCCTGCCGGGATTTGTGAACGCTCACACCCACATCGGCGACTCTGTTGGGTATCCCGCCCCGAAGGGCTCGGTCAGGGAAATAGTCGGTCCCCCTGACGGATACAAATTCAGGATCTTGACATCCGCGACCAAAGAACAGAAGAAAAAGGCCATCAAGGAAGCCGTCAATGCAATCGCGTCAAGCGGAACGGCGTTGTTCGTCGATTTCAGGGAGGAGGGCATCGAGGGGGTCAAGTTCTTCAAGACCGCGATTCCCAAAGGTGCGCCTGATTCCATCGTTCTCGGAAGGCCGGCTGGAAAAGGGTCGCCCGACACGGAGATCGAGGAACTGCTCAGGGCCAGCGACGGCATCGGTATGAGCGCTCTGAGCGACTGGCCCTTGGATCTCCTGCAGAAGGCCTCAGCAAGGGCCAGGGCCATGCGGAAACTGTTCTCCCTGCATGCGAGCGAGGCGGTGCACGAGGACATCGATACCATACTCGACCTCAAGCCAAGCTTCGTCATTCACATGGTATTGGCGACAGATGACGATTTGATCAAATGCAGGGACGCTGGTGTGCCGGTCGTCGTCTGCCCTCGGGCAAACGAGTTTTTCGGCTTGAGGCCCGACATACCGAGGCTGGTCCGGCACGGTTTGACGGTCGGACTGGGCACTGACAACGGAATGATATCCAGGCCGGACATGTTGCTGGAGCTTCAGGCCGCGTACCGTCTGTGCCGAGCCGACCCCAAGATGACCCCGTCGGAAATCGTATATCTGGCGACCTTCGGGGGGCACAAAGTATTAAATGCGGAGGGCAAGATAACTACGGAAATCAGCCAAACCCAAGCTCTAACGGTGGTGGATATCCGAGGTGAGGACCCCCTCAAGGAGGTCGTCACGACGTCAAGCTCGGACAGCGTTTCAGCGATCATCCGCGGAGGAAGGATTCGGAGGCCAAGAACTTGGAGGGAATAAGAAGGATACTCATAGCTACTGACGGCTCAGAGTACACAAAGGAGGCAGTCTCGCAGGGTCTCCAGCTCGCCAAGGTGCTCGGAGCCGAAGTAACCGCATTATATGTCATCGATCAGACCTCGTTCGTAAGCTTCCCAATGGACTCATCGATCGTCAGCGTCTACTCTCTGCTCGAGAACGAGGGCAAGCGCGCGGTCGAGGATGTGCAGAAAGAGGGGGAGCAGCTAGGTGTGAAGGTGACGCCGACAGTCGTAGAGGGGTCTCCCACGCGGAAGATCGTGGAGATCGCTGCGGACTTCGATCTGGTCGTCATTGGTACGCTCGGCAGGTCCGCGATAACGAAGCTCTTCATGGGCAGTGTTGCCGAGAGGGTCACCAGGTACGCCCCGTGCCCCGTCCTCGTAGTCCGATCTATGAAAAGGTGAGCTAGGCTTGAAGGTCAAAGAGGTCATGACTGAGAATCCGATCGTTGCTGAGCTGCCAGGCTCCCGGACCGAGGTCCTCAAGAAGCTCGTGAAGAACAACATCACGGGAATGCCAGTCGTCAAGATCGCAGATGGCACACTCGCCGGCTTCGTGACCCGACAGGACATATTCTCCAAGCCCGAAGAGGAGCAGCTCGCTCTGGTGATGAAGCGCGACTACCCGACCATAGGGCCGAATGCCAGCGTCAAGGACGCCGCGAGGCTGATGGTGGACAACAACCTGAGCCATCTTCCAGTTGTCGAGAAGAACAAGCTCGTCGGAATACTAACCCCGACCGACCTCCTAATTGTCGTCGAGAAGGCGAACGTGCAGATCGCCGTCGAGGAGATTGTGCGGTCGCCATGCATCCCGATTTACGCTGGCGCGCCGCTCGCGGTTGCACTCGCCACCTTCAGATCCGCGAAGGTCTATGCGCTTCCAGTCCTGGACGACGAGGCGAAGCTCGTGGGAATCATCACAGACAGGGACATCTTCAACCAGACGGTCGTCGACCGCACCGTCGTCATGAGCGACCTTGGGATAAGTGACGAGGACGACAACTGGACCTGGGAGGGCCTGAGGAACGTGATGAAGCTCTGGTACGAGGTTTCCCGGGTGGATCTCCCGAAGCTCTGCGTCAAGGACATCATGATAAAGACCCCGATGACCGTGTTCAGAAAGACATTGGTCGGGGACGCCGCGAGAACGATGAGGAAGAACGACTTCGGTCAGCTGCCCGTGAGAGACTCGAAGGACAACCTCGTGGCGATGATTTATGATATAGATGTGGTATCCACGCTCACCAAGTGATGGAACATGGATCCACAGGAACTGCTCTCCCTCTGCAAGCGGAGGGGATTCTTCTGGCCCGCTTACGACATCTACGGTGGTGTTGCGGGCCTTTACGACTTCGGCCCTCTCGGTGCCGCATTGAAGGCGAACATCGAGAACTATTGGCGGAGGATCTATGTCCTCGGCGAAGGGTTCCTCGAGATATCCTGTCCGGTAGTCGCCCCCGAGCCGGTCTTCAAGGCTTCCGGTCATTTGGACGCCTTTTCGGATATGTATGTCGAGTGCACGAACTGTGGCGAGACATACCGCGCGGACCACCTTGCGGTAGGCCTGAACGACAATCCTGCGTCGCTGACTGAGGAGAAGCTTGGCAAGCTTTTGAAGGACCACGGCGTCGTATGCCAGAACTGCAAGGGCGAGCTGACGTCCCCGAAGAGGTTCAACCTGATGTTCAAGACCTCGATAGGCGCGGGAAAGTCGAAGGATGGCTACCTGAGACCCGAGACGGCCCAGGGGATGTTCGTGAACTTCGCGCAGATCTACAGGCACGGTCGGGAGAGGCTTCCCGTCGGCGTCGTGCAGATTGGCAAGGCCTTCAGAAACGAGATCTCTCCCAGGCAGGGCGTGATACGCCTCAGGGAGTTCCACATGATGGAGGCGGAGTTGTTCATCCATCCAGAAGAAAAACGCTGGCCCAAGTTCGATGAGGTCAAGGACGAGAGACTTCCATTGGTGCCCAATTCAGGTCCCCCAAAGACAATGACGCTGGGGGACGCCGTCAAGTCGAAAGTCATCGTGAACGAGACACTCGCTTACTTCATGTGGCTCACATACAAGTTCGCGCTCGACATCGGAATGGATTCCAAGAGAGTGAGGTTCAGGCAGCATGCGAAGGACGAGATGGCACACTATGCCTCGGACTGCTGGGACCTCGAGGCCGAGATCGGATACGGCTGGACCGAGCTCGTTGGAGTCGCGGACAGAGCCTCGTACGATCTGCAGGCCCACATCGACCATTCTGGCGCGGACCTGACCGCCTTCGAGAGGTTCGATGAGCCCCGCGAGGTCGAGCAGGAAGCTGTGAGGCCCAAATTCGACGTCATGGGCAAGATGTTCAAGGGGGAAACAAAGAAGATCGCGGAGGCGCTCTCAAAGATTCCAGTATCCTCGGTGAAGGGCAAGAAGGAGATTGGGCTCACGGTCGATGGCAAGACGCATATGGTGCCTGCTCAGTGCTTCGAGATTGTCACGAAGAGGGAGAAGGTCTCCGGCCGCAAGGTAGTCCCTCATGTGATCGAGCCATCCTACGGTGTCGATAGGATCATCTACGCCGTGCTCGAGCACGCCTACTTGAAGAAGGAAGACTATGTCACGCTCAGGCTCAAAGGGTTCGTGGCGCCTGTGAAAGCTGGAGTCTTTCCTCTGATGGCCAGAGATGGTCTCGATGACATCGCGACCAAGATTCAAGAGTCGCTTTCAGTCGCGGGATTGTCCGCATACTACGACGATGGTGGCTCCATCGGCAGGAGATATGCTCGGATGGACGAAATCGGCACGCCCTGTTGCGTGACCGTCGATTACGAGACGAAGGAAAACGGGACCGTCACGATTCGGGAAAGGGATACTGCGGAGCAGGTGAGGATCAAGAAGGAGAATGTCCCTGAGGCTGTCGCCCGAATTGTCTCTGGCAAAGGCCTGGACGCGCTCGCCGGCCTCTGAGAAAGGAGATCAAGAACGAAGATGCCCCCTGGAAGATCGGAAAGGACCGCGCATGACGGGCTCATCAGGCCCGTGGACCTCTCAGAGGAATTGGGCAAATACATCGGAAAACAGGTCAGCTACGCAACGCACGGAATCCACAGCTACCCGGCGAAGTTCATACCCCAGATACCCAAGTTCTGCCTGGAATCATGCTCTGAGGTCGGGGACGACGTGATCGACCCCTTCATGGGCTCGGGCACGACCCTTCTGGAAGCCTACATTCTAGGGAGGAACAGCTACGGCATTGACATTCACCCTCTCGCGAGCCTGATCGCGAAGGTGAAAACAACGCCTCTGGACCCAGTGAAGCTCGCAGGCCTTGCCGAAAAGCTCGTATCGGACTTTAGGGCGGACGATTCGGACAACCGTACATGGGTACCTGAGATTCCCAACAGGGTGCATTGGTTTCGGGAGGAAGCGCTTGCGGGCCTCGCAACTATCAAGAAGCATGTTTGGTCGATGCGAAAGGGGGACTACCAGGATTTCTTCAAGATATGCTTCTCGTCCATAATCCGCAGGATGTCCAACTCGGACAGCGATTCGCTGATCCCTGAGGTTACGACATTCAGGAAGAAGCTGGACGAGCAGGGCAAGACCTCATTCGACGCACTGTCGAGGTTCGAGAACACCCTCAGGAACAAGCTGATCGATGCGGAGGAGCTATGGAGGATCTCGGCGGAGGTCGCCGAGAAGTACAGAAACCGACCCAGGGTCAAGATAATCGGCAACGATGCAAGGGACATTGACCTGGAGGACTCAAGCATTGATCTCGCTGTTACCTCGCCTCCCTATGCCAGCGCTGTCCACTATGTGAGCGTTCACAAGCTGGAGATGTACTGGCTGGGGATGCTGAAAGATATATCGGAGCTCGATGGAAGAGTCGTAGGGACTTCGAGGGCCTATGTCCAGGAGTATCGGCCTTGGGAGCCGGGGACGGAAATTGCGGAGCTCAGCTTCGTTCTCGAGGAGCTTATTGAGAAGGAGAAGAAGAGCGCGTATATCGTCTACAAGTATTTCGATGACATGAGACGGAACCTGGATGAGGTCAACCGGGTGTTGAAGAGGAACAGCCGGTACTGCCTCGTCGCAGGCGAGAACACTTTCAGGAGAGTCAGGATACCGACATATGTCATTCTTGCAAGGATTGCGCTCCGCTCGGGGTTTGAGATAGACAAGAGCTTCGTCTACGATGTCATAAACAGACATCTGGACATACCCAGGTGGAACGACAGCAGGATCGAAAGGGACTATATCCTCGTGCTCAAGAAGAAGCATGCTCCGCGCCTGGAATCGCTTTGATAGCACTAGGTTTAACTCCAACTTAGCAGATTATCTTACAATCGAGGGATGGGAATATGCAAGAGCAATTGCCGCTCGAGTTCAGGCTTTCAAGGCTCACTGTGGAGAGCCTCCGCAACCTCTGCGACGCTCAGGGAGTTGCTGGCGATTCGGGGCTGCTGAAAGAAGAACTTGTGGAGTTCATTCTAGATAACGTCGATAGGAGAGCCCTGGAAGAATTCTGCTCGGCCCAGGAGGATATCTATTTCGCCGAGCACATGGCGAAAGCGATCAAGTGGTCCACGAACAGAAAGATTGTCGACTTGGACCCAGAGAGCAGTTATGAGATCGTCAACGGGGTCTTCACGCTCAGGCGCTCAGATGGATACGAGGTCTATAACATCCGGTTCGTGAACCATACAACCGATGATATTGAGACCTCGTGCGAGTGCATCGATTTCAGGGAGAAGGGTTACTTCTGCCCTCACCAAATGTCCGTGTTGGTACGCTGTCTAGCGGATGGACTCTTCTCTCTCGACCAATGGGCGGGACCGATGACGCCCGAGGCCGAAGACCTGATCCTGGCCAATGTATTCAGGAGAAGGCGGCCTTCAAGGCGAGGGTGACCGCCGGTCTTCTGGCTCCTGTTTGCTCTGAACAACCTTTATCTAGACCGACTGGTCTGTCTGTGAGGCCATGGCCCAGTATGACTGGAAAGAGGCTGAGCCCAAGTGGCAAGCCAAGTGGAAGGAGTGGGAGCTTCACCGCTTTGACCCTAAATCGAAGAGGGAAGTCTTCAGCATAGACAATCCTCCAAGGTACGCCTCCGGTGCCTTGCACCTTGGACATGCCTATGGGTACACGGTCATCGACTTTGCAGCGAGATACAAGCGGCTTAGGGGATTCAATGTATTCTTTCCACTGTGCTTCGACGTGAACGGAACTCCTGTTGAGGTGAAGGTCGAGAAGGTCAATGGCATCAAGGCATCTGACATTCCCAGGAAGGAGTTCATCAAGATGTGCAGCGAGTTCGCCGAGAAGTACATCAGCGAGATGACTCACCAGTTCGAGATACTTGGCCACAGCATGGACCCGTCGATCTACTACAGGACCGATGCCGAGTACTACAGACGGCTGACGCAGATCTCCTTCATCCGAATGTTCAAGAAAGGGCTCGTGTACAAGGGCCACTTCCCGATCAACTGGTGCACTCGGTGCGGCACCGCTCTCGCAGATGCGGAGGTGGATTACGAGCACCGGAGCACGAAGCTCAATTACATCAAGTTCCGCGAGGCCGAATCCGGAAATGAGGTGCTCATCGCTACTACTAGGCCCGAGCTGCTGTGTACCTGTCTCTTGGTCGCCGTTCACCCCGAGGATGTGTCAAAAGCTGGACTTGTAGGAAAAGAGCTCATCACACCTGTCTACAACAGGAAGGTGAGGGTCGTAGCTGATCCCAAGGTCGATCCTAGCTTCGGCACTGGCACCGTGATGATATGTTCCATAGGCGACAAGGACGACCTCGAGTGGATCATGAAGTACGAGCTTCCTCTGGAGAAGGGGATCGACGAGGCTGGCAACATGACCTCGATCGCTGGCAAGTACGAGGGCATGACGGTCGTTGATGCGGGGAAGGCGATAATCGAGGACTTGAAATCCTCGGGGCTTCTCGTCAGGCAGGAGCCGCTGGACCAGAACATTGGCACATGCTGGAGGTGCAGTACACCGATCGAGTTTCTGAAGGTCCCACAGTGGTTCATAAAGAGCGTCGAGTTCAGGGACAGAGTTCTCGAGATGGTAGACAAGATTGTCTGGAAGCCGGAATTCATGAAGATAAGGATCAGGGACTGGATCAACTCGTTGGCGTGGGACTGGGTCGTTTCAAGACAGAGGTTCTTCGCCACTGCCATCCCGCTCTGGGAATGCAAGGACTGCGGCAACGTGCTTCTCGCCGAGGAAGATGAGTGCTATGTCGACCCGACTGCGACCGCGCCGAAGGTCGAGAAGTGCGAGATGTGCGGAGGCAAATATGCTGGATCCCCAGACGTGTTCGACACCTGGATGGATTCCAGCATCTCACCGCTCTTCAACACTTACTGGGAGCGGGACGAGAAGTTGTTCAAGAAGCTCTTCCCGATGACATTGCGGCCCCAGAGCCATGACATCATCAGGACATGGGCATACTACACCATACTCCGGGAGATGCTGCTGATTGGCGAGAAGCCCTGGAACGAGGTGATGATCCACGGGTTCATTATGGCTCCTGACGGGAGGCCGATGCACGCATCCTCAGGCAATGCGATAGATCCGCTGCCTCTGCTCGAGAAGTACGGCGGAGACGCGATGAGGTACTACGCATCAACTTGTGCTCTCGGGATGGATCATGCGTTCAAAGAACAGGAGCTGGTCCGGGGAAGCAGGCTCGCGGTGAAAACCTGGAACGTCATGAGACTGGTTGGCTCTGCGTGCAAGACGAAACCCAGAAAGCCTAAGAACATGCGCCCGATAGACGCGTGGATCCTCAGCAGGTTCGGTCAGGTCGTACGAGAGGTGGAGAAACATAACGAGGAATACCAGTTCGACCGAGCGATGGCTCTCATCCAAGACTTCTTGTGGCATGAGTTTGCGGACCATTACATCGAACTCGCCAAGCACAGAGCCTACTCCGACAAGGACGGTGGCGCGAGGTACGCGCTCTACACGGTCGGACTGGGCCTGCTGAAGATGATCTCCGTGTTTCTGTCGCATGTCGCAGAAGACGCCTATCAGCTTTGTTTCAAGCAGTTTGAGAAGCCGATCAGCATCCACGTGTCGGATTGGCCAACTGCTCCGCCGAGGAACCAGGAATCTGAAACGAAAGGCAACATGGTGAGGGACATGGTCGCCGGGGTTCGCGCCTGGAAAGCTGCGAACGGCCTCTCGCTCAATGCGGAGATATCAAGAATCGAAGTCGTTGGCGAGGGCGCAGCATCACTTGTCTCTGGGTCAGAGGACGATATCCGCCAGACTCTGAAGGCGAGAGAGCTTGAGATTCGGAGCTCCGTGGCTCTCTCTGTCTCTGTCGGTCGCCTGAAGCCGGTCCATTCGAAGCTAGGTCCGACATTCAAGAAGGATGCGAAGGAGATTGTTGACAAGCTGGGCTCACTGAGAGGACTTGATCTCGAGACCTCACAGAAGGGTTTGAGTATTGTGCTCGATGACGGCCGAAGAATCGACATCGGTCCCGAGTTCTACGAGATCGAGAAGAGCGTGCGGTCCGAGAAGGGGGAGCTCGATCAGATTGGAGTCGGCGCGTATTCGGTCCTCGTTTACAAGTAGCCCAATCGCTCTGAAATTCGAATACTGTCCAAGAAACCAGATATATTCTTCAGGCAGTCCCTCAATCGATAGCGATGTATGAGAAAGCGATATTCATTCAGGTATTGTGTCTCGGGATTGTCCTTTGTCTCACTGGATTCACGACAGCTGAATACGCAAATCCATCTGACAGAAGTGGGGAAACGCAAGTGGGTACTGAACAGTTTAGCATCGTATCGGACTCGTCGAACTGCAAGATCAACGACAGGTTCGGGCTGACCTTCGAGAACGGAACAATCTCGCTTTACTACGAACAGAATCTCAACACGCATAGTCCTCGATGGTCGATGGAGCTGGCCTTCAACGAGATAGTCAGGTTCCTGGACGACGGAAGCGGCAGCTTCGACGCCAATGATACAATAGTTTCAACGGAAGAAATCGCAAATCAGACCTACAACATGTTCTACATCGCCCCGGTCAGTACGAGTATTGACAGAGGAGGCGTAATCAATACCTACACCGCAATACACGAATCAGGCTTGGTCACTCTGGTCTTCACGACGACCAGCATATGGGTCACTGACTTCACATACAACATGATGCCGACCGATATCAGGCTAGATGTCATAGTCACAAACTTCAATCGGTCGACAGACTTCGATGCGATCGCTTTGAAAATGTCATTGCACACTGATACTCAGACAAACGTCAGCTGGATGATGGACAACGGTCGTGAGACTGGGCTCAACATTTCTCACGGAGCGATGGGCGGGCATATTACGTGGTTCAGCGCACAGGCTGATGGCGCGAAATATGGGAATCCTGCGGTCAATTGGACTGGGCACGATCTCGTGATGGCATATCCATCAGGGAACGTGTCTGTTCTTCAGTTGCAGCTGGACGTAAACAGCCTCGCCCCTCTCTCAGGAGTCATTCAAATAGACTCTGGAGGACAAGGCGATCTCCCGCTCTTCGTTCTAGGCCTCTGCGTCTCCGCCGGGGTTGTCTCGTCGGCCATATACATTCGGAAAGCCAAGAATCATTAAGTCGTTCTCGTCCCTTCTACGGAGAGGTGGTTGCTCAATGATTGAGAACTTGGTCTACGCGTTCATCTTGGTCTTTTCGTTGACGTTGCTGGCGATATCGATCCAGGCGTTCAGAAGGTCCGGGAAAGTCAAGGTGCTCATGATATCCTTCGCTCTCCTGCTGTTCTTCTCCAAAGGAATCCTGTTTACGGTTCAGCTATTCGTGGAGCCGTTCAAGCAGGAGACACTGTGGGTACTCTCTGGCCTCTGCGACATCGGCATATTGAGCATGATCTTCCTGGCGGTCCTCAAGCGGTAGGTAGTGCACTTGAGAGAAGCTCTGCTCGAAGTGGAGAATAGAAGGCTCGTGTACGCCACTGTATGCAGGTATCCAGGGGTCCACTTGAGGGAGCTTGCGAGATTCGTCGGTCTGAAGCACAACCTCGTGGAGTACCATCTGTATTACCTGGAGAAGCTCGAGCTTGTGCAGTCGATTCAGGATGGAATGTTCAAACGCTACTTCCCGAGCGATTCGATGGGGTCGGATAGCAGGTCGGATCTTCTCGGCGCTCATGACAAGCGCATTGTCTCTCTATTGAGGCAGCCTGTCGTTTTCAAGATAATCGTTCTCCTGTTCATGACAGGCGCTATGTCTCAGAAAGAGTTGTCAAGGCAAATCCGCAGATCCCAATCGACCATAAACTATCACGTCTCGAGGCTTCTAGAAACGGAGTTGGTCGCCAAGTCCGAGGGGGGCTCGGGATATGTCTTGGTGGACCCCGAAAGGATGGAGAGGATACTCCTCACGTTCAGCCCTCAACCGTTCACTCTGACGGACGGATTCCTCGATATCTGGGAGAGCCTGCGGCTATAATCTAGAGCATCGCGGAGTCCGCTCCTCTAGCTTTTTTGTGTTACTCGACAGCTTATAATACTGAAATCGCGTTTTGCATCTGGACATGGACAAAAAGGACTTAGTCGTTGAGGCCTTGAGAAGCGTCCTAGACCCTCACACGGGAGTGAGCGTCTACGACATGGGCCTTGTTTCTGAGCTCGTTGTGAGCGACGACTCGGTAGACCTCACATTCATGCCAACAAGCCCGTTCTGCCCCGTCGGAATAGAACTGGCGAAGGCGATAAGAGAGCAGATTCTATCCATCCAAGGCATGAAGAAGTGCAACATCAAGGTCGTCGGCCACATCAGGGCAGATGACATGAATCGCGAGCTCAGCGCCTGGCCTGGTCTCTGATAAGGTCCACTTGCACCTGCTTATTCTGGACATAGCATCTCTCGAGGTCCTTCATCGCCCCGAATGCTACGCTCTTATGTAGCTCGAACTTGCTGGTATCTTCGCCGATCACGACATTCCCGATCAGGTGCTCGTAGATCCTTGTCTTCCGCTCGATGAATTTGATCAGGTTCACCATGTCGATGCCATCGCGTTTCCCCAGGTTGATCTTGAAGGGAACCATGCCGAAGTGATCCGCGTACTCGTCGAAGTCCAGCTGTCTCTTGACTGTGTCCCTTCCAGTCGACTCCGGCACCTCGTCCATCTCTATCCTCGTCCTTCCGAAGTTCTCGATTGCCTTGACGAGGTGCTGTTCCTCCCTTGTGACGAATGTGATCGCCTTGCCGGTGTGTCCAGCTCTCGCAGTCCTGCCTATCCTGTGGACATAGTCCCCCGGGTTCTCGGGGATGTCGTAGTTGATCACATGCGTTATGCCCTCGATATCCAGGCCCCTCGCGGCAACGTCCGTGGCTATGAGGATCCTGAGCTTCCCTGCCTTGAACTTCGCCATGACCTTCTCTCTTACGGCCTGCGATAGATCGCCATGTATCGCGTCCGCAGAGTAGCCGTAGGCGCGGAGCTTGTGCGATAGCATGTCGACCATCCTCTTCGTCGAGCAGAAGACGAGAGCAAGCGCGGGCTTTTCCATATCAAGTATGCGGCACAGTGCCCAGAGCTTGTTCTTCCTCCCAACATTGATGTAGCTCTGCTCTGTAGCCTCTACTGTCAGCGTGTCCTGGCTTATGATGGCCTCTCTCGGCTGGTGCATATACCTCTGGGCGAGCTCCCTGATCGCGACTGGGAGTGTCGCGGAGAAGAGCATGGTCTGCCTCTTCTTCGGGACCCTCTGGAGGATCCACTCTATGTCATCTATGAAGCCCATGTCCAGCATTCGGTCCGCCTCGTCCAGGATGACGTACTGAACTTCGTCGAAGGAGAGCTCGCCCCTGCGCATCAGGTCCATGAGCCTCCCAGGGGTGCCCACGACTATCTCGACCCCCTTCCTCAGTTTGTCGACTTGGACGTTTATTGATTGGCCGCCGTAGATTGCAACCGTTTTCAGGTTTGAGTACTTGGCAATGTCCGTGAGGTCCTCGGCTACCTGAACCGCGAGCTCTCTCGTCGGCGTCAACACAAGGCACTGAATCCTCTTGTTCTTCTGGAGCTTGCTGGCTATTGGTATGGCGAACGCGCCAGTCTTGCCTGTGCCAGTCTGCGCTTGAGCCATCACGTCGAAGCCTTGCATCGCCAGCGGAATGACCTTCTCCTGCACTGGAGTTGGCTCCTCCCATTCCAAATCCGTAACGGCTCTCTTGACCTCTGGACTCTGAACTAATGAGCTGAAATCCATCCTCCCAATCTTCCTGGTTGCATCGTTCGGCGCGAGTTAGCCTATTTGTACTATTTGAATCCATATGGTGTTGAGCCAGGGGGTCGTCGCTGGAGCATGGCCAAGATTCCGCTTGAACAGAAAGCAGCTTGGGATAAGCTCTATTCCAAGAAGGGCCTCCAATACGGAGGAACTGGAGAACTCAGCCTGCTCTGGCCACGCCTGGATCCCAACATGCTCTGCTTGGATGTGGGATGCGGCGATGGAAAGACCGCTGAGGCCTTGTCGAGGGCTTGCGAGGTCACGGGCTGCGACTTCTCTCGCGAAGCCCTTATGTCGCTCAGAAGCCAGCGGGACCCCGATCACCTTGTAAATCTGGTTCAGTGTGATTTGATGTCCCTACCGTTTGAACTCGAAAAGTTCGATGCTGTCGTATGCGTCCACGTTCTTTCTCATCTGCGCGCGCGAGAGCGAGAACGGGGGGCGGAGGAAGTACGTCGGGTTCTGAAACAGCAGGGAATGCTCTATCTCGAGGTCTTCGGCCGAGGGGACCTTCGATATGGAGATGGCGCGCAGGCCGAAGCATCATCGTTCATCAGAGGGAACGGAATACTCACTCATTATTTCGCTGAGGATGAGTTGCTCCAGCTCTTCGGAGGTCTGGACCACGTATCATCTGTGACCTCGATCAAGAGAGTCACATACGGCGCGATCTCGGGCAAGAGGGAGCTTCTTAGAGTCCTTCTAAGGAAGCACTAGCCCTCCCAACTCACATTATGACAATCCGTGGGATCGATGACGCTCCAACGAATCCCTGGTGGTGAGTGCATCGATTTCCTTGGTTGGTCTGTTTAGTACTTAAGTCCGGGATTGGGTGCCATTTATCTAGGTGAAGGCTATTGTCTCCGCTCGACAAAGCCTGGGCGAGCAGTTCGCTCAGACAGGAGACTGCTGGAAGACTCTCGACTCGCCGTGCGCTCTGATTGCCAAGGTGGTACGAAAATGGTCTCGAAGAAGAACATGCTAAAGGTTTTGGATGATTCAGATTTGGAGGCTATCCACGGAGCCACGCTGAAGGTGCTGGAGAACACGGGCGTCCTGATCAACTCCCGATCGACCCTTAGCCTCCTCGAAAAGAATGGCATGGGGGTCGACAGGAAAACCAGCATCGTCAAGATGCCAGAACATGTCGTGATGGACGCCGTGAAGAGCTGCAAGAAGAACTTCAAGTGGCATGCACGAAGTGACAAGCACACCGTCGACGTCATAGACGGCAAGACCAAGTTCGGCCCAGGCGCGCAGTGCCTATACTACATCGACCCTGAGACCGACAAGTTCAGAAGTCCGACCCTCAAGGATGGGATCCTGATATGCAGACTTCTGGACGCACTGGACACATCCTCCCTTGGGTATGTGCCAGTATTCATAAGCGACGTGCCCGAACAGGCAAGGAGCATGATCACCTGGGCTGCCGGATTGGTTCACACCTCGAAGCTGACCTATGGCGGAGCAGCTGATGACGTCGAGTTCGAACTGATGCTGAAGATCGCTGAGGCTCTGCTCGGGGACAGAGAGGAGCTCAGGAAGAGGGCACTGTTTCCAGGATATATCGACCCGATCAGTCCACTCTGCCAAGACCAAGCGATGTTGGATATTATCGTTCGCTATTGCGAGTGGAACCTCCCGATATTCGTGACCGTCATGGCCCTTGCTGGTGGAACTGGTCCCGCGTCGCTTGCCGGGCTGTTAGTCCAACAGAATGCGGAGGTGCTAAGCTCCATCGTTGTTGCCAAGTGTGTCACCAAGTCTCCTAAGATTGTCTATGGCTCGGTTTCGTGCCCATTGGACATGAGAAGCGGGATCGCGGCCACGGGAGCACCCGAGTTCTCGCTTCTTGGTGTGGGTGCGGTTCAGATGGCTAAGTTCTACGGACTGCCGAGCAACATGGGCGTTCAGAGCGACTCCAAGATTGTCGATGCTCAGACGGCCTACGAGAAGTCCCAGGCGGCGCTCATAGCTGTCATGGCGGGAGCGGACTTCTCAGAGCTGTTCCTGGGATCAACCGAGACATTCAACGCCTTCTCGCCCATACAGCTCATGATCGACGATGAGATAGCATCCAACGTCCAACGGATCGCTCAAGGGATCGAGGTGAACGACCAGACGCTCTCTGTCGATGTGATAGCGAAAGTGGGTCCCCTGGGCAACTACCTGAAGCACGCTGACACTCTCAGACAGTTCAAGCGTGAACACTCTCAGGCCAAGGTTTCAGACAGGTCCTCGAGGCAACAGTGGAACGCATCAGGTTCCAAGGATACGAAGGTGCGCGCGAAGGAGCGGATGACCGAATTGCTCAGGACCCACACTCCTGAGCCTCTCGAGGCAGATGTGAGGAAGGAGCTGGACAAGCTTGTGAGGCAGTATGCGAAGGGCTACGACTTGTCCAAGATTGAGCATAACGTTCTCTAAACTTGCGCCTTGACTGGTCACATCGTACTGAATAAAGGTCGCAGATCTCTATCTGTTCCATAGAATTCGTGCAAGTCTTTGTATGCGTCGCTGAGCAAACGCCCTTCTCGTACTCTCGCCATGATGTGAGTCCGCATGCTGGGATTCGGCACTAGTACCTACCGCGGGCTCCCCCTCCTCCGGAGCGTCCGCCGCCGAATTTTCCACGCCCGCCGCTAATCAATTCTATTACCCAGAGTACGGGCAATATGATTCTCCCTCTCGTGACAACGGATAAGACAACGATGACCACAATGATTACAACCCATTGCCAAGACTGCAGTGGGATCCATGCAATTGGATATGCTGGCCTGCTGGTTTCAGCCCCAGTGTACTCGGTGATCAGAATGGACCCCATCTCCGACGTGAAATCAACGAGTCCGTCCTCAAGCGTTCCGTTCTCGATGTTCGGAACAAGATATGCATCGGCTAGGTTTGCGACTCGGGCACCTGTAAGTATGCCCATCAGACCATAGCCGACCTCCACCTTCCATTTTCTGTCGGAAACGGCGACTACGATGAGCACGCCATTGTCCTTCCCCTCCACTCCTATCTGGTTTTTCTGGAACACCCTCAGGGCGAAGTAGCTGATGTCGTTCGGCTGGGTGGTGTTGACAACGAGCACGGCCACTTCACACGAGCTTCTCACATCTATCTCATAACAGATGTCGTCGATCCACGTGGAGTAGCCCAGCGAGAGTGCGCCTGCGAGGTCGTTTACGTACGGATATATGGTCGGTATCCCCTCGAACCTTGTGTCCTTCGGAGGGAAGAGGATCCGGATACCTACTGCGAAGACCCCTATGACCAGGAGTCCAACCACGATTGCTGTTATGACAAGGCGCACATTGGGGCGCATTCCAAGATCACGCCTCTCCGATGCTACTGTCCTCGATTGTAGTAGGTCTCTTCGCTGAATCCGAAGAGGTTCCCTGGAAATCCTTTGATGGCTGAGTTATATGATCCGACCGCGTCGTTGTAGTACACCCTCTGAGCCAATATGATGTTCTCTGTCTCGTCAACTATTGAGATGAAATCCTGCACTGCCTGCACGGACTTAAGGTCAGGGTAGTTTTCGTTTATGGCGACCAAGAGAGCATTGATCTTAGTGTCGAGCTGCTCCGTCGTGTTCACATTCGCGCCGATGTTCTTCCCAACATCGTTCAGCCACTGAGTTCTAAGGAGGGTGATGTTTTCCAGCAGCGATCTTTCGAATGTCATGGAGCTGTTGACCGCACTGAGCACAAGTGGAATCTTGTCGATCCTCATCTGATAGGCAGCCTCGATATTGCCCCAGGTTCTCTTCACGTCCTGTTCCTTGCTGACTAACGAATTGTATGTCAGAATCATCCCAAGCGTGATGAGCAGTATGGCAACTACAGCGACGATGGCGATGATCCGATTCATACTGAGAGCAGGTATTTGGGCCATGCTCGAGGCAGAACCCAACTGAATAGTTAATCTTTTGCACCCACTGGTACGGCTCGGAATGCTCCCGCCCTCTGCTGTCGATACAGCCAAGTTCGACGCACCCCTTGCTGGATTGGAGACGGATGTTCGACCTCTTCAAATACCGAAATGCTCCCAGATAGGGACCGAATGCTGTTCCCATTTCCGGCATACTAGTCAGTTATTACCGCAATCCCACTAGTACTTAAACCCAACCCAAAGCTATTCATCCCGAAGGGGTTGTTGAAAGGCTTATAATCGGCATCTGGATACCCTACTCGCCCAGCAGTGCTGGAATTGGATATTTCAGAACAAATGAGTATGGGAAACATGGCAAAGGAGATAGGTGTAGCAATCTTGGGGTGCGGCGGAGTTGGACAGTGTATTGCGCAGGATCTCGTGAAGAGCGGATCTGTCTCGCGACTCGTCTTGGCTGACGTGAATCTCAAAGGTCCAGAATTCGTCAAGAGGAGATCGAAGAGCGATAAGATCGAGATTGTCAAGGTCGACGGGTCGAACCCTGACGAGGTCGCAAAGGTGGCGAAAGATGTCGACATACTCGTGAACGGCACAATCCCCGCGCTCAATCTGAAGATAATGGAAGGGTGTCTCAAGGGAAACGCGAACTACATCGACATGGCCACTGGAGACAAGGAGTTCGGCCATCCCATGTTCGAGGACCAGGAGACATTCGACAAGAAGTACAAGGATGCCGGCATCTTCGCACTTTGTTCCATGGGAATAGACCCCGGGGCCTCCGACCTCTTTGCGAAGCGCGCGGCCGACAGGATGGAATCGGTGGACTATGTCAGGGTACGCGACGCAGACAACAGCAAGTTGGAAGGGTACGAGTTCGCTACCTACTTCTCCCCTGACGCGATGATCGAGGAGTGCATCAGGGACCCTCTCTACTACGAGAACGGCAAGTGGAGGAGGGCTCCCGCTCTCAGCACGAGCGAGGTTTACGCATTTCCCGATCCGATAGGCCCTATGAAGGTCTTCATGACCGATCACGAGGAGAGCGAACTGGTCCCGAAATTCATAGGAAAGAAGGTCAAGCGATGCGACTTCATGATCACCCTCGACGAAACCTTCATCGAGTATGTCCAGTTCCTGAAGAAACTTGGGCTGCTGTCGTTCAAGCCTATCAAGATCAGAGGCATGGAGATAGCTCCCATCGAAGTAGTCGTCGCAACGATGCCGAGACCAGATGACCTCGCTGGGAAGCTGAAGGGCACATGCTGCGTGCTTACAGAGGTCGCTGGGAAGATGGACGGCGAGGAGACTATCATCAAGACCTGGACCTACATGTCTCACGAACAGGCCTACGAGATCTCCGGCATTCATGCGACAGCCTATCAGACTGCCATGCCAGTCGCGGTTGCGGTCGAGATGTTTGCTCGTGGCGAGATCGATCTCAAGGGAGTCAAGTCCCCGGAGGCTGTGGATCCGGTCAAGTTCTGTTCATACCTTCCCGACAAGCACATCCCGGTTTTCGAGGAGATAACCAAACGCACCGAAGGATGAGCTGTCTCCTAGTCAGGATGTCCGCCTTTCCTCCCCTATGGGCTTTTCTTAGAATAGCCGAGTGCGGCCGTCGGGATTTGAACCCGAGTTTTGAGCTTGGCAAGCTCAAGTGATAACCAGTCTACACTACGGCCGCATTCAGACCAGGCTCATTACACAGCCGTGATTTATACCTTGTGCGATGGGTTGGTCAGCGTTTTCCCCGACGGTTGTGCCACCACTGGAGTGCTTCCCCTACAAGGTATAGAGAGCCTATCGCGCAGAGTCCTTTGCCCTCCAAGTTCTCGATGCCATGATCGAGTGCTGCGTTCGAGTCATCGAAGACTATCGTGGGTCCTGTGAAAATGCTCTTCACGATACCTTCGAGCTTATTGGCCGCCAAGGCGCGTTTGTACTTGGCCTGTGTGACGATCATCTTCGCTGCTGTTGGCGTGAGCGCTCGGACGATCCCCCTCGCATCCTTGTCATCCATGCATGCGATGATGTATGTCAAAGGAGTGATCCCTAGCTCGTTGAAACAGGACACAGTCCTTGAGATGCCATCAGGATTGTGACTTCCATCGAATATCACGAGCGGGCTCTTTGAGACGATATCCATCCTGCCTGGCCAATTCGTCTTTCTGAGTCCCTTTCGTATCTCGCTCTCGTTTGCGGCAATGCCGCTGTCTGCGAGATACTCGACGATCGCTATCGCAGCCGCGGCGTTCTCCGCCTGATGACTTCCCAGAAGTCTCGTCCTGAGTCCTTGATAGGCTATGCTGCCCTTGTAGTCGAACGCCGTCCCTGCCAGGGTTTGCCTGACATCTGAGATGTCAAAGTCATTGCCTATCCTCCTCAGCTCCGCTTGTTTCTTGTGGCAAGTGCTGGATATCACCTGAAGTGCTTCCGGAGCCCTTTCGCATGTCACAACTCTTGCACGATCCTTGATGATGCCAGCTTTCTCCCGGGCTATCTCTTGGATGGTGTGGCCCAGGTAGTTCGTGTGCTCAAGCCCAATCCTTGTAATCGCCGCCACCTCGGGAACGATTATGTTGGTCGCGTCCAGCCTTCCTCCCATTCCGACCTCCACAACAGCGATGTCCACCTTCTGCTCGCCGAAATATCTGAAGGCGAGTCCGGTTGTGAATTCGAAGAACGTCAGCTGCTTCTCCGGACTCTCTTCAGCCATCGACAGCATTTCGCCTCTCAGATCGTTTCCTATTCGGACGACATCTCTCTCGGGCATGTCCCTTCCATTGACTTTGACACGTTCCCGGAAATCGACCAGATGAGGCGAGGTGTACAGGCCTACCTTGAGGCCATGCTCCTTGAGTATCGACGCTGTGAATGCGCAGACCGAGCCCTTGCCGTTCGTGCCGGTAACGTGGATTGACCGGAAGTCCTGATGCGGGTTCCCGATCCTCGACGAGAACTCGGTCATGTTGTCCAGCCCGAGCTTGATTCCAAATCGTTCGAGGTTGAACATCCAGCCGACGAGTTCGGAATAGCTCATATGTCGGGAGAAAAGGACTCACGTATTAATGGGTTGTCTGCCTTTCTCGACTCTCTCCCGAGTCCACTCAGCTAGAGTTTGCTTCTTCTCTTTCGCGAGCCTCTCCATCTCGCGCATGATCCCGGAGCTGTACTGAGCTGCCTTCTTTGGCCTATCGGATGCTTTGATGCCCAGCAGCCTCGCAGCATCACGGAGTATCAGTTTCCTGCCAAGAGGGCCGAGTTTTTCTTCAACTGGGATCTGCTCGGCAAAAGAAATCACTTCTTTCGTCGCCAGCGGAAATCCCACTACCTTACCTCTGCATGATGCATACTTCTGAAGCTTGGCAGATTCGCTCAACATCTTACGGAGGTCCCTGTCCATCTCGAGCCTTGGATCCATCGCTTTGAGGTACTTCGCATATCCTCCAAAGAGCTCGTCCGCGCCATTTCCGACGAGCACCAGGTGTTCATCAGCTCTGTCGATGACGGCCATGACAGGTATCGTGTATGCAATCTGAACGGGATTCACGCTCTCGAATTCAGCTCCCACTTTTGCGACATAGCTGCTAATATCTTGTGACGACAGTACGATAAGCCTGATGTCCCTGCCATCTAGTCTCTCATGGATCTCGGTCGAGGCACGGTCGGAGGATTTCTCGGCAGAACAGGTATAGAAGGTCACGTCTGCGATCTCGCCCGCTAGCTTTGCGACAATTGAGCTATCTAGTCCCCCGGAATATGCGACAGCAACCTGCGCATATTGGTTTATGACGTCCATGGTCGATGCCCTCAGCAGCGCCAAGAGATCCTTGCGATCCATCTGTGCTGTCTGACATCGAATCACAGACAAATAACCATCGGACGAATCGGTCCGTTCATCGGGTGCGGTGATTCGGGCACCAGCCCGACTGCTGGACTCCTCATATTCATCTCAAGCGTGAGAATCACGCGAAGACCTCAACCAGAATGTGCCAGACGATTACCAAAGGCTTAAAAAGGCTCGAGTTTATCTACCTGAAGGCGCGCTTGGGAACCCCCAGTTGGAGGGCACTCTAATGAACGAAGACGACCTGATGAAAGTCAAGGTTTGCTTTATAGGAGACGCAGGAGTAGGCAAGACCAGCCTTATCAAGAGATTCGTCCTGGACGTCTTCGACGACAGATACATCGCGACCATCGGTACCAAGGTCACCAAGAAAATCGTTGAAGTCCAGGAGAAGGGGTCTTCGGTCAAGGTCATGATGCTTGTCTGGGATATCATGGGCCAGAAGGGCTTCAGGGAGCTGCTCAGGGAAGCCTATTTCTTCGGAGCGCACGGGGCCATAGCGGTGTGCGACCTGACGAACAAGGAGACCCTCGAAGAGCTGAGGTACTGGATTAAGGCTCTGACGGATGTTGCTGGCGACGTCCCAATCGTCTTTGCCGGGAACAAGGCGGACCTGGAGAACGAGAGGGTCGTTAAGGAGCAGGAGCTGCAGGAGCTGGCGTTGAAGTACAAGGCCAAGGCCTTCATGACGAGCGCCAAGACAGGCCAGAACGTCGAGAACCTCTTCAAGGCCCTCGGCCTGAGCATGGCCGAGAAGATGGGCGGGAATTAGGCAGGCCAGTAACCGTTCCCAACATTGATAACGACCTCAGAACGCTTATAACCCCAGCATAGGCTATGAAATCCCTGCAAAAAGACGAGGCACCAGGGGCTGCAGATGAACAAGGGTATTATAGCGTCGAGTATCAGACGTACCCGAATGCTGGGAAGGATTGCAGCTGTCCTGCTGACCGCCTCTCTTCTCTTTTCCCCCTTGCTTGGTCTTCTCGGAGACGCAACGACGAACGTGGCAGCCGATTCATTTCCGAACTGGGAAAAGCGGTTCTACATGCACGACGGCGCCACCCTGTCGAGCAGCTCCTACGATTGGCTGAACTCCTCTGGTCCGAGGAATCCGGGCAACCTCGATTTCGATAGTGACAGCTTCCTCGGAGTGACGATTAAGAAGAATCTTCCGTCTCAGAAGTGGCGGCACTTCTGGGTCCTTGACCCGGAAGCGGGTTCCGATATTCGCTTACAGGGAGACTTCTCAGCGCGCATATGGGCTGGTTCCAGGGACAACGACTCTGGCTCGCAGATGACGATCCTGTTCTCGGATATCGCTCCAGGGCAGTGGAACTTTCCCAATTCGTGGACGTTGATAGGAACCGCCATGACTCCGTTGACAGGACCAGTCTACTCGGCCTTCAAGCCGTACAACCTCACGGTCACGGGCGTGGACTACGTTCTTCAAGCTGGCCATTTCATGGTGCTCACGATTCAGAGGGGCGATTCGATCAATGACGGCCTGTTGGTAATCTACGACGATTCCTACTTCGACTCCTATGTGACGATCCAATGCATGAATTTCGTCTCGGTCGATACTATCTGGACCGAGGATTCTGCGGGTTCCGCGAGGAACCTGTTCTCAGACGGTGAGCATATCACGCTTCTGGGAAACTTGTCTGATCCATTCGGCGCATACGAGATCCTCAATGCCTATGCCACCGTCGCTTTCATTGGCAATGGAACTGTGGTTCTTCCTTTGACCTCGATGTCGTTGAACGCCACGGATCCAATGGTCAAACCCCGCTGGAAGCTATTCTCTCTTGGACTTCCGACCCTTGCGAAAGGTGTCTACAGAATCACAATCTACGCAGAGGATCCTCAGGGAATGCCGTCCTGGCTCAATTGCACTCTCAATATCGTGGCAGTTGACCATTTCAGCGTCAACGCTCCTTCGACAATCACAGATGGCACGCAATTCTCGATGACCATATCCGCCCTGAACGAAACCGGAGCGGTCATCACTAACTGGGTAGGGCCCGTGTCGATTGACAGCTACAAAGTGGACATGGTCACGCATGGAGTCGGTAACCTCTCTGTGAGATTTGCCGAATTGACATTAGCTGACGGCGGGGTTCTCACAGTACCGAATGAGGTCTATGACTTCGCAGAGGAGACGATCATGCTCAGGGTATCGTCCGGCTCTCATGTGGGCTGGAGTTCCCCAATGGTCGTCCGAAGCGGGCCAGTAGTCACAATCACGCTCGACCCCTCAGGGAGTGTGACATACCGTTCGAACACATCCAAGCAATTCACAGCTCAAGGCTACGATGAGCACGGGCATACCAACACGACCTGGACGCCTACCTGGTCGACCAGCGGCGGGATCGGTTCAATCGCTGGTGCTGGTCTAACAGCTACTTTCAGCGCCGTGACAGCAGGTGCGGGAAGAGTGGCTTGCGATGACCTGGCCACAGGCGCATCTGCCTTCACAAGCGTGACTGTTATCGCCGGAAACCTTTCCAGGATCGTAATCTCGCCTACAGGTCCAATCACGCTTAGAGAGGGGAAGACGGTCACGCTCACAGCAATTGGATACGATTCAGAAGGCAACACCGTTGACATCAGCACGGCGATCTGGAGCACCAACACGTCTGGCCAGATATTCGGGGTTGGTTCCTCAGCCGTGTTCACAGCGGGTTTCGTCCCAGAGCGCGGCGTCGTGGAGGTATTCTTGTGGGGCGTCAATGATTCCGTCCAGATCACAATCATCAATGCGCAGAACGGGCCTTGGCTGAGCACCATACCCGCGCAGATCTATATGGAGGACAGCAACTGGACACTGAGTCTATCCATTTACTGGCATCACCTCGACGGGACCGCCAAGCTGAGATGGTCCACTGAAGGCGTTAACACCTCACTCTACATCATCCTGAGCGACCCTGACGTCAATTCGAACATGAAGTTTCTTACGCAGCCCGACAAGTTCGGTAACGATGTGTTCCGTCTGTGGGTGAGAAACGAAACCGGATTCTCCACGTACCAGGACGTCACTGTGAGCATCCAGGCGGTAAATGATAGACCGCGGTTCGTGAACAACCCGCCAACTGAGCTCTACGTCAAGTTCGGCCTCGACTACGTTTTCGACTATTCCTACTATGTCAACGACGTCGACACTCCCAAAGAGGGTCTGATCATGACCTCAGATGCCACGGGCCGCATCGGGTTCGATGGGCTCATCGCAACATTCAACTTCCCAACAGAAAGAGACCGTTACTTCCAGATAGTGAAACTCACGATATCGGACGCCGCGGACATCTCCACTATCGGACCCTCCAACTCGGACACGTTGTCTGTGGTCGTGTGGGTCACGGATGATGCACCACCCGTTCTTGACGAACCCTTGCCAGATGTCATCATGGATGAGGGAGAGATGAATCACTTCGCGTTTAAATTGGACAACTATTTCTCTGACCCGGACAATGATGTCCTCTACTTCACAAAGGATTTCCAAAACATCGAGATAGATATCAGGGCGAACCACTCCGTTTACATAAGCGCACCGACAGAGTGGTCAGGGAATACGACCGGGGTGTTCTCGGCCAACGACTCAACCGGCGCGCTCAAGACCGATATCGTTACCGTCACAGTTCGAGCCGTAAACGACCCTCCGGTGATTAGTGGCATCGGCTCGGTCCATGTCAGATACGATGTGCCCACCTACTTGGATGTCAGCTTGTATGTCCATGATCCAGACCATGCGCTTGATGAGCTGACGTTCAGTGTGAACAGCTCGTATATCACCTATGTGGATCAGCAACTTGTCCTCCTGTTCCCGCCAAGCCTGGCTGGCCCCGTTTTCACTTCTCCTTACATCGTCTATGTCAACCTCATTGTCAGAGACCCGCTAGGAGCGAACGCTACAGGGAACTTCACGGTCGTCGTGAGCGACAACTATCCCCCCACTGTTCGTTTCCCGCTGCCATACTACAACATATTCTCCTTCCCAGAGGATTCGTGGTTGAACGGGTCGTTGGACCTAAGCCTGCTCTTCGAGGACCACGATGATTCTGTTCTGACATTCAATGTCACAGGGAACACCAATGTGGTCATCACTATTTCGACATCTGGGCTCGTCAACTTCACCGCTAGGACGAACTGGTCAGGCTCCGAATCTGTCGTATTCACAGCAACAGATCCGCACATGGCCCATACCATGTGGGCAGCCACTGTTCTCGTGATTCCGGTGAACGACCCGCCGGTCTTGATGCAAATCTCGGACAGGGTAATCAGAGGAGGGCCACGAAGCTCGCACTTCTCGATCCTGGAGTACATGTACGACAGCGAAACTCCAGCACGGGAGCTAGTCGTCGTCTCAAACGTGGACGCCGTCCAGGTGATCGGTGGCGTGCTGTACTACAGCCTTCCGAACGGCGTAGACGTGATCACCGTCACAATCTACTTGAGGGACCCGGACGGAGCAGAATCTAACTCCGTGACCTTTAGACTGGGTGTGCAGAAGACGACCGCACAGCTTATCGGTTGGCCGTATTCCTTCCCCTTGGTCCTTCTCGCTGCTGGTGTTATCGCTTATTTCGTGGCCATGAGGATGCCCAGACCATATTCACTCGAGAACATCTTCCTAATACACAACGACGGCAGATTGATAGCGCACGTGACGAAGGAGGAGAACACCAATCTGGACAAGGATGTCGTGAGCGCCATGTTCACTGCGGTCCAAGAGTTCGTCCGCGATTCCTTCCAGCAGGGCGAGCTAGGGCTCAAGAAGCTAGAGATCGGGCATAAGAACATCATGATCGAGAAGGGCGCGTCCGTGTACCTCGCGATGATATATTCAGGGTGGCCCAAGAAGGAGGTCTTCGAGTCTCTCAGCATGCTCGTCAGGGATGTCGAGGAGCGTTACAAGGGAAGAATCGAGCGTTGGAACGGCATGGGCAAGTCCTTGAAGGGCGTCGAACAGATGCTTCAGACCTTCATGGCCAACGAGTTCAAGCCTGGCGCATGGCCCGCCGAAGAGGAGGGCATGGGCGAGCAGGAATGGGTCGAGATCCTGGACAAGGAAAGCTAGCTCTTCCTCTCCTGAACGCTTCTTAGGCCGAACTCATAAAGAGATTCCCTCGGGGGTCCGAGCTCTATGCCATAGGATTCCTTGAGTTTGATTGCCAGAGCCCGCCGCATGTAATCCACCGGCATCGTCCCGGAGTACAGCAGCGAGTCGTGGAAGAACCTGAGCGAGAACTTCTGACCCATGACCCGCTCTATGTCATCTCTTAGTTGCATCAGCTTCAGCTTTCCGATGAAGTATGAGAGGTAGTAGGTCGGGGAGAATGAGTAAGTCATAGCATCGTTGAGAGCAGCCTGCCTTGTCATTCCCGTCTCCCTAACAAGCATGTCTGCAACATCATCGACTGTCATCTCCCCTTTTATGAGCTTGACATCAGCGATGACCCGGACAATTCTGAATATGAGATCCAGAGTCTGCGCGAGCCTGCCCTCGTTCGTATTGTTGAAACCTAGAGACATCATCAGCTCTTCGCAGTAGAACCCCCAGCCTTCAATGAAGTCCGTTGCGGGACTGAGAACGCGAACATGTGACGGATGGATGTTGCCGCAAATCCCCTGCAGATGGTGTCCGGGGTACGCTTCGTGCACCGCCGTGTTCGCTATCGCCGCATACGAGTGGTCTCTGAGCGCGTCTGGATCGCCTTCTTTCGGCGTCACCAAGAACAGCCCAGTACGGTCGGACGTGTACTTTCCAGGCTCGAACTGGGCGGCGAACGGGGCAACATGCCGCATGAAATTCGGCGTCTCGATTACCAACAGCTTCTCCCCCTCAGGAAAGGTGACGAGCTTCTTCGAGGTGACGAAGTTCCTGCACTCCAGGATTGCGTTCCTGTATGCCTTCAGAACGCCCTCAAAAGTCTCGGGATGCTTGAACATCATGACGTTCACGGCCTCTTCCACGCTACCCGATGGCGAGATCTTCTCTGCGATCTGCGTCCTTGCCTTGCGGGCCAGTTCGAGATGTCTCTCAGCGACTTCTACTGCCTCGTCAGGAGTGATCCCGAACCCTTTCAGGGCCATGTACTCCGCGTAGTCATCGAATGATATGGATGTCTTCGACTTAGATCTAGGGAGAACGTCTTCCCGAAGCCATTGGTTGTAGAGCGCGATTTCCTCGGTGGCTGAGCGCGCCGCGTTCTTTAACCTCCTCGTCAGAACGCTATCGCCCAGATTGGCTTCTGCCGCCATCTCTATCTCCTTGAGAAACGCAGGGAGCCTTTCGCCTGTCTCGTACGCCACCTCATTCCAGAGCTTGTATGGCGACGTGAGAGTTTCTTTGGATCTGGCGATGAATTGTGGCACCTTCTCAAGCCTACTTGCGATCATTTCAATCCGGAGTTCGAACGGAAGATAGTCCCTCGCGAAGAGGAAGAACAACGAATCCCCTATCTCCTCCGCGACTTCAGACATCAACTCATGCATCTTGAGCTCCTCAAGCTCGAAGATGCGTATCTTGAACATCTGGATCGCGAGGTCTCTGTCGAGCACTTCTTCCAGAGAGAGATCGCTTGTCCTGAGCTCCTCGAGCATCTCCACGAACTCTCTCAGCCTTTTCGCCTGTGCAGATATGGATTCCTTGCTGGGATCCATCATCATTCCGTCGTATTTGTGAAGCCCCAGCTGTGTGGCGAAAGATGGATCCCAGCTCAGTATCTCGTCCGTCATGGATTTCGCCAGTTCGTCAAAGGTGACGCCAGGCATTTGGATCTCGGCCTTGAACGCCCTTGGCGATATAAATGTGTATTCAGCCCAAATGGGGAAGGGGCGGATGGTGAGGTTGCTAATAAGTATTGTCTTTGCCAACTCCTGTCGCTTTGAGCACATTCGGATGACTGGCCCAGGCCATCGCAAAGCCTTATAGCGTCACTATATCATCCCATCCGCCCAGGATGTCCAGCATAAGCAGTCAACCCGTTACTGTCACCCTCAGACGTGACCTGGGCCTTTTTGACGTGACGATGATAGGCGTCGGCGCCATGATAGGCACCAGCATATTCGTGCTCATAGGCGTCATCACCGACAAGGTCGGACCCGCAGTCCTACTGGTCTTCGCATTGAACGGGTTCGTGACCCTGTTCACAGCGGGCACATATGCTGAGCTCGGATCAACGTTTCCTGAGGCCGGTGGGGGCTATCTCTGGGCGAAGAAATCGCTCCGTCATCCCGCAGCTTTCATGTCTGGCTGGATGTCCTGGTTCGGACACACAGTCGCCTGCAGCTACTACTCACTCGGTTTCGGATATGCAATGGTCTCCATGCTGGGATACCTTGGAGTAGATGTCCCTGACCGGACGGACGCAATCCTCGTGAAGCTCTTCGCCGCTGTAGCGATCCTCTTCTTCGTGAGCGTCAACTACGCGGGGGTTGGGGCGACTGGCAAAATAGGCGGCATGGTCACGGTCGTCCAGATTCTCATTCTAACCTTCTTCATCTCGTTCATGATCCTCTGGGGCCTGCACTCGTATGGTGTCAGCATCGTGAACAACTTCGAGCCCATTTTCCCCGCCGGGAAGGGATTCGGGGAGGTGTTCATGGTCATGGGCTTCACGATCGTAGCCTTCGAAGGGTACGAGATAATCGTTCAATGTGGCGAAGAGGTCAAGAACCCCAAGAAGAACATCCCCCGGGCCATCTTCATATCAGTGGGTGTCGCCGCGCTCCTCTACCTTCTCGTCGCGATAGCGTGCTTGGCGAATTTCAAGTGGGACTGGATTGGTCATGAGGGCGAGGTAGCGGTCATGGAGGCAGCCAAGGCGATCATACCGGACTTCGGGGCTCCCCTCGTGATCTTCGGAGGGATTCTGTCGGCTATGGCAGCGCTCAACGCCACCGTGTTCTCGTCCTCGAGGGTCAGCTTTGCGATGGGCCGTGACAGGTCGCTTCCGAGCCTTTTCGGGCGCGTCCACACGACCCGCAGGATACCGCACAACGCGATCTTGATCACTGGGCTTATCATGCTGTTCATGGCCGTGTTCTTCGACCTGGAGGTCGTCATTGGAGCGACATCCATCATGTTTCTTCTCTTGTTCGCCATGGCCAACATTGCCTCGATCAGATTGAGGAGCAGGCTCACGGAGATAGACATCGGTTTCAAGACCCCGCTCTTCCCGCTGTTTCCTGTCGCAGGCCTTCTCTCGATGTCTGGCATGGCGGTCTACCTCTGGTTCTTCATGCCCTCCGCTTGGTACATTGCCGCGGTCTGGCTTGCGATCGGCCTCGCTTCATCGTCTTTCGCCAAGCCTATCGAGGAGGAGGCCCCGTCCATCGTTCAAAGAAAGAGGATCCCTCAGCGGCCATTGACGAGGGAGCAGATTGAACGCTACAGGGTGTTCCTCGCGCTCGAGAACCTGGGAGACCTAAGGCTCGTCGAGACAGCGGGCGTGTTCGCACGGTACTTCAAAGGTGAGCTCACGGTCAACAGGATCGTCGAGGTTCCCAGGACGATGCCGCTCGAGGCGATAAGCAAGGACTATGTCGACGAGATCTCCGAGGGCTTGAAGAAGGCAGTGAAGGTGGCTCCATCGACCGTCAGGGTCAGGCCAGTCGTGTCGGTTGCCTACGATGTTGCGGGCGCCCTCCTAGACCAGGTCAGACACGAGTCCGCGAACCTGCTTGTGCTCGGGTGGAAGGGCACGAGGCGTCGTGGGAGGACAATCCTGGGCCGGAACCTGGACGAAGTCGTGAGGATGGCGCCATGCGACATAGCTATTATGAAGGTCAAGCGGCTGAGCAAGAATATCGAGACGATCCTTGTCGTTTCCGGAGGCTTTTTCGAGACCAGGAAAGCCCTTCTTCTGGCGCTTCCAATCGCCAAGGAGTTCGGCGCGAAGATCGTCATCCTTTCTGTGGTGACCGACGAGAAGCAGTTGGAGCTGGCGCGTGGAAATGCGGATCGATTGGCAAAGATGTGCAGCCGTGTGAAGGTCCCGAACGAGGTGAAGTTCGAGAGGTCCAGGTCGCTCGTGAACTCGGTTCTTGCAAGAGCCCAGGAATGCGATCTTCTGGTCATGGGGGCCGGACCTCAGAGCGCGCTCGAGAGGACCCTCTTCGGAGCGGTCACCGATAGAATAATCCGGACTGTCGATGTGCCTGTGATGATCATAAAGACCTCGAAGACGGAGAAGTCTGCCGGACACGGCCCGATATCCACCCCGAGATGATGCTCAGCGATGACCAAGACTACACGAGGACTCCACCGAACAGCTCCTCCAAAGCCTTCCTGGCTGTACGAGTCAGGTCCATCTTCTTCGCTTCCTCGTGTGAGACCCACCTGATCTCCGTCACCTCTGGGCTCAGGCGCTCCTCTCCTCCGACAGGTTTGGCCAAAAAGTCGACCAACACGTAATGGTACTTCACCCGCCCCGACTCATCCTTTTCCACCATGTCGAACACGTTGATCAGCTCGAGGACATCCACCTTGATTCCAGTCTCTTCCTCTGTTTCCCTGGCACCGCACTCGGAGACCTTTTCGCCGAGCTCTACTAGGCCGCCCGGAACGCTCCACTTGCCTTCCCCTGGAGGGAATGCCCGCTTCACGAGCAGGATCTTGCCATCTTTGATCGTGACTGCTCCCACGCCAACCAACGGGGCGTTCGGATATTCCCTTCTGAAGTGCTCTCTCTTGCCGTCGCTCATGTTGTCTTCTCCCTCATGTTCCAAATAACCAAAATGATCGCCACTGCTGCCACGATAATCATTATTGGAACGACGATTGCCCATACGCTCGTCCTCGCTCCAGGGGGTCCGACCATCTGGAGGGCTCCTCCGAGAACCGCCTTCGTGATGTTCTCTATTTGGCTCTCTGAGAGCGTGTCCTTGGTGTCCATTGCCGTATGGTAGTTTGGGTTCAATGGCAAGTTGTTGAGGGCTGACAACTGCTCCACAATGAGCACGCTGGGATATTTCAGATTCCAGAAGGACTTGTGGTCGCTGTACCCGAGGTTCTCATTGACCAACGATTCCAAGGTGACATTGATGTCAAATAGGCCTACGGACCGGTTAACTGATGAAGCCAGTGTGTTTTGAGCATCGTTGAGAACCATCTCCATGACATTTGTCCCATCCGCTCGATAACCTATCATATCGAAGATGGCCGTCGCAGCGAAGGTCACATTGGCGCTCTTCTCCTCGAGCGCGAAGTGGCTGCTTCCAGCCCTGCCTCCCGTGTGGTCATACCCGTACTCCTCAGCCCCAAACGCGACAAAGACCACGGTCCTGTCCAGACGTAGTCCCGCAAAGGCTCGCGCGATCTCGACGACCGCAGCGACCCCTGAGGCGTCATCGTCAGCTCCTGGAGCTGGAAGGGACATCGCTCCAGACAGGTTGAAAGCGGCGGAGTTCTGGGAATCATAGTGCGCACCAAATAGCAGCTCGCCGTTCTTGCCATCGGATCCTGGCAGAGTCGCGACAACATTCACGCAGTTCACGGCACCGACGGCGAATTCCTGGTCGACTACCTCCAATCCGAGTTGCTCGAACTCCTCATGTATGTATGACGCGGCCTCGTGTGACGTGTTCAGATGGAAATCACGTGATCCGATGTCCTGGAGGTCCTGGATTGTATCCATCATCCGGGCTCCGGATACGCCCAACACAAGGACGGCCCGGTTCAAGTCTTCTGACCGTGCTTGTTCTGCCGTCCATGAGAGCGTGGTCATGACCAGCGCTAAGGTGATCAATATGCCAGCCAGCACTCTGGAAATGTGCCGTCTTGATCGGCTAACGCCTGCGGCTGCGAAGCCCTTGTCAGCTCTCGCTCTCGCCATTACGGTCGCGTGATTACCGGTCAGACATATAAAGAGATTCAGCCATACTTCGTTTGTGGACTTGGATGGGATATTCGGAGCTGTGAACGAACGCCTTTCGGGATGTAAGCTGTCCGTGTCTTACTACCCCTACTCCGAGCTGAAACACACCTGGCGAAGGAGCGAGGGTGTGCTGGTCATGCGAATTAGCGACTACATGAACCGTGCTCCACCCGATGTGCTGGAAGCGCTTGCATGGTTCCTCCTGGGCAGAGCGTATGGAAAGGAGTGCGAAGATGGCATTGCAACGAAATACCTTTCATATGTCCGATCGAGAGAATTATGGCTTCCGAAGAAGAACATCTATCTCAGCAGGGCCAGAAACCTCACCTTCGTGCCCAAGGGATCCGTGAGGAACCTCAGCGAGGTCTTTGAGTACGTGAACGGGTGCTACTTCAATGGGAGCCTGAGGGTCCCTGACCTCGCTTGGGTCAGAGAATCCCCCAAGACGAGGCTCGGATTCTACTTCGAGCCGCTAGACCTGCTCGCGGCGAACAGTTGTCTCGATTCCGCACGCGTGCCGAGATATGTGCTCGAGTTCGTGGTATACCATGAGCTGCTCCACGGATTGATTGAGGCCAAGGGCTCACCTATCCGTAGGCTGCACCATACTGAGGAGTTCAAGCGCAGGGAGCGTGAATTCTCCCACTTCGAGGATGCGGAGAAGTGGCTTGGCAGGCTCGCTCGTTAGAGGATCGAAGGATCAGAAAAGGATTGTCCCCCAGGTGTAACAGCGCGGTTCATGGCATGCGCACGCAATCTCGCCGCCCTGACCCTCCTGGGGGTTGTGTTGTGCCCCGCGTTGTCCCCTACACATGCTCCGGTTTCGAACCGAGGATTCGTAGAGGGACCCATATTCGGTGCACTGTAGCCTGGTGTCGGAACACTGCATCACGTGGGTCAGCAGCATAATCTTCCAGGCACCAATGCATAGGCGCCCCTGGGATAAATCGGTTTCGACGCTTCTTGCCTGTCCCACCAGGCAGCCAGATACATGCAATGCTACATGCTGACACCCCGCACAATCATTTTTATAGACCTAAGCCATCTATAAACACGATGGCTGCGCTCGTAGGCTGCTCCGGCTGGTCATATGACGATTGGGTAGGTAGGTTCTACCCCAACGAGCTCGCGACCAAGAAGGGTGAGTGGTTCAACTACTACTCGAGGTTCTTCCCGACAGTGGAGATAAACTCCACCTTCTACCGAGTCCCAAACGAATTCATGGTCAAGTCTTGGATCGAGAAGGCCAAGAGCAAGCTGGGCTTCCAATTCTCAGTCAAGCTACCCCAGATAGTCACCCACGAATCCATCCTGAAGGATTCTCCTGAGAAGGCCGCCGCCCAGGCTTCAAGTTTCGAGGACGTATGCGTCAAACCCCTCGCAGATGCAGGCTTTCTGGGCGGAGTGCTGATCCAGCTGTCGCCCTACTTCAAACTGGACGACAAGGAGAGCCTCGGGAAGCTTCGAACCCTCTTCCAGATGCTGGAGACGGACAATTACAGATACGCAGTCGAGTTCAGGCACCGCTCATGGCTGAATGAGAAAGGGAACGAGATAACCTCGGACACAATCGAGGTCCTTCAGGAGTTCGGTGTGGCCAATGTCATTCTGGACGGGCCGGGTTTCCCTATGACGAGATCGCTGACAGCCAAGCATGCGTATGTCAGGTTTCACGGGCGCAACTACGACATCTGGTTCAAGGAGGAGAGCGAGGACGACTACAGGATAAACCGATACGATTTCCTCTACACTCATGATCAGCTCGCCAGCTGGGAGCCTCGGATAACTGAGATCGTATCGAACTGCGACACTGCATGGATATACTTCAACAACCACGGCCGCGCAAAAGCGGTCAAGAACGCTTTTCAGATGATGGACATCATGGGCATCGCGCACGAGGAGAAGGACCTGGAGATCCAGGACCAGCGGAGGCTCGGAGAGTTCGGCTGATTCTCAGCCGACCAGCTCTGCCGTGCTAGTCCCATCCTCCTGGGCATCTACTCTTATTACGTAGTTCATGAGGTCCTTGATGTCCTCTATGTGGGTTATCAGGAAAACCTGCCTGAACTGCGATGAGAGGCCCGCGAGCGCAGTCATAAGACTTCTCTTCCTGGTCGGGTCCTGTGACCCGAATATCTCGTCGAGTATCAGGAAGTTCATGGGAGTAGCCCCAGTCCTCTCGGCTATGATCCTGGATATTGCAAGCCTTAGCCCCAAGTTGGCCAGGTCCGATTCCCCGCCTGAGAACCTGTCAACTGGGTAGAGAGTCCCCTGGTCGTCGATCTGGATCTCATAATCCTCGCCGAGCTCAACGCGGCCGTATCTCCCGTCAGTCATGGTTCCGATCATCTTTGACGTGATTTCGGAGAGGGTGGGCACCACCCTGCCAATGAGGTGGTCCCTGAACGAGACGAGGACATCCTCGAGAAGAGCCAGGTTCTCAGATCCCTTGATGTCTCCCTCAATGTTCTTCTTCGTTCTCTCTATCCTCTCGAGTTCTTTGCCTGTATTCGTCAGTTCACCTTTGGCCCTGTCCCTCTGGATCGAGAGCTTTCTGACCTCGTCCTTTACGGAGTTCATATTGCTCGTTTTTTGGTCCAAGTCCTTGATTGCCACTTCGTACAAATCCTTCTTTGGTTCAAGCACTTTGATGAGGGACTTCAGACCTTCCTCCTCGAGAGCATGTCTGTCGGCAGAAGAGCGGATTTCGCGCTTCTCCTCTGTCAACCTTTTGAGCTCCTCCTGCGTCCCCTTGATCCTGATGTACTCGTCATGTTGAACCCGGAGCCGTTCGTAGTCAGCCTTAACATTGCGGTGCTCTTCTTCCGAGTACTTCGGCTCGCCTATCTTCGCAAGCTCTTCCCGCTTCTTGATCAACCTGTCCCTGAGCCTGGCAAGTTCCCCCTCACCGCTCTTGATCTCAGCATCTGCCCGCTGGAGCCTCTCGAGAGTCTGGTCGAGGGCCGCTCTCTTGCGCTTCAGCGCCTCGGCCTTGTTGTTGGTCCCAGACAGCTCCAGCTTCAGCTTGCCCATCTCCGAATCGATATTGGAGACCGCCACCTCCGCTTCTGAGAGCCCATCCCTCAGCTTCTTGATGAGCAGCTCGTACCTGTCCTCCAGAGTACGTTCGCAAGTTGGGCACACGCCTTCCTTGCCTGCCTTACCTATCTCGTCGAGTTTCTTGCGATCCTTTGCAGAGGTGTCCACCTTCTCCAACCTCTGCGCTTGGAGCTCACCTATCCTTATCGAGATTCGGCTTCTCTCAGCCTCGCACTCACTCCGATGATTGTCCACGTCGCCGATCTGCGCGGCTGTTTGGACGGGATCGCCTGCAGCGGCTTTCTTGATTTTGAGTTTCTTGATCAGCTCAGTTTCCTCCCCAAGCAGCGATTCGATATCCTTTGAGATCGCCTGGGCTTTTTCGCTCCGGCTCTTCTCCGTGTCCAATTCCTCCTTCTTCCGGGCGATGTCGCTCCACGACTTCTCAGCAACGACCAGAGCCGGAAGCTTCTCTAGCAGCCTGGTGGCCTCCTCTGACCTCTTATCCAACCTTTTCTCCCTATCCACGAGGCTGCTTATGGCCACCTTCTTGGCCGCGAGGTCCTTCGAAGTGGAATTGTAGGCATCGACATCCTTCCGGAGCTCGTCCCTCTTCTTCTTGACGAGTTCGACGGCATCCACGGCCTGCCTCTCGCGTTTCTCTGCCTCAAGGAGCTGCTCGCTGGCCTCTCCTTGAGCGCGAGTGAGTTCCTTCAGGCTCTCTCTGAGCGCGGGTTCCCTGTCCCTGCCCTGATCATCTAGCAGAGTGCTCTGAGCGCCGGCTATCCTCTCCCCGATAGCTCTGCGGTCGTCCCTCACGCTCTGGAGTATCGAATCGACGCCATCAATCCTGAGAAGGCGAAGCACGACCTTCCTTCGCTCGCCAGCAGCTACAGTCTGCAGTGCGTTCAGCTCCTTCTGCCTGGCGAAGACGGACACGAAGAACGATTTGTGGTCCATGCCTATGAGCTTCTCTACCATCTTTTTGACAGTCTTGTCTCCTTCCGCGAGGATCTTGTTCTCAGTTCTGATCGAGGCTTTCATCGTCAGGCTCTTCCCGCCCATCTCGCGCTCGATCCTGTACTCCACCCCTCCGAGCTCGAACTCTAGGATTGCCGAGCAAGTGTCCCCTGGGCTCGCACCGGCTCTTCTGACGCTCTCTCTCGATGTTCGCACGACCTCGTCCACGTTCCCGAACAGCGCCCATGCAAGCCCCTCGATAATGGTACTCTTGCCTGAGCCGTTGAGGCCGAGTATCCCGATGACCCCGTCCGGAAATTGGAGCTTCAGCTCCTTGAAGCGCCTGTAGTTCCTGAGCTCCAAGTACGAAACCCTCACTCTTCCTCCTCCTTGACGAAGTAAGGCGTTCCAACATCCAGCAACATCTTCTTCTTCTCCTCGCCCCTGTCCAGCGCGGCAACATACTTCTGGAACTCGTAGGCGAGGGAGCCGAACTGTGCTTCCTGAGACTCCTTGCGAGCAGCCTCTTCGGCCCGCTCTATCTTGAGCTCGAAATGCATTGCGCTGTTGGCCAGTCTCCTGATGGCTTGAACATCGAGCGACCGGTAGGCCTCACCCCCGACGTTGGAAACGCTCATCCGCGCGATCCTGTCGTCGACCTTGGCACTGCTTAGCCTCTCCTTTGCCACCCGGAGTATCTCAGATGAAGCTAGCTTCGACGCGTCGATGGGCTCAAGATCGACCATGTCTCTGATCTGCAGTTCGTGAAACTTGGCGCTCCCTTTGGAGAGATCGACCTCAACAATGCCCTTCTC
>Ga0315286_10000373_pt1 | contig 37262 bp, 60 predicted proteins | sample YL17G10_0_MG_FD_205038 | JGI IMG/M metagenome (GOLD analysis project Ga0315286, IMG submission 205038) | Sediment microbial communities from Yellowstone Lake, YNP, Wyoming, USA - YL17G10_0 | ecosystem: Environmental > Aquatic > Freshwater > Lake > Sediment | place: USA: Wyoming | collected...
GAAGGTCAGGCCTGCTATCCGTATGGGATCGACGAGCTCGACAAGTTCCCCAACGGGGACGACCGTCTGATCCCCGGGGCTGCACCCGGGAAGGTCACTCTGATCACGGGTGCCAGCGGGTCGGGTAAGTCAGTCATCGCTGCCCGGGTGGCGCTCCAGCAAGCGCGGCTCGGTCGGAAGGTGCTGATGGGCGCGTGGGAGATGGGTGCGGGCGACACGCTCGAGATGCTGACGGTGATGTCCTACAACGTGCCGTATCCCCGGGGCGGCCCGGTGCCTCCTGCGGGGAAGTCAGTGCGGTCTCGTTACGCGGTGGCGACGGGCGCGTTGCAGGACCACGAGCTCGACACGTTCACCGAACGCATGGAGAAGCTCGCTGAGTGGATCAGGTTCTTTGATCCTCCCTTCCACCACGACCCGGGAAGGATCTACACGAACGACGAAAGCCTCGCGGAGATTCACCGGATGGTTGCGGACTCCGGGTGCGAGGTCGTGATCTACGATCTCTGGGAACGGTGCATCCCTGACGGTGCACCGGGTCCAGAGCGGCGTGCGCTGTTCGTGCAACAGCAGATCCAGAAGCGCACCAATACTCACGGCATCCTGGTCTGCCAGCAGAAGATCAAGGAGATCGAACGCAAGGCGGACAAGCGCCCGGGTCGCGAGACCATCCTGGGCTCCAGTGCATGGGTCGACATCGCCGACACCATCCTCGGCATCTACCGACCAGCGCACGCAAAGAACATCCCCGACGACACCTTGGAGACGCTGGTGTTGAAGCAACGCTATGGGAAGTGGCCGATGGCTGTCGCCCACGATTGGGATGGCGATCGGATGACGCTGAGTGGTGGTCGCGATGTCGAGTACGAGTTCAGCGGATCGATCGAACACGGTAAGCTGTTGTTCGGATGAAGCGTAAGAGTGAACAGGCTCGCACGGTGGACGTGCCTCGGATGCTGATGCTGCTCGGCATCGTGGCCAAGGATCACAACGGCGAGCTCTGGGCGCGCTGCCCGCACCCGAACCATCCTGAGAAGACCGGGTCGTGGTCCATACAGGATGACGGGTCTCACTACTGCTTCGGGTGCAAGTGGGGCGGGGGACCTGCGGAGCTGGTGCGGGCGAACCTTGGCCTCGCGTTGTACTCGAGCGCGCGGGACTGGCTTGCTGACCATGGTCTTTACAGCGACGGGGCTCTGCCGTTGGCTGTCACCGTGGAGATGTGGCGACCGTCGCTGGACCTTCCCGAGGTGCAGGTCCCGGCTGACGCTCGCTTCCTTCCGCTTGAGAAGTGGGTCACCCCTGCGAAGCGCTACGCGGAGAAGCGCGGGGTCACGGACACGCAGGTCCGGCGATGGGGCCTCGGGTATGCGTGCGGCGGGTACTACGCGAACCGTCTGTTGCTGCCTACGCGCACGCGCGAGGGCCGCCTGATCAACATCACAGGAAGGGCCTGGTCGCCGACCAAGACTCCGAAGTACCTCAACAGCAAGGCGATGCAGGGATGGGATGCCTCCGCGATTTTCGGGGAGCAGTTCTGGCCGGTGTCTACATCTTGCGCCACGCTTGTTCTATGTGAGGGCGAGCTCAACGCTCTGGCCTGCGAACAGGCAGGAGCCATGTTTGTCGGGGCGCTTGGTGGGTCCACCCTCGAGAAGGAACAGGTTCTCAAGATCAGTACGTTCAAGACCGTCATCCTGGCAACGGACGTGGACCGCGCAGGTTCCGAGATCGCTTCGGCACTGCGATCCACGCTTGCGCGTTGGAGGATGTGCCGCAGGGTTCCGTTCCCTGACGGTCGCGACCCGAACGATCTGATGTTGCAGGACCCCGCTTTACTCCGGGAGTTACTATGGGCCAGGTCGGCATAGGTTGTCTGGAAGGGATGTCCACGGAGCAGGCTCGGCAAGTGGTTGTCGAGTATCTGGTGGACTGTGATGGGAAGCTCGTACATGCAGCGCATCACATCGGCTACTCTCGCTCGCACCTCTATCGTCTGGTTCGCAGGTATCGTCTCTGGCCGCTTGTGAACCAGTTGCGGGTAGAGCGAATCGCACGCGAGCGTCTGGAGAAGAAACATGGTCTTCCGAGTAAGCGAGTTGACGAAGATGCGGACTGAAGATCCGGAGCGGTGGAAGGCGATGGTCAGGATCGCGATCCAGAAGCACCATGGGGTCCTGCGCCGTGCTGCCAACGAGCTCGATGTCGGTTACAGCAGCCTGAAGCGGTGGATTGTGGAGGAGCCCGAGTTCAAGCGCATCGTGCGTGCGGTGCGCAGAGCGCGGGCTCGTGCGTGATCTGTAGGGTGCGGGAGTCGAGCGGTGCAATGCATGCCAGACCGCCGTCCCTGCACGCTCCCTAGTCGTCGATTGCCGAACAACTAGGCCCGGATTTGTAAGGACGAGGGATCACATTTCGCCCGTGTGGCAGGCAGTTCGGCGGGGTCGGCCTCGCCTACCGGCAGGGTGCGCGCCTGCCGTGGCGAGGCTGCAAACCGCCTTTGCGACCGCTCTTTGCTTGCACACGGACATGCGTGATCCAATAGGCGCACCGGGGAACCCGTCGGGTTGCGTGGTGCAAGCTTGGTTTCCAACAAAAGAGCGGGCGCGGCCGCTTTTCGGCTGGACGTCCAAGGCGCTCGAGGTGACAGTTTGTTTGTCGGGTGGCCCCCGACCCAAGTGAAAGGCACCGTAAATGAAAATCGACAAGCAAGCGATCGGCATCGAGGTCTCCTGGTCATTCGGCTTCGGCGACGCCGAGGCGGTGTCCCTCCCCCGCACCGATGTGCGCACTGCGGTCTCGCAGAACGGCTTCGATGGTGGGCTCATCGCCGACCTCACGCCGAACGTCGCACTGCGTAAGGCGCTCCACCTCGTCAAGGGTAGGTCGCAGACCATCGTGGTGCAGGAGATGCGCCGCCCGAACAAGGACACGCCGATGAGCGTCGGCGTATATCAGGTGCAGGCACGCGACGGCGAGGCTGGCGACAACGTGGTCTGTGGAGCGCGGGCTCGGGTCACAGGAGACCGTGTGGAGGCGTTGCCTCCGGAAGGCGGCGACTGGATTCTGGAGTGCGAGACTGTCGCTCGGGAGATGGCTCGCATCGCTAACAGCTTGCTCGTCAATGTGGTGAACCGTGATCTGTCCGACGCGCTCACGTCCATCGGATGGGAGCACTCGTGGATCACACGTCGGCGCAACTCGGGCGGCGTCTACTTCATGCCCTCGGGGCAGTCCGCCGAACGCTTTGTCGCACTGCTCCAAGACTTGCAGGCACTCACCGCCAACTCGGCGCGCGAGTACCAGTTCATTCCACAGATGATGGAGGTCTACGCGAAGCCGCTCACCATGGCGATGTGGTCGAGTAGCGCCCGAGATCAGTACGATGCGCAGGTGGAGGAGCTCGTGGCGCAGCTCAAGAAAGTCAGCACCGATACGACGCGGGAGTCCACGTTGGAGAAGCGCGCTGATGACTGCGATCGACTGATTGCGCAGGCCGAGTCGCACCGGATGTTCCTTGAGGGACACGTCGAGGTGTTGTCGGTTGAGTTGCGTCGCGTGCAGGCCGAGTTCCGGCGCAAGCTGGAAATCGCCCGTGGGGAGGCGGCAGAGGCGTTCGATCTCGGGGACGAGCCGAAGCCTGCCCGGGTCGCCCGGAAGGCACCTGCGCCCGTGCCTGCGCCCGCAAAAGCACCTTCCCGGGTGCGCAAGCTACCGCCGATCGAAAACATGGCTGTCGACGAGTTGTTTGACGAGTGAAGTAACCCGCGGGTTCCCGCGAAAAAAGTTCGCGCGCCCGCTCTTTTCGGATGTCCGCCCGCCACGATCTGCGTGATGCTTTGTTTGTCGGGTGGCCCCCGACGCAACCTGAAAGGCTCCTGACCATGAAGACCCGAACCCGTGCGGTTCCCGCCGCAACTGAAGCGCCCGCTCCCATCCCCTCGCGCGACGCGGAGGAAGTGCGCCTGTCCCTGCGCGCGATCGAGGAGCAACTGAACGCGACGTTCGTCCAGCGTAGTGAACCGATCCGAGTGATCCTGCTCGGGGTCCTGGCCCGCCAGAACTACATGTTGATCGGGCCTCCCGGCACGGCGAAAACTTCGGTCATCGACACGTTCACCAAGCATGTTGACGTGCCACGGTTCAAGATCCTCATGGGGAAGTTCACGCAGCCCGAGCACGTCGTCGGCGTGCTGGATATTGCTGCGTTCAAGGCGGGTCGCTACGAGACCGTCACAGCCGGGATGATGACTGAGTGCCCCCTTCCCATCCTGGACGAGACGCTCAAGACCAGCGACGGGTGCATGAACAGCCTGCTCGGCATCCTGGGACCGGAGCGGGAGTTCCAAGGGCGGAAGACCGCGATCATCGCAACCGGCGGCGCGACGAACTGGCCCGAAGTGGAGGCGCTGTCGAAGCACGTTGAGGCGCTCTACGATCGCTTCCTGTTGCGGTGCGCTGTGACTGCGGTGGACCGTACCGACAAAGCGATGCGCCGCTCCTTGTACCGCGCCGCCGAGCGTGTCGTGTCCTATGTCCCTGTGGAGCGGGTGACGGTGCAAGACTTGCGCACGGCGATGGAGGCTGTTGATGCGGTCGTGATTTCGGACGACGTGCTTGACATGCTGGACGCTGTGATTGGACGGCTCACGGAGCCACGGAAGGGATCGGATGGGAAGGTCCGACCTTCCGAACTTGAGATCTCGGATCGTCGGGCTACGCAGCTCCAGCAAGTGCTGCGCGCGAACGCTTGGTTGGAGGGTCGCACCGAGGTCACGATCGAGGATTTCGATGTGCTCAAGCACGGACTCTGGAGCAAGCGGAAGGACCTTGAGTCCATCTCGGCGGTGCTCGACACGCTTGACCATGCACTCGTGCAGGACATTGTTCGTCGGATCGACGTTGGCCGCTCCGCCTATCGAGGGCTGGCGGCTTCCGGTTTCGGCGCGGCACGGGTGGCCGAGGTGGCCGACCAGATCAAGGCTATCGCCTACGGGGTGAAGGAAGAACTACAGAAGCCACTGTTCACCACGAAGGGAAGGGCGAGCGTGCGCGACGCGATGAAGTCGTTGCGCACGGATTTCGGCGAGCTCAACAAGCAGGCGCAGCGCCTAACGAGCGGCTGAGAAAAGTGTAACCCGCGGGTTCTCTTTGCTTGTCGTTCGCCGCAACCTTGGGCCATAATAAAGATCCAGTCGGGTGGCCCCCGACCAAGAGGAAAGGCACCGCAACATGTTCACTAACTTTCACACGTTCCGCACCCGCTCCTTGAGCTTCGGCGAGGCGCTCGAGGCGCACCCGATGATGCTGCCAGCCACCAAGGCGGTGATGGATAGGCGGGCACCCGGAGCACGGGCAGTCGATTTCGCGCCCTTGCGTGAGCTCTGGGAGGGCTTGTGTGGCGTGATTGCTGCCGACCGTGCGACGACCGTCATGCCGAAGTGCGTGGAGTGGACGATGCCGGTGGAGTACGCGGTCGTGATTCGCCGCTCTGCCGGTGTGACCACTGCGTTCGCCTACTGCGAACTCGCCGCAGCGCTCGCCAAGGTGCGGGACCTTGGTGACGACTTCGAGGTTCGCAAGGCGATGCTCGAGGGGTGGCGTGCGTTCGAGATGCGTCGCCAGGAGGCCAACTCGGTGCAGGAAGGTTTCGGCTGCGACGAGTCCCAGTCGTGGCTCACGATGCGCGACATTGAAGATCAGTCCGGGGAGGAAGGGCTCAAACGGAAGATGCTCGCCATCGCTCAGCTCGCGGGTCGGTTGTTCGAGTCGTTCGGCTACACTCGCAAGGACATCCCGAACGCCGACCCGGAGGAAGCTACGGGTGCGACGATCGGTGGCGACATTGATCGCCTCCTTCCCACCGAGCTTGCGCTGCTCGGCGACGACGAGACGGCGGACATGCAGGCGATGAAGATCCTTGCGGCGCAGGCCACCGAGATCCAGATGCAGGGGAAGGAGGCTAAGTGCAGGGGGCCGCTCGTGCTCGTGCTGGACGAGTCAGGGTCGATGCATGACGGCGAGAACGGGTACACGGCGCGGCGCAGTGGCAAGGCCTACGCGGGACGCAATACGTGGGCTAAGGCTTGCGCGGTCGCGCTTACGCGCATCGCCTGGAGCGAGGATCGTCCCGTGGTAGCGGTGCACTTCGGGTCGGGTACGGAGACGCAGGACGTGCCGAAGGACGACTATCGGGCGATGTTCGAGATGGCTCGGTCGTTCATGTCGGGCGGGACGAACTTCGGGTCGGCGCTGCGCACGGGTCTGGTGGAGGTTGGCGACCTGGCGAGCAAGGGCTTTGCGGGTGCTGACATCATGCTCGTCACCGATGGCGTTGACGACGACCACGCGGCGCACAATGCAGCGATCGATGCCATGGATGCGCAGTCCATCCGGTTGTGGACGGTCGCGATCGGCGAGCAGATCCCTTCCAACGACCCGGTGCATAAGCGCGCGGAGCGGTACACCTTCGCAACCGACCGTCAGCTCGGTGACCCGGACACCGCAACTGCTCTGGCCGGAGGGCTGAGCGCTGCGGCACTCGGGAACGACCCGGACTTCACGCTGAACTGAGGGGTTCCCATGATCTCCAATGACGACCTGCTGCGGGTGCGCGGTGGTGACATTCCTTTCGATACGTTCGCACGCTCGGTGAGGGTGGACTTCGTGAAGCTTGCACAGAAACTGACGGTCAATGCGCCTGCCTGGCTCGACGTGGAGGACGTCGCGCAGGAGATGCTGATGACGGTGCCGACTGCGCTGGAGCAGTGGCGTGATGGGGACTACTCGATCAAACGGTTCGTTGTGTTCCGTGCGTGTGCGGCTGGCCGCCGGTTGATCAAACGGGCTCGAGCCTATCGTGGGTTCGAGACTCAGCTCGAGGTGCGCGCGGCATCGGTCCCGACGCCGCACGAGACCTTCGTTGCGCGTGAGCGCCTGGAGGGTCGCCTGCTGGAGCTTCCCCAGACGTCGTTCCAGCTTACGGTGATGCAGTCGCTTGCCCGCACGCAGAGTGTGGAGCGCTCGGCGGCTGAGCTCATGAGTCACCCGGATACTCGGGTAATGTTTGCGGCGGACCCCGATCTGGTCCGCATCAAGATCAGGCGGGTGATGTCCATTCTGGCATCGCGCGCAACAACGGACACGGCAATCAACGGATGAGGGTGGCGACATGACGATCAAGCTAGCGAAGTGCAAGGGTGAGACGGTGGACGAGATGCTCGGCGAGCTCGAGCTGGACACGAACGGGTCGCTCAAGGTAAGGGTTGACCGGCTGGCGAAACATTACGCATCGCTCGCGGGCACTGTGGACATCGCGAACTGCGATCAGTGTGGCGCTGATTCGGATGCTGCTCTTTCTGCGTGTCCGTTCTGCGGAGACGAGGGAGCGGTTGCCGGTGAGGCTGGTGAGTCGGACGACGGCGATGCTGCCGACGAGGCCGACGCGGACACGGATGAGGTTGAGGAAGCTGAGGAAGACATGCCGAGCAAGGAGCCCGCAAAGGGCAAGGGTAAGGGCAAGGCCAAGGGCAAGGCCAAGGGCAAGGAGCCTGCGAAGGCGAAGGGGAATGGGAAGGCGCTCGCCCCCCACATTGACACGACTGCCATCACGGTCGTGGACAGCACTGCGCTCGATGCACAGGTCGAGGTGATCAGGGATGCGGTTCTAGGTGGCGCAGTGGCGTTGCACCGGCTCGGCACGGCGGCGAACAAGATCGTCACGGACAACCTGTGGAAGCAGCGCACGACTGAGGAAGGTGTCCCTGCCTTCCGGTCGTTCAAGCAGTTCTGTGTGGCCGAGCTCGGCCTGACGGCGGTGCATGTCTACCGGGCGATGAAGGTTTCGGAGGAGTTCACCGAGGGGGAGATTCACCAGCTCTCAGGCAAGCAGGTTCGCCTCGTGCTGGAGGTTCCCAAGGAGTCGCGCGGCTCGGTCATCGAGGCTGCCAAGCGTGGCGAGGCTGGGAGCAAGCTCACTCAGCGCGCGAACGAACTGCGTGGCGGACGTAAGCCACTGCCCGAGCCGAACCGTGGTATCACGGTTGCGGTGACCACGGGTCACACGAAGCTCAAGATGTTCAAGCGTCCGAGCGACGGGACGGTCAAGGTGGGGGAGACTGAGAATGCGGTGCACGCAAAGCGGCTAGCCGATGCACCATGGGCGGTCATGGACCTGACGAACAAGGTGCGTATGTTGATCCGCATCAGCACGAATCCGAAGGGAGAGATCATCGCGGACGTAGAGTTTCGCAGGGGCGAGACGGTCTGATGAGACTGCGTCGTCGGGCGCAGGCCGCACAGCAGGTTGAAACTAGCCGGGGCCTTTCACCCCTGGAGCAGGGGGCACTAGCCATGTCCCATTCAACTGCTCCAGGGGGCCTAAAGCGAAGATCGCTTGCTGTGCGGCCTGGACCCGACGACGCCTCGCTTCCGATCGTCAACGCATTCTGGACACGGGACGAGCTCGTGCTGGTCGTTGCCGATGCCTCTGCACCGAACGGCATCCGGTTTCGCCGAGGGAAGGCGGAGCACTCGTGCTTCATCCGGATCGCCGACCTTCCTGACCCCGTAGCCTTCCACCGCCTGCTCAACAGTCATCACAGCGTGCGTAAGGCGCTGTTCGAGGGCGACTGGATGCGGGTTGCGTGGCGCGATCGGGACACGCTCAAGAGCTACTGCAAGTCTCTGCACGACAAGGGCATCCCGACCTTCGAGGGTGCGGTGTCTCCGGTGCTCCGGCACATGGTGGACAACGACCTCAAGCCTGGGACGCCGCGCCAGCTATGGGTGGACATCGAATCGGATTCCCGTGTCCCGTTTTCCAGGAAGGAGGAGATGCGGGTGCTGTGCTGGGTCTGCGTGGACGCGGGCGGCAACGAGTATCGGGGCCTTCTGGACCAGGACACCGACGCGGACGAGGCTCGGCTGTTGCTCGAGCTCTGGGCGGTGTTCGAGCACTACGACCAGATCATGGCGTGGAACGGGGACCGGTTCGACTTCCCGTTGATCAAGGCACGGTCGGAACTGCACAAGCTGATGTCCCCCACGGATCGCGTGTGGCGTCGCTGGCTCTGGCTCGATCATCTTGAGCTGTTCAAACGGTTCAACATGCAGGCTTCGGAGTCAGGTGAGGAGAAGCAGAGCTTCAAGCTCGGCGTGGTCGCTGAGTCTGTGCTCGGTGTTGGGAAGGGGAAGATCGCATTCGACGCATCGCAGACGTGGCAGGAGTGGGCTGCGGGTGGCGCGCGTCGGCAACGCTTGCTCGACTACTGTGCACAGGACACGCGCCTCATGCCAGCGATCGAGGCTCGCACAGGATACATCCTGCTGCTCCAGGCGGTGTCCGACACCTGCGGCACGTTCGCAGACACGCGCGGCACGAACCCCGGTGTCCAGGTTGAGGGCTTCCTTGCCCGCCTAGCGTTGGAGAAAGGCTACAAGTTCCCGACCGTGCTGAAGCTCGGCGTGGACGCTGCGCTGCGCTACGAGGGGGCCTACGTGCTGCACCCGAAAAAGCACGCGGGCATTCACCGTGACGTCCACGTAGCCGACTTCGCCGGGCTGTACCCTTCGATCATACGCACTTGGAACATGAGCCCGGAGACGTTGATCACGGAGAAGCAACCCGCCGGGTTACTCCCCGTCGCGGACAGTCCACTGACGCAGGCGCAGTTCAGGACGGACATCCCCGGCATCCTTCCCGAGGCGGTCAAGCGACTGATGGCGCAACGCGCGGTCTGGAACAAGAAGAAGGCCTCCTTCCCGCCTGGCACCGAGGAGTGGAAGGACGCCGACCGGAGAGCGGGCGCATACAAGATCACCACGAACAGCTTCTACGGGGTCATCGGTTCGCCGACGTCACGCTTCTACGATCGGCGGGTGGCCGAGGCTGTGACGCAGTGTGGCAAGTGGCTCATCGTGGAGACGATCAAGGCGGCAGAGCGTCAGGGGATGAAGGTCATCTACGGCGACACCGATTCGCTGTTCGTCGTGGGCTCCACCCGGGGGGAGTTCGAGAAGTTCGTGGAGTGGGGCAACACGGTTCTCTACCCTGACCTTCTGAAGCGAGTGGGGTGCGTGGAGAACGTGATCAGTCTGGCCTACGAAAAGCAGTTCAGCCGTCTCGTCATCACCACTGCCAAGAAATACGCAGGGTCTTACGCTCACTACAAGGGGACGAACGCCACTGCTGAGTCGCACCCGGAGATCAAGGGCCTCGAGTTCAAGCGAGGTGACTCGCTGCGCATCACGCGCCTGCTACAGGAAGACCTGACGTATCTGCTCGTCGGGTACAAGCACCCGCACAGCGACGACCCGGCAGACTACCTTACGATCGTCAGGCATTGGCGGGAGCGTGTGCTCACTGGCCGCCTTGAGCTCGGTGACGTGCTGGTGTCCAAGCGCCTCGGGAAGTCGCTCGACGATTACAAGGCCGAGTCCGCACCGATGGTCAGGATTGCCAAGGAGCTTGAGGCTCGTGGCCAGGACGTAGGGGAGGGCGCGAAGATCGACTACGTGGTGACCGACGCTGGTGTGTCTCCACAGGTGGTCATCCCATCGGAAGACTATGATCCCGACGCCGACATGATCGACCGCTCCGCCCTATGGGACAAGCTCATCTGGCCAGCGAGCGCACGCCTCATGGAGGCTGCGTTCCCGGGCACCCGGTGGAGCGACGAGGGTGGCTTGGTGCGGGCGCGTAAGGTGGCACTGAAGGCTGCAAAAAAAGTTCGGTGAGTGTCGGATCTGGTGGGCTCGATGCCATGTTGTATTGCTCGGGCCAGCTCGCGCACACCAAACGAAATACGGACATCATGACCGAACCACTTCCAACGAAACGTCGCTCGGCGAAACCTTTACCCACCGGCATCTACGAGACGCCGAAGGCAGATGCGAAAGCGCCGAAGGCTCCTACTATCCCGTTGTTTTCTGCTACTCCCGATCAAGTCCTGCAACTCAAGGGCGTCCGCGTCCCGGACATGCAGCACGGGTTCCAGACCATCGTGACCGATCTGTTTGAGTCGGGGTTCGATGTCCACGCGGAGTACCGTGAGATCAAAGCGGGGCTCGAGATCACGGACGCGCTGACACCTGACCGTCTGCGTCGGGCTGCCAACTCCCAGGAAGGCATCGCGAACCGGGCGCACCAGCTCTACATCATCGCGAAGGTCGAAGTGCAGGCGTACATGCGGGAGACCGAGGGAGTCTACGGTGCCATCCGCGAGGCTGGCATCCAGGCGCTCGAGGCGGACAAGGCGATCGGTGCTCGCACGAAACAGATCACGGACGCCGATGCGAAGGCTGCGGCTGCTGCTCTGTACCCTGACGAGTGGGCGGAGATCTGCACACGACGAGACCGAGCCGAGGCGATGCTCAAGCAACTGGAGAACCTGGCGCAGCTCGCCCGCTCCCGGTGTTTCACCGTCAGTGCCATGGCGCACCCGGGCGCTCGCCTGACGTGACGATCTACATCAGCCAGCAGTTCCGCGGACACTTCGCGGACAACAGATTCCTTTTGCTCGGCGCGTTCTGGGCACCGCATGGATATCTGGAGAGTCAGATCAAGAGTCGTGGTGGTCAGGTGTTGGGTGGTTCATCGGCCAGCCTCACCGAGGTCCAGTTCGCCGAGCTTCAACACGGCTATCTCGTGCTGGGTCCCAACGTGATCACGCCGAAGGATTCGATCGGGTTGGAGTTCGACTTGCGTGCTGAGGTCAGCGAGGTGGTGCGGAGTCAGATCCACTTGTGGTGCGAGGAATATGGCATGCGTGTCTTAGCCGAACGCGATCTGAGGGAGGCACTGGACGGGAAGGATGGGACGACGGCGATCAGCAGGCATCGCGCGACGTTGATCGACCGGCAGGTGCGAGGGGCGATGGCACAGTTCACCGATGTGCTCGCAGTTTTAGATGACGTCATTGACGAAAAGGATGGATGACCATGAGTAAAGAGATGGACCTGGATGGCTTCCTTGGGCACACGACCCGGGGACCGAGCGCGAACTTTCTGGACGGGTGGAAGAAGCGTAGCCCCCCGCAGGTGCGCATTGTGCTGCACACCAAGGCTCCGATCATGGCGGTCTGGCAGCATGCGTGGCCGAAGATCGTGACGCGCGAGAAGGATGGGAAGGAGACGCGCGAGGTCTGGTCGGGGTCGTTCAACTCGTGGGAGACCGAGGACGTACTGACGAAGCAGTACCAGCGGGACGATGCGACGGGGCTGCGCCAACATCCGCCGGTCGTGTGCCCGATGTCGATCATGCTCGAGGAAGTGCACCGCTTGCTCACGGATGGTCAGATCAGTTTCGACACGCCGATGTTCAGGTTCGTTGGGGACGACGTAGCCAAGTCCAAGACCCTGCACGCATCGGGGATGTTGAACCAGGCCGCAAAGGTCTGGGAGACGCTGACCGAGCAGGAGCGGCGCGACGCCAAGAAGCGCGGCATGCCTGGTCCCAGCGACGCATGGATGGAGAACATGCTTGCGAAGTGCAGCTACGTGTTCACCGTGGTCGACTACGACAACCTCAAGGACGGGATTCAGATCGCCAAGGAGACCACGCTGGTCGGCGACAAGATGAAGAAGGTGATTCGGGATCGCATGACATCGGAAGGTGAGGACAAGGGCCATCCCTTCCTCCACCCTTACGTGTTTCAGTGGACCCACAACGCGACCGCAAAGTCGTTTGCGGACAAGTACGATGTCGTCGCGATCGGGAAGTTGCCGATCAGCGATGCCGTTCGCAAGCTCATCGTCGACACGGATGCTCCAGACATCAGCCGGTGGATCGGGAAGGGCAACATCGGGGACCTGCGTGCCAGCATGGAGGACGCCTACTGTGGACCGGAAGGCCTGCTCGATTTCGATTTCATCTTCGGGAAGGCCGAGGCGTTGGATGGCAGTGGCGCGTCGGCACCTGACGCTGAGGATGGCGAGGACGTTGCGGACGTAGCTGACGAGATCACTGGTGAGGCTGCGGCTGACCCGGAGCCCGAGCCCGAGCCGGTGACCCCGCCTGCTGGCAAGCCTGCTCCCCGTCGCACCCGCAAGGCGGCGACTCCCCCCGAGGACCCGCTCTACGTGATCGCGTCACGGGAAGTCGATGCTGACGGTGACGAGAAGTGCTTCGCTGCGGACGGTGCAGAGCTGTTCGCTTGCGACGAGTGCTCCACAACCATCCGATCCGACGAGGCAACGTGTCGCCAGTGCGGCATGGAGTATGACGTCGAGTCAGTCGAGGCGGCACCTGCCAAGCCTGCGCCCGCCAAGCCTGCGCCCGCCAAGCCTGCGCCCGCCAAGCCTGCGCCTGCTCCAGCGAAGCCTGCGCCTGCGCCCGCAGCGCGCCCGGCGGCGGCTGGGACGGGTGCTCGCACGGCTGCGCCTGCCAACGGGGCGTCTACGGGTGCACAGGGGGCGCGGGCACCGGTTGCTGCCAAGGCGGCTGGCAAGGACCGGCTCGGGTTCTGAACCGACCGGGCGATGGCAGGCATGGGTTGACGTGACGGAGGGGATCTATGGCAAGGACGATCAAGGCGGCGACATCGCCAAGCAAGGCAGAGCAGCAACGTGTCCGGCTGGATGCGTTGTCGGAAGTGGCGGCGAATTTCAAAGGATGGCAACCGGGTAGGAAGGTGCTGACCCCGGTGTCGAGTGTGCCGACCATCTTCCCGCAGTTCGATGTTGCGACTCGGGTGCGTGGGTATCCGATCCAGCGGGTCGTGATGATCCATGGCCCGAGCAACATGGGGAAGACGACGTTCATGCTCGGGCTGGGGCGGTCGTTCCTTGAGCGAGGCCACTTTTATTTCCACGTCGACGCGGAGATGACGACGCCGGAGCCATGGGTTCAGGAGAACCTTGGGCAGATGGCGGACTCGCCGAACTTCATGGCGATCCGACCTCACTCGTTTGAGGAGACGGCGGACGCTGTGAGGACGGCGGCGGAGCGGCTGAACATGCTACGGGCCAACGGGAAGATCCCCGCTGACACCGTGGCGCTGTTCGGGATCGACTCGCTACAGAAGCTCGTGCCGAAGGACTTGCTGAAAAAGTTGCTCGACCCGAAGGCGAACAAGGATAAGAACATCGACCCGCTCAAGGGTCGTGGCGGCATGTTCCAAGCCGCGCTGAACACCGCGTGGATGCGCGAGCTCATCCCGTTGCTCTACCACTGCAACGCGGGGCTCGTCCTGCTGGCGCGCGAGTCGCAGAACCCTGACGCTGGGATGTTCGAGAAGGACTACCGGGTCGGGGGCGGGAACGCGGTCTACTACGACAGCTCGCTCGTCTGCCGCATCACGCGCGGGGGATGGGTTGAGCAAGGCTCCGACGATAACAAGGTGATCATCGGCGAGCGCCACCTCGTACAGATCATGAAGACCAAGGTCGGACACAAGGATGCCAAGGTCTCGCTCTGCTACTTCCACACGTCCAACGGGAAGCTCATCCCTGCCGGGTTCGATCGGGCGCGCGACGTGGTGGAGCTCGGCCTGCGTGCTGGCGTGCTGACCAAGACTGGCAACTCGATCGTCGACAAGGACACCGGGGACATCTACGGCGGCTCGTTGAACAAGGCAGTCGTCCACCTGACTGCCAACCTTCCCGAGTTGGATGATCTCCAGGTGCGCGTGCTTGCGGTAGCGCAGCCCGAGGAGACTGACGTTGGGGCGGTCGAATGACATCGCTGCAAGAGTCAGGGCAGTGGGTTCGGGACAGCCTGACCGATGCCAGGGAGAAGGGACAGGCTCACGCCCTCGTGGCGCTCGCCGATGAGCGGGTGCTGGCCGGAGTGGCCGATGCCGTCAGCGACCTCGGCTGGCGGGTGCTCACCGTCTGGGCATCGGGAAACCATACGATGGTGCTGCTGCGGTGGTCCCCATGAGTCTCCTGGTTGCGGTGAGTGACTTGCACCTGGACCAGTCCACGGCGGGCATCGATCGGTTCGGCGATGTGGTGGCGGTGCTGGAGCAGGCGGCGGCGTATGCGATCGAGAAGCACGCCGATGCCTTCCTATTCCTTGGCGACCTGACCGACCCCAACACGGTGCGGGCACACCGCTCGGTCAACGCGCTCGCCCGGGTGATGTCCAAGCTGAAGCAACATGGCGTGACGTGCGTGTGCCTCGCGGGTAACCACGACGTGATCGAGGATGGGAGCGGTGGGACGGTGCTCGACTCGCTGGTCTGGCTGGACGCCGGACCCGTGTACACGGAGCCAACGGTCGAGCCGCTGCTCAATGGGCAGGGAGACTTCGTATGCACGCTGGTCGCGTTGCCGTTCGTGCCGGTGTCCCGGGCCTACGACCCTGACAAGTTCGTGCGCGCCATTGGGAAGGTCCGACATCCGGTGCTGGTGATCGGTCACCTCAACCTCGATGGTATCACCCTCGGGAGCGAGTCCACGGACATGCCTCGAGGTCGCGACATCTTCTGGCCGATCGAATCGCTGCGCGTGCATCTGCCATACGCCCTCCGGGTAGGGGGTCACTATCACACGCCGCAGACGTTTGAGGATGTCCGCATTGTGGGCTCGGCGGTGCGCTTGCGATTCGACGAACGCGACAACGACCCGGGCTTCGTGTTGTTGGAGGTTTGAAATGCGTAAGGTGATCAAGAAACCGGAGCAGACCCCGGCGGGTTCCTCGAGATGGGAACTGACACGAGTTGCGGTAGACACGCGCTCGCTGGTGCAGTTCGGGGCTGACCATCCGACGTGGCATGTGATCGCGCATGGTGGACCGCCGGACCTCAAGGGGATCAAGGTGCAGGACTGCATCGCAAAGATCACTCCGCCCGCCGGGTCCAGTGAATCGGATGTGCTGACGCTTGAGAATGCGCTGTTCGCACAGGGTGCGCGGGCGGTGCGCCGGATGCCATCGCCTCCGGGTGACCGCGTGGTCGCCGCCAACGACAAGGCACCTTCCCCTGAAGTGCACCGGACGCTTCTCCAGGTTGCGGTGGACCGTGCGAAGCGTGGGACCTCGGTGGACACTCGGGCTCTGGTAGCGCTGGTCGAGCAGGCGATGAGCAAGGGGGAGCAATGAAACACGATGCGCTCACCCGTGAGATATGCGTGCTGACGCATCGCATCCATGGTGCGGGGCTCGTGGCGATCGACCATCGCCACGGAAGGGTCTTCCTGTCTGGTGACGAGGTTGCCAGGGTGCCAGCGAGGGCTTCGACAGGGAAGCCGAAGCTCTGCTCGCTGGTGATTCGGGGGAAGGCTGTAAGTCCATCGCAGCGCATTCTCCACACGTTGATCCAAGTGCTTGAGGATCAGGCCAGTGTGCAAGGGATCGACATCGAGGGAGTGAGGTTCAAGTGTACATCCGATCGCTGACGCTTCAGAACTGGGGACCTTACTATGGGTCGCACATGATCGAGCTGCGCGACACAGTCTACGCGGTGCAGGCTGCGCACGTTGACGACCCCGACCGGTCCAACTGGATTGGGAAGTCCTGGTTCTTGGGAGCCATCCGGTTCCTGCTGACGGGTGCGAAGCCCGAGTCGTGCGTGAGCGAGGACGCATGGGTTTCCCGTGGCGAGACATCGGGCGGCGTGATGTGCGTGTTCAGTGACGGGACCTTGGTGTCGCGCACCCGCAAGGTCGGGAGCAGCACTCAGCTCGAGCTGCGTGTCCGTGGCAAGGGCATCGCCAAGCAGGACCAAGCACAGACCGAGCTCGATGGATTGATCGGGATGGACCACGACGACCTCATGGCAACGTGCTTCGTGGAGCAGCGACAGATCGCCCGGCTCGTGTTGGCGGACCCGGCAGAGCGCACCAAGATCGTGAACGGATGGTTGGAGCTCGAGCCACTGCAACGAGCGGAAGACTGGCTGAAGGTGGAGCTGTCCAGACAACTGACGGAGGACCGCGAGTTGGCGGCTCGCATTGTGGTGTTCGACCCCGGTGCTGCTGAGGCCGCGCTCGCCCGCACGGAGCGTGCGGAGTCCGCGCTCACGGCATACAGGAACGAGCGATCTGATCTTGCCGACCAGACGATCGAGATGGCGGACTGGCGGAGGTCTGCTGAGTACGCTGAACGGTTCAAGTTGTTCAGGCAGCATGGGCTCGCAACGCGCAATGAGCTGAACGCGCTCGTGCCGATACCGATCGAACCGTTGAAGCTTGCCACGGAGCAGGCTTCCCAGGTGCGTGCGACTGCCCGTGACAGGGAGTACCAGCTCCGCGAGCTTGTCGGCGATCAATGGGATGGTGTTTGTCCCAAGACCTGTGAGGCATGCCCTGCTCAGGATCATGTACGGACGATCGGCGCAAGCATGCAGGTCGAACTGACCGAGGCAGAGTCTGCGATAGACGATGCTGACTCCAAGTACCGGCAGCTCGACAAGGAGTTGGCGGAGGCGCACCGGGTGGACTCGGAACGAGCGCAGAAGACCCGGCTCTTGGAGCACTACCGGAAGGAAGCGACGCAGCTCCTTGGTTCGGTGGACCTCATCGAGGAGATGGGACTCCCACCTGACGATGCGGAAATGCGGGCGCGGGTGACTGAGCTGGACGGTCTGATCGCGGTGGCAGAGCGCGAGCTAGTGGTGGCGCTGGTCGATCTCCAGTTGATCGAGGATGGGCAGAAGGCATCCAGCAAGGCGACCAAGGCCCGCAAGGCGTTGGAGCGTGGCATCCGCCTGCACCAGGAAGCCATCGCCATCGTCGGGCGTCAGGGGGCACAGCGGGAGATCGCTGAGCGCGTGCTCGGGGACATACAGGACGGGGCGAACCACTTGCTCCAGGGTGCGGGCATCGACCTGACCGTTGAGGTGTCGTGGGCACGGGAAGGGAAGGGCCTCGCGACGCACTGTGAGGCGTGCGGTGCTGGCTATCCCAAGACCCTGTCGCAGAAGACGTGCGGCATCTGTGGCGCGGTGCGCGGACCTAAGCTGGTGGAGAAGCTGATGATCGTGCCGAGCGATCGGAGCGGGGCTGCCGATGACATCGCCGGGTTGTCCTTCCAGTTGGCGGCGTCTTCCTGGTTGCGGTCCAAGCGAGCGGCATCGTGGGCGGTGGCGTGCATTGACGAGCCGTTCGGGCAGCTCGACCGTGCGAACTCACGGGCACTGAGCGCGCACCTGCACTCCATGATCCGCTCGAGCTACGCTTTCGAGCAAGGCTTCTTGGTGGCGCACGACGCGGCAATCATGGAGGCTCTACCTTCCCGTGTGCAGATCGTTGGGACGGAGCGAGGCTCCACGCTGAAGGTGATCGGATGACGAACGGTAGACAGAAGGGCTCGCGAGGCGAGCGAGTGGTGGCAGGCATCGTCAAGGAGTGGTGGTCGTCGCACGAGCCTGCGTGCCTGTTCATGCGGACCCCGTTGTCCGGGGGATGGCAGCACAACACGCAGGCAGCGGCGCACTTCAAGGCATGCGGTGACCTCATGTCCACGAGTCCGATCTTCCCGTTCTGCGTCGAGGTCAAGTGGCGCGAACAGTGGTCGGTCGATCGGTTCCTTGACGGTTGCCCGACCCCTGCATGGGCATGGTGGGAGCAGGCGATAGTCGCGGCGGTCAAGCAGGGCAGCGTCCCCATGATGTGGGTTCGCAAGAACCGTATCCACAAGACGGCGAAACCCTTCCCGTGGATCGTGGTCATCCCGAGGGCGTTCGTGGACGCGCGCTGCCTGGACGCACCCGACATGAACTGGAGCCAGCGTCAGCTACGGTTCAACGGTGTCGACGTTTCGGTGGAGCCTGCCGGTTATGACTACCAGAGGTTCGTGAAGATGGACGCGGGTCGGATGATCACAGAGTTCAAGGTGAAGAAGAAAGTGAAGGCGTGATGCGCAGAGTTGTCGCGCGGGGTCCCGTGCAGGTGCTTGTCAGTGATCCGCCGTGGAAGTTCGGCGACGGTATCCAGGGCAGGCGCGGAGCTTCTCACAAGTATGCCTGCCTTCCGGTTGATCAGATTGCTCGCTTCCCCCTTCCACCGATTGCCGACTCGGCGATGCTGTTCATGTGGCGAGTGGCGGCCATGCCCGAGGAAGCTCTGTTCGTTTGCAGGGCATGGGGTTTCCGCCCGTACAGCGAGATCGTCTGGGCCAAGATGACGTCGGGTGGCAAGCAGCACTTCGGGATGGGGCATGTCGTGCGGGCGGCGCATGAGGTCTGTTTGATCGGGGTGCGTGGGCGGCGCGTCCCACCTGACGTCGCGAACGAACGCTCGCTGTTCTACGGACAGGTGAGGGAGCATTCGGAGAAGCCCGAGGAGTTCTACCAGATGATCGACCGGCTCTATGCGAGGGAGCACAAGCACGAACTGTTCGCGCGCCGGACCCGCGCTGGCTGGACACAGGAAGGGGACCAGCTCGGTACGCTGGACGCAACATGAACCCGCAGCTCGAGCAATGGCTGAAGGACATCGACGATGGGAAGGCGGTCCCACGCAGCACGCTATCGCAAGTCATCCGTGAGCTGAGGGCAGAGGTGTCCGAGCTGCGGGAGGAGTTGCGCTATGGGAGCACCGCACAGCAATGCATTGACGAGGACGCCCCCGAGTAACCCGGCGGGTTGCGCGTGCACGGTATGTCGTGTCTGTGATACGAATGGCCCATGCTCAACCGTCAATGCACGCGGCTCCTAGAGTTTGACGCCGCTCACCGGGTCATGCGTCACGAGTCCAAGTGCGCCACCCTCCACGGCCACCGCTACAAAGTGGAAGTCACCTGCGAGGCGGCAGAGCTCGACTACGTTGGCAGGGTGGTGGACTTCGGGATGATCAAGTCGACGTTCGGCAAGTGGCTTGACGACAACATGGACCACACAACGATCGTCAACGAGGCTGACAACGACCTGCTGACCTGGACTGCCAACGACCATCGCGAGCGCGGCAAGCGTGCGCCATACGTGTTCCCTGGCGAGCCAACTGCGGAGAACCTAGCGAAGCACCTGCTGGAGAAGGCTGACGATCTCCTTGGCAAAGGCGGGCTGCGCGTGTGCAAGGTGCGGGTCTGGGAGACGCCGAACTGCTACGCGGACTATGAGGCCACGCCATGAGCTACGGAATCGTCGAGGTGTTTAGGACCCTGCAAGGGGAAGGCATCAACGCGGGGAGGAGCGCCATCTTCGTTCGGTTCGGAGGGTGCAACCTGTGGAGCGGGGTCGACCGCAACCGTGCCGCAGATGCCGATCGCACCGGGGCGACGTGCCCGAAGTTCTGCGACACCGACTTCATCACGCGAGGGAAGATTTCGTGTGATGGTCTGGTGGCATTGATCGTCAACGAGCTACCGGCGGACATCGTGGTGTTCACCGGAGGTGAGCCCGCGCTGCAACTGACCGCTGAGCTCGTGCTCGCATGCAAGGCGTTCGGACTTGAGACGTGCATCGAAACGAACGGGACGGTGCGCATCTCCGAAGACGTGCTTGAGGTACTCGAACACGTCTGCGTGTCTCCCAAGCTTCCCGACTCACAGATCGTGGTACGTGAAGGGACCGAGCTCAAGGTCGTGACGCCTCGCTACAGTCCGAACGACTACGACGAGCTCGCCAAGGGTTTCACCTTCCGGTTCGTGTCGCCTGAGGCGGTGACCACATCGGTCGGCAAGAGCCAGACGATTCGTCTCGTAGAGAAGGCGGCGGCGCAGTGGTGCATGGAGCACCCGCCTTGGAGGCTGTCGCTACAGACTCACAAGCACCTGGAGATCCCATGAAGAACCGTATCTACGACATGCTATGGGATGACGTGCTCGCCCGTGTCCGCCTGGCCATGCCTCGCACGGGAACCATCTTCGGTGTCCCTCGAGGTGGCGCAGTGGTGGCGGGCTTGATGAAGGCCATGAACCCGGACCTCGTTGTCGTTACGGACGCCGCGCTGGCATCCGTGATCGTGGACGACATCATCGACTCGGGTGCCACGCTGGATCGCTACACTCAGTTCAGCACCCGGTTCGTTGCGCTCGTGGACAAGCGCGGGCACGACCGGGAGATGGGATGGGTGCGCTTCCCTTGGGAGGAGACGGACATCACCAAGGACATCGAGGAGACCGTGGTGCGGCAGCTCCAGATGATCGGCGAGGACCCCACTCGGGAAGGCCTGCGTGAAACTCCCAAGCGCTACCTCAAGGCCTTCCGCGAGATGACCGCCGGGTTGCAGGCGGACCCGAAGGCACCGCTGAGCAAGCTGTTCGACGAGGACCACGACGAGATCGTGATCGTGCGTGGCATCGAGTTCACCAGCCTATGCGAGCACCACTTGCTGCCGTTCACTGGCACGGTGGACTTCGCCTACCTTCCGCAAGGGAAGGTCGTTGGCCTCAGCAAGATCCCTCGGTTCATCGAGATCCTGTCGAGGCGTCCGCAGGTTCAGGAGCGGCTCACCAGTCAGATCGCAGACGTGTTCACCGAGGTCGTGAATCCCAGAGGCGTGATGGTCGTGGTCAAGGGATCGCACAGTTGCATGAGGCTGCGCGGTGCCCGGTCCACTGGCGAGATGGTGACCTCGGTGGTGCGAGGCGCGTTCAAGGACACGCCCGAAGCGAGGTCGGAAGTGTTGGCGTTGATCACAGGAAGGACCGGGGCATGAAAGAGAAAGCGGTAGTATTGCTGAGCGGTGGACAGGACTCTGCAACGTGCCTCGCGTGGGCGGTGCAGCAGTACCACTGCCTCGCGTTGTCCCTGAACTACGGGCAGCGGCACGCGGCTGAGCTCGAGGCGGCTGCCAAGATTGCGGACATCTACGAGGTGCCGCACATCGTGGAAGCCATCCCCATCCTCGGATCGATTGGTGGCTCGGCGCTGGTCGATGGCACCGAGCTCAAATGGGATGGTGGATACGGCGACAAGGAAGCGCCGAACGGACTGCCGACCTCGTTCGTTCCCGGTCGCAACCTGCTGTTCCTTGCCATCGCTGGTGCGGTGGCGGTGCGCAACGGTGCCAAGGTGATCGTGACAGGCGTCTGCCAGACGGACTACTCGGGCTATCCTGACTGTCGGGAGAGCTTCGTTACGGCGATGCAGGCGGTGCTCAACGAGGCGATGCCGAGCGGCTGCGGTCCCTTTCAGATCGTCACTCCACTGATGCACCTGGACAAGGCGCAGACCGTGGGCCTTGCACTGGCACTGCCCAACGCATGGCGGGCGCTTGAACAGTCAGTGACCTGCTACGAGGGCAAGCGCCCGGGCTGCGGCGTGTGCGCGGCCTGCGTGTTGCGCGCCAAGGGATTCGCGGCGGCTGGCCAGACGGACCCTGCTTCGGTAGCGGTGTGAGCCGGTGCGAATCTGCGTCGCCGGACAAGACCACGTTCTCGCTGACCTCGGGAAGACGATGCGAATAGGACTGGCCGACACCATGAAGGGTGAGACGCCGCAGAAGCACATGCTGGCCCTGATGGCTGGGCATCCTTACCGACTGGTCTCCTACTTCTACCTGCGGAAGATGCGCGACCCCGGTGCAACGATGCGAGCGGTGGTGCATGCACCTTCCGATCTCATCGTGGACTCGGGTCTCTACAGCTTCATGTTCGGGTCGGAGCAAGGGAAGATGCCTGCGACCTACGAGGCATATCGCGATTACACGCTGCGCTACCTCGAGGACATGGACAAGTGGGGCTTCCCTTGCTTCATCGTTGAGGCGGACACGCACCGCCTGCTCGGCATGGACGCGACGCACCGGCTGCGCGAACTGTTCAAGCCACTCGGCTCGCGCGTGATGTACGTGTGGCATCGACCGGAAGGATTGGACGGGCTCATCAAGCTAGCCAAGGAGAAGGACTACATCGGCATCGGGTTCCCCGAGCTGCGTCTCATCGCCAGCGGAGGGGGCTCCACGGCAGGGCATAGCGAGAAGGTCAACCGCATGTGCATGGACCTGCTGAAGCGGGTGCATGAGGCCTGCGGCGACAAGCCGCCGCGCATCCACCTGCTCGGGTGCACGATCGAAAGGATGATGGAGACCCGGCTGGCTTGGAGCTGTGACTCGACGAGCTGGCTCTCCGGCATCCGGTTCGGGCAGGTGCGGATCTGGACGCACACGGGCTTTGAGAGCGTGGGCATCCGGTCTCCCAAGTTCCTCAAGTTCCGGCAGCTCGCGATGGACACCTTCCCGTTGGCGGTGGACTACGCGAACAAGCAGTCGAACCCTGAATACTATCTGGCCTGCCTGGCCTGTGCCCACACCTACTCGCTCTATCAGAAGTGGCTCGACTCCAGATACTCTCCCGTTCCCATGCGTGGCGACGCGCTACCGGAAGGACCGATCAATGGCAGAGAAACCAAACAAGGCACCGCGTCTGTCGGGCGTACAAAAGACCCTTCCCATCGACGCGATCGAACCCAACCCGTGGAACCCAAACGTGCAAAGCGACTTCAAGTTCCAGAAGGAGCTGGACTCGATCAGGGAGTTCGGCTTCCTGGACCCGGTGACGGTGCGAAGCGGACGCGACAAAGGACCACTATTCACTAAGCCTCAGATCATCGACGGCGAGCACCGCTGGAAGGGAGCTCGAGCGGTTGGTCTACGGGAAGTGCTGGTGTTGGATGTCGGACGCATGAGCGATGAGAAGTCCAAGATCCTGACTGACGTGTTGAACAACTTGCGCGGTGAGAACGACCCGATGAAGTGGACCGCCATGGTCCAGAGCGTTGCGGACATCGCACCCGAGTTGCTCGAGCTGTTGCCGTACAAGAAGGAAGAACTTGAGGCGCTGCTCCAGTCATCCCAAGTGGACTGGGACGAACTGGACGAGCTCAACGCCGAGCACCATGCGAACGCGAAGCGCGACCCGGACGGGAAGCTCTACAAGAAGTTCTCGGTGAGCCTGCCCGAGGCCACGATGGCGCAGGCGGCGGACTTGATCCGGAAGATCAAGGCTGCGTACAAGCTCGACAACGACGCGGCCGCGTTCAAGGTGTTGCTCGACCACGCGACGTCGGCACTTGCGATCAAGCGGCAGAGCGTGCCGCCCCCCGCTGGTGACGCTCCCAAGCCGACAGCGAAACGCATGCGCAAGGTCGCCGCGTAACCCGCGGGTTCTTTCTCGAGCGGGTGTCCGATCTACGTGGCTGACTGGCATGCTGTTGTCAGGGGTTGGGAGTCCCCTCGCCATGTCGCCAGATTTCAAGACCCGAACGGGATGCTCGAACTACGTAGAGACGGTCGTGTTGCCGCAGGTCGTGCGCACGATCTCGCAGACTCGCAAGCTTCCGCCGCTCGGCATCGTGTTCGCCACGTTGATCAACGGTGTCGCGCAGGACCCGGTCGCCACTCCGGTCAACACGCCTCCACGAGGGGGGCGGGAGATCCGTCGCATGATGCAGCGAGTGGTTGGATCTACGTGTGCGATCGGATCGATCTACGTTCGCCAGGACGAGTTCGTGACTCAGGGCGGCGAGGACATCGACGCAGTGGTGGTGCAGCTCGAGCACAAGACGTTCGGCGACTTGGTCTGGACGGCATCGGTTAGGAAGGGAGGTTCGCTCGGCCCATGGGTCGGGCCAGTTGATCTAAACAAGAGCCCGGTTCGCGTGAGCGCGCTGCGGTTCCTAGCGAACAGGTGGATGTCATGACCTATGAAGCACGGCAGAACGGGACGCACGCGATTACCTGTGACACCGGAGTCTGTCACGGCGAGCTGATGGCACACGAGCAGGATGCGTTGTTCGAGGATGCGAACCTTGCGGGATGGGTTGAGGACCCGGGTTCGGGGAAGCACGCCTGCCCGAACTGTACGAGGGGCACGAACCAGATGCAGGCGCTGGCGGTGATGCTGCTCGGGGACTCCCCGAGCGTGAAGGCACCTTCCGATGTAGTGGCGGGGTCCCCCGTGTTTGATGCAACGGGTCGCCAGGTGGCGACGTACCTGGCTGATGGGAAGGCTGGCGAGGACGTGGCGATTGAGCTCTACATGCCAGTCAAAGCGACGTTCCCGGTGTCGGAGCGATACGCGGAGATCTTGGGGAGGAACCCGGCGGGTTCCTCGGTGGCCAGCGGGAAGCCGGACGAGTTGTTCGACGTGTTCGGCGAGCCCTCCCAGCCTGTCACCAAGGCACCCTCGCCCCCGCAGGTGGCAGCCCCGCAGGCAAGGCAGGCCAAGCCTGCGCCCGCCCCTGCCAAGGGCGCGACGGGGCGTAAGGGTGCCATGTCTGCACCGGCAGGCACGTCTGGCGGAGCGGGCTTAGTGGCGCAGCCCGCTCGCCCTGACCCGGCGGCGGTGTCCAAGGCGGTGCTTGCTGCGCCGTCGGTACCGAAACGGGTGCGGCTGATTGCGGAGATGGACGAGTCCGTGTTCGGCTTCCTTGATGGGAAGGGAGGATGGGTGCCCGATGACAAGTAGTAAGCCGCCGCATTGGGGGAGCAAGGATCGCAGTACCAGGACGATCAATGGCGTGGAGATCTCCAAGCTGACGCAGAGGGTGGCACCGACCCCGGAGCGGCGCGATGCTGTGGAGAAGCTGGTGAAGGCGGGTGGCTTGCGCCATCCGGAGCCCGGACAGTATTACTCGGAAGCAGCGGACCCGGAGTTCAGGGCAACCTTCCCGTCCTACGAGCTCGGGAAGATCCGTGATGCGTTCCCGCGTCTGCTTCAGATCGACTTTGACCAGGGTCAGGGTGGGCTCGTGGTTGTCCTGAAGGATGGCCACACGACCACCGAGATCCCCATCGGCGAGCAACCTCCCGAGACGACCGAGCGGCTGGTGGAGATCATCCAGGAGTTCATGCGCGGGCAGATGGTTGTTGCCAACTTGAGTTTGAGTGAGGCGAGCAAGGCGTTGGAGTTCGATGATGAGTAGGCTGCACGAGCTGGCGGGCGAGGCTGCACGGGACGCGATGGCTCGTGGCTTCGCCCCGGTCACTTGGGAGATCCTTCCTGGTCGGGTGATGATGATCGTCACCGAGCTCGACGAGCTGCGGCATGCGGAAGACGTTGGCCCGGAGCTGGCGGACGTGGTGATACGGACGGTTGGATTGCTGCATGTCCTGTTCCCCGGGTGGCGTCTGCTCAAGTCTCCACCACTGGAAGATGTGGGACGGCGGGGACGGCTGTCCCTGGAGGCCGAGCTCTGGCCGGTGATTCACTTCTGTACTGAGTGCGTGCATGCATGGCGGCGCGGCGAGGTTGACCGTGTTGGGAAGGCTCTCGAGTGGATTGTGTGGGAGTGCTACAGGCTGGCGCATGTCCTGAGTGTTGATCTCATGCGCGAGGTTGAGGCCAAGGTTGCGATCAACCGCACGCGCCCATACCGGCATGGTGCGCTTGAAGCGTTGTGATACCCTCCCGTCCAGCTAAGGGGAATGAAATGAACGTCGGCCAACTGTTGAACGCGATCAAGGACCACGACCCAGATGAGGATCTGGAAGTCACAGTGAGAGTGGGAGCCCGAGCATTTACGGTGGTGACCACCGAGCTCGTGATGGTTGACGAGACCCCGTTCGTTCTGGCGATCGACTGTGAGGAGCAGGACCCAGACGAGGAAGTGGAAGAAGTAAATGAAACGGATGCTGACGACGCGCCCAGAGAAGCGGACGACGACGACTAGAGCGTGCCCTGTGCAAGTAGCATTGGAGGCTGCACACGCTCGGGCGGCGGCGATCGGTCGCCCGTTGCATCCGGTTGAGGTGCGCTGGTCTGTCCGCTTTGCATTCCGCGCACGCTACGAGTTGGACTCGGTGATGGTGAACCAGTTTGCTGACGCCACGATGGAGCGCATCCGGCAGATGATCGAGGGGGAGAGATGACGACGTTCAAATGTAAAAAGTGTGGGCACACGGAGAGCTCGATGCACTTGCGCGAGGTCTCCGTGTCTCTCGGATGGACATCTTCCCATGTCCGCACGGTTGCTCCGTGCACGATGTGCGTGCGTTGTGGTGACCTCGCGGTACACGCTGAGATCACGATCGGGAAGTACATGAACCTCGTCCCGGGTGCAGCTCCGCCGCCACCGCCGGGTGACCGTCAGGCAGACCCTGCTCCTGCGCCTGCTCCCCAGCAGGTTGCACGGCTCAGCGTGGTCCCTGACGAGGAGCAGCAGGCCAAGTAGACAAGCCAGCGGGCGAGCAGGTAAGCTTGAGCCATGACGCCCGACGAAGTGAACGCTGCCTTGAACGACGCGAGCGCCCCGAACACTCCCCTTCCCATCCCGGGGACTAGCTTCACTGGCACTCGGCCGCTGGTGAACTCCCAGCAGGCGCGCGAGCGACGCGCGTCGATGTCCGCCGCCATGATGCAAGGTGCCAGTCGCGACGCGATCATGGCGACGTTCACCGTCAAGTTCAACATGAGCGAGGAAGCGGTGGCTGGCCTGATGCGCGAGGTGGCGCAGGTCTGGGCAGAGGAAGACGCCGACGCGGTGCGCACTTCCCGTGGAGCGGCACGGCGACGCATCATGGGTCACATCCACTCGGCCTCCAAGGCTGGCCGGTGGACTGCGGTGGCGAGCTTGGAGAAGGTGCTCAGCGAAGTGGAAGGCACGGTCGCGCCGGAGCACGCTGACCAGGGTGGCGACGACCAGCACATCCGCATGCTCGAGGCGGTGATGGCCCAGATGTCGCTGACCGACCCGATGCAGATGCGCATTCTGATCGACCGGGAGCGGGTGCTCATTGAAACGGGGAAGCCCGAGACGGACCTGCGCCCGAAGTCGATCCTGGTCGGCCACGTTTCTGAGTGAGTGAACAATCGGCAGGCCTGCCTGCCATGCTAGTTCATGGACACAAAGGAACAGCGCATCGCCGGGCGGGGAGATGCGGTCGTGAGCAAGGACATCGACACGCTCCCCGTGGAGACGCTGAGGGAGATCGTTGCGGAGATCCGCGAGCTGCTCTGGCCACGGGAAGACCCGGAAGGCCAGTGGTCCCCTGACACGCTCGCGTCTGTGGCCAGTGTGCTGGAGGATCATGGGCTCGATCGGATCGATGCTGCGGCCGTCACCAGTTCGCCCGGCTGTATCTCTGCGACCCGTTCGATGTGGTGTCCGCACTCCAGCGTGACGGTCTTGGACACCATGCCTCCGCACTACACCTGCACGGACTGTGGGTTCAAATGGATGGGAGCACGGGAGCTGTGAGGAACTACAACCATGGATCAATGGCACGCAGGCGGAAGGTCGCGATCGTTGTGCCCTGCACCGACCATCCGACACGAGGCGCAGTGCTCAAGTCTTGGATCAATGGTGCGCCGTTTCAGGTGCTCACTCGGGAAGGTCCGGGCAAGACCATCACGCGGGAGTTGGCGGTGGCAGAGGGTCTCGTCGAGGTCACGATGTACTTCGACGGGAACAAGCAGACCATGCATGTGAAGGTGAGCCATGAGTGACGCGACGGAGAGCTTCGACGTGATCAAGGTCGTCAAGGAGACTGACCGTGCATTGCTAGTCAGGCTGGAAGATGGCGAGGAAAAGTGGGTGCCGAAGTCGGTGATCCACGACGACTCGGAAGTGTTCAACGCGAGCACACAGGAAGGCAAGCTCGTCCTGGAAGCGTGGTTCGCTGAGAAGGAAGGATGGTAAGTATGACGGTCTTGAATGTGGCGATGCGTGAGGACGGGACGGCGGACGTGACCCTGCAACACGCAGGCCGCCAGCACTGGTCGGAGGCTGCTCTGGACATGGCGATCGTACAGATGGCGCAGTGCTGCACCTCGCGTAAGGGCATCCCAGACAACTGCCCTTGCCTGGCCTGCTCGGTTGGGAAGGTGGCGCGTCGGTGGCGATTGGGCGACCTGTGATGCCAGACCCGGTGCGGTATGGCGTAGAGATCATGGACCCCGCCGGGTTACCAGTCGGGGAGCACGGTCCAACTTGGTTCACCGACCCTGACGATCTCCGGGCGCACCTGACGTTTCTGCGATCGATGCCAGTCGATGGCGGGGTGCAGTTCAGGGTCACTGAGTACACGTTGACCCGTGTTGCCATGTTGGATGGGAAGGCTTCCGATGAGTGAAAATCGCGCTAGAAACGCCCACTATTACAAGAACGTCGCGCACCTCAGCGAGGTGGACGTGTATCGCGTGCTCGAGCTGTTCGAGGTCACCGACCCGTGCATCCAGCACGCGCTGAAAAAGCTGCTCGTGACCGGCGGACGGGCAGGCGGGAAGGATCGATCTTCCGATGTACGGGAGGCGATCTACTCACTGGAGCGGTGGCAGGAAATGCGAACGGAAGATCAGGCCGAACAGCACGAGGAGTCTGATCTGTGAGCCCACGATTGTGCCCGGGTTGCAGGATGTTGGACGGGGAGCACGACTTCGGTCCGACGTGCACCCTCGTCGTTGAGGAGGAAGACATGCCAGTTGAAAGCTATGCGCAGTTTCACGTCAACGAGAACGATCGCGTCGCCAGGGAGGCGCACGCTATGCTGATGAAGGGTGAGGTCAACGAGCTCTACTTGTGGTTCGAGCCGAAGCGTCTGATCGTGGCCACGGACAAGCCTAGCGACAAAGCGCAGCTCGCGTTCGGTGAGCGCGTCCCGACGCACCTTACTGTTGACCAGCTCGTCTACTGGTTCGCGCAACGCACTGCGCGCGTCCCTTACCTCGTGGACGGGTGATGTCGATCCCACGGGTCAAAGAGGAAGACCTTCCCGAGTGGCGCATACGCTTGGAGTTCAACCATTTCGATCTCGCGCGCTCCAACCCCGAGGGGGCGTTTATGGATGTCCTGGTGACTGCGCATACGGTGGACGCCGCAGCGTGGCTCGCACAGGTGATGCACCACGGGGGGCGAGAACTGGCGGTATACGGGAAATACGTGCGGATCGTGCGTGCAACCCGTGCATGGTCACAGTCAGGTGCCGAGGTCTCGCTGGACTACGACAAGCTCGCGCGATGGGGATGGACCGAATGACTTTCACACGGGCCGAGCTGGAGTGCGTGATCAGCGTGGTCGAGATGGTGCTCGACGGATCGGGCTGTACGTTCGCGGATTGGGGCGAAACCAACCCGGGAAGCCTTCCGGTGTTGGAGGCCGCTGATTCCAAGCTGCGCCAGCTCGAGCTCCGTGCGATATGGGCTAAGGGTGATCTTCCCGATGACACCGGTACATTGATGGTTTCGTTGCAACTCAAAGGGGAAGACTGATGGACCTAGCAGAGGCGTTGTTGAAGCTGACCGACGGGGAAGTGCTGACGGATTGTGATGGTGTCATGTGGCGTCGCATGTTCAGCGGAGGGTTTGAAATCAAGACCGGGGATGGCGCGTGGCGGGAGTGCATCCGTGCACCTGTGGAAGCTGACGAGCCGTTCGTTATGGTGGCGGTGGCGAAATGAGTATGGGCCTGACGGTTGATCAAGTGGTGAGTCTGGTACGGGAAGGGCACAGCAGGTTCATGCACATCCACGCGGCTGCAACGAAGCTGCTCCAGGTGGACGCGCTCGACCAGCGTGTTGTGGACCGTCTGTTGCAGCAGGCTCGCCGAGCGGGGAAGGTTACGTATACGTCGGGTGACGGCTGGAAGGTGGCGTGATGGAGCTGTTCAACATCACGTACATCAACAAGATCGGGCTGCGCACCATCTTTGGAGCTGCCCAAGGAAGGTGCATGCACGAGACTCGGGCATCGGCAGAACGCCTGCTGGCGGACTTCCTGTTGTTGAGCGAGCGCAGGATGATCGACGTGTGCGGGGAGCAGGCACGCGGGACCTTCCGGGTGGATGCGTTCGAGTGTTGGCCGCACGGCGACCCGAAAGGGATCTATGTGGACGATGGCGATGCACAGACCGGGTCTTCCGGTCAACAACAATCGTGAGTAACCCGCGGGTTACTCCGCAGACCTCCATCGGAGCTCCAATCGGACGCGCCTGCTCTTTTTCGGATGTCCAAACGGGCGCAGGCCTGTGATGCTTTGTTTGTCGGGTGGCCCCCGACCAAGCGAAAGGCTCCCGACCAATGTGCGACCTCAATCACGCTCACACCGACACCTGCTCCGGCGACGACTTCGACGCCATCCTGTCGACCTCGACTCCCGATGCGCACATCGCCATCGCCGAGGGCAAGCAGCTCCACTTCATGCTCGCTGGCCGAGCGGTGTTCACCGTGGTCTCGCCGAAGACCGGTGCTCGGTACACTTACAAGGTCACCCGCAAGGAGGTGGACGAACGCCTGATGCCAGGGGGGAAGACCTCCCTCTACTTCGTCAAGGTGCTCACCGGTCCCGACAACACGCAGGACTACACCTTCGCGGGAACTCTGTTCAATGGAGGCACGGTGTACCGCCACAGCTACAAGAGCTCCATCGGTGCGACCTCGCCCTCGGTCGTGGCGTTCCAGTGGCTCCTCGCTCGCCTGGTCGGTGGCAAGGATCTCCGCGGGGTTGAGGTCTTCCACGAGGGCCGATGTGGTCGCTGCGGACGCGCGCTGACGGTCCCCACCTCCATCGAGTCCGGTTTCGGTCCCGAGTGTGCGGGGAGGATCTGATGTCCTACATCTACGCACCGCGCAGTGCGCTGGCTCTGGAGGAGCTGAGCGAGCGCGAGGACCGCATTGTGCACGGAGTGGTCGGTCGTGGGTCTCAGATCCTAGCGGACCTCTACACCGACTGCGAGGGATGCTGCTCCGCGAACCCCGACCGACTGGGGATGGAGGTCAGGGAGTTCTGGGGTCCCGACTGGCGGGTGCATGCGCACATCAGGGAGACCAAGACCACCAAGGAGCGGCGATGACCACCAAGAACTGCACGAGCTGCCAAGACCTCCATGCCAACACGACGGGGACGTGCGACGTGTGTGCGCTGGAGGTTCTGCACGCGGAGTTGACTCGGCTGCACGCCGCTGTGGACGGTCGGCTGGACCACCACCAGTCGCCTACAGATAGGACTGCGTCGTTGCGCATCGTCCGTGGATACCTCTCGAGGGCGCTGCGCGAGATTGAGCGACGCAGGTGATGCTCCCCGCGACCGCGTTTTTCCCGCCCGGGTTCGCCACCGAACAGGTCCCGCGTGTGCCGCTCCTGTACGACACCGAGGGTCAGTGGCGGTAACCTCGAGGTTCGCCGCGCTGGCAGGCTTGCACAGGAGCGGTGTTTCCACCTGGAAAAGGCACCTGCGCGCCTCACCGTGGCAGGCTGCACAGGTATCCCGGCCAGCCTAGCGACCGGGGCGCGGTGCGGCGCAGGCTGGCGCAGGCTGGAAACGGACCTCGGCCGCTCTTTTTCGGAGCAAGTGCCCGCGATCGCGGCGATGCTTTGTTTGTCGGGTGGCCCCCGACCCCAACGAAAGGTTCCGCAACATGTCGAAGAACGTGCTCCATGTCGTCCTTGAGTCCATCGCGGTAGAGCAGGAGGAGTTCGGTGTGCGCCTCATGTCCTACAGCGGGCGCGGTATGGGCGGGCAGCGCTGCCTCGCCATCACTGGCATCGGTGTCGGTTGCTTGCTGTCGTGTGTGGTGCAGGAGATGGTCGGCTTCAAGGGCGACCACTTCACCCTCGCCGAGGGTCTCTCGGCGCTCCGCACGGACTCGCTCGGGCAGGGGACGGTCATGTACTTCCCCGGAACCGAGTTCAGCATGGAGGACGAGCGCGCTTACAAGGCGGGGCGGGCGCGTCGCATGGGCGAGGGCTGAGCGCCCGACCTCCACGGGAGCTCCAATCGGCCGCGCCCGCTCTTTTTCGGATGTCCAAACGGGCGCAGGCCTGTGATGCTTTGTTTGTCGGGTGGCCCCCGACCCCAACGAAAGGTTCCGCACCATGGCAAAGTTCAAGCTGGTCGTTCGCGTACAGATGGTCCTCGAGGTCGAGGTGGAGGCACCCGACCTCGATAGTGCGATGGAGGAGGTTGAGCTCCAACTGGAGCAGGCGATCATGCCCAATGTGTGCGCCTACCCGATGATCCAGCGCGTGGAGGTGGCGAGCTCCACGCAGCGCCATCAGTACCTCGCACACGTCGAGGACTGCGGTGGGCTCGACAACTCGCCCGACGACTTCGCCTGCCTCGGCTGCGGATGTAAGCCCGGGGACGGCATCACCGAGTCCTGCGACCACCCCGAGGGATGTGGGTATTCCAAGCGCCTCCGTGGTGTGGTCCATGGACCACTGACCTTCAAGGTCACCAAGTAACCCGACGGGTTCCCCCGCTCACCCCTGGTAAAGGCACCTGCGCGCCTCACCGTGGCAGGCTAGCCGGGCGGCCTGACCGGACAGCGCACGGGCGCAAGAATGCCGCAGGCTGGCGCAGGTTGGAAACGGACCTCGGCCGCTCTTTTCTGGAGCAGTCCGCCCCGGACCCTGTGATGCTTTGTTTGTCGGGTGGCCCCCGACCCCAACGAAAGGTTCCGCACCATGAGCACCAAGACCACCGAGACCTCCATCGTCGCCGAGATCGCTGCACAGCACCTCGGGTTCCCCACACTGGCGACCCAGAAGGTCGGCAGTGTGGACTTCCGCGAGGTGGCGGTCTGGGAGGTCAAGGATGCGCTGGAAGCCGCCTTCCGGGCCGGAGCGGCGTCCGTGGCGGTGCCTGCCAGCGTCGAGCGCCGCAAGGTGCAGGCGCGTCGCACCAAGCTCCTGCGTCTCAACCTCCGCTGACCTCCACCGGAGTCAGGGTGGCCCCCCGACTCCATCACCTCCAACCGATTCAACTGAAAGGCACCGACACCATGGACCCCAATGCATGTCTTGAACGCTTCCTGACCGCTCTCGAGGAAGGCGACCTACGTGAGGCCGAGCGCGCACACGCCGACCTGACCACATGGCTTGCCAAGGGAGGCTTCGAGCCCGACTGGACGGACTTCGACGTGGACCCCGGGCAGGAGTCGCGTGGAGGTGACTCTGTCATCGACGTCACCAAGGAGTGGTTCGTCGCATGGTCGCCCGGGATGTGTACTTCCACCGTCGAGGAGATGCTCGAGGCGGTATCCGACGCACACACGGTGATCTCTGCGACCCGGGATTCTCTTGTAGGCGTTGACAGTCCGGCTGCCAAGAAGCGCAGGTTGGCGCTCAGCAGGGTGCTTGAGCACCTGAACGAGGCGCTTGCGGAACTGGAGGATGCGTAGTCGGGTGGAGGCACGATCGGACGCGCCCGCTCTTTCGGGATATCCAAATGGGGAAAGGCACTTGTAGGGCGAACCTAGCCTGGCAGGTGCCTCTCGCTAGGGTAGTTCGGACAGGGTTCGGATCGGGCGGCCTGCGCGTTTCGTATCACGAAAGCACTGTCAAACGACCCGACGTGGAGGTGAGCGGGAGCTCCAATCGGACGCGGCCGCTCTTTTTCGGATGTCCAATGGCACGCTTCCGCGCGATGCTTTGTTTGTCGGGGTGGCCCCCCGACACCACCGAAAGGCTCCGCACCATGAGCAAGACCTCCAAGACCTCCAAGACCTCCCTTTGCTGCACTGCCACCTCGTGGAAGGAGGCCTACGAGCTCAGCACGTCGCTCTCGCGCGACACTCGCATGAGCTTGCACACACTCGGCTCCAAGCTCCCGCGTCACATGGCGGATAAGGTCGCCGCGGCCTATGCCGCCATCGCCGCCCTGCACACCGCCATCGAGGACGCGGTGGTCAACGAGGACTTCATGTCGCACGCCATCGACGCCGAGGTGAAGTCGTGAAGGTCAAGACCTCCAGGGACCTCCACGAGCTCCGCTCCGGCGACCTCATCGTCGTGAACGGCGCAGGCACCCTCGGCTTCCTGTGCTGGACGGACCCTACCGCCATCGGCTACCTCGGGACGGACGGGGAGTACCATGAGCGCACTGCCCTCCCCACATACACGGTGTGGGTCGAGCACCCGATGATCGGGGCGAAACGCGAGATCGAGGCGCGAGCAGCGAGCTGGTGCCAGCAATAACAGGTGGCAGGGGGCTAGCCACGGCAGCCGCGCTACCGCACCTCGCCACCCTAGCGACCCCTGCGCGTGCGAGGCACCTTGAGGCGCAGGTTGGAAACGGACATCGCCCGCTCTTTTCTGGAGCAGTCCGGGCGCAGGCCTGTGATGCTTTGTTTGTCGGGGTGGCCCCCCGACACCACCGAAAGGCTCCGCACCATGTCCAAGATCACAAAGCGTACCAACCGCGTGTCCCTCCACTGTGCGACCTCGGGGCTCAGCCTCGTATACAACCGCCTCGCGGACGACCTGGGATGGTCGAGGACGACCTACCTGCCCGAGCACGCACCTGTCACCAAGTCGGGGTTCACCCTCAGTGATGTGCGCGGAGCGGCCTCGGTCCACCGCAAGCTCGGCTGGCGGGTCGAGGCGCAGGTTGTCGCCGAGGAGATGGCGGTGCCCGCCAGTGTGGTCCAACACCTCGCTGCACAGGGACATGCCCCGGGCGCTGAGCTCAGCGTCACGGACATCTTTGCGAGCTGGTCGGCCCTCAAAAGCGACACGGACATCTTTAAGAGCAACTGGACTAGGCAGTTGTGGACCGGGACTCGCCGCGTTCGGCGGCACTAGCCGTAACGATGCAGAAACTGGACCAGGCAGTTGTGGTGAGGCCGCCATGAGACTCTCGACCCTGCTTGACGGTGCGATGGCGTCCAATGAGCGGTCTCGACACCTGCCTCGATGGTGCGCTACCCGCCACCGCCAAGAACTGGACCAGGCAGTTGTGGTGAAGCTGCCATGAGACTCTCGATGCTCTCGAACCTGGTCGACGTAGGCTAGCATCCAAGTAACCCGCCGGGACTCGCCACGATGCAGAAACTGGACCAGGCAGTTGTGGTGAGGCCGCCATGAGACTCTCGATGAGCGGGCTTCGATGGTGCGCAGGCATCCACTGCCAAGGAACGGACCAATGCAGTTGTGGTGAAGCCGCCACTGAGCGGTCTCGATGCACCTCGTTTGATACCTCCCTGCTACCACATGGAGGCGAGTAACCCGCGGGTTACTCCTCGCCCGCACAGCGCACACGACAATCTTTTCCCCCCACCAGAACCCCTCTACCGCCCCGGCCACGGTGAGCGGACAGCCACGCATACCGCCATCCAACCGCCCCCCAACACCACCCTCAAACCACTCAATGCCATGGACCAACACCACCACTGCCAAGCCACCGCCCCCACACCACAATCCCCCTCAAACCCCCGTTTTTCCACACCACCCCTACAACTCCCCAGAAAGGAGGCCAGTTGAACCGAGTACATCACTAAGCCAACAGGGGGCGCAGCAAGGCTACCAACTAGGGCAACGGTGCAAGGGCGCAGCCTATCCCCGCTCCTGCCACTGCCGCCTTGCCAGGTGCCTTTACCCACCGCACCAGGGGACGCCACTGCACCAGTAACCGCACCACCATGGCCAGCAAAAGCAACACCTGCCTTGGCATTGGTCCCCACCTGCCTTGCCCCCCATCGAGGCACCCTAGCCCCCTCCCCTGCTCGCGTATGCGTGCGCACGCACTGAGCTCCACGGAGCAGGCTGGCCACCCTGCCCGCGCTGGAGCGGTGCGCGCACCCTGCACACGGCGACCCACGAAACGGAGGGACCTCGGCGCATTGTGCTGTGCAGGCTGGCCTGCCGGTGTGATGCTTTGTTTGTCGGGTGGCCCCCGACCAACGAAAGGTCCCCTCCATGTACGTCGATTGCTTCTACCGTGCACTTCGCACCGGCTCCACGAACGGTGTTGCGAACAAGTGGTCGCCCAAGCAGGTCCGCTCGGTGACCGTGGAGGTCCACGCCGACGCAGGGCTGCACAACATGCTTGTAGCTGCCTTGGCGAACGGTGCTTCCTACGGCAACGGACAGACCGGCATCTACGAGATCCAGACCGATCATGGGGTCTGGTCGGGACGTGTGGTCGACGGGCACATTCGCCCCCTATACACGGGCACCTGCCAGGACACGCTCCGTGTATGTGAGAAGGCGACCTTCATGACCTGGGACGAGCTTGCCGACAGGGACGACGCGGAGGAGATTGCCTCCACCGGACGCCTTAGCTGCGAACGCTAGTTGTCACGCGCGGAACGCCTGCAAGGTGCCTCCCGCTCCACCTGCCCGCCCTAGCACCCTCCCGCCCGCTCCCCTGCCACCAAGGGGTGCAGGGTGGCGTTTGACGTCCGGGTGCATCGAGTGGCGGCCAGCTTACGTTCATCCCCGCTCAAGGCTCCTCATGGCGGCCAGCTTACGTTCATCCCCGCTCAGGCCTTGCTCTCATGGCGGCTGCCACACAAACGACTGTCGAGGGTGGGGCGGCTTACGTTCATCCGTCTCATGGCGGCCAGCACACAAACGAGACCGCCGAGGTCCGGGTGCTGGCGATTAGGCGGCCTGCACACAATCATCCCGCTCTCGATCCCCATCGAGGTAGGCCAGCTTACGTTCATCCGTCTCATGGCGGCCAGCGCACAAACGACGGTCGAGGGTGGGCCAGCGCACAAACGACG